>Ga0126376_10001027_pt1 | contig 14662 bp, 7 predicted proteins | sample PanSoiMetPlot_15_FD_92760 | JGI IMG/M metagenome (GOLD analysis project Ga0126376, IMG submission 92760) | Tropical forest soil microbial communities from Panama - MetaG Plot_15 | ecosystem: Environmental > Terrestrial > Soil > Tropical forest > Bulk soil | place: Panama | collected 2016-02-17
AGTTTCAGTTGCCGACGCATTTTATAACCGTGGTAGGGAAGTACTACGGCGGCTCCGATCTACGCTTCTATCTCGCCGGACAATTACTCTCAAACTTTAACGACACTGCGGGACTGACAAGCACCGCCACGGCGACTTCGATCGATGGCGCCTCAACAGTCGTCTTCGGACTGAACAACGGTATTCCGGTAGTTGCGCCGCAACGACCAGTGCGTGCTCACGGCGGATTTATTCAACTCGGCTTCCCGTTATCACGCATATTCGATGCGAACCCGAAAGGACGTAATGCCGGTTGGACTGCTTTTATTTACTACGGCGATGATCAGGTATTCGCTCGCGACGCGCGACGGTTTGGCCTGCGCGGAGACCGCAGCGATCTCTTCTCCGGCAATATCCAATACAAGTGGAACCAGTGGGTGACGTTCGGATACGAGCAGGGTTACTACAGCACGCGCGCAGATCAGCGCGCGGGCGCACTGCCGCTGTTTCGTGGCATCCCGAGCTTCACAACTCACAACATCCGCTCGGAGTTTGCCGCGATCTTTACGTTCTGAGCAAACTGTCATGAACTACGAAGACACTGCTATCGCGGATGCTGACGTTCCGGTTGCTTCGTCTCGCATCTTGCAACACCTGGTAAGAACTTATGCGAGCGAGGTAAACAAACTCAACTCCGTCTGGAACAAATTCACCGCCGACGATCTCTCTTTCAAGCCACATCCGAGTTCCAGCACTGTCGGCCAGATCATGGAACACGAGCTCCTCTCTGAACGCCGGTTCTTTGGCGAGTTTCTGGGGTTGCCGGAAGTACCAGCGAACGAAGTTCTGCCCCAGACCCGTGCTCCTGACAGTTATGCCGCGCGCATGGTTGAGCTCTCGCGCGAGCGTTTGAGCTTTCTGGCGAAGCAGAGCGAAGACTGGTGGCTTACAGTCGTCCCGTTCTTTGATGTGGAGCGTGAAAGGATCTGGATTTTCTGGCGGCGCATCTTGCACACCGCGCATCATCGAGCGCAACTCGGCGTATACTTGCGGATGTTGAATAAGGCAGTGCCTTCAATCTACGGTCCAACTGCCGACGTGCGTTGGGAAGGAGCGGATCCGACCAGTAGTGTCGCCGCGGCAAGTCGAAAATAGTAGTAGCCACAAAAAGCACAAAAGGCACAAAATGAATTTAGAAAGATGTTTTGTGCTTTTTGTGCCTTTTTGTGGCTACAAATTGCCATATAAACTGTTAAATTTAGCAGACTAAATCAACGATCGAGGGGAGGTGATGACAAATGGCAAGGTACGGCAAGAAGGCCAGTAAAAAAGTCAAGAAGGCAATGCACGAGCGGAAGCACGGCACTTTGAAGAGCGGCCGCTCGGGTAAGAAAGTAACGAGCAAGAAGCAAGCGATCGCGATCGGACTATCAGAAGCTCGAAAGGAAGGGGCCAAAGTACCACCAGCCAAGAAGAAGAGCTCCAGCAAGAAACGCTCATCGAAGAAGCGCAGTTCTAAAAAGTAATAATAGCCACAGATGAACGCGGATCACGCGGATTGATCTGCGTGATCCGCGTTTATCTTGCAGCTAGCTCTCCGCCCGCCTGGTATCGGAAATGAAAATGACCCCAAAAAAAGAAGTGACTCAGGATCTGAAATCAAAACCAACTCGCTCAAGGGTTCGCCAATATCTCCCCGGACTTCTATTCCTCGCAGTTTTAGCCGGCGCAGCGTATTTGATCTGGCGACTCTTCTTTGCGAGCGCTACTGCTCCGGAAAACGTGATTACATTAAGCGGGCGAATTGAAGGAGATCCGGCGGCCGTTGCAGCAAAACTGAGCGGGCGAATATTAGAAGTCCGCGTACGCGAAGGCGACACCGTTCATGCCGGCGACGTTATCGCAGTGCTGGACGAAGAACAGATCCGCGCTCGCGAAGATCAGGCGCACGCTACAGTCGCGGATGCCGAAGCAAGAGCGGAAGCGGCGCGCGCTCAGATCGCCGTACTTCAGGAACAACTGCGACAGAGTGAGTTGCTCACCGAACAAGCACGCATCGACGCGCAGGGAAGAGTACACCAGGCAGAAAACGAAGTCGTCGCGGCTGAAGCGGAACTCGCCAGGCAGGAGGCGGCTTATAACATTGCGGCTTTCGATCGAGAAGCTTATACACGACTCGCCGCCACTGGAGCTGTTCCGGAACGAAAAGGGAAAGAGGCTGTTTCGACCGCGGAACAACAGACTGCCGCAGTTGCAGCAGCGAAGCGCAGAGTGGAATCAGCGCGCGGTGCTCTGTTGATTGCTAAGGCCACTCTGACGAACCCTGGTATTCGCGCCAGCCAGGCAGGTGCAAATCGAAAACAAATTGCGCAACAGCAAAGGGAAGTTGCGAGCGCCAACGCGAGGCTCGAGCAAGCCCGCGCGCAGTTGAACGAAGCACAGGCAAACCGCCAGGACCTGAATATCACTGCACCCTTCGATGGTACGGTGGCCACGCGCACTGCCGAACCCGGTGAAGTTATTGCCGCAGGGACAGCCATTGTCACGATACTGGATTTGAGCAAGGTTTATCTGCGCGGATTTATTCCCGAAGGTGAGATCGGCAAGGTCAAACTCGACCAGCCCGCGCGAGTTTATCTCGATTCAAATCCGAATCAACCGCTCGATGCTTATGTTTCGCGTATCGATCCCGAGGCAACGTTCACGCCGGAGAACACTTACTTTCGCGACGAACGAGTGAAGCAGGTCGTCGGCGTCAAGCTGCAACTGAAGAGCAGTGTTGGCTTCGCTAAGCCAGGCATGCCTGCCGATGGTGAGATTCTGGTACAGGGAAATGCCTGGCCACAAAAAGGCACAAAGTCACAAAATAAGTGACATGCAGGAACGTAAAGAGCCGCCGAAGGCGATTCTCGTTAAAGACCTTTACAAAGACTACGGCAAGACGCACGCCGTGCGTGGCATCAGCTTCACCGTCAACAAGGGCGAGATCTTTGGCATGATTGGACCAGATGGCGCGGGGAAGACGACAACTTTCCAGATTCTCGCCGGCGTAATGGATTCCACCAGCGGCATTGCTGAGATCTTCGGCCAGCCGGCGCGCGCAATGCGTTCGCAAACGGGTTATCTAACGCAAACGTTCAGTCTGTATCCCGACCTTAGCGTCAACGAGAACATTCGCTATATCGGAGATCTGCGTCAGGTACCGCCGGACAAAATTGCGGAACGTGGCAAGCGCTATCTCGAAATGTTCGACATGGATCGCTTCGGCGATCGTCTGGCAGGTCAACTGAGCGGCGGCATGAAACAGAAGCTGGCACTCGCTTGTGCTCTCGTACCCGAGCCGCGCGTGTTGTTACTGGACGAACCTACTACCGGTGTCGATCCTGTTTCGCGTCGCGAGTTCTGGGATGCGCTGGCTCATCTTTCTGCCGACGGTCTAACGATTCTGGTGGCGACGCCTTATCTCGACGAAGCGGAACGTTGTCATACTGTCGCGCTCACACACGAAGGAAAGATTCACTTGTTCGGTCCGCCGGCTGAATTACGCCAGACACTGCATGCGAAACGGCTCGAACTCACGACTTCAAAGCTAAGCGAAGCCGAAAAACTGGTCGCCAACCTTAGCGGACCAGAGCAAGAGATCCTCGATGTGCAGCGCTTCGGCGATCGGCTTGATCTGCTCGCGCAAGACCCAAATAAAGCGAAACACCTCGTCGCAGAACAACTGAGCAACGCTAACGTCCCGTTTGAAGAAATCCGGGTCGACGACCCAACGCTCGAGAACACTTTTGTCGCCACGCTGCGAAGTCTCGGCCAGGAACCGCACGTAGATCTTTTTCCGCGACGGCACGATCATTCGCACCTGCGCGGCCAGACTGCGATTGGCGCTCGCAATCTTGTCAAGACGTTCGGTTCATTCACCGCCGTTAATAACGTCAGCCTGGAAATAAAATATGGCGAGGTCTATGGGCTCCTTGGCGCCAATGGAGCAGGGAAGACAACCACTATCAAGATGCTTTGTGGCTTGCTCGAACCGACGCACGGCCAAATTCAGTTGGCAGGAGAAAGCGGCAGTGTCAGGTCTGCGAACGTGCGCGTGCGCATCGGTTACATGTCGCAGAAGTTTTCTCTCTACAACGATCTTTCGATCAAAGAGAACCTCAACTTCTTTGCTGGTGTGTATGGCGTGCCGGAAGAAGAGCGAGAGGAGAAATTGCGCTGGGTGCTCTCGTTTTCCGGCCTCGAGGGAAGAGAGAACCAGATCACGGGTAGCTTGCCGGGCGGCTGGAAACAACGCGTCGCATTCGGCGCGGCCATCATGCACGAACCGAGCGTGCTGTTTCTCGACGAGCCGACTTCCGGCGTGGATCCACTGGCGCGGCGAGCATTCTGGTCCATGATCAATCAGCTTGCGGATGCCGGTTCAGCGATTCTTGTCACCACTCACTATCTCGAAGAATCGGAACAGTGTAACCGCCTCAGCATGATGGTGGCGGGAGAGCTCGTGGCTGAGGGTCGTCCGGGTCAAATAAAAGCCGCGCAAAAAGATCGTCTGTTCGAGTTTGTAGTCGATCAGCCGCAGCGGGCGAGCGATCTGCTGAAGCAGGAGATGGACGGCTGGCGCGTTTCGCTCTTTGGCGATCGGCTGCACGTCATCACCAGTGAAGAAAACCAGGCCCAAGGCGTTGCGGAGAAACTAAGAGCAGAAGGAATCAACGTGATGAGTGTTCGCGAATCACGCTTTTCGATGGAAGACGTCTTCATCAGCACCGTGGCGCAGGCACAGCGCCGTGGAATGGTGGTCTCGTAATGCGGCGAATCATTGCCCAAACTCGCAAAGAGCTGACGCAGATCGTACGCGACTGGCGCACGTTGCTTCTCGCCTTAATCCTGCCGCTGATCCTGCTGATATTGCTTGGCAGTGCCATTTCTCTTTCAGTTACTGACATGCCGATAGTGGTTCAGGACCTCGACGACTCTCCCTCTTCGAGAGCATTGATCGATGCCTTTCGTTCTTCGTTAACGCTGCGCGTCATTCAGTGGCCCACCAACAAACAACCAGAAGAAGCATTGACCTCAAGCGAAGCCCGAGCGGCATTGATCATTCCAACCCATTTCGAACGCAACCTCCAACGCGGAGTTGATTCTCCAGTACAGCTCATTGTCGATGCCGCTGACGCAAACACCGCGCGATTGACCTCCGGGTACGCGAGTCAAATCATCGCGGCGCACAACAGGGTCATCAACCAAATCGCAGCTCAGCAACCCGTTCGAGCAGCTATTCGTCTTTGGTACAACCCGGACCGATCGTCAAAGAGATTCTATGGTCCGGGTATCTTCGTGCTGGCCTTGTCGATCTTTCCACCGCTACTCGCCGCACTCGCAATGTCCAAAGAAGAAGATCATAAAACCATTCTACAGGTCTATGTTTCGAATATTCCCGCAGCGGAGTTTCTGTTCGGAAAAGTGCTCGCGTTCATGACCGTTGGGCTCGGCGAAGCGGCCGTGATGCTGGTATTGCTGTTCACGTATTTCGGTTTGGGCTTTAAGGGCGATCCAACTCCGTTTATTGTCGCCACGATTCTTTATGTATTTTGTGTGGCTTCGTTCGGCACCATGATCGGCGCCACGATCTCGAACCAGGCGGCCGCGATGCAGGCGGTCGCGCTCGGCGGCTTTCTGTTTGTCTTCCTTCTGTCGGGGTTGATTTATCCGATTGAGAACATACCGGGATCGATTCGTTGGTTGTCGCATTTGGTTTGGGGGCGCTATTACATCGAGATCGTCCGCGACGCGTTTCTCCAGGGAGGTGGTTGGCCGGCGGTTTGGTTCAAGGAATTGATCATCGGTGTGATTGGCGTGGTGTTCTTTTTTCTCGCGTGGCTCAATAAACGCCGCATGCAGTTGTAGGACAAGATGCTCAAAAGAGTATTCAAAAAACTTTCCGGATCGCGCATCAGCGCCCTGTTCCTTAAGGAGTTGAACCAGATTCGACGCGATCGCCGGCTGGCGATGTCATTGATCGTTCCGCCAGTTCTGCAACTGACGTTGTTCGGGTTTGCTCTCAGCGCGAAGGTAGAAAACATCCAGCTCGGAATCGTCGATGAAAGCCAGACGAAAGAGAGTCGCGATTTGATCGCCGCCCTCACCGAGAGCAAGAGTTTTGAATCCGCGGGTTACTTCTTTTCAGCAGATCAACTTGGTAATGCAATAGGTCGCGGGTCACTGGTTGCGGGGGTTGTGATTCCGTTCGACTTCGCGCGCGACATTCAGCGCGGGCGTGCCACCACAGTGCAGTTTCTGCTGAATGCGACTAATGCAAACTCCGCGGCCATCAGTCAGGGTTACGCAGAGGCCGTGATTCAAAATTACAACATTCGGTTACAAAGCGAAGGCATTCAACCAGTATTTCGCAGAATGTCTGGTACCGCCCCGCAACATGAAGGCCAGGTCTCATTGCATCCGGCTTTTCTGTACAACCCGGGATTGAAGGATTCATGGTTCATCACGACCGGCGTGTTGGGGCTCTTGCTGATCCTCAACAGCTCGATCGTCGCCTCAGGTGCGATGGTGAAAGAAAGAGAAGCAGGAACGATCGAACAGTTATTAATGTCACCGGCGGGAACAACCGAGATCATCGTCGCGAAGATCGCGCCATTGTTCTTGTTGCTGTCGATGATGATGTTTATCGCCATCATCATGATCAAGGTGGTATTTGGCGTGCCGTTTCATGGCGGACTGCTGCCGGTTATCGCCGGCGGTGCACTATGCGTTCTCGCCGGGATTGGTATTGGGACGGCGGTTGCGACTTTCAGTAAGTCAGCGCAACAGGCTTTGCTGACGGGTTTCTTCATCAATCCGCCGATGGTCTCGTTGTCAGGTGCACTCAATCCGGTCGAGGCAATGCCGAAATGGCTACAGCCGCTTACAGTCATCAATCCCATTCATCACTTCGGTGTTATCGCGCGTGGAAGCATGCTGAAAGGCAGTGGCCTTGAGACGTTGTGGCCCAACTTTCTCGCGCTGTCGATCATCACGCTGGTGCTTTTGTCGCTGAGTGTCCGGCGTTTCCGAAAACAACTGAGCTGAGCTTGAAACTGCAGGAAACGCCTTCGGCGTAATTGCACTACCACCAACTCGAGGGAGGTAAACTTAACTTGCCACTGATCGTCCTGATTCTCTTTTTATTACTGGCGCCAACTATCTTTGCGCAAACGCCTTCGAGCGGAACTCAGTCGCAGCCTGTGCAGGCCACTCAATTGCCGCTCTCCGGTCGCAACCCACAAGCCGGATCAGTAACAACCACGCAAACGGCGATTCCAGGCACGACCAACAGCATCAACACAATCAACCCGGCAGTTCAGATGCAAGGACCATTCACCGGCAGCACGTCCAGTGTCACCAGGCGTCCGTTCTCCGGCAGGCTTTCACTGCGCGAGGCAGTGGACCGCGCGCTTGAATTTAATCTGGGCGCGGTGGGATTGACGGAAGCGGTACGACAAGCACGTGGCCAATCGAAGGTTGCACGCAGTGCATTACTGCCTAATCTCAATGCAAACCTGAGTGAAACTGTGCAGCAGATCGATCTGCAAGCACTCGGGGTACACTTTGATTTTCCGATTCCAGGCTTTTCGCCCCCAACCGTAGTTGGGCCATTTAACTTTTTCGATCTGCGGGCTAGTTTGTCGCAGACCGTTCTCGATCTCACGGCCCGAAATAACTACCGCGCCAGCAAAGAAATCGCTCGTGCCAACGAGCTTTCGGTTGACGACGCGCGCGATCTGATCGTGCTCGCCGTCGGTGGCACTTACTTGCAAGTGATCGCTGCCAGATCACGTATCGATGCTGCCCACGCGCAACTTACTACCGCGGAGGCGTTGTACAAACAGACTTCGGAACAGCGCGCAGCAGGTGTAGTCGCCCAGATAGATCTGAATCGCAGCCAGATACAACTGCTTACGCAACAGCAGCGACTGCTTTCGCTGGAAAATGATTATTCGAAATTGAAGATTACTCTCGCTCGTCTCACGGGATTGCCACCCAACGAACAATATGAGATCTCAGATGCGATTCCTTTTGCGGAAGCGCCGCCGCTTAGTTTTGAAGAAGCACTGAAGCAGGCGTTCGCACAACGCTCAGATCTAAAAGCAGCCGAGGCACAGGTAGAAGCAGCCGAACGCGCTCGATCAGCAGCTCGAGCTGAGCGCCTGCCGTCGTTTGCCGTTCGCGCTGACTATGGCGTCATCGGTACGAATCCCTCGCAGGCACATGGAACGTTCTCGGTTGTCGGCACGGTGCGCGTTCCGATCTGGCAAGGCGGCAGGACTAAGGGTCAAACTGAAGTTGCAGAGGCAGCGTTGGCTCAACGTCAGGCGGAGCTCGAAGATCTCAAAGGCCGCATTGAGAGCGAAGTACGCAATGCTTATTTTGATTTACAGGCGGCGGCGAGTCAGGTGGAAGTAGCACGAAAGAATATTCAAGCGGCGACGCAGAATCTCGATCTGACGCGCCAGAAGTTTGAGGCCGGCGTTAGTGACAATGTTGAAGTGGTGCAGTCTCAGGAAGCTCTGTCGACAGCTAACACCGACTACATCAGCAGTGTGTTTGCGCATAACCTGGCGAAGGTTAGTCTGGCGCGCGCCATCGGACGCGCATCGGAAGCGCTGCCACAGTTCCTGAAGCTTCAGTAACATTTCAAATGAAGGCACAAAAGCCACAAACGAAGCATCGAAGGTGCGGCATAGGGTAGCCAGGGGTGAAGCACCGATGAAATCGGGATGAAACCCCTGGAAACCGTCCCCCACGAGCGCCGAGCCCTGTGTAAGGGCGACAGAACAAATCGTCGCTATTAAAATCCGCCGCTCTATTCTGTCGCCCCTACGGGGGCTCGATTTATATTTGGTCAATGATCTTCTAAAAAGAAATAACACGGTCACCTACAACTGTAGGGGCGGCCCTCCGTGGCCGCCCGCCTCACCCAATCAGGCGTGTTTCGAACAACGGGCGGCCACGGAGGGCCGCCCCTACAGTTACCCCTCGTATTTTATGACTAGAACCCTGTGTCGACAGTTGTGCTGTTATAACCAAAAGCCGTAACTGTAACCGTCGGCATCACCGGTTCCTGTTCCGCCCCAACTAACTTCGGTTTGAAGATCGTTGTGAACGGCGTGTTTGTCGCTGCTACATCGGTGCTGCCAATCCTGACCCGACCAGCTATCGGGGCTCCCGTCTGCGCATTCTTAGCCGAAACAGTGCACTGAATCGTCCTATTGATCGGGATCGGCATCGGCATGATCCCTGTTTGCAAGGTCGATATGAACAGCGGCGGCCACGCGATCGCGGCGTCTGCATAGAATGGAGCACTGACAACGCCGGCCGGCGGCGTCAATCCAAACGTAAACGTGAACGGCGTATTGGTCGCGCCAACGTCTACTCCGTTGAGTATGACTCTTCCGTTCACCGGCAATCCGGTTCGAGTGTCAACCGCGCGCACAGTAACCTGAACGGGCAGGCCTGTTGGTATCGGCGACGGTGAAACGGATACCTGCATTTGCGGCGTGAACAACGCGATCGGAAATCCTTTGGTCGGATAGCCGGTTGCAGTAACGCCGCCCGACGTATTGGTGGGACCAAAAGCGAAGTTGAACGGCACGTTCGTTGGGCCAACGTCCACGCCTGCCATCATCACTCGTCCCGCTACGGGTGTGTGTGTGGTTGAGTCCTCCGCACGAACAACAACCTGCACAGTTGGACCAATCGGAACCGAAGCAGGCTCGAGGCGTACGTCGAGTTTCGGTGTAAAGAACGTCACCGGGACGTCGGCCTCGGGGTATTCCGGCACCGTTACAGTCATCATTGGATTGATAACTATCTGGGTCGTAATGTGAAGCTCCGGATCAAACTCCGTTTCCACGTGAGTGTTGAAGGTGAAAGTGAAAGGCACGTCTGTGGTACCGACCACTTGACCGTCAACTTTAACCTGTCCATTTGCCAGGGCAGCTCCAGTGCGGAGATCCGAAGCACGAACAGTTACCTGTGTCGGCACACCTAACGGAATCATGGAAGGAGTGGCAACGCCCTTTGCCTGCGGTGATCGCTGCCAGAGCGTTCGCTGTGGCGGCGCGATATTTCCGACGATATCCTCGAACCAGATGCTCGTTGCCTTCTGGCTTTCGCCGTTGGCGTTAGCGTGCTGTTGCAGGAGTGGCAGTTCTGTAGCTGTCGGTGTCCACCGGAATTGAAAAGTATTTGGTGCAACAAGTGTAAAGTTTCCTTCGGTCGCTTTATCGAAGAGCCAATTGACCCGAGCCACTTTCGTGGGATCGATGGGATCCGCGTCAAGGCTGGCCATTCGCACCCGCGAAACACTTTCCCGCAGTGCATCCATACCGACTGACGACTCGAACGCGATACCCGCAGTGCCGTTAGCCTCCAGCCAGAAGTAGGCATTCTGGACCACCGGCGGTTGTAGCAAGCGATGGTTGTCGCCAATCGTGACCTGCACGGTGGCGGTGCCCTTCTTGAGTGTTACCTGCCGCGGCAGTCGTTCAAACGGAGTCATGTCGTCATCGCGCTTGTCCCAGAACATGGCGACCCAGCGACTTCCTCTGCGTACGATGCGCAGTCGTGTGTCCGGATTGAATAACGACGGAGTATCGAGCGGCTTAGCACCGAGGAGACGTGCGTCCTCCCAGCGCAACTTCCACTGCGAAACGTACAGTTGACCTGAGTCGTCAATCCATGGACCTGAACCATTAGCATCCAGCGTCGCTGCATCTGTCGCAGTCGCAGGTGTGACGTCGTAGTACTGCGTGCGCGGATCGACCTGATCGTACACGCCGAAGTAGTAGAAGTTATCTGCGAGCCGGAATACCGGTTCGGGCAGGAATCTCCATTGATGTTGATAACCCTCGGTCTGCATCTGGCCGGCCTTCAAGTTCTTCGAAGGCACCAGGTTGTTATCAGCCGGAAGATAGCGCTGATACCAGCGTCCCACGACGGAGTTGCGAGTACCTTTGATATTGATCGTCATGTCGTCTCGCAAGCGAATCGTTTGCGGGTAGACACTCTGAATGCTAACTGGGATCGTCTCATCACCATTGGCAACCGCTGTGGGATTGAAGAGTCCAACAATACCCGGCGGCAAATTACGCCAACGCCACGTGCGATCCATCGTTCCCCAACTGAAGTTGATACTGTAGATGCGCCATCCCAACGTAGCTGGATCCTGACCAGTTACAAGCACTACTTGTCCGGAAACTGCGAGCCGGCTGTCGTCATTAATATGTCCGGCCTTGAATGGATCCCAGTAGGTGGTTGGATCCCACTTGTACTCGGGCCGACTTAGATCTGTTACCAGGGAGAACATGACGCCATTGACGTCATCGGGCCCGACAACGCGCCAGCGCTGTGAAAAGTAGGCTTGCTCATCCTGGAAGAGCAGTGAGTAAGTTGGAGTCGGTCCATCGTGTTTTACGAGCGCGTAGTAGTTTATGGTGCCGTCGCAGTAACCATCGCCGTCCTGCAACGGGCCATTGAAAAAGCGGTACATGTCGGCGTAGAACTTAACTAACAACAACGACTGTATCTCACCGCCAACATGGCGCTGGTACTGTTGATAGTAATGAAGGGCGCCCACGCCGATGTCGATCACTTTTTGATACTTGATCGCGGGCGGTTCAATGATGGTTCCATCATCGTCGCGCCGGTAAGTAACAGGCGTGAAAGTTGGTTTATTACTCGGAGGCGCACCCCACGTCTGCACCCGCTGGCGCAAATACTCAGCCCAGCGGTCTTTCAAGAACGCAAAGTAAGTTAACTGCGCCATCAGCATCAGCAGACCACTACCCGGTGCGATGGTCAGGATGGCGAGAAGCAATGGTGAGATTTCCAAAATCAAATCTCTAAGTGCGAGAGGCATTAAGTTTTGTGGTGGCCTGCAATCAAGTTGTTGCCACTCACGAGGATTCACCTTCGCGTTCATCATGTCGCTCGGCTGTTTCTGGAGCACACGACGAAACCAGGGCAGACGTTCAGATCCAGGGTGATTCGTCGGAATGCCTTCCATGCTGACCAGCAGGTCAGCAGGGTTCTGCGTGGGTTGTGCAAACTCCGGGTCCAGTTTGAAATAAAACGCGGGAATGGTGACATTAGCGTTCGGGTTGTCTTTCGTCGGTTCAACGTACGGGTAATCCATTCCCAGGAAATAGAAGTCGTCTGCGTCCTTCGCCTTTGCAAACACGCGATGGCCGTTGGCCGCGATCAGATCAAATGGCGGCAGCGTGACCGCCTCACCTTTTCGTATGCGTCTGTAAGACCATGCCTTGTCCAGTGTCGTGCGAGTTCCATCCGCAGCAGTTGCGACGACTTTGCCATCGCTGCCGAGCGCATACTCGTAGCGCTTGCCCGATTGCTGGTACGAAAAACTAAAAGCGGCTGCCGATTTCTTCGCCACAGAAACAGGAGCAGGAGCCATCGGCGTCTCCTTGATCATTCGCGCCGGACGCATGTTTTGCTGCGCCAGATCAAGCAGGCCATCGAGCAGCAACGGGTGCGGCATAACTTCAAAGTCGGTGTTGGTGACAATAAGGTTACGGTCCGCCGTAAAGACAAGGTCGCCCGGGCACACACCTGTCTCAGCAAAGCCTCTGACGCGTGTTCCCATTGGGCTCCAGGTTCCGTTCGTCGAAAAACGAACGTAATCGCCATCATTTCGATTGTCGTTCTGCCAGATCCAGAAACGTGTTACACCGCCAAGTGCAAGCTCGAGGTGTTTGACTGGAAAGCCAAAAAAAGGGTCGTCCGCAGTCAGAGCCCACGGCACCGCTATGTTCAGTGGAATCGTTTGACCCGGCGCTGCGGATACAGTCTGGTTGCCTTCCGTACTAAAGAGCGTGACGGGGAAGCTGCTACGGTTCTCGAGCTGCTTGATAAAGGTGCTGGCCGGTATCGGCGGTTTGGGTGCAAGTGGAATTGTTTCGAAGTGACTGTCCAGAACGACGATCACTCGATCGGTCAGGATCAGGTCTTTAAGGTCCACAGTGGTACCACTAAACAAGCCACCTATAGCGTCAAAGACGTTTGCTGCTGAATCGGCATAGCCGTGAGCGTGTTCGCCCGGGTCATGCCAGGCGGCATCGGTTGAAAAGCGAATGAAGTCGCCATCGGCGTGTGTTGCTTGCCAGATCCAGAAGCGAGTGACGCCGCCAACAACGATCTCCAGGTGATTTGTAGGAAAGTCTGTTTGCACGGCTGCCCACGGAATCGTCATGTCGACCGCGATGCTGGATCCCGGTGGCACGGCGATACCGTGTCCGCGCGTGTTTGAGTCATGTGTGTTGAGAAGTGTGATAGTTGAGCGAGAGCGGTTTTCAAGCCGCTTTATCCAGGTAAATCCCATAATTTCCCTCCAGACGGTCAGTTTTGCTTGAGAGTGGCGTCTGAAGAGAAAACATCACGCAGATTTAGCTACGAAAAGGCACAAAATGAATTTTGTATAGATCATTTTGTGCCTTTTTGTGGCTAACTGATCTTTATTGTGGCGCGCCCAGGAAGGAAGCGAGCCTGAGCAGATCGGCGAAAACACCTCCAGCCGTTACTTCCGGCCCCGCACCCGGCCCTCTTACGATCATCGGCTGGGAGTTATACCGTGCTGTTTGGAAGCTGACAATATTATCGCTGCCGGTCAGGTTTGCGAACGGATGATTAACCGGATAGCTGCGCATCTGAGCTGACATGTCGCCATTACTGTCTATCGTGCCAACGTACCGCACCACCTCACCTCTAGCGCGCGCTGAGCTCAACAATGCCGCTATCGTCTGATCGTGTTTCCCCAGCGTCTTGAGATACTCATCCACGCTCGCTGCGCGCAAGTCTTCGGCAACCATACTTTCAACGCGAACTGCATCCATCTCTACTTCGAGTCCCATCTCTCGCGCCAGAATGGTGAGTTTGCGAGCGACGTCTACGCCTGATAAATCCTCGCGCGGATCCGGCTCAGTCAATCCTAACGAGTGCGCTTCACGAACAACCTCGGAGAAAGTACGGCTGCCGTCAAGTGAGTTGAAAATGTAAGAGAGTGTGCCTGAGAGCACGCCCTCGATCTTGATGATTTTATCTCCTGTGTCCACCAGGCCGCGAAGCGTCTGAATAATCGGCAGCCCGGCGCCGACATTTGTTTCGTATAGGAAATATCGCTGGTGTTTGCGCGCGGTTTCACGCAGGCTGCGATACGCAGAGAACGGTCCGGCATTACTCTTTTTATTCGGCGTGATGACGTTGATGCCTTTGGAGAGCCACGTTTCGTAGTGTTCGGTTAACTCGGCGCTCGCCGTTGCATCGATCAGTACGGCGTGCGGCAGGTGAGCGGCATTGACGTGGTTAATAAAACTTTCAAGATCGGCCGGTTTTGAGCTCTCGTATAACTCTTCGCGCCAGCGGTCGAGCGCGAGATGCCGGTCAGACAGGATCATCTGGCGGCTGTTCATTACACCGCGCACTCTTAAGTCGATGCCGCGATGACGCTTGAGCTCTTCGATGCGAGTTTGCAGTTGGCTCAGCAGTGTGCCACCGATGAGGCCGGTGCCGATCACGCCGATTGAAAGGGTCTGATTTGAAAGATAGAATGCGGAATGTATAGCACGCAGCGCTTTCGTCGCTCCATCCTGTTCGATGACGGCGGAGA
>Ga0126376_10001028_pt1 | contig 14651 bp, 13 predicted proteins | sample PanSoiMetPlot_15_FD_92760 | JGI IMG/M metagenome (GOLD analysis project Ga0126376, IMG submission 92760) | Tropical forest soil microbial communities from Panama - MetaG Plot_15 | ecosystem: Environmental > Terrestrial > Soil > Tropical forest > Bulk soil | place: Panama | collected 2016-02-17
GTCGAGCGCCTCGCCGTCGATGTTCTCCTTGAGCAGGCCCTCGCGCATCATCAGCCCGAGATTGCGCCGTGCGCGCCGCCACGGCGCGTCAGCAGCCTTGTAGATGATATGGCGAAGATCGTTGAGCCGGCCGGGCAAAGGCGGCTTCAACGCATTCAGCCACTCTTCGCGGGAGTGACCGCCCTTCCAGGCGCGAGTGGTGAAGCCGAGGATCTCGACCTTCACTCCGCAGCGCTCGAGCGTGTGGGCGAGAATATCGGCGCAGCAAGCCGCAACCATGATGGGGCGTCCGCGCATCGAGCCTGAATTATCGAGCAGCAGCGTCACCACCGTGTCGCGGAACTCGGTGTCGTGCTCTTGCTTGTAGCTCAACGGATGCATGGGATCGACGATGACGCGGGCAAGCCGCGCTGCGTCGATCATGCCTTCGTCGAGGTCGAAGTCCCAGCCGCGATTCTGCTGGGCGAGGAGTCTGCGCTGGAGGCGGTTGGCGAGCCGCGCCACGGCGCCGTGCAGCGCCTGTAGCTGCTTGTCAAGGAAAGCGCGCAAACGATCGAGCTCATCAGGGTCGCACAGCTCCTCGGCGTTGACGGTTTCGTCATAGGCGCAGGTGAAGACCTTGTAGCCGAAGGCCTCGGGGCTATCGAGCACCGAGAGGTTGGGCCGCCACGGCTCGGAACGGCGGGGAAGCTCGGAGGCGTCGGCCTCGCGGTCGAGCTTGTCGGTCGAGCCGTCCTCGCGGGCGTCGAGCACCTGCTCGCTCTCGGCATCGCGCTCGGAGCGGGCGTCGGACAGATCGGCACGCTGCTCGGGCTCGGCGTTCTCGTCCTCGACCTCGGCGGCGTTGGGATCGCTTTCCTTCTCGCTTCCCTGCGTGTCCTCGTCCTGCTGCTGATCGAGCTGGTCTGCGAGGTTGAGCGCGGCAAGCAGATCCCTGGTCAGCCGGCCGAAGGCTTCCTGGTCGAACAGCGTGTCCGGCATGCGCTCGAGCACCGACCGCGCCCGGCCCTCGATCCATGGGCGCCACAGATTGACGATGGCCCGGGCCTTGGCCGGCGGCATTTGCCCGGTGAGCATCTCGCGCACGAGCAGCCCAAGCGCATCTGGCAACGGCGCTTCCGAGCGCTCGGCGACCTCGGCGAAGCGGCTCCGCTCATAGCGTTGCTCGATGCGCGCGGTGAGATTGGCGGCAACGCCCCGCATGCACTGGGCGCCGATCGCCTCCACGCGCGCCTGCTCGATCGCCTCGAACACGGCGCGCGCCTCTCCACCGGGAGGCGCCAATCTCTCGTGCAGCTTGGGATCGTGGCAGGCGACCGAGAGCGCTGCCGCGTCGGCATGGCCGCGGATCACGGCGATCTCGGCCTTGCTCGGGATGCGTGACGGCTCAGGCAACCGTGCAGTCTTGCCGTTAAGCCCGGGCGGCTCGCTCGAGAACACCACCTCGACCGCGCTGTCTGCGGCGATCGAGCGCGTGGTCAGCGTCACGGCGCGTTTGAATGGATCGAGCGGCGCCTCTTTGCGCCTGGTGAGCGACATCGCTAGCTCAATGCAACATTAGCCGTCGACTGCGGCAGGTCCTCGCCGAAGCAGCGCTGGTAGAACTCGGCAATCAGTCCGCGCTCGAGCTCATCGCATTTGTTGAGGAACGACAGAGCAAACGCCGTGCCGATATCGCCGAAGATCTCGGCGTTTTCCGCCCAGGTGATGACCGTGCGCGGACTCATCACCGTGGAGAGGTCGCCATTCATGAAGGCATTCCGCGTGAGCTCGGCGACGCGCACCATGGCGCCGACCGTCTTGCGGCCGGCTTCCGTGTTCCACGACTTGGCCTTGGCGAGGACGATGTTCACCTCGTCGTCGTGCGGCAGATAATTCAGCGTGACGACGATCGACCAGCGGTCCATCTGGCCTTGATTGATCTGCTGCGTCCCGTGATAGAGGCCGCTCGTGTCGCCAAGCCCGATGGTGTTGGTAGTCGAGAACAGGCGGAAGGCGGGGTGCGGCCTGATGACCTTGGACTGATCGAGCAGCGTGAGCTTGCCCGAGACTTCGAGCACCCTCTGGATCACGAACATCACGTCGGGGCGGCCCGCATCGTACTCGTCGAAGCAGAGCGCGGTATTGGACTGAAGCGCGTAAGGAAGGATGCCTTCGCGGAACTCGGTCACCTGCTGCCCGTCGCGCAGCACGATCGCATCCTTGCCGACGAGATCGATACGGCTCACGTGGCTGTCGAGATTGATGCGCATGCAAGGCCAGTTGAGCCGCGCCGCAACCTGCTCGATATGCGTCGACTTGCCGGTACCGTGATAGCCCTGGATCATCACCCGGCGGTTGTGCCTGAAGCCGGCGAGGATCGCGAGCGTCACCTCCCGATTGAACAAATAGTCCGGATCGACGTCCGGAACGTGCTCGTCGGGACGCGAATAAGCTGGCACTTCGAGATTGGTATCGATGCCGAAGACCTGGCGGACGGAAACCTGCATATCCGGCAGGCCGGCGCCGTTACGGGCAGTTTCAAGTATCATGGGCAGTGAAAGCCTGTTTGTCGCGTTTCAAAGGGGCTCGCAAGATGCGGGAGCCGGAAGTTTCGGGGAGGGCTGCCAGCGACCTACGCAAGCCCTGCCTGTCTCAGATAGTTATAGGCCTGAAGGACTTCGCGCAACTTATCCTCTGAGCGTCGGTCTCCTTTGTTGTGGTCTGGATGGAGCCGCTTAACCAATTCCTTGAACCTCGCCTTGATGTCGGCCTTGGTGGCGTTGTCTTCGAGGTTCAACTGGCGCAGGCATTTCCGCTCCGCGCGCCTTAGTTGCCGCACGGGCTTACCGTCCGGCGCGATCTGATGGCCGGCGCGGTCGGCGAACAGGCCGAACGGATCGTAGGTGGTGAAGCGATGCTGGAAGCCGCCGCCGCGGGCGTCGTTTCGCGCCCCCCGGCCTCGCGCCCACGAGTTCACGCTGATGAACCAGGTCGGGCGATGGCCGATCGTGTCGTCCTTCTGGTGCTTGACCACCTCCTCGTCGGGCAGCCCGGCAAAATAGTTGTAGGACTTGTTGTAAGCCCGCACATGGTCGAGGCAGTAACGGTGATATTGACCTTCCAGGCCGCGACCCTTGGGTGCCGGGTAGAGGCCCGGCTCGGTGCAGCCCTCCCACTCGCAAGTGGGACAAGATTCACGCAACAGACGGTTCTCGTCAGGCTTGACGCGCAAGCGGTCGAAGAATTTCGAGTCGAGCTTCATGGACGAAGCATTATGAGTAGCGGCGGCTGACACAACAAGAATGGCCCTTGATCCTCAGCTTAGGATATGATGATCGGTTAACAATCGAGGAAACGGCGGTAGTGCGCGTCGAAGAGCAAATCACCAAGAAGCTGCAACAAGCCTTCGCGCCGGAGTCACTCGAAGTCGTCAATGACTCCCATCGCCATGCGGGCCACGCGAGCTCGCCCGGAACCGGCGAGAGTCATTTCAGCATCAAAGTGGTATCACGCAGCTTCGCCGGCAAGACGCGGATCGAACGCCACCGCATGGTCAACGAGGTGCTGGCCGAAGAGCTCAGAGGCAAGATCCACGCACTCGCTATCACGGCGCTTGCGCCGGAGGAACGCTCGCGGCCGCTATGAGGCCTTGCTCTCGGGCACCGTCGCCCGGCGTGTTCCTTGCGGCGGGATCACGCGGATGCTGGTGAGGCGGTTCCGCTGACGCCTTAGCACCTCGAAGCGGAACCCATGAAAAGTAAAGGCTTGGCCAGCATCAGGGATGGTCTGAGCCTCGTGGAGCACAAGGCCTGCGACTGTCGTTGCCTCCTCGTCCGGCAGCTCCCAATCCATCAGCCGGTTGAGATCGCGCAAGGGTACCGAGCCTTCCACGATGATAGAGCCATCTGCCTGGGGCCGCGCGGCAATCGAGGCGATGTCCATCTCGTCGGTGATGTCGCCGACGATCTCCTCGATGATGTCTTCGAGCGTGACGAGGCCCATCACCTCCCCATATTCGTCGACCACGATAGCGAAATGGGACTTGCGCTTGAGGAACGCGTTGAGCTGGTCCTTGAGCGTTGTGGTGTCGGGCACGAACCAGGGCGGAGTGGCAAGCTTCATGATATCGAGCTTGCTCACGTCGCCCTTCGCGTCACGTAGAGCCCTGAGCAGGGTCTTGGCGTGGAGAATGCCGACGATCTCCTCGCGCTCGCCACGCCAAAGCGGCAGGCGCGTATGGGAGCTTTTCAGTGCGAGGTCGATGATCTTTTCGGTGGGAAGCTCGGCGTCGATCGCATCGATCTTGGTCCGGTGCACCATGATGTCGGAGACCGTGAGCTCGCGGAGATCGAGCACGCCGCCAAGCATGTCGCGGTCAAGCTTCACCACGCCGCCTTCCTTGTGGATGAGCTCGATTGTACCTCTAAGCTCCTCGTGCGCCGAGAGCACCTCGGCCTCGTCGCTGATCGAGGCACCGAATAGTCTGAGCGTATGGCGAACCAGGAATTGAATGGCGTTGGTGACCGGCGCGAACAACGCCACCACGAAACGGACGGCCGGCGCCACTACGAGCGCCATGCGGTCGGCATTGACAATAGCGTAGGTCTTGGGCAGTACCTCGGCAAAGAGCACCACAATCACCGTCATGACCACGGTGGCGTAGGCCACGCCCTGCTCGCCGAACAGGCTCAAGAACAGGCTCGTGGCGAGAGCCGATGCCGCGACATTGGCGAGCGTGTTGCCGAGCAGAATCGCCCCGATGAAGCGCTCGCGTACGGTGAGCAGGTAGTTCACCACGCGCGCGCGGCGGCTTCCGTCCTGCTCGAGCGCATGCATCTTGGCCGGCGAGGCCGCGGTCAACGCCGTCTCTGAGCCGGAGAAGAAGGCTGAGGCGAGGAGGAGACCCAGGATTGCGCCGAGCGTAATTCCCAAGCCTAAAGTCATCGTTTGCCGCACTCCTCAGCGAGGAACTTGGTGAGCCGCGGAGGCGGCACATCGCGCTCGACGAAGGCCGCGCCGATGCCATGCACCAGCACGAGAGCGAGCTTGCCGCCTTTGACCTTCTTGTCCTGGGCCATGAGCTGCAGTAGCTCGTCAGGCGTGGGCCTCTTGCCGGGAATGGCAGCGATCCTTGTGGGCAGCCCGACGGCGGCGAGATGGCGCTCGACGCGGCCTGCGTCGCCCTCAAGGCAAAGGCCGAGCTCGGCCGAGAAGGTGAAGGCGAGCCGCATGCCGATGGCGATCGCCTCTCCATGCAGGAGCCGGTCTGAGTAGCTGGCATGGGCCTCGAGCGCGTGACCGAAGGTATGGCCGAGATTGAGCAAAGCGCGCGTGCCGCTCGTCTCCCGCTCGTCCGCCTCGACGATCTTTGCCTTGGCGCGGGCGCTCGTCTCGACGGCATGACGCCGCTTGCCGCCTTGGCTAGAGAACACGTCCGCCCAATTCTGCTCGAGCCAGGCAAAGAACGCTGCGTCGCCGAGAAGCCCGTACTTCACCACTTCTGCATAGCCGGCGCGGAACTCGCGCGGGCTCAAGGTCGAGAGCACCGAAATGTCGGCGACGACTAGGCTCGGCTGATAGAAGGTGCCGATCAGATTCTTGCCTTGTCTCGTGTCGATGCCCGTCTTGCCGCCAATCGCCGAGTCGACCTGGGCGAGCAGGCTCGTCGGCAGCTGCACGACATGCACGCCGCGCCGCAAGATGCTTGCGGTAAACCCGGCGAGATCGCCAACCACCCCGCCGCCAAGAGCGATGATGCAGTCGCCGCGCTCAACGCCTAACGCAAGCAGGCTCTCGCAAAGCGGCGCGAGCACAGAAAAGCTCTTGCTTGCCTCGCCCGGGCTCACCACTGCCTCGCCGAGGAACAGCCCATGCTGATCGAGGCTCGCCTTGAGCGGCGCAAGATAAAGGGCTGCAACGTTGCGGTCGCTCACCACCGCGCAGCGCGCGCCCGGAAGCGCAGCCGCGATGCGGCGTCCAGCCGATGCAATGACACCCTCGCCAATAACGACGGGGTAGCTTCGCCCGGGAAGCGCCACCTCGATAATCGTCTCGCTTTGGCCGGGGGCCAAGGCGGTCGCGCTGTCGCGCATCGTCACACCTTCTCGCGGCTCTGGTCCTTGGCCGGCTTCTTGGCACAGCCGAGCTTATCGGCAAGCGCATCGACGACTGTGCCCACGATCGTGTCATGCGGCACGTCGCGGCTCTCGACCGTCACGTCCGCCTCGGCGTAGACGGGGTAGCGCTCAGCCATCAGCTTCTTCATCACCGCCTCGTGGTCGTCTCCGGCAAGCAAAGGGCGGTTGTCGCGCCGGTTCACGCGCTTGAGCAAGACCTTAAGCTCGGCCCTGAGCCACACCGAGATGCCATGCGCCTTGATGTTAGCCCTGGTCTCGGCGTTCATGTACGCGCCGCCGCCGGTCGCAAGCACTTGCGGGCCGCTCTTGAGCAGCCGGGCGATCACCTTGCGCTCGCCTTGGCGGAAATAGGCCTCGCCGTGCTCGGCGAAGATCTCGCTGATGTTCGATCCGGCGGCTTCCTCGATCTCCGCGTCGGCGTCGATGAAAGGCAAATCGAGCCGGCTCGCGAGCCGCCGGCCCACGGCAGTCTTGCCCGCCCCCATGAGCCCGATCAGCACGATGCTCCGCGAGCCAAGCGCCTCGCGAATCTCCGCCAACCGCTGCTCGCGGTCCTCTTTCCTGTGCTCGGTCAGTCCTAAACTCATTCTGGCAAAGTGGAGAATTGCCGCCTGCTTCGGGCTTAGGCCCCCGCGACTCGCTGGCGGCGCAATTTCCCATGCTGGGGGCGCCCTGTCGAATCGTCCATGATGCTAACGAGGTTAAGGCGCTCGCGCGATTTTTGGGTCATAATAAGGCCCTGTTCCGACTACAAGACGGCTAGGAATTCGAGCGCTTCGATGCCGACACTGTTTCGTTTCTTGATGATTCTGGGGTTGATCGCCGGTGTCGTCACTGGAAGCCTCTATGTGCTCGCGGAATACTTTCAGCCTGAGCCGAAGGAAATCTCCAAGGCGCTGCGCAACGTCAAGGGACGCATGGAGGATCAGACGGCGTCCACGCCTTCGCCGAGCGCGGACGCCGGCAATACTGCTCCGGGAGCTGCTCCTGCAGGAGCGCCTAACCGCACTCAATAGAGTCTTGGGGTTCGTTTACGAAGGTGTACGGACTTGGGCCGCGCTAGAACATCATCGCGTGGAAAGGGCCCCTCGGAGCTTGCGCTCTTTCTCGACATGCTCACGGCCGAGCGCGGCGCTGCCGCTCATACCATCGAAGCCTATACGCGAGACCTCTCGGAGTTCCTCGCCTTCCTCACTGCCAAGGGCAAGACGGCACGGACGGCGACACCCGAGAACTTGCGCGCATTCCTCTCAGGTCTCGCGCGCAAAGGGCTTGCGCCTACATCGCGCGCGCGGAAGCTCTCCGCCATACGCCAGTTCTTCCGCTTTCTGCTCGCCGAGGGTTTGCGCAAGGACGATCCTTGCTCCGCGATCGATAGTCCGCGCCTGCCGCGGCCGCTTCCCAAGATCCTCTCCTTCGCGGAGGTCGAGACGTTGCTCGACACGGCGGCGCACGCCGGCGAGCGGGCAGCTGACGGCGCTGCGCGGCGCCGCGCGCTCAGACTCTATGCGCTGCTCGAGACTCTATACGCCACCGGCTTGCGCGTGTCAGAGCTGATCTCTCTGCCCCGCGGCGTGCTTACCGCCGACGATCGCGTGCTCACCATCAAGGGCAAAGGCGGCCGCGAGCGCCTCGTCCCTCTGAACGACCCTGCGAGGAAGGCGCTTGCCGCGCACCTCGCCGCGGTCGAGGAAGATGAGTCGAATGTCAGACCAAAGTCGCCTTGGCTCTTTCCGTCGTCAGGCGGGGAGCATCTGACGCGCCAGCGCTTCGGCCAGGAGCTGAAGGCGCTTGCGATCGCGGCCGGGATAGAGCCCGCGTGCGTCTCGCCGCACGTGCTCCGCCATGCCTTTGCCAGCCATCTCTTGGAGCGTGGCGCCGACCTCCGCACTGTGCAGCAGCTCCTCGGCCATGCCGATATCTCGACGACGCAAATCTATACTCATGTCATCGAGGAGCGGCTGCGGCGGCTCGTCGAGGAGCATCATCCGCTCGCTCAGGCGCATTTAACCAAGCGGAGCTAGGCTTTCCCTAGTCTTGCGTCTCTGGTTGACAGGCCACCGCGCCAAGTCCACTTACAACCAAGCCGCCGCTGCCTTATTGGCCCCCAATTGCTGGGGCAGGCGTCCCCTGAGGCAGGTTGAGGCCTGATGCGTACCTATCTCGATTTTGAAAAGCCGATTGCCGAGCTCGAAAGCAAGGTCGCCGAGTTGAAGGAGCTTGCCGCCGAGCAGCGCTCGGTGTCGATCGAGGAGGAGCTTGCCAAGCTCGAAGCAAAAGCCAGGGAGGCGTTGGAGGAGACCTACTCCGAGCTCACGCCCTGGCAGAAGACGCAAGTCGCCCGTCATCCCGACCGCCCGCACTTCCGCCACTATATCGACGGCCTGGTGCAAGACTTCACCCCTCTTTCTGGCGACCGCTCGTTTGCCGAGGATCAGGCGATCCTCGGCGGCATTGGCCGGCTCTCTGGCCGCTCGGTCATGGTGATTGGCCACGAGAAGGGCTCAGACACCGAAGGACGCATCCGGCACAATTTCGGCATGGCCAGGCCTGAGGGCTATCGCAAGGCGGTGCGGCTCATGGAGATGGCCGACCGCTTCTCATTGCCGGTGGTCAGCCTTGTCGACACCGCGGGCGCCTATCCTGGCATCGGGGCAGAGGAGCGCGGCCAGGCCCAGGCCATCGCCCGCAGCACCGACTGCTGCTTGAGCGTCGGGGTGCCGATCGTCTCGGTGATCATTGGAGAGGGGGGATCTGGCGGCGCGGTCGCCATCGCCACTGCCAACCGCGTCTATATGCTGGAGCATGCGATCTACACGGTCGCCTCGCCTGAAGCCGCCGCCTCGATCCTGTGGCGCGATTCGACGCGAGCGCAGGATGCCGCTACCAATATGAAGATCACGGCGCAGGACCTGCTTCGACTCGGAATTGTCGACGGGATCATTCCAGAACCGATTGGCGGGGCCCACAGGGATGGGGTCGAGGTGGTGCGCGCCACGGGGGATACCATCGTCAAGGCACTCGCCGAATATGACGATTTGAGCCCTGCCGAGATTCGCCAGGAGAGACGCGAAAAATTCCTGTCGATGGGTCGCCCGAGCTAGCGGTTTTTCGCAAAAAAAGCGCCATTTTTTTAGTCCAACTGAGGTTTGAGCGGGCTTATAATGCCGGCCAAAAGTCGGGGTGGCTGGAGGGAAAGCGCCACCAAAGCGCTAACTTCGCCTTAACCCCTCAAGTTCGATCTTGGTCGAGGTGCGCAAGGGGCACTGCGTATGCTTCGTTCCAGTCTGGTCACGGCAATTGTCGCCGCGAGCGCGGTCATTTTGGTCGCCGCGCTGGCTGGCTGCGGCGAGTTCGCCCCCTCTTATATGAAGCCTCTTTCCCCGCAGACGCGGGCCCTTCTTGCCCAAAAGGGCATGAAGGAGGACGCACCAATCCTCGTCCGTATCTTCAAGGCGGAGTCCGAGCTCGAAGTGTGGAAAGCCAAGGACGACGGGCGCTTCTACCTGTTCAAGACCTATCCGATCTGCAGCTATTCAGGCGGCCTTGGTCCCAAGATCAACCAGGGCGACCGGCAGGCGCCGGAAGGGTTCTATCTCGTCTCCCAGGAGCAGATGAACCCGAACAGCAAGTATCACCTCTCGTTCAACATTGGTTTCCCCAATGCCTATGACCGCGCCTATGGCCGCACCGGGCAGGACATCATGGTGCACGGCGACTGCAGCTCGGCCGGCTGCTACGCCATGACCGACGGCGTAGTCGAGGAGATCTTCATCCTCGCCTATCAAGCGCTGCAAGGCGGCCAGCAGGCCTTCCAGATCCAGGCCTATCCGTTCCGTATGACGGCGGCCAACATGACAGCCCACAAAGACTCCGAGTGGTACGACTTCTGGAAGAACCTGAAAGAGGGCTACGACTATTTTGAGGTCACCCATCTGCCGCCACGTGTCGCGGTGTGCGAGAAGCGCTATCTGATCAACGCTGCCTTCGTCGATCGCAGCGCGCACCCCGATCCGGCAGGTACTTGCCCAGCCTGGCAGAGGTTGCCCGTCTCGCGCGCGCCCGCGCTGCAAGAGGCTAAGAGCCTCTCGAAAAAGGACATGTCTGCGTTGCTTTCGAAGCCACTCGGTAGCGCGCTTGGCCTGAGCTTCGGGCCATCCAAGCCCGCCTATCAGGCCTTCACGCTCGGCCCCGCCACGCCGGCCGCCAAATAGCAGAAGCCGGAAACCAGAAACCAGAATCGAGCGATCACTCGTATATTCCTTTCTGGCTTCTGGCTTCTGGCTTTGTGGGTTCTGACAATGCGCGGCTTGATCCTTCTCATCATTCTTGCACTCGGGGGCTGGTATCTGCTCTCGCCAGACGGCCGTGCCTTCCTCGACCGCATGCGCATCAACTGGACCCGCTGGGAGGACCAGAATCGCTTTCGCTCTGGCCAGCCTTTGCCAGGCACGCCCGATCTCGCAAGACTCGATGAGAGACTTGTGGCGCAAGGCATCAAGCTCGGCGTGCCGATCTATTTGCGTATCTTCAAGCTCGACTCCGAGCTTGAACTTTGGGTCGAGAAGGATGGGCGTTTCGTGCGCTTTGCCACCTACCCGATTTGCCTCTGGTCCGGTGGGCTCGGTCCTAAGCTCAAAGAAGGCGACAAGCAGGCGCCTGAGGGCTTCTACACGGTTGCCTCCGAGCAACTCAATCCCAACAGCAGCATGTTTCGCTCGTTTAATCTCGGTTTCCCCAATGCCTTCGACCAGGCAAATGGGCGCACCGGATCGTTTCTCATGGTGCATGGCGGGTGCGCGTCGGTCGGCTGCTACGCCGTGACCGACCCCGTGATCGGTGAGCTGTGGAGTTTCGTGACGGCGGCGCTCGACAATGGCGAGCAGAGGATCCCGGTTCACGTGTTTCCGTTCCGCATGACCGAGCGCAACCTCGCGGCGCGCAAGGGCGGGAAGTGGGGCGACTTCTGGGCTGACCTCAAGAAGGGCTACGACATGTTCCAGGCGAGCCACCTGCCGCCTGTGGTCAGTGTGTGCAACGGCCGCTACGTGTTCGAGGCTGGAACGCGTGCCACCATCAGTAGCGCTGTCGAGGAACGCTGTCCGCCAGAGGTTGCGGGCAATTCTTGATCCTCTACTGCGAGAACTGCCGCCTACATCGGCTCGGCCTAGAACTCAAGGGGGAATATGGGCAAATCATCATTCATCGCGATGGCGGTTGTCACCATGGCGCTTGACGCCGTCCCCTTCACGGGCGCGTTTGCCGATGATGACAGTGGCGGCTACAACTCGAGCGACACCGACGCAGTGACCATTGGCTCAGACCCGAATACCGGCGGCGCGACGCAGCAAGACTACGACCAGATGCAGTCGATCCAGCAAGGCATCGAGGACCTCAAGCAGGGCCACGACGCGGCGCCGGATAACTATTCGCCTGACGACTCAACCCAGTCCGACGATTCCTCCGGGCACTAGCAGTCAGCTTTTTTTGAGCGGGACCGCACTGGCGCCAGGGTGGCCTTAATTAAATGCGCCGTGGCAATGCTTGTATTTCTTCCCTGAGCCGCACGGGCATAGTGCGTTCCGCTGCACCTTGCCCCACGTGGTGGGATCGGCGGGGTTGACCGCCGCGGCTGCGGCCCCTGCCTTCCGCGCCCGCGCAGTTTTGGCCGCGCCACCTCTGCCATTGCCGCCGGCATTCGCCGTTTCGAGCGCAAACTCGTCCTCGCCGGTGCTCGCATCGAAATGATGCGCCTCCATGGGCGGAAGCTCTGCCGGCTCTAGCGGCGGCGCCTCCTCTGGGCGGGCAAGCTCGACATGCATGAGTTGACCGGTCACGGCCTCTCTGAGCCGCGCCAGCATGTGCTCGAACAGGGTGAAGGCCTCGTTCTTGTATTCGTTGAGCGGATCGCGCTGGCCGTAGCCGCGCAGGCCGATGACCTGGCGGAGATGCTCGAGCGTGACGAGATGCTCGCGCCACAAATTGTCGAGCGTCTGCAACAGGACCGCCCGCTCTATCTGCCGCATCACCTGCGGCCCGAAATTCGCGGCCTTGTTCGCGGCCTTCTCGTCCGCGGCCTTGATCAGGCGCTCGTAGAACTCGGCCTCGCCGATGCCCTCCTCTGCTGCCCAATCGGCGAGTGGGAGATCGAGGTCGAAAATATCCTTCATGGCCTGCGTCAGGGTCTCGACGTCCCACTGCTCGGCATAGGACTTTTCGGGGATGGCGTCAGCGACCAGATCGTCAATAACCTGCCGCCGCATGTCGGCGATGGTCTCGGAGAGATCGGCGTCGCTCAGCAGCTCGCGGCGCTGATCGAAGATCGCCTTGCGCTGATCGTTCATCACATTGTCGTATTTGAGCAGGTTCTTGCGGATGTCGAAGTTGCGTGCTTCGACCTTGGCTTGCGCCTTCTCCAGCGCCTTGTTGATCCAGGGATGGACGATGGCCTCGTCTTCTTTTAGGCCGAGCGCCTGAAGCATGCCGTCCATGCGCTGCGACCCGAAAATGCGCATGAGGTCATCTTCGAGCGACAGGAAGAAGCGCGAGCGGCCGGGGTCGCCTTGCCGGCCAGAGCGGCCGCGCAGCTGATTGTCGATGCGCCGGCTCTCATGGCGCTCGGTGCCGACCACATAAAGACCTCCGGCGTCGAGCGCCGTCTTTTTGCGCTCGGCGACCTCCGCCACGATTTCTTTCCGCCTGGCGGCGATCTCATCCGGCATCAGCTCCTTGCCCTTTTCCTTCTCGGCGGTAAGCCAATCCTCCATCAGCATGTCGGGATTGCCGCCGAGCTGAATGTCGGTGCCGCGGCCAGCCATGTTGGTGGCGATGGTGATGGAGCCGGGGACTCCGGCTTGCGCGATGATATGCGCTTCCTGCTCGTGATAGCGGGCATTCAGTACCTGATGCGGCACCTTCTCCCTCTTGAGCAGGCCGGACAGAATCTCAGATTTCTCGATGGACACCGTGCCGACCAACATCGGCTGGCCGCGTTTGCGCGCATCCTTGATCAGATTGATGATCGCCCGGTACTTCTCCTGCGCGGTGCGATAGACCTCGTCGTCCTCGTCGGCGCGGATCATTTCCATGTTGGTAGGCACCTCGACCACGTCGAGGCCGTAGGTCTCCAGGAACTCGTCGGCCTCGGTCACGGCCGTGCCGGTCATGCCGGCGAGCTTCTCGCAGAGCCGGAAGTAGTTCTGGAAGGTGATGGTGGCGAGTGTCTGGTTCTCAGGCTGGATGCTTACGTGCTCCTTGGCTTCGAGCGCCTGGTGCAGGCCCTCGGAATAGCGCCGCCCGTGCATCATGCGGCCGGTGAACTCGTCGATGATGATGACCTCGCCGTTGTTGACGATGTAGTCTCGGTCGCGCTGGAACAACTTGTGGGCGCGGAGCGCCTGCTGCACGTGATGCACCACGGTGACGTTCTCGATGTCGTAGAGCGAGTCGCCCTTGAGCAGCTCGGCCTCCGACAACAGGCGCTCGATCTTCTCGTTGCCGACTTCGGTCAAGGTGACGATGCGGGCTTTCTCGTCGAGCTCGAAATCGGCTTTGTCCAGGTTGGGAATAAAGGTGTCGATGGTGTTGTAGAGCTCGGAGCGGTCGTCGAGCGGGCCGGAGATGATAAGCGGCGTGCGCGCCTCGTCGATCAAGATCGAGTCGACCTCGTCGACGATGGCGTAGTAGTGACCGCGCTGCACCATCTCTGATGCCGCGTATTTCATATTGTCCCGCAGATAGTCGAAGCCGAACTCGTTATTGGTGCCGTAGGTGACGTCGCAGGCATATTGCTCGCGCCGCTGCTCGTCGTTCAGCTCGTGCACGATGCAGCCGACGCTGAGCCCCAAGAAATTGTAAATCGCGCCCATCCACGCCGCGTCGCGCTTGGCGAGGTAGTCGTTGACGGTGACGACATGGACGCCGCGTCCGGCGAGCGCATTGAGGTAGACGGGGAGGGTGGCAACCAGCGTCTTGCCTTCGCCGGTCTTCATTTCGGCGATGCGCCCCTCATGCAGCACCATGCCGCCGATAAGCTGCACATCGAAGTGACGCTGGCCGAGCGTGCGCTTGGCAGCCTCGCGCACGGTGGCAAAGGCCTCTGGGATCAAGTCATCGAGCTCGGTGCCGGCCTGGACCCGCGCGCGAAAGTCCTCGGTGCGAGCGCGCAACTCATCATCTGAGAGTACGGCGATCTCCGGCTCGAGCGCATTGATCTTGGCGACGACGGGTCCGTATTTCTTGAGTTTCCGCTCGTTGAGAGAGCCGAACACCTTGCTGGCGATGGCGCCAAGGGACAGCATAATTCATAAACCTCTTATGGCAGTACGCTCGCCGGCCCGATCCCCATCAAACCGGCTGAAAGCGTCTAAAAAATGCCAGGGAAACAAAAGCAATTCGAGACATAAGAGGCGGCCAAACCCTTGTCAACGCGACGATCGCGCAGGCCGCGTCAGGCCGGCTCTCTGGAAGCAGTCGTCGTCCTGCCGATCTCGTCGAGATGCTGTTGCAGCGAAAGCCTACTCAACTTTTCGA
>Ga0126376_10001029_pt1 | contig 14648 bp, 12 predicted proteins | sample PanSoiMetPlot_15_FD_92760 | JGI IMG/M metagenome (GOLD analysis project Ga0126376, IMG submission 92760) | Tropical forest soil microbial communities from Panama - MetaG Plot_15 | ecosystem: Environmental > Terrestrial > Soil > Tropical forest > Bulk soil | place: Panama | collected 2016-02-17
ATCCTGTTCTTCGTGCTGTTCGTGGTGGTCACGCTGGTCATCACCTACTGGGCGGCCAAGCGCACCCGCACCACCAGCGAGTTCTTCGCGGCCGGCGGCACCGTCAGCGCGCGCCAGAACGGCCTCGCGCTGGCGGGCGACTACATGAGCGCGGCCAGCTTCCTCGGCATCGCGGGACTGGTCGCGCTGTCGGGCTTCGACGGCCTCATCTACTCGGTGGGTTGGCTGGTCGGCTGGCCGGTGGTGACGTTTCTGATCGCGGAGCCGCTGCGCAACCTGGGCAAGTACACCTTTGCCGACATCGTGGCCTACCGGCTCAAGCAGGTGCCGGTTCGCATCGCGGCCGCGGTGGGGACGCTCACCGTGGTCGCGTTCTACCTGATTGCCCAGATGGTGGGGGCGGGCAACCTGATCAAGATGATGTTCGGGATCCCATTCGAGGGCGCGGTGGTCATCGTGGGGCTGGTCATGCTGGCCTATGTTCTGTTCGGCGGCATGATCGCCACCACCTGGGTCCAGATCATCAAGGCGGTGCTCCTGCTTCTGGGTGCGACCTTGCTGGCGCTGCTGGTGCTGGCAAAATTCGAGATGAGCCCGCTGCGCCTGTTCGCAGCCGCGCGCGCCCAGTACGGCGACGCCGTGCTGGCGCCCGGCAAGCTGATCGCGAAACCGTTCGACGCGGTCTCGCTCGGCATCGCGCTGATGTTCGGTACCGCGGGCCTGCCGCATATCCTGATGCGCTTTTACACGGTCCCCGACGCCCGCGCCGCTCGCAAGTCGGTGTTCCTTGCGACCGGCCTCATCGGTTACTTCTACCTGGTCACCTTCATCCTCGGCTTTGGGGCCTCGGTGCTGGTGGGCCGCGCCGGGATCAGCGCGCTCGACAAAGGCGGCAACATGGCGGCGCCGCTCTTGGCCGAGGTGGTCGGGGGTCGGGTGTTTCTGGGCTTCATCTCGGCAGTTGCGTTCGCGACCATCCTGGCCGTGGTAGCGGGGTTGACGCTGTCGGGTGCGGCCGCGCTGTCGCACGATCTATGGGTGCACGCGATCAAGCGCGGCCACGCCGACGAGCGCGACCAGCTCAAGGTGGCGCGCCTGGCCAGCTTGTTCCTGGGCCTGATCGCGATCGCGCTCGGAATCCTGTTCAAGGGCCAGAACGTCGCCTACATGGTCGGGCTGGCCTTTGCGATCGCGGCCAGCGCCAACTTCCCGGCTCTGATCCTGTCGATGGTGTGGAGGCGCTTCACCACGTCGGGTGCGGTGGTCAGCATGCTGACCGGCGCCGGCTCGGCGCTCGTGCTCATCTTCCTGTCACCCACCGTGCAGGTCGAGATCCTGCACCGCGCGAGCGCGCCCTTCCCGCTCAAAAATCCGGCGCTGATCACGGTGCCGCTCGCGTTTCTGGCCGGAGTCGTGACCTCGCTGGCGGCGCGCGAGCGGTCGGCCGAGGAGCAGTTCGCGGAGGCCGAGCGGCGGATGCATGTGGGCGCCGGCGCCGCCGCCCAGATCAGCGGCCATGCTGCTCCAGCCAGCTCGCAACCTGCTCGCGATCTGTCTTGAGCTCACCGGGCGGGGCGGTTTTTTAGGCAGGCGGTCGTCGGCGTGGATGCCGATCGGATCGGGGACCCGAAAGCGGCAAGTCGCTGGCTCATGAACCTGGACGATCCCTGCGTGCGTGCCGATGCGCGCCGAGGTGCCGGGTCGGCCAGTGAGCAACCGCCGAGCCCGGGCTCCAAGTCGGGGATTCTACACTGGACCCCTTTTGTCCGATTCGCCGCAGCTCGCGATCTGCCTGCCCGAGCCGCAAACGTGGCTGGTCGGTCGAGGATGGCAGCAGGGGGCTCCATGAGACGAGGCGGGGGCCCCACTGGGGCGTTCATTCCTCGCTGCCTCGTTCCAGCGCCTGCAGCATGGCGGGCGTGTCGACGTCGATGCTAATCCCGGGATCCCCAACTTCCACGTAGCAGATCTCGGCGGCATATCGGTCGAGCAGCCCGCGCGCGCCCACGTCGCCGGTGAGCGCGGCCATTTCCGCAAAATGGCGGCGCGCCCACAGGATGGGATGGCCGCGCTTGCGCTCGTGTGTGGGGACGTAGATGCTGTGGTCACCGGCCGCCTCGAATGCGCGCACCAGCGCGTCTATGTGATCGCGCGTGACCAGCGGCATGTCACCCAGGCAAATCAGGGCGCCGTCGACCGCCGCGCCGACCGCGCCGATACCGACGCGAAGCGAGCTCGCGAGGCCGCTTGCGAAGTCGGGGTTGTGCGCAAACTCGACCGCGCGCCCGGCCAGCGCCGCCCGCACATCGGCGGCCTGGTGGCCGGTCACCACCACGATGGGCCGGGCGGCCGAGGCCAGCAGCGCATCGACCACATGCGCGATGAGCGGCCGGCCGCCCAAAAGCGACAGCAGCTTGTTTTCACCGCCCATGCGCTGCGAGCTCCCGGCCGCCAGCACCACCGCCCCCACGACCCGCGTTTGCCGCTCGGCCGGCTGCTCGCCCAGCCGCGGCTGCGGGCGCGACGGCACCTCGGCCAGGAGCCCCCCGACGCCCAGCGTCTGGAGGTCGCGCGGCGCCACCGCCAGGCCGGCCACAAGCCGCGCCAGCACCCAGTCGAATCCGCTTGGCTTGAGCGAGCGCGCGCAGCCGGGCACGCCGACGACGGGCGTGGCCCCGTGATGGGCCAGCAACAGGAGGTTGCCCGGATCGACCGGCATCCCGAAGTGGTCGATGACGCCACCGACCCGCACGATGGCTGCCGGCACCACGTCGTTGCGATCGGCGATCGCGGAGGCGCCCAGCACCAGAATCGGCGAGCAGCCGTCGGCGATCAGATCGGACAGGCAGGCCGCCACCTGCGCCTCCTCGTGGGCGCAGCGCAGCTCGCGGGCGATGCTGCTGCCCAGACGCTCCATGCGGGTCCGCTGGCAGGCGGCCGCGTGGGCGAGCACGCTGTCGGCTGTGCCCGGCAGCCGCGTGAGCACCAGGCCCGCGCGAGCGGGCGCAAGCGGCGCCACATCGACCAGAGGCGGGCCCGTTCGAGCCAGCTCGGTCGCGCGCTCGAGCAGAGCGCGTGCAATGGCATAGGGGATGATCTTCACGGTCGCGATCAGCTCGTCGGGTGCGACCAATGTAAAAGCGGGCAGCGTAGCTAGCGTCACCGCCTCGTCGGTCAGATTGAGCTGGTCCACGCCTCTCTGCTGGACCGAAAGCACGCCGCGCACGCGCGCGAACAGATTGCAGCGTCCGGCCGCGGGCGCGGCCACAGACACGCCCGGGCCCGCCACCGCCTCCGCGATCGCTTGCGCGGCCGGGTCCTCGCGCACGTCGTCGGGATCGAGCCGCGCACACACGATCTCGCGATAGCCGGCCGCCTCGAGGTCCCCCAGATCCTGCGCCTCCAGCGCGCGCCCTTTCTTGAGCACGCGTACGCCTACCTTGAGCGTGTGACCCAGGATGGCGCCGAGCGCCTGGCTGAGCGGTGCGGGTCCGAACTTCACGGCACTTCCTTGCGCAGCTTTTCGATCACCTGCGCCAGGATCGAGACCGCGATCTCGGCGGGCGATTGGGCGCCAATGCTGAGCCCGACCGGGCCGCGCAGGCGCGCCAGATGAGCCTCGTCGAGCCCGGCCGCGCGCAGCCGGTCCAGGCGCACAGCATGGGTCCGGCTCGATCCGAGCGCGCCCACGTAAAAGGCGGGCGAGCGGAGCGCCGCCAGGAGCGCCGGATCGTCGAGCTTGGGGTCGTGGGTCAGCGTCACCACGGCGGTCCGCGCATCAGGCGCAAGCTCGAAAAGCGCCTGATCGGGCCATTGCGCCGACAGCTCGATGCCTGGGAACCGCTCGCGGGTGGCAAAGGCTGCCCGCGGGTCGACCACGATGACCGCGAAGCCCGCCAGCGCGGCCATGCGCGCCAGCGGCTGCGCGATGTGCACCGCTCCCACCAGAATCATGCGCAGCGGCGGATTCCACACCTCCAAGAACACCGGTCCCGCGTCGGTGTCCACGGCTTCGCAGCGGTCTTTAGCCAGCGCACGCCGGACTGCGTCCGAAAGGGCGCCTGCGTCGTCGGGATGAGCCAGCGACTGCTGGCCGGTCGCAAGCCAGGTCAGGAGCACGACCGGCCGCTGGGCCGCCCGCTCGCGGCGCAGCTGTTCGAGCAGCCCAAGCTTCACTCGAGCGCCTCCACGAACACTTCGACCTGCCCGCCGCAGGCCAGCCCGACCTCCCACGCCATTTCGTTGGTGACCCCGAACTTGAGCAGGCGCGGCGGGCCGCCCTTCATGACCGCGAGCGCCTCCTGGATCACGGCGCCCTCGATGCATCCGCCCGAGACCGAGCCGCAGAACTCGCCGGCATCGTTGACCGAAAGCTTGCTGCCCGGCGGCCGCGGCGATGAGCCCCAGGTCCTGACCACGGTCGCCAGCGCCACCGCGCGTCCGGCCGTCTTCCACGCCACCGCCTGCGCAAGTACCTCGTCGACGTCGCTGGTCATGGCCGCCTCCTCGGCTTGGTGGTATGAATGCTAGCATGGTGCGGGGCGCGAGCGCGGCCAACGCTTGGCGGGCCGACTTCCCAGCGCTCGAGCAAAGGGTGCACGACCGGCCGCTCGTGTACCTCGATAGTGCATCGACCACGCTCAAGCCGCACGTGGTTCTGCGCGCGGTCGAGAACATGCTGGCGCGCGAGTGCGCCAACGTCCACCGCGGGGTGCACGCGCTGTCCGAGGCCGCCACCGCCTCCTACGAGGCCGCGCGCGGCAAGGTGGCGCGCATGATCGGCGCAGCGCGCGCCCACGAAATCGTCTTCACCCGCGGCACCACCGAGTCGATCAACCTGGTGGCGCAGACGCTGGGGCGCGCCCGCGTCGGCCCCGGCGATGCGGTTCTGGTCACCGAGCTCGAGCACCACTCCAACCTGGTGCCCTGGCAGATGCTGTGCCGCGAGCGGGGCGCGCAGCTGCGCGTGTTGCCGATCGACGAGAGCGGGCAGCTCCGGCTCGATTTGCTGCCCACCCTGCTCGGCGAGCGCACCCGGCTGGTCGCGCTCAGCCATGCCTCCAACGTGCTGGGCACGGTAAACCCGGTCGCCCAGGTGGCGCGGCTGGCGCACGAGCGAGGCGCGCTCGTGCTGGTCGACGGCGCACAGGCGGTGGCGCACTTGCCAGTCGATGTGAAGGCGCTGGACTGCGACTTCTACGCGTTTTCGGCGCACAAGATGTACGGCCCCACCGGGGTCGGCGTCCTGTACGGGTGCGAGGCGCTGCTCGAGACCATGCCGCCCTGGCAGGGCGGCGGCGACATGGTGCTCGAGGTGCGCTGGGAGGGCACCACCTACCAGCAACCGCCCTATCGATTCGAGGCCGGCACGCCCAACATCGCCGGCGTGGTCGGGCTCGGCGCCGCGGTCGACTACCGCGATGGCATCGGGCTCGATGCGCTTTCGGCCCACGAGCGCGTGCTCGGTGAGCGTGCCATGCAGGCGCTGGGCGAGCTGCCCGGCCTGCGCATCCTGGGCACGGCGCCCGGCAAGCTCGCCATCGTCTCGTTCGTGCTGGGCTCGATTCACCCACACGACGCCGGCACGGTGCTGGATCGCGAGGGCATTGCGGTGCGAACGGGCCATCACTGCGCGCAGCCGCTGATGGCCCGCTTCGGGGTCGCCGGCACCGTGCGCGCTTCGTTTGCGCTGTACAACACCGCCCAGGAGGTCGACGCGCTCGCGCGCGGTCTGCGCCGGGTCATCGAGGCGTTCGCGTGAATCCGGAGCTGGCCCGTCTGTACCAGCGCGTGATCCTCGATCACAACAAGGCGCCCCGAAATTACGGCCCGCTCGCCGGTGCCACGCACGAGGGCCACGCCTATAACCCTTTGTGCGGTGACGAGGTCACGGTGCGGCTGCGCCTTTCGAGCGGGATCATTGCGGTGCTGCGGTTCGAGGCCCGCGGCTGCGCGATCGCGCGCGCGACCGCATCTCTGATGACGTGCGCGCTCGAGGGCGTCGCGGTGACGGCTGCGGCCAGCCTGCAAGCCGACTTCGAGACTTTTCTGCGCGCGCCGGCCGGCAGCGCGCGCCCGGACGCGCTGGGCGAGCTAGCGGTGGTCGAGGGCGTGCGCGAGTTCCCCTCGCGCATCGCCTGCGCCACCCTGCCGTGGCAGGCGCTTTTGGCCGCCCTGTCCGAGCGCACGGGCTAGCGCCTCCAGGCTGGAAAGGTTGTGGACCGGACGCATCTCGTCGACATGCGGCAGCAGGGCCCGCACACCCTGGGCGCGCGGCTCGAATTTTTCGTAGCGCAAGAGCGGGTTGAGCCAGATCAGGCGCCGGCACGAGCGATGGAGCCGCTCGGCCTCGGCGCCCAGGCCCGGCGTCGGATCACGATCCAGCCCGTCGGTGATGAGCAGCACGACCGCGCCCTGCGACAACACGCGCCGGGACCACCACCGGTTGAAGTCGTGCAGGCACTGGCGCAGGCGCGTGCCGCCGGCCCAGTCCGACACCTTCTGCCCGCATGCGCGCAGCGCCAGGTCGGCGTCCCGCTGCTTGAGGGTGCGCGTCACGTTGCTGAGCCGGGTGGCGAACAGAAAGCTCGACACGCGCTCGCGACGCGAGGTCAGCGCATGCAGAAAGTGCAGCAGCATCTCGGTATAGCGGCTCATGGAGCCGGAGATGTCGCACAGCACGACGAGCGGGGGAGGCCTTCGCGCCGGGCGCCGGTGCTCGAGCGGCACGCTATCGCCCAGCGTGCGCAGGCTGCCCTGCATCGTACGCCGCAGATCGACGCGTCGCCCGCGCGGATGGGGCTCCAGGCGCCGGGTCTGCACCTTGCGCAGACCGAGGTCGAGCTTCTCCACCAGCCGCTTGGCCCGGCGCAGCTCGTGGGCGCTCATCTGCTCGAAGTCGCGCGTGCGCAGCCGTTCGTCGGGCGCGTAGCTGAAGGCGGCGTCGATCTCGACGTGCGGAGGCGGCTCGCGCGGAGCGGGCGGCGAGGCGGCCGCCCGGCCCGGCCAGGCGTCGGCCACGCGCCGTGCACCGGGAGCCGGCTTACGCGGCGGCAGCGTGGTCTTGGGCAGCAGCAGATCGAGCGCCTGGTTGGCCGAGAATGGATCGCGCCAGAACATGCGGAAGGCGTGGTCGAACACCTCGTGCTCGTCGTGCCGATGGACCAGCGTGGCATGAAGCGCCCAGTAGAACTCGTCGCGCCGGAGGATGTCGACCGCGCTCAAGGCCGCCAGCGCGTCGAGCGCGCTCTTGGGGCCCAGGGCCAGCCCGGCCCCGCGCAAGACGCGAACGAAATGCAGCACATTGTGAGCCAGCTTTCCGCCGCCTGCCGCCGCACCCGCACCCGCACCCGCGCCCGCACCTGCACCTGCACCTGCACCTGCACCTGCGCTCACGGCGTTCCCGCCCCCGCCCCCGCTCCCGCCCCCATCTCGGCGGTGACCACGTCCACCAGCGCGGCCGCGGGCTCGCCCGCGATGCGCGCGATGTCGTCCTGATACTTGAGCAGCACGCCCAGGGTCGCGCGCACGGTCTCGGGATCCAGCGCCACCTTGTCGAGCGCAATCAGGGCTTGCGCCCAGTCCAGCGTCTCGGCCACGCCCGGCAGCTTGAACAGGTCGGTCGCGCGCAGCTTCTGCACGAACCGCACGATCTGCTCGCTCAGGCGGTCCGGCGCGGCCGGTACGCGCAGCTTGAGGATCTCGAGCTCGCGCACCAGGTCCGGGTAGTCGATCCAGTGGTACAGGCAGCGCCGCTTGAGCGCGTCGTGGATCTCGCGTGTGCGGTTGGAGGTCAGGAGCACCACGGGTGGGCTCAGCGCGCGGACGGTGCCGATCTCGGGGATCGTGACCTGAAAATCGGCCAGCACCTCGAGCAGGAAAGCCTCGAATGGCTCGTCGGTTCGATCGAGCTCGTCGATGAGCAGGACCGGGGCTCCGCCGGCATGGGGCTCGAGCGCCTGCAGAAGCGGCCGCCGGATCAGGAAGCGCTCGCCGAAGATGTCGTGCGCGACCCGCTCCCGGTCGGCCTCCCCGCCCGCGCCGCCGAGCTCGGCCAGGCGGATCTCGAGCATCTGGCGCGAGTAGTCCCACTCGTAGAGCGCGGCCGCGGCGTCGAGCCCCTCGTAGCACTGCAGCCGGATGAGCCGGCGCGCCAGCGTCTCGGCCAGCACGCGAGCCACCTCGGTCTTGCCGACCCCGGCCTCACCTTCGAGCAGCAGCGGCCGGCCCAGCTTGAGCGCAAGGAACACCGAGGTGGCCAGGCTCCGATCCGCCACATACTTGCCGCCGAGCAGAAGCTTCTGGGTATCGTCGACCGAAGCGGGCAGGGCTTTCGGCGGGGGCTCCATCCAAAAGACTACGCGGCCGCCGCCGCCACCGCGCGCCGAGCCATGACTCCGATCAGATGAGCCCGGTAGTCGGCGCTCGCCTCCATGTCGCTGCGCAGCCCCTGAGCCGGGATCGCGACCCCGGTCAGTGCGGCCGGCGAGAAGTTGCCGGCAAGCGCGCTTTCCAAGGTGGGTAGCCGGAAGGCCTTGGGCCCCGCGCCCGTCACCGCAACCCGCACGCCGCCCGCGAAGCGGGCCACCATCACGCCCACCAGCGCGTACTTGGACGCCGGGCTGCCGAACTTGGCGTATGCACATCGCTCCGGGATCGGAAAATGCACGGCCTGAACCAGCTCGTCGCGCTCGAGCGCGGTTTCGAACAGGCCCCGGAAGAAGTCGTCTCCGCCGATGCGCCGCCGATCGGTCTGCACGGTCGCGCCCAGGGCCAGCACGGCGGCCGGATAATCGGCCGCCGGATCCGCGTGCGCGATCGATCCACCGAGGGTGCCGCGGTTGCGCACCTGCGCGTCCCCGATGCCGCCGGCCAGCGCGGCCAGGCCCGGAATGGTTTGCTTGACCACGGGCGAGCGGTGGACCTCGTCGTGGGTCGCCAGCGCGCCCACGATCAAGCGGTCGCCGTCGCGCCTGATGTCGGCCAGCTCGCGAATCGCCGACAACGAGATGAGGTCGCTCGGCTCGGCCATGCCCAGCTTCAAAACCGGCAGCAGGCTCTGGCCGCCGGCCAGAAACTTGCCGTCCGGGCAGCGCTTGAGGGCGGCCACCGCCTCGGCCGCCGACTTGGGTCGATGAAACGCAAAGTTTTTCATGTCCCGTCTCCTCAGGCTCGCTGCCGTTTGGCGGCCTGAATGGCCGACCACACTTTTTCCGGGGTCGCTGGCATCGTGATGTCCTTGACGCCGAGCGGTGCCAGCGCGTCCAGCACCGCATTGATGACCGCGGGCGGCACGCCGATCGCGCCCACCTCGCCCACGCCCTTGACGCCCAGTGGATTGTGCGTGCACGGCGTGACGTGGTTGCCGACCTTGAAATTGGGCAGATCGGATGCGCGCGGCAGGCAGTAGCTCATCATGGAGCCGGATAGGAGCTGCCCGTCCTTTTCATACACGCATTGCTCGTACAGCGCCTGCCCGATGCCCTGGGCCAGCCCGCCGTGGATCTGGCCCTCGACCAGAAGCGGATTGATCACGCGCCCAACGTCGTCGGCGACCGCGACGTCGACCACCCGCGTCACTCCGGTTTCCGGATCCACCTCGACCTCGACCACGTGGCAGCCGGCCGGGAAGGTGAAGTTCTTGGGATCGTAGAACGCCGACTCCTCGAGCCCGGGCTCGAGCGTCTCGTGCGGGTAGTTGTGGGGGACGTAGGCCGCGAAGGCCACTTCCGCGAACGCCTTGGCGCGATCGGTGCCCACGACCACGAACTTGCCATCCTTGAACTCGACGTCGGCCTCGCTGGCCTCGAGCAGGTGGGCCGCGATCTTCTTGCCCTTGGCCACCACCTTGTCGAGCGCGCGCACGATGGCCGAGCCGCCGACCGCGATCGAGCGCGAGCCGTAGGTTCCCATGCCAAACGGGATCTTGTCGGTGTCGCCATGCACGATCTCGACGCTGTCGAGCGGGATGCCGAGCCGCTCCACCACCAGCTGCGCGAAGGTGGTCTCGTGACCCTGGCCGTGACTGTGCGATCCGGTCATGACAGTGACCCCACCGGTCGGGTGCACGCGCACGGTGGCGGCCTCGTAGAGGGCGGCGCGGGCACCCAGCGAGCCCACCACCGCCGACGGTGCGATGCCGCAGGCTTCGATGTAGGTCGAGATGCCGATGCCGCGCAGCTTGCCGCGCCCGGCCGACTCGGCCTTGCGCTTTTCAAAACCTTTATAGTCGATCGCTTTCAGCGCCAGATCGAGCGTGGCCTGGTAGTTGCCGATGTCGTACTGCAGGGCCACCGCGGTCTGGTAGGGGAATTTCTCGGGCGGGATGAAGTTGCGCCGCCGGATCTCGACCTTGTCGATCCCGGTTTCGCGCGCGGCCTTGTCGACCAGGCGCTCGACCAGATAGGACGCCTCGGGCCGCCCGGCGCCGCGATAGGCGTCGACCGGGACCGTGTGCGTGAAGATGGCCTTGACCTCGGCATAGATGGCCGGCAAGTGGTAAGGCCCCGACAGAAGGGTCGCGTAGAGATAGGTGGGCACCGCGGGCGCGAACGTGGACAGGTAGGCGCCCAGATTGGCCAGGGTCTGCACGCGCAGGCCCAGGAAGCGGCCCTCCTTATCGAGCGCGAGCTGCGCCTTGGTCACGTGGTCGCGGCCGTGCGCATCGGACATGAACGACTCGCTGCGCTCGGCAGTCCACTTGACCGGCTGCCCCAGCTTGCGCGAGGCCCACATCACCAGAAGCTCCTCAGCGTAGTGGTAGATCTTGGAGCCGAAGCCGCCGCCCACGTCGGGCGCCACCACGCGCAGCTTGTGCTCGGGCACCTTGAGCGTGAAGGCGCTCATGAGCAGGCGAATGACGTGCGGATTCTGCGACGTCGTGTAGAGCGTGTAATGATCGTTGGCGGCGTCGTAGTGGCCGATCGCGCAGCGCGGCTCCATCGCGTTTGGGATCAGCCGGTTGTTGGTGAGCTCGATCTCGACCACCTTGTTCGCCTTGGCAAAGGCGGCGTCACAGGCCGCCTGGTCGCCCAGGTGCCAGTCGAAGCACACGTTGCCACGCGCCTGCTCCCACACCTGGGGTGCTCCCGCCGCCACCGCGTCCGCAAGATGCGCGACCGCCGGCAGCGGCTCGTACTCGATCTCGAGCTCGGCGGCGGCGTCCTTGGCCTGCGCCTTGGTTTCGGCCACCACCAGCGCCACCGGATCGCCGACGTGGCGCGCCCGATCGCTCGCCAGCGCCGGATGGGGCGGCTCGACCATCGGTGAGCCGTCCTTGTTGGTGATTCCCCAGCCGCAGGGCAGCCCGCCCACCTGATCGGCGGCCAGATCGGCGCCCGTGAAGATGGCGACCACGCCGGGTGCGGCCTGGGCTTTGGATTTGCGCACCGCCGCGATGCGCGCGTGCGCATAGGGCGAGCGAACGATATGGGCGTACAGTTGATCGGGCAGCCGGATGTCATCCGTGTACTGCCCCTTGCCGAGCAGAAAGCGCCGGTCTTCCTTGCGCGGGATGGCCGCGCCGACTCCCTGATTGCTCATGACTTGCCTCCGCGCATCTTGTCGGCGGCCGACAGCACGGCCTTGACGATGTTGTGGTAGCCGGTGCAGCGGCACAGGTTGCCGTCGAGCCATTCGCGAACATCGTGCTCGGTCGGACGGTTCGTGCGCGCCAGCAGATCGACTGCGCTCATCAGGATACCGGGCGTACAGAAGCCGCACTGCAGACCATGGTGCTCGTGGAAAGCGGTTTGGACCGGATGCAGCTTGTCGCCTTGGGCAAGCCCTTCGACCGTCACCACCTCGGTGCCGTCGGCCTCGAGCGCCAGCATGGTGCAGCTCTTGACCGATTTGCCGCCGACCAGCACCACGCAGGCGCCGCACTGGCTGGTGTCGCAGCCGACGTGGGTTCCGGTCAGCCGGAGCTGGTCGCGCAGGAGCTCGACCAGGAGCGTTCGCGGCTCGACTTCGGCGGTGTGCGCCTTGTGATTGACCTGGAGCGTTACCTTAAACATGACACCTCCTGTGCCAGCACAGGTTGGGACGCTTGTGTACGTGAGCTGAGTACTGCCCCCACGCACGCAGCTTCAGGCGCCCATAGCCTATGCCGGCCCCCGCACCGGTGCAATACAGATCGTGTACGATGCGCGAGTATGAGCCGCGAAGGAATACAATGAGCGGCGAGTGGGCCGAGATCGACGCGCGGGCGACCCCGCCTCGGGTCAGCATTCCGCGCGCCTATAACGCAGCTGTCGATTTCGTGGACCGGCACGTCGCACAGGGCCGGGGCGCGCGCATCGCCATCCGCGACGACACCTCGAGCTACGACTATGCCGAGCTGGCCGCGCGCACGGCCCGCGCCGGGCATGCCGTGCGGAGCGCCGGGGCCGGGCTGGAACAGCGCGTCATGATGTGCATGCTCGATTCAATCGATTTCGTGGCGGTCTTCTTCGGCGCCATCAAGGCGGGCGCGGTTCCGGTTCCGGTCAATACTCTGCTCACGACGGCCGACTATGCGCATCTTTTGCGCGACAGCCGCGCGCGGGTTCTGGTGGTGTCCGACGCCCTGTACGGAAAGCTCGAGCCCGCGCTGGCGGCGGCTCCGCTTTTGCAAAAAGTGCTGATCGCGCGCACGGTTCAGGGCGGACCGGATGGCGGGCACGAGCATCTCGAGTCGCGCATGGCGAAAAGCCCGGACACGCTCGAGCCGGCTGCCACGACTGCCGACGACGTCGCGTTCTGGCTGTACTCGTCGGGCTCGACCGGCCCGCCCAAGGGCGCCATGCACCTGCACGCGAGCCTGACCTATACCGCCGCGCTGTTTGGCCAGGGCGTGCTCGGGGTGCGCGAGGACGATGTCGTGTTCTCGGCGGCCAAATTGTTTTTCGCCTATGGGCTCGGCAACGCGATGAGCTTTCCGCTGCAGGTGGGCGCGACCGCGGTGCTGATGGCCGAGCGGCCCACGCCCGCCAGCGTCATGCGCACGCTGGCAAAGCATCGGCCGACCATTTTCTACGGCGTGCCCACGCTGTTCGCGGCCCTGCTGGCCGATCCCGCCACCAGCGCGGAGCGGGGATCGGATGCGCTGCGCTTCTGCGTGTCGGCCGGCGAGGCCCTGCCCCGGCACGTGGGCGAAAAGTGGCGCGCACGCTTCGGGGTTGACATCCTGGACGGCATCCGCTCGACCGAGATGCTGCACATGTTCATTGCCAACCGGCCCGGCGAGGTGCGTTACGGCAGCTCGGGCAAGCCGGTGCCGGGCTACGACGCGCGCCTGCAGGCCGAGGACGGCACGCCGGTGCCCGATGGGCAGGAAGGTGCGCTCTGGGTACGCGGACCGTCGGCCGCCATCGGCTACTGGAACAATCGTGAGCGCAGCCTGGGCACCTTTCACGGGCCCTGGACCAAGACTGGAGATCAGTACGTGCGCGAAGCGGCCGGCTACTACACGTATGTCGGGCGCAGCGACGACATGCTCAAGGTCAGCGGCCAATGGGTTTCGCCATTCGAGGTGGAACAGGCGCTGGGCGCGCACGATGCGGTGCTGGAGGCGGCCGTGGTCGGGCACACCGACGAGGATGGCCTCGTCAAGCCGAAGGCGTTCGTGGTGCTCAAGCGAGCCGCCGACGCCAGCCCCGAGCTCGCCAGCGAGCTCAAGAGCTTCGTCAAGGATCGGTTGGCGCCGTTCAAGTACCCGCGCTGGATCGAGTTCGTGGCCGATCTGCCCAAGACCGCAACCGGCAAGATCCAGCGCTTCAAGCTGCGCAGGAGCTGACTCGTGGGCTTCCAAATCGAGAAGCAGTTCGTGATCAAGGCCGGCCAAAACGCGGTGTGGGCCTTTCTGACCGATCCGCGCCGGGTCGCCCGTTGCATGCCGGGCGCCGCCATCACCGAGCAGCTCGACGACAAGAGCTATGCCGGGACGATCACGGTCAAAGTGGGCCCGGTGACCGCCACCTACAAGGGCAAGCTGCGCTTCGAGCGGCTCGACCCCGCGGCCGGGTCGGCCGAGATCGTGGCCGCTGGCCAGGACGTGCGGGGCAAGGGCGGCGCCGAGCTCCGGCTGAAAAGCCAGCTCAGCGAGAGCACGCCCGGCCAGACCGAGGTCACCACCAACTCCGAGGTCAACGTCTCCGGCATGCTGGCCCAGTTCGGGCGCGGCATGATCCAGGACGTCAGCGATCAGATTTTTCAAAAGTTCACCGAGGCCATGCGGGCCGAGCTCGAATCGGCCGCGCCCGCTGCCGAGGCGCCGGCAGCCGCACCCATCAACGTGGCCTCGATGGGGATGGGCGCGGCCGGGCGCGCGCTGGGCCGCACGGTGCGCCGGCCCACCTTCTGGCTCGTGATCCTGGCGCTCGGGTTTCTCGCGTACTGGCTGTTTGTACGGCGAGGGTAGGGCGGGTCAGTTGCAGCAGTAGGCGCCGACCGCGCAGGTGTCGACCTGGCAGGTCTGGCCATAGATCCCGCAGTCTACGTTCTGGATGCTGCCGTTTTCGCACCAGCGGGCCGTGTTGCCGTCGCATACGCCGCGCAGGCCGAGCTGCGCACACTGGTCGTTGCAGCAGTAGGCGCCGTTGGCGCAGGTGTCGACCTGGCAGGTCTGGCCGTAGATGCCGCAGTCCACCTGCTGGATCTGGCCGTTGGTA
>Ga0126376_10001030_pt1 | contig 14645 bp, 12 predicted proteins | sample PanSoiMetPlot_15_FD_92760 | JGI IMG/M metagenome (GOLD analysis project Ga0126376, IMG submission 92760) | Tropical forest soil microbial communities from Panama - MetaG Plot_15 | ecosystem: Environmental > Terrestrial > Soil > Tropical forest > Bulk soil | place: Panama | collected 2016-02-17
CGCCACGCGTTCGATCAGCGCCGGGCGCACGGCGAGGCCCAGCACCAAGGTGATGAGACCCCAATCGAGCATTACCCGCACGAGTTCGGGACCGCGCCGCGCCGCCAGCAGACGCAGCAGCTCCGCACGCACCCGCTCGGGCGACAAAAGGGCGAGCCCGGCGCGCTCGGCGACGGCGGCCGCCAGCCCATCTTGATCCAGCGGACCATCGCCCAGTTCGGCGGCCAAGCGGCAAAAGCGCAGGATGCGCAGGTAGTCTTCGCGAATGCGGGCGCGCGCATCACCGATGAAGCGGACGCGGCGCTGCGTCAGATCGGGCCAACCACCCAGCGGATCGTAGAGTTCGCCATCGGCATCGCAATAGAGCGCATTGAGCGTGAAATCGCGCCGGCGCGCATCCGCCGCCCAGTCGGCCGTGAACGCCACCGTGGCGTGGCGCCCGTCGGTTTCGACGTCCTCGCGCAAGGTGGTGATCTCGTAGGGTTCGCCGTCGGCAACCACGGTCACGGTGCCATGTGCCAACCCGGTCGGGATGGCTTTGAGACCGGCGGCCGCGGCGGCGGCCATCACCTCTTCCGGCCGCGCCGGCGTGGCGATGTCGATGTCGCCGACCGGGCGTCCGAGCACGGCATCGCGCACCGCACCGCCAACCGCGCGTGCGGCAATGCCGCGCGCCGCCAGGGCGGCAAATACCGTGCGCGTCGCTGGTCGCTCAAGCCAGCTGCGATCGTTGAGGCGCGCGGGCGCAGAGGGTGGAGTGGGGGCGGTCATGCGCGCTACTTGATCTGGCCGGGCTCGATGCGGCCGTCTTTGCCCATGTGCGGCGGGATATAGACCTGGCCGGGCCTGCCCCCCGAGGTTGAGCCGTAAAACACCAAGGTGGCCACGACCAACATGGCGCCGGCCGCAAACAACCAGACCAGGGGGGCGTCATTGACGACGGCGCCGGCCGAGGCGGCGCGGCGCGTCAGCAGCATGTAGGCCAGGTACATGGCCATCGGGGTCAGAAACAGCAGCACGTTCTCGATGACGACGCGGATCATCGCACCATTAGTCTTTCGTGCAGATTTTTGAGGATACCGGCCGTGGCTCCCCATATATATCTCCCCTGGTAGGGCATGGCATAGAAGAAACGCTGCCGGCCGCGCCAATTACGCGAGGCGCGTTGGTGATTGGCGGGGTTCATCAGGAACGCCAGCGGCACCTCGAACGCTTCCAGCACCTCGCGCGGGTCGAGCACGATCTCGAATTGCGGCTGCACCAGACCGACCACCGGGCTGATCTGAAAACCGGTGCCGGTACGATAGCTGTCAAGAAAGCCCAAGGGCTCGACGTTGCCGGGTGGCAGGCCAATCTCCTCGCGCGCTTCCCGCAACGCGCCGGCGATCGGCGTGGCATCGCCGGCTTGCAGTCTGCCGCCGGGAAAGGAAATCTGCCCGGGGTGGCTCGGCATGTCGTGTGAGCGCTGGGTCAAGAGCACGGTCAGCTCATCGCGCAGCATGATCGGCACCAGCACCGCCGCCGGCCGCGGCGGATCCATCGCCGCCAGTTCGCCCTTGAGCTCGGGGTTGAGATCCCAGTCGCTCGGACCATAGGCCCGGCCGGTGCGGGCATCAAAGATGGCCGGCGACGGCGCCGGCAGCAGGGCCGTGCGGGCGAGCGCCCGGAACGAGGCCTCGGTGAAGGGTTGCCGGGGGTCGAGGTCGCTCCTCATGGCGCGCTGGGATCGCTCGCTGGCGGCAGCGCAAAGAATGCCCCACCGCTCCACAGGCCAAGGTCGGAGCCGTCGTCGGCGACGGCATCGATTACCAGTTGCGCCAGATCGTAGCTGATGGCGCGCGTCAACAGCGCCTCCAGTCGGCCGCGCACGCCGAGGTAGGGCTTCAGTCCGCCGCCCGCGCCTTCGCCAACGAAGCGCAGCGGATGCTCGGCGCTGGCGGTGACGATATCATCGACGTTGGTGCGGAAGATGAGGTCCTGCGCCTCGCCGGTGCCCCGCACCTCCATTTCGACGGCGAGGAACGGCGCGTCGGCCACCCGCACGTCCACTCTCTCCGCCGGCGTTACCAGATAATGACGGCCATCGGCGTCCTTGCGCAGTACACTGGCGAACAGCTTGACGAGCGCTAAGCGCGCGATCGGACTGTCACGATAGTACCAGGTGCCGTCGGCGCGGATCTCCATGCCGATATCGCCGCAGTAGGGCGGATGCCAACTGTCGACCGGCGGCCGGCGCGTAGCGGCCTGCGCCGCAATGAGCGCCTCCAAACCCTGGATGCGGGGGACGGTGTCGGCGGCCATCTTCAATCCGGAAAGCGGGCTAACGGCAGGCCGGCGCTGGTGTCGGGCTTGGTGCGCGCGACATTCATCATCATCGCCAACAGGCTGTAGTAACCAATGATGCCGACCATATCGACCACGCCCCGCTCGCCCCACAGATCAAGCACGCGCGCATAGGTCGGATCGCTCACGGCCTTTTTGCGACTGAGCTCGCTCACAAACTCCCAGGCCGCCGCCTCGTCCTCGGCCATCGCCGCGGGACGGCGCCCCTCCGCGATCGCCGCAATCGTCGCCGGCGACAGCCCCGCCTCGAGGGCATAGCTAACGTGGTGGGACCATTCGAACTCCTGCGTCCAATCCCGCGCGGTGAGCAAAATCACCATCTCGCTCACGCGTTTGGGAAGAACATTACGAAATCGTAAGTAGTCGCCCATCGCCTTGGCGCGCAGCATTACTTCGGGTGAGCGCACCATGACCGCAAACGGGCCGAGGATGCCGTATCCGCGCCCGGCCTTGAATTCTTCGGCCGCCTGCCTCTGTTCTGGCGTCAAATCGTCCGCCGCAATCGGCGGCAGCCGTTCCGCGTTGGCCATGACCTTTGCCGTCCTTTCCCCTGTTGTGGGCCCGATCCGGGCAAGGTGCCCATTATCTTTGCTCTTGCATCGGTTGCAGCGGAACCCACCTGTCCATATTGTGACCATGTTTGGCAACATCAGTTTCGCATTCCCCGCAGCCCAGCGTATAGTTAGGACATGAGCACACTCACCCACACCGACGAAGCCATTGCCGCTCGCCTTGAAGCGGCCGGCGAGCGCATTCAACGCATACAGAAGGCGGCGGCTGCCGTCATTTTTGGTCAGGAGCAAGTGATCGAGCGCACGCTGGTCACCATTCTGGCCGGCGGCCATGCCCTCTTGATCGGCGTGCCCGGACTTGCCAAGACCCTGTTGGTGGAGACCTTGGGCAAAATTCTGGGGCTCGATGCCAAGCGCATACAATTCACGCCCGACCTGATGCCCTCCGATATCATTGGCGCCGAACTGTTGGAGGACAGCGCCGCCGGCCGGCGCCACTTCCGGTTCGTGAAGGGACCGATCTTTGCGCAGCTGCTGATGGCCGACGAAATCAACCGCGCCAGCCCGAAGACGCAATCGGCGCTGCTGCAGGCAATGCAGGAACATCACGTCACCGTCGCCGGCCAACGTCACGACGTGCCGACGCCGTTCCACGTGCTCGCCACCCAGAACCCGCTCGAGCAGGAAGGCACCTACCCGTTGCCCGAGGCGCAGCTCGATCGGTTCCTCTTACAGATCGACGTCGGCTACCCCGACCAGGGCGCCGAGCGGCGCATGCTGTTTGCCACCACCGGCATCGACGAGCGGCGCATCGAACAGATTCTGACCGGGCAGGAACTGATCGGCATCCAGCGCCTGGTGCGGCAGCTGCCGGTACCCGATAAGGTGGTGGAGGCAATTCTAAGGCTGGCGCGTTCGGCGCGACCCGGCACCGGCGCTGGCGCCGATACCGACCGACTGATCGCCTGGGGCCCCGGCCCGCGCGCCAGTCAGGCGCTGATGCTGGCGGTGCGCGCCAAAGCCTTGATCGATGGTCGGCTGGCACCTTCGGTCGACGACGTGATCGCGCTGGCCGAGCCGGTGTTGAAGCATCGCATGGCTCTGACCTTTGCCGCCCGGGCCGAAGGAGAAACCGCCAGCGGCGTGATCGCGCGGCTGGCCGCAGCGCTGGAGTAAGCCGAACGTGGCCGCGCGGGGATTGCCGAAAACCGACGGCACCGGCGCCAGGAGTGTGTTTGCCCTCGAAGGCGAGGCGCAAGGGGTGGCCGAGCGTTTGCCCGAGCTGTTGCTCGAGGCGCTGCGGGTCGCCAACACCGTGGCGCACGGGATCCACGGCCGCCGTCGCGCCGGCACCGGCGAGACCTTTTGGCAATTCCGGCAGTTCATTCCCGCCAGCGATCCCGCCGCCGTGATCGACTGGCGCCGCTCGGCCAGCTCCGACACCCTTTATGTGCGCGAGCGCGAGTGGGAGGCGGCGCACACCTTCTGGCTGTGGCCTGACGTTTCGCCGTCGATGACCTTCCGCAGCCATTTAGCGCCGCTTAGCAAGCGTGACCGCGCCATCGTCTTGAGCTTGGCCATGGCCGAACTGCTGGTGCGCGCCGGCGAGCGCATCGCGCTGCTCGGCCTCACCCAGCCGATGGCGAGCCGCCGGGCGGCCTCGCACATCGCCCAGTCGCTGGCCACGCACGAACACGACGCCAACGTGCAGTCGAGCCTGCCGCCGCCCAGCCGCCTGTCGCGCTTTTCGAGCGCGCTGTTGTTCGGCGATTTCCTCGACCCACCGGACGAGATCGCCCGCCGCTTCAATGCCATGGCGGAAGGTGGCGTCGCCGGCCACGTCGTGCAGGTACTGGATCCGGCGGAAGAGACGCTAGCCTACAACGGCCGCATCGAGTTTCGCTCGCCTGAGGGCGGCGAGCGTTGGATCGCCGATCGGGTGGAGACGCTCAGACCCGCTTATCAGCGCAAGCTCGCCGAGCACCGCGCCAGCATCGAAGAGATCACCCGCCGCATCGGGTGGTCGTTCCTATTGCATCATACCGACCGGCCAGCGGCCGAGCCGCTATTGGCCTTAATCATGCGCCTGCAGGGCATGGCCACCGACTACCGTTGGAAGTCGGATGCGGCGGCCAATCTGGGGACGGCGCCATGAGTTTCGGGTCGATCGCCTTCCTCAACCCCTGGCTGCTGGCGGGATTGCTGGCGCTGCCCGTGATTTGGTGGCTGTTGCGCACCATTCCGCCGCGGCCGCGCCGGCTGCACTTCCCGCCGACGCGCATCCTGATGGGCGTCGAAAATCGCGAACAGACGCCGGCGCAAACGCCCTGGTGGCTGACCCTGATCCGCATCGTGGCGGCGGGGCTCGTCATCCTGGCGCTGGCCGAGCCGGTGCTTAATGCCAATCGCGAGCGGGCGCTCAGCGGCTCCGGACCGGTGATCATTGCCGTCGACAATACCTGGGCGGCGGCGGCGCACTGGAGCGAGCGCACGCGCGTGCTTGAGCGCTTGCTGGCCGAAGCGGAGGCCCAGAGCCGTCCGGTGATCATCGCGCCCACCGCGGCGACCAGCAAAAGCGCCCGCCTCAAGGTGGAGCCGCCGGCCCAAGCGCGCTCAAGCGCGGCCGCGCTCGAGCCGCAGCCGTTTGCGCCCGACCGGATGGCGACGGCGGCGGCCATCGCCACGGCGCTTGCCGGGGCCGGCGGGGCCAGCGCGGTGTGGCTGGCCGACGGCATCGATCACAACGACAACGCGCGCGCCTTCGCTGACAAGCTCAAGGAGCTGGCCCCCGGCGGCTTCAGCGTGGTCGCCAGCGCGCCCGGCCGGGAGGCGCTCGGCGCCACCGCCGGCGTTGGTCCGGGCGGCCGGCTCGATGCGCAGGTGCTGCGAGCTGAGGGCGGCGCGCGCGAGGGCATGCTGCACGCGCTGTCCGCCCGCGGTCAGCGCCTCGGTGAGGCGCCGTTTCGGCTCCAGCCCGGCGACACGCGGGCGCTTGCCACTTTCGATCTGCCACTGGAGCTCAGGAACCAGGTGACGCGCGTCGAGATCGCTGGCGAGCGCTCCGCCGGCGCCGTCAGCCTGCTCGATGCCCGCTCGCAGTGGCACCGGGTTGGCCTGCTGTCGGGCGCTTCCCGTGAGCAGGCGCAGCCGCTGCTGGCGCCACTCTACTATATCGAGCGGGCGCTGCAGCCGTTCTCGGAAATCGCCAAAAGCGAGGATGCCAACCTCGATACCTCGCTCGAGGCCCTGATCAAGCGCAACATTTCGGTGCTGATGCTGGCCGACATCGGCACCTTGCCGGCGGAAATCAAACAGCGGGTCGAGCAATGGGTAAACAAGGGCGGGGTGCTCGTGCGCTTCGCCGGCCCGCGGCTTGAGAAGGGCGGCGATGATCTGTTGCCGGTCGCCTTGCGGCTGGGCGGGCGCACCCTGGGCGGAGCGCTGTCGTGGGCGACGCCGCAGCCGCTCGCCCCGTTTGCCGACGACAGCCTGTTTGCCGGCTTGCCGACGCCGCCCGAGGTGGTGGTCAACCGGCAGGTGCTGGCGGATCCGGCCGCGCTCGGCCCCGAGGTCAAGGTGTGGGCGCGGCTCAAGGACGGCACGCCGCTCGTCACCGCCGCCAACCGCGGCGATGGACAAGTGATTTTCTTTCACGTCACCGCCAACTCCGAGTGGTCGAACCTGCCGCTGTCGGGACTGTTCGTGGAGATGCTGCGGCGCATTACCAGCCTCGGCCGGCTGGGGGGGAGCGCCGCCAGCAGCTTGGCCGCCGACCGCGACAGCGATGCGCCGGCAACGGCCGAGGTGTTGGCGCCGCTGCAGGTGCTCGACGGCTTCGGTGAGCTCAAGACGCCGCCGCCGACGACGCAGGCAATCGTCGCCAGCAAGATCGCCGACGCCAAGCCCAGCGCCGACAACCCACCGGGCTACTATGGTCCGGCCGCAAGTCCACGCGCGCTCAACCTGGTCACGCCGAAAAGCCTACTCAAGCCGCTGCCAGGGCTGCCCGCCGGTGTCGAGCGGCGCCTTTATGAGAGCGATGTCGCCCAGCCGCTGAAGCCGCAGCTGCTGCTGGCGGCGCTTGCCCTGTTGTTCACCGACATCCTGGCCGTGCTGCTGCTGCAAGGTCTCGCCCTTGGCTTCGGTCGCGGCCGCGGCCTGGCCCGCTCGGGCAGCGCCCTGATCCTGATCGCCATCCTTGCCGGCGGCATCGGCTCGGTGCCCGATCCGGCCCGCGCGCAGGCAGCACCGCCGCGGGCCACCGGCAACGACATGCGCGCGATCCAGGCCACCGGCAAGGTCACGTTCGGCTACGTCCTCTCCGGCGACGTCACCACCGACGAGACCAGCCGCCAGGGTCTCATTGGGCTCAACAAATTCCTGATCGCGCGTACCGCGGTGGAGCCGGGCGATCCCTTCGCCGTCACCATTCAAAGCGATGAGATCACCTTTTATCCGCTGCTCTACTGGCCGGTGCTTGCCAACGCCCGCCCGCTCAACGAGGCGACGCTGACCAAGATCGACGCCTATATGAAACAGGGCGGCATGATCATCTTCGACACCAAGGACTACGGCCAGGGCATGCCGACCGGCTTTAATCTGCGCGGCGAGGGCGGCACACCCCTGCAGCGCCTGCTCGGCAACCTCGACATTCCGCGCCTCGAACCGGTGCCGGAGCACCACGTGCTGAGCAAGTCGTTCTATCTGCTGCGCTCCTTCCCGGGGCGCTGGGAAGGTGGTCCGCTGTGGGTGGAGGCCGAATCTCCCCAAGACAGCGACCAGGGCCGCCAAGCCCGTCGCGTCGACGGGGTGAGTTCGATCCTGGTCACCAGCAACGACTTCGCCGCCGCCTGGGCGATCGATGACCGCAATCAACCGCTCTACCCGGTGGTCCCCGGCGGCGAGCGACAGCGCGAGATGGCATTCCGCGCCGGCGTCAACATCGTGATGTATGCGCTGACTGGTAACTACAAGGGCGACCTGGTGCATGTGCCGGCACTGTTGGAGCGCCTTGGGCAATGATGGCATGAGCAGCTGGTCGATCGACTTTTCACCGATGGTGCCGGGTCCCTATTTCTGGGCCGGCGTAGTACTGGCAACGTTGCTGGTCATCGTTCTGCTGCTACGCCGAAACCGCGGCGCCCTGCTCAGAGCCTTGTCGCTGGCCGCCCTATTGTTGGCGCTCGCCAACCCGACCTTGCGGCAGGAGGAACGCGAAAGCCTCGCCAACATCGCCATCGTCGTTGTCGACGAGAGCACGAGCCAGACCATCGCCGGCCGGCCGGAACAAACCGCAGCCATCCGCAGCGAGGTCGAGAGCAAGCTTGCCGGCGTCGCCAACCTGCAGGTCAAGTGGGTGATGTCGTCCAAACCGACCGGGGAGGGCACCGCCGGCACCAATCTTTTCACCGATCTCAACAGCGCGCTCGCCAACACCCCACCGGATCGGCTGGCCGGCGTCATCATGATCACCGACGGGCAGGTGCACGACATTCCGAAGTCGGCGCAGATGCTGGGCTTCGATGCGCCCGTGCACGCGCTTCTCACCGGTGCCCCGGACGAGTTCGACCGGCGCATCGAGGTGTTGAAGGCGCCGCGTTACGGCATCGTCGGCTCCACCCGCGACATCGAAGCCCGGGTGGTGGAGACCGGGCGCAAGGGCCGCGGCGGCGACCGCGTCATGCTCAAGATCCGCCGCGAGGGCCAGCCCGATGAGACGCGCGCGACCAGCATCGGCCGGCCGGTGCAAATTCAGATGCCGTTTCCGCACGCCGGACAAAACATCGTCGAGATCGAGCTCGAAACCGCGCCCGGCGAGCTCACCGCCGCCAACAATCGGGTGGTGGTGGCGGCCGAGGGCGTGCGCGAGAACTTGCGCGTGCTGCTGGTCTCGGGCGAGCCGCACGCCGGCGAGCGCGTCTGGCGCAACCTGTTGAAGTCGGATGCCGCCGTCGACCTGGTGCACTTCACCATTTTGCGCCCGCCGCAGAAGCAGGACGGCACCCCGATCAATCAGCTGTCGCTGATCGCCTTCCCAACCCGCGAATTGTTCTCGGAGAAGATCAAGGACTTCGACCTGATCATCTTTGATCGCTATCAGCATCGCGACATTCTGCAGCTGCTCTACTACGAAAACATCGCCCGCTACGTGGAGCAGGGCGGGGCGCTGCTGGTGGCCGCCGGCGACGACTTTGCCGGCCAGATGAGCCTGTCGCGCACGCCACTTGCGACCGTGCTGCCGGCCACCCCCACCGGCCGTCTGCTCGAGCAGCCGTTCAAGGCCAAGTTGTCGGGCGACGGTCTCAAGCATCCGGTCACGCGCGGGCTGCCCGGCAGCAGCAACGATGCCAACAAGGATCCGACCTGGGGCCGCTGGTTCCGGCAGGTCGACGTGATTGCAGGCAAAGGCCGCACCGTCATGAACGGCGTCGACAATCATCCGCTGCTGGTGCTTGACCGCAAGGGGCGCGGGCGGGTGGCGCTGCTGCTGTCGGATCACGCCTGGCTGTGGGCGCGCGGGTATGATGGTGGCGGTCCGCACACCGACCTGCTGCGCCGTCTGGCGCACTGGCTGATGAAGGAGCCGGACTTGGAGGAGGAACGGCTGCTCGCCTCATCCAAGGGGCTCAAGCTTTCGATCGAGCGCCGCTCGATGGAGGACAGCGTGCCGGAGGTGCAGGTATCGGCACCGGGCGGGGAGACCTCCAACGTCACGCTCGACCCGGCCGGGCCGGGCGTGTGGCGCGCCACCATCGATGTCAAGGCGCCCGGCCTCTACAAGCTGCAGACCGCTTCCCCGAACGGCCAACTCACCGCCGTTGCCCACACCGGCATTGAGGATGCGCGCGAGATGAGCGAAGTGACGGCGACCGACGAGAAATTGAAGCCGCTGATCGAGGCGACCGGCGGCGGCACCTTCTGGACCCGCAGCGCCGCCACTGCCAGTCCGACCGCCATCGAGGTGCCGCGCGTGTCCATGCTGGCCAACGCCCGCGTGCTGGCGGGCTCCGGCTGGATGGGGCTTAAGGATCGCGAGGCCTTCGTCACGCGCGGCGTCAAGCTGATCCCGATGTTCACCGGCGCCTTGGCGCTTGCCGCCCTGCTGGCCTTCCTGGCCCTGGCCTGGTGGCGTGAGGGCCGCTGAGGCAAACGCCCTCCTCCCATCTGTCCCGATCCGCAGCCAGCGCGAGGCGCGCCCGCGGTACGCCCCTTGGGGTAGCTTGCGACGCGCCCCTTGAGGCAACGCCCCTGCTTTTTTGCGGGATGCGGGCGGCTTGCCGTCGGGGCGTGCGGGACCCGGCCTGGGCGACGACCCGCGCATTGCCGCCGCTCCGCACAATGAGGCATATTTTTTCTTTTTCTGCCGAGTTATTGCCCAAACACAAAAAATAATTTTACGTAATGCCCGTCAGCCCTAGGGGATTCGGGAGGGAAGCATGGCCCAGCAGGCGGCAGCAGCAAGGGAGCTCGCCACCAGCCCGGGTGCCCCCGTCTGGAGCGAAGACTGGCTCGCCGTGGTCGCCGGGTTTGCCATTTTCCTGCTCGCGCTCGGCCCCCTCGCCGGGTTCGATCTTTTGGGTTGGGCGACGGGGCCGCGCACCTGGGTCGAGATCGGGCAAGCGGTTCGGCCCGCATCACCGGCCTACGCCGCGGTCGGCGCACCGGCGCTGATCGCGGCCACCTATCTCTTCGTCCTGATCCTGATGAGCATTGGCGCCACCCTCATGGGCGCCAGCATCGGCAGGTTCGTGCTCGGCTTCACCGTCGTCTATTGGCTGGCCTACCTCGCCTGGGTGATCGGCAGCTACGCGGCCATTGCCGCGACCACCCCGGCGGAGATGGCCCGGCTCGGCATCGGCTGGTCGCTGCGGCTGACGGGCGAAGCGGGTTACCTGATCGCCTTGATCTTGGGTCTTGCCATCGCCAACCTCTGGCCCGGCCTGGCGCGCGCACTCTATCCGGCGGCGAGGCCGGAGCTCTACATCAAGACCGCGATCGTCATCTTGGGCGGCTTTCTGGCCGTCAAGGCGGCCGAGCAAGTCAGCCTGGCCTCGACCTTGATGGCACGCGGGCTCGCCGCCATCGTCGAGGCCTATCTGATCTACTGGGCGGTCGTCTACTTCATCGCCCGCAAGTGGTTCGGCTTCAGTCGCGAATGGGCGGTACCATTGGCCTCGGGCATTTCGATCTGCGGCGTGTCGGCTGCCATCGCCACGGCCGGCGCCATTCGCGCTCGGCCGCTGGTGCCGATCATGGTCTCCTCGCTGGTCGTCGTGTTCGCCATGGTGGAGCTGTTGATGTTACCGTTCGTCGCCCGTGCGCTGTTTGCCGACGAGCCGCTGCTGGCGGGCGCCTGGATGGGCCTTGCCGTTAAAACGGACGGCGCCGCGGTCGCCAGCGGCGCCATTACCGAAGCGCTAATCTACGGCGATGCCGCTGCCCGCGGCATCAAGTGGAGCCCCGGTTGGGTGGTCGGCACCACCACCACCATCAAGGTCTTCATCGACATCTTCATTGGCGTGTGGTCGTTCATCCTCGCCTACTTGTGGACCCGTCACATCGAACCGCGCCCGGCCGGCGCGGCCTTCGGCGCCGCCGCCATCTGGCAGCGCTTTCCAAAGTTCGTATTGGGCTTCCTCGCCACCTTCCTGATCGTGCTCGCGATCGGGCTGGCCGCCAGCCCGCCGGTCTTGAAAACCGTCGACGCCGCCATGGGCCAGGCCAATGTCTTCCGGCAGCTCTTCTTTCTGTTGACGTTCTTGTCGATCGGGCTGCTCGGTGATGTGCGCCAGCTGTGGCAGGAAGGCATCGGCAAACTGGCGGCGGTTTATGTCGTCTCGCTGTTTGGGTTCGTAATTTGGGTCGGGCTGTTGATCTCGTGGTTGTTCTTCCACGGTCTCAGGCCGCCGCTTGCCAGCTGACGGAGGTCGCCGATGGCAACAGACGATAAGCGCCCACGCATCGGCGAGGAAATGGCCAAGATGCCGGCCGAGCCGCTGCTGCCGATCGAGAAGAAGCTGATTGCCGGCAGCCTGATCGTCGGCGTGCTGCTGCTCGCCCTGTTGGTGTGGACCGGCAATTCGGCGCTGTCGCCAACACCCTGAGCCAATCAGCGCTGCGGGCGTGCACCGGTTGGGGTGAAGGCCGCCCGGCGGCCGTGGCCCGCACCGCGGAGCGGGCGCTAGAACATGCCCAGCGCCAGGCGCGCCTCATCGGACATACGCGTTTGATCCCAGGGCGGATCGAACGTCAGCTGTACGGCAACCTGGCCGACACCGGCCACCGAGGCCACCGCGTTCTCCACCCAAATCGGCATCTCGCCGGCAACCGGACAGCCGGGCGCGGTCAGGGTCATTTCCACCGCGACGTTGCGATTATCGTCGACATCGATCTTGTAGATCAGGCCGAGCTCGTAAATGTCGGCCGGAATCTCGGGATCGTACACCGTCTTCAGGGCCGCCACGATGTCGGCGGTCAACTGCTCAAGCTCCTCGGGCGGGATCGATGCGCCCGGCCGGGCCTCGGCCGACACCGCCTCGCCGCCGGGCTCCGGCGGCGCCTGCTGCGGGTCCTTGCGCGTGTTTTCAACCATCGGCGTTATCCGCTCGCATTAGGCAAAGAAATCGTGCGCCTTGATCAGCGCTTCGGCCAGGGCATCAACCTCGGCCTTGGTGTTGTACATGGCAAACGACGCGCGGCAGGTGGCCGTCACCCCCAGCCGCTCCATCAGGGGTTGCGCGCAGTGGTGACCGGCGCGGACCGCCACGCCCGAGCGGTCGATGATGGTGGAAATATCGTGCGGGTGCAGGCCGTCGATGCCGAAGGCGACGATGGCGCCCTTGTCGGGGGCCGTGCCGTAGAGCTTTAGCCAGTTGAGCGCCCCCAGCCGCGCCTCGGCGTAGGCCTTAAGTTCGGCCTCGTGGCGGGCGATGTGCTCGCGCCCCACCTGCATCATGTAATTGAGCGCGGCACCGAGACCGATCGCCTGCACGATCGGCGGGGTACCGGCCTCGAACTTGTGCGGCGGCTGGCCATAGCTGATGGCATCCTTGTGCACGCTCTCGATCATTTCGCCGCCGCCCATGTAAGGTGGCATGGCATCGAGGTACCGGCGCTTGGCGTAAAGCACGCCGATGCCCGACGGGCCGTAGGTCTTGTGCCCGGTAAAGGCGTAAAAGTCGCAATCGAGGTCGCTGACATCGACCGGCATGTGCACCGCGGCTTGGCTGCCGTCGACCAGCACCGGGATGCCGCGCGCATGCGCGATCCTGACCACGTCCTTGATCGGCACGATGCTGCCAAGCACGTTCGACATGTGGGTGATGGCCACCATCTTGGTGCGGCTGCCAAGCAGGGCCTCGAACGCATCGAGCATGAACTCGCCGCGGTCGCTGATCGGCGCCCACTTGATAACGGCGCCACGCCGTTCGCGGTGGAAATGCCATGGCACGATGTTGGAGTGATGCTCCATGATCGACACCACGATCTCGTCACCCTCACCGATCGTCATGCCGCCGAACGAACTCGCCACCAGGTTGATGGCTTCGGTCGCGTTGCGGGTGAAGATGATCTCGTCCGTGCTCGCAGCATTGAGGAAGCGCCGTACCGTCTCGCGCGCATCCTCGAAGCGGGAGGTGGCGGCGTTGGAAAGGTAGTGCAGCCCCCGATGCACGTTGGCGTATTCCATCTTGTAGGCGTGCTCGATGGCCTCCAACACCGCGCGCGGCTTCTGCGCCGAGGCGCCGTTGTCGAGATAGACCAGCGGCTTGCCGTACACTTCGCGGAACAGGATCGGGAAATCCGTGCGGATACTCTCGACGTCGTAGCCGCTACCGGCCTTCAGTTCGGCACCCTTGATCATCGCGGTCATATGTGCTCCTCAGCCGCTGCCAACGGCGCCAACTCAGGTGCCGAGCCCGACCAGCCGGCGCCGTGCCATCGCCATCAGCGCGGGGTTGAGCGCCTGGTCGGTAACCTTGTCGATCGCCTCGCCAATGAAGCTCTCGATCAACAGCGAGCGCGCCTCGGCCGCGGCGATGCCACGGCTGCGGCAATAGAAGATCAGGTCGGGGTCGATCTCCGCCGAGGTCGAACCGTGACCACAGACGACGTCGTCGGCGTTGATCTCGAGCTCGGGCTTGGAATCGAACTCGGCGGTCTCCGACAACATCAAGACCTGCGCCATCTGCTTGCCATCGGTGTGCTGCGCGTCGGGTCGCACGATCACCTTGCCCTGGAACACGCCGCGGGCTCTATCTGCCAACACACCCTTGAAGAGTTCGCGGCTTTCGCAACCCGCAAGCGCGTGGTCGATCACCAGCGTGGTGTCGATGTGTTCGCTGCCCCGCCCCAGAAAGCAGCCGGAGACGTCGGCCTTGGCGCCCTCGCCAGCAAAGGTCAGGGCGACGCCGTTGCGCACCAGGCCGGTAGCGGCGGTGAACTGGAAGGCACGATAGATCGCCCCGGCGGCGAGCCGCAACCTCCAGGTCGCCAGATGGCTCTCGGCCCGCCCGGCCAGCGTCACTTTGACGTGGGCCACCTCGGCGCCCTCGGCAATGGCAAGTTCGCTCAAGGCGTTGCTCTGGCCGGCGGCGGCGCCCGGCAGGCTCAGATGCGCCTCGATCAGGCTCGCGCGGGCGTTGGCGCCAACGCTCAGAAGATTGCGCGTGGTGATGAGGCGCGCCTCGCCGGCGGTGCGGATGAAAATGAGCAGCACCGGCTTGGCGAGTTTGGCGCCTGCGGCGATCTCGATCACGGCGCCATCGGTCATGAAGGCGGTGTTGAGCGCCA
>Ga0126376_10001033_pt1 | contig 14644 bp, 12 predicted proteins | sample PanSoiMetPlot_15_FD_92760 | JGI IMG/M metagenome (GOLD analysis project Ga0126376, IMG submission 92760) | Tropical forest soil microbial communities from Panama - MetaG Plot_15 | ecosystem: Environmental > Terrestrial > Soil > Tropical forest > Bulk soil | place: Panama | collected 2016-02-17
AGGACGCGGGCATAGTAGGCCGTCGTCTCAACCCCGGTACCGGCGTTGAGATCGCCGCCGACCGCCTCGATCTCCTCAGCGATCTGGCGCGCGGTCCGGCGCGCCGTTCCTTTAAAGGCCATGTGCTCAAGAAAGTGCGAGATGCCGTGCTCGTCCGGCTGTTCGTTACGGCTGCCGCAGGCGACCCAGCAGCCGAGCGAGGCGGTCTGAAGGTGCGGCATGGCGTCGGTGACCACGACCAGTCCGGAGGGAAGACGGGTGACTTCGACGCTCATGCAGGTACTCCTTCGCGCGCGCTGCGGCTGTGGACAAGGATGTGGTTTTCGACAGCGGACTGGTCGGGCGGCAGCACCGTGGCGCGCTCGCGCCTGGAGGCGAGGTCAGCAAGCCAATCGGGCAGGCTCGGGCGAATCCCGCATGCTTTCTCGACCGCTTCAGGAAATTTCGCCGGGTGGGCGGTCGACAACACCACCATGGGGATTGCAGGATCGCGGCCTTCTTTTTCCGCAACCGCAACCGCAACCGCGGTGTGGGGATCGATCAGGTAGCCGGTCTCGCGGCGCGTGGTACGGATCGCTGCGGCGGTTTCGTCCTCGAGCGCGCGATCGGCGCTGAAGGAGGCCCGCATCTGCGTCAAGGCCCGCTCGGCGATCCGAAACCGGCGCGATTGGGCGAGCGCCGCCATCGCGCCGCGGACTGGCTGCGGGTCCCGCCCGCAGGCGTCGAACATCAGTCGCTCGAAATTCGATGAAATCTGAATGTCCATCGAGGGCGACGCGGTGGGCGTCACCTGCCGCAGCTCATAAGTGCCGGTCGCCAGCGCGCGCACCAGGATATCGTTCACGTTGGTTGCGATGGTAAGCCGCTCTACCGGCAGGCCCATGCGGGCGGCCACATAGCCTGCGAACACGTCACCGAAGTTTCCGGTCGGCACCGTGAAGGCGACCTTGCGATGAGGGGCACCGAGCGACGCAGCAGCCACAAAGTAGTAAACCACCTGTGCAGCGATGCGGGCAAAGTTGATGGAGTTCACGCCGGAAAGTCTTGCCCGATCGCTGAACTCGCGATGATTGAACATCGCTTTGACGATGTCCTGACAATCGTCGAATGTGCCTTCGATGGCGATGGCGTGAATGTTGTCGCGACCGGAGGTCGTCATCATGCGACGCTGCACCTCGGAGACCCGGCCGTACGGAAACAATACCACGACGTCCACCTGGGTGCGGCCACCAAACGCCTCGACGGCGGCGCCGCCGGTATCGCCCGACGTCGCCACCACGATGGTGCTGCGCTCACGGCGCACTGCCAGTGCATGATCCATCAGGCGGGCCACCAACTGCATCGCCAGATCCTTGAAGGCGAGCGTGGGCCCGTGGAACAACTCCAACACGAACGTATTCGGGGCAAGTTGCACCAGCGGCGTCACCGCCGGATGGCGGAATCCGTCGTAGGCTTCCCGCGTCATGCGGGCCAGTTCCGCGATCTCGTTGCCGGTGAAGCGCGACACCACATCGCAGGCCACATCTGCATACGGGCGTCCGGCGAATTGAGCCACCGTTGCGGCATCAATCGCCGGCCATGTCTCCGGCACATAAAGACCGCCGTCGTGCGCCAGACCCGTCAGGGTGACGTCGATGAAGCCAAGTGCCGGAGCCTCGCCTCGGGTGGAGATGTAGCGCACGCACTGTCCTTGAATTTGACTCAAGCCGACGCATTGCGCCGGGGTGCCCGCCCGCACTCCTGGCTTGCCAATGCGAACCGTCGATTTCCCGGGAATCCCAGGCAGCCGGCGGTAGAGCCGCCGCGCGTCGCCCCACACTAATCGCAAGCGGCGCCGCGCACAAGCAAAGGAACGACCCGGCGGCTCGGCGGGGACGCCCGGCCGACGTTTTTTTGCAACTGTGCAAGCCATTGATTGAACGTTGGTTTTAGCTGGTAGTTGGTTTCCACAAAATGGCACCGGCCGATTCTGATAGAAGGCTTATGGTATTATTGTAATGATGCATGGGAGATGGCACGCAGGAGGCATGAAGCGAGGGATGCCGAGCACCGATCGTAATGACGGGTTGCGCACGGCCACCACGAGACGTGATCGCCCGTGGTGGCACAAGGCGTTTCTGGCTCGACCAGGTGGCCGTCCTATTGCCCAGCCGGAGGCGCGCGCCATTGGGCCAGGGCCGCATTGGTGGTACGGATCATTTTCCACCCTTCGGCAAGCCGTCTCGTGATATTCTGCGCGCTCAGGGCCGTAATTCCGCAGGCCACCCTGTGAGCGAGACAGGCCTTTAGGATAGTCTGGAAAGCTTCCTCCACCTCCGGCGCGTTGCTGTCGACCCCCAGATATTGGTGGAGATCTCCCCCTGCGCCGACGAAGATGGCGCCCACTCCCGGCACCGCCGCAATTGCATCGGCGTTCTTCAGGCCCTCAGCCGTCTCAATCATCATGATGGCCAACAGGTCGCCATCAGGATTTAGCGGCCACAGATCTGCCCGCCGCTCGTACTCCGCTGCTGAAACGCCCCACCACCACACAGCAGTCGCCGGGGCGTAGCCGCGCAGGCCCGGCGGGTCAGGATATTTCGAAGTCTTTTTTTGCGGGTAGCGCATGTTGCGGACGGCGAGAAGCGCCTGCTCCGCGTTGTCGATGCCGTTGAAAATCACGCCCATCAGCCCGATGTCGAGCGCCTGCTTGACGAACCACTGCGCCTGTTCCCGGCCATACGGAGGAAAGCGGGCGAATATTGCCACGTTGGGCTGGGCGTTGCCCTTCTTGAGAATAGCGGCCTTGTCGATCATGCCTACCGTGAACTGATGCAGCCCGGCAAAATCCATCGGCCCGTGCTCCATATCCAAATACACGTAGTCGATGTCGGCACGGGCGAGCGTGCGGGCGTTCTGAAACGACAAATCGGTCGTCTGGAATCCAATGAATGGCTTATCGGCGGCAAGCTTTGCAATGACCGGGTTGAGATGCTTTACCGCCTCCTGGGCTACTAGCGTGCCCGTTGGCATGACAAGCCCGACCGCCAACAATGCGATGCGCAGGTACTTGGCGCTATTGGCTTTGTCCATGTTTCCTTCCTCCTATGTTGGAATGGAAGATCTTACTTCGATTCCGCTGCGATCATCGCCCGTATCTGCGCCACTGCATTCTTGGTCTTCATATCGAAGTAGAGCTTGCCCATCTCGGGCGTGGAAGGACGCGGATCGCCGATGATCCCATTGTCCACCAGCGGCGTGTTCGGGTCGCGCGATGTGCCCGGCGGCAGCAGCGGGTCGCCGGCCACCATCTTGTCCTTGCGCACCCATGCATCGCCGCCCAAGTACATCATCAGGGACGTATCGGGGATGCCGCCGTGCGAACTCGGCGGCAGGTGATTGGCGATCACCCACTGCTGAAACTCGTTTTGGGTCTTCTCGTAGAAGTCGCCGCAGAAGAACACGTGCACGCCCTGCAGGCTGTATTTGGCGTTGGTCTTCTTCGCCACTTCGGCGAGTTCCTTTTGTCCGCCTCCGTGCTCGCCCATCAGCACAATATTCTTGAAGCCGTTGACGACCATGCTGTCGACGATGGCCTCGTTGACGGCCGCGAATACCGGACCCGGAATATTGACCGAGCCTGGCGTTTTCGGGTTCAGGTGGCGGCCGGCGATCGAAAACGGCATGACCGGTGCCACGAGCGCGTTGCCCAGCTTGCGGGCGATGTCGACGCCCTGCGGCTTGGCGGTAAGAGAGTGCCCGCCGAGCACGGCGTGCGGACCGCGCTGCTCAATGCCGCCGTTGACCACCAGAACTGTCGTTTTGCCCTGTTCGTGGACCGCAGCATAAATCTCCGGATAGGTCATTAACGCGATTTCGACCTGTGCCTCGTTCTCCTGCGCCATCGCGATGCCACCCGCGCAAGCCATTGCCAAAGCCATCGTGATCGATTTCATGAGTCTATCCCCCTACCTGGTGGTCGCCCGCTGTCCGTGGTGAGACCCGTGCAGGCTCTCAAATCAATTTACCAGGCGGTGAGAGATAAAGAAGCCGCCCGCGTTGACTTCCGCGGAGCAGGCTTTGAATATCTCGGGTTCGGTCACCCTCGGAACGATAACTTGATCGCAAATGATCCGGGCAGCGACGCTGTTTGCCTACGCGGTGCGGCTTCGCCGCCCGCATGCCAAGTGGCTCGTCATCGGCGCGGCGGTGGCGCTCGCCGCATGGCTGTCATTGGTGCCGCTCGCTTTCCTGCTCTGGCAAAGCTTCATGACGCCGGAGACCGCGACGACGCCTGCGCAGCTGACGCTCGACAATTATCGCACTGCCTTTTGGAGTGTTGAAACTTTACGGGTATTCGGCAATTCGGTCGAATTCGCCGCAGGGTCGGCAGGCCTTGCCTTTGTGGTTGGAGCATTTTTTGCGTGGGTGAACGAACGGACCGACACGCCCTTCAAGTCCGCTTTCTTCGCGTTGTCGCTCGTCCCTCTAATCATCCCCGCCATTCTCTTCACGGTGTCCTGGATTCTCCTGGCGAGCCCGAAAATCGGCATCATCAACATCGCTGTCCAGGAATTGTTCGCCACCAACGTCGTCGTCGCCAACGTCTATTCGATGGGCGGCATGATCTTTGTCGACGGTCTTCATCAGTCGCCTCTCGCCTTCCTGCTGATGACGGCCGCGTTCCGGTCGATGGATCCGTCGCTCGAAGAGTCGGCCATGATGTGCGGCGCCACCGTCTCGCAAATTGCGTGGCGGATCACGTTAAAGCTCGTCTGGCCCGCGGTCGCAGCGGTGTTCCTCATTCTTTTCCTGCGCGCGATCGAGTCATTCGAAGTACCGGCCCTGCTCGGGCTTCCGGTCGGAATCGAGGTCTACACGTCGTCGATCTATCAGGCTGTTCAAGCCTATCCGAGCGACATTGGGCTGGCATCGAGCTACGCGGCCGGACTCCTCGTCATTGCATCGCTGTGCGTCTATGCGCAATCGCGCACAACCGCCACGGTCGAGCAGTTTTCAACTGTCACCGGCAAGGGATTTCGGCCGCGGGTGATGCGCATCGGCCCGTGGCGCCATCTCGCTGCCGCGACCTTCGTGGCTTATCTCGCCGTCGTTGTTGCCCTGCCGTTCCTGGTGCTCCTGTGGTGCTCATTGCAGAGATTTTACGTCGCACCTTCGGTGGCGGCATTGAAGAACGTGACCTTCGATGCTTACCGAACTGTGTTCGGCAACCCGGTGTTCGCTAGCGCGGTGTGGAACAGCCTTGTGCTTTCGGTGGCCAGCGCCACCATCGTGGCGCTCACGACCGCCGTCCTGTGCTGGATCGTGGCACGAACCAAGCTCCCCGGCCGCTGGTTCCTCGATAATCTCGCCACGCTGCCCCTGATGTTTCCCGGCCTCGTCCTAGGCCTCGCCATCATGGTCTGCTACCTCAACCTCAGCGTCGGCATCTACGGCACCCTTTGGATCATGCTGATCGCCTATGTCACCCGGTTCATGCCCTACGGAATGCGTTACAATACGACGTCGATGCTGGCGGTGCACAAGGAGCTGGAGGAGTCCGCGACCATGAGCGGCGCCACGTGGGGTATGATGTTCTGGCGGATCGTGTTGCCATTGCTGAAGCCCGGTCTGATTGCCGGGTGGATCTACGTGGTCATCGTCTCCACCCGCGAGCTTTCCAGCTCCATTCTCCTTTATAGCCCGGGATCGGAAGTCCTATCGATCATGATCTGGGAGTATTGGCAGAACGGGCAATATGTGGAGCTCTCTGCCCTGGGCGTGATGCTGATCGCGTCATTGCTGTGTCTGGTCCTGCTGGAACGATTGGCCACCCGGCGGTTCGGCATAGCGAATCCCGTAGTCTGACGGATAGGCGCACTTTCCAGTGAGCGGGGTGGCCCGGGTTGTGCGCCTGCAAAACCCCAGGGCTGCCTTGCCATACGGACCGGCGGCCGCGGATTTCGCTGACGCTCAATCCGGGCTAAGTTTCTGCGCAATGACACCCGGTATCCGAAGGGAACGCTGCAATCGTGCTGATCGTGAAGGCGCTGTGCACAGACTATCCGGGCGATCGCGGCCAGGTGGTCCGAGCGACTCATGACGTCTCGTTCGAAGTGCCCGACGGCAAGCTCTTCACGCTGCTCGGTCCGAGCGGCTGTGGGAAGACGACGACGCTGCGCTCTATCGCGGGCCTTGAAGCGCCGAAGTCCGGCGAGATCAGCCTGCACGGGAAGGTCGTGTTCTCGTCGACGGCCGGTATTTCCGTTCCGCCGAACCGGCGCGATTTCGGCATGGTGTTTCAGTCCTATGCCATCTGGCCGCACATGAGCGTGTACCAGAACGCAGCGTTTCCGCTTCAGGTTCGACGCGACCGAGGGGACCGCAAAAAAATCGCCGATCGGGTCATGCGAGTTCTGCACGCCGTCGCACTTGATGACGTTGCGCAGCGGGCGGCCACCAAGCTGTCGGGCGGTCAGCAGCAGCGCCTCGCATTAGCCCGCGCGCTTGTCATGGAGCCGCAACTCCTGCTGTTGGACGAGCCGTTGTCGAACCTCGACGCCAAGCTGCGCGAGCGCATGCGCTTTGAACTCAAGCGCATGCAGCGCGAGCTCACGCTCACCACCGTCTATGTCACGCATGACCAGAGCGAGGCGCTCGCGCTGTCGCACGAAATCGCCGTCATGAGCGAAGGCCGGATCATGCAGATCGGCTCGCCGCGCGAGATATACGAGAGGCCGCGCAACCGGTTCGTCGCCGATTTTATCGGCACCACCAATTTCATCGATGCGCAAGTCATCGAGGAGCGCGCTGACGGGCGCTACCGCGTCCGTACGCCCGTCGGCGCGCTCGATGTCCGGTGCCTGGACCGCCTGGACCGCAACCAGGCTGTGATCGTGTCCATCAGGCCTGAAGACGTCGAGCTATCGGAGCAGCGGCCGGAGAGCGCGGACCTCGATACTGTTTGCTTGGGCTCCGTGGACGCGAAGGCGTTTCTTGGCGAACACCTGGACTTCCGCGTCAGGATCGGCGACGTTGTGCTGCTCGCGCGGGCGCACCCCTCGCTAAGGACCCCGGTGGGTGACGGGATTTTCGTGCGCATGCGGGCGAACAAATGCGTCGCACTGCCGGCCGCATCGAAATAGCTACCAGGCAGCGCGGTCAACGAAAGTCCGTGCTGGATTGCGCACCTGCGTCGGAGGTCAGCATGGCGAAGAACGCCACCGTCTCGGAGGAACTCGCGGGCAAATTTGCCACCGAGAAAGAGACCCCTTACCTGCGATGGGTGCACGATGAAGGTCTCGACATTATCAGCGCCCAGTATGTTCCGAACCTTCGAACCGTCGCCCTGAAGCCCTGGGCGCGCCGCGGCGGCGCTGGCGTCTTCATCAACCACGAGGCATCGCGGACCTCGAACGACTGCTATGTGTGCGAGATTCCGGTCGGGGGAAAGCTTGCCCCGCAGCGCCAGCTCTACGAGGAGATGATCCTGGCGCTCGATGGCCGCGGATCAACGACCGTATGGAATGATGCCGGCGACCGCATCAGCTTCGAGTGGAAGGCAGGCGCCATGTTTGCGATCCCGCTCAACACCTGGCATCAACACTTCAACGGCTCAGGCACGATCCCAGCGCGCTTCGTTGCCGTCACCAATTGCCCGTCGGTGCTCAACCTCTACGGTGACCTCGCATTCGTCTTCAACACGGCGCACGATTTCAAGAATCGTTTCGCCGGCGAACCGGACTATTTCAGCGCCAAGGGCGAACAGAAGGGATTTCTGCTGACCACTAATTTCGTCCCGGATGCCGTTAACCTTCCGCTGATCAGTGCCAAGGAGCGCGGCGCGGGCGGCGGCCACATCCGGTTCAACATGGCGAGAGGCACCATCGCGAGCCACATTTCGCAATTCCCGGTGGGAACCTACAAGAAGGCCCATGCGCACGGGCCCGGCGCCCATGTGATCGTGCTCAGCGGCGAGGGCTACTCGCTGATGTGGCCGGAAGGCGACCCGCCGCATCGCTACGATTGGCAGGTCGGCACCATGATCGTGCCTCCCAACGCTTGGTTCCACCAGCATTTCAATACCGGTCCAGCGCCGGCGCGCTATCTCGCATTCAAGCACGCGACGCCGCGCAACGCGCAGGGCGTTCCGATGTCGTGGATCAGCCGGCGGCTAGGGGGAATGCAGATCGATTATGCAGATGAGGACCCCGCGATCCGTCGGATGTTCGCCGAGGCGTTGTCCAAGCATGGACTGAAGCCGCGCATGGACAACGTCTACCAGGCGGAAATCGCGACCCTGCCGCCCAAGGCTGCGTGAGAAGGGGTGGCCGAGCCAGATTTTCGTCCGACTCCGATCGTATCGGACAGCGCAGGTTGTGGGCACAGACCGTCCCGTACCTTTGCCCACGCTGTTCGACCTCGCCGTTTTGACCCGCGCGGGCAAAGTTGCGCGAGGCAGTGCGACATGTCACGAGCTGCGGCAGACGACTTGCCCACCCTACGCTGCGCGGCTTCTCAGCAGCGCCGCGGGTTGATATCATCGTTGCTTCGCTTCGATCCGGGAAATCGCGATGAGTGATTGGTGTCCACAGCTGCAGCGGTTGATCGTGCTGACGAGCTTGCTTGCGCCGCTGCCGTGCGGGCCGGCGTTCGCGCAGGCGGCAGCCTCGACCAGTGCAGAGGTGGCCTCCTACCTCGGGGCCGACCGGGCGGAGAAGCTGATCGCCGGCGCAAGGAAGGCCGGCACCGTCTTGGTGTATTCTTCGGCGAACCTCGAGGATATGACGGTTCTGGCCGATGCCTTCGAGAAAAAGTACGGCCTCAAGGTTCGGGTATGGCGTGCCAGTTCGGAACAGATCGTCCAGCGCGGAGTGACCGAGGCGCGCGGCGGCCGCTTCGACGCGGATGTCTTCGAGACGGGCGGCGCCGCAATGGAGTCGCTTCATCGCGAGAAGCTGCTCCAGGCGGTGAAATCGCCCGCATTGGGCGATCTCAATCCGGCCGCCCTGACGCCACACGGCGAGTGGACCGGGACACGGTTCAATGTGTTCGTCGCCGCATATAACACGCGACTCATCCGACGCGATGAGCTTCCGAAAAGCTACGACGATCTCCTCGACCCCAAGTGGAAGGGCAAGCTTGGCATCGAGGTCGACGACAGCGATTGGTTTGGCGCGCTGATGGATCAGCTCGGAGAGGAACGCGGCCTCAAGCTATTCCGTGGCATCGCAGCCACCAACGGCATATCGGTGCGCAAAGGGCATACTTTGCTGGCAAACCTCATCACATCCGGCGAGGTGCCACTCGCGATCACGACCTATGCGTACCGCATCGCGCAACTGAAAAAGAGCGGTGCACCGGTCGATTGGTTCGCGCTGCCCCCCGTCATCGCGCGCTTTGAAGGCGTCGGCGTTGCCCGGCGAGCCCCTCATCCTGAGGCCGCAGTCCTGTTCTTCGATTTCATGCTGACCGACGCCCAGGAGCTGTTGCGCAATCGCGAATACTTTCCGGCCACCCGGGAGAGCCGACCACTTCCCGATGGGATCGCAGTTTCATTTCTCGACCCGGTCAAGGACCTCGACGAGAGTCGGAAGTGGAGCAAGGCTTACCGCGACGTCATCATCAATCAGGCGCGGTGAGCGCGCCTTTGCGAGGAGACAATGGGCAACCAACAGCATGATCCTGACAAGGAGCGGGTGTTCGTCCGCGCCCTGACCGGTGCTTATAGTCTCAAGGAGGAGCTCGGTCGATTACGGAGCTTGCCGCGGGTCATCAAGGGAAAGGATCTCAAGCTCGACGGTGGCCCGCAACACTTCAGCCGCCACTATGTCGAGCCTGAGGATGGGCGCACCCAGACGTTGCATATTCATCTGGAGGAGTATGCCCCTGGCGGCAAGACCCAGAAGCATGGCCACGTCAACGAGGCGGCGTTCTACATTCTCGATGGCGCTGGCTACGAAATCCACGATGGCATTCGCTATGACTGGAAGGCCGGCGACATCGCCATCGTCCATAACAACTGCGTGCACCAGCACTTCAATGCCAGCGAAAGGGAGCCCGCGCGGGCTTTGGTGATCAAGACCAAGCCGATGTATCTGTTCATGAACATGCTGTTCCAGCACACCGTCGAGAAACGGCCGAAAACACCGTCGCCAACCCAAGGCAATTTCGTGCCGCGGGGAGAGGAAGAAGACCACAATCATCCGGCTGACTAGAGCGTGTTCCAATGATCGAATCCTCTTCGACGGGATGCCCGCGCTTGTCGCGGGCATCCGCGTCCTGCGAACCCCTCGGCAAGCAAGGCGTCGATGGCGGGGACAAGCTCGGCGGATAAACGCCGAATAAGACGTATATCAGCTACTGACAGGGACGCTGGACGATGGCTTGGGATGAAGCAAAGGTCTGGATGAGCGGTACGCTCAACCAAAAGCTATATGAAGACTTGCTGGAACATGCGGCTACGCAGCCCGAGCGCATGGCGGGGCGCCGAAAGATCCTTCATCCCGAGGAGATGCCCTGGGAAATGTCGCGGCAGGGCCTGTTGAAGCATCTATTGAATGAGCAAATGAACACGCGAATGGAGACGGTGGACGCCTACATGCAGGTCATTCCGCCCGGGAGCCGCTCCGGCAAGCACCGGCACCTCGCCGAGGAATGCCTTTACGTCCTTGAGGGCTGCGGCTACGACCTCCATCAGGACTGCGACGTGGAGATCACCGACTCCTATCAGTGGCAGCCGCAGACTGAAATCAAGCGCTATGAATGGGAAGCGGGCGACGTCATCTACGTTCCGCCGTGCACGATCCATCAGCACTTTAACGGCGATCCGCGCCGGCCTGCCCGGCTGATCTCGTGCATCAACCGCATCTACAAGAACAGCGGGCTGAACGACCTTGTGCAAATCGAGGATGCTCCGGAATATGATCCGAGCGTCGTGCTGACAGCCGAGCTGATGAAAAAGTATCTTGCGGTGCCAGTGGGTCAGCCGGCCTGATGCAAGAAGGGTGGCAAAGTCGCCAAAGTCCCTGTCCCACCTGATGACATCGGGCCTTGACTTGGGCGCGCCTTTCCCAAGCGGTCAAGCGCTGAGGTTGGACAGCGTCGGCAAAGGGGCACGACGATCCGTGACACAACCACGACGCGCTCTTGAGTGGTAAGCAAAGGACAGCCGGACGACGATGCGTCGAGGGCGCCAAAGCGCGAGCCACACGGGGAAATTGCTCCCTTAGTGTCCGAAATCGCCATTAGCGTGATTTCAACCGTAATGAATCGCACCTAGACAGCGACGCCTCAATTTGCACTTGACTCCCCCCTTCGTCCATTTTCCAACGTTGGGCGTGCGCTCAGCTGCGTGGGTAGCGGGCTATGCCAATACGTCCATTCATACAGTCGGCAGCCTTCGGACCTGAGGTGATAGCGGTCATGAGTGAAGCTTTCGAGGCTGCCTGCCGCGAGCTTAACGAGGCGGGCCAGCCTAAAGTCGCCCCCGAAGTCATCGCCACACGAATTATCGCGGCGGCGAGAGGAGGTGAACGGGACCCGGTTCGCTTGCGGGCAGCCGCGCTTGCCCAGGACGACAACGACTAACCAGCGCACCACCCCAAGGGGAGGCGGAGGCTGAAAACGACTAACTCGCGTCCAACGCCCGATAGACGGGCGACGGGCGACGCCCCAGAGGCCGCGTCTATCGAAGCCGGACGGCCCTTCGAGCGTAGACCCGTTTGCCCCCAACCCCCGTGATACCCCTTCTATCGTCTAGAAAGCATTGCGCGAACGCCGGGACGTGTCGGCTCTTCGGTCACCTTCAGGGCTACGCCCCGCTGCCGACGATGGCGGACGATGTTCGGCAGGTCGCGGACCGAGCGGGCAAATCGGTCGATTCGGGTGACGACCAAGTATCGCCCAAGCGAAGATTGGCCGACGCCGGCTCCCGGCTACTTCAAAATGAGTTGATCGGTCCTGTTGACCCCTGACCTTTCGGCGATAGGTTCACTAAGTCGGTAGCCCGACAGTGCGATATCGGCCGATTAAGGGGAAGTTTCATGAAGATGAAAATCGGATCGACATTTTCACGTCGCCGCCTCGCGTTCGGATTGGCCTCCATGGTCGCATTTCGAGCGTTTCCGGCATTCGCCGGACGGAAGCGCCAAGCCGGAAAGCCTGTTGCTGAAGAATTTCTTGGCTCAATCTATCAGCGCTATCTCGGCAAATCGTCTGCTGCCGGCTCCGGGATCGTACTCGCCGAGGCCCAGTCGGTGCGTAACTACTTCACGGCAGGTCTTGCTTCGCTCATCTTGGAGGACCGCGCTGCCGCGACCGAACAGGGCGGGTCGCCGGTGCTCGAGAGCGATCCATTTATAGGCCGCTCCGAATGGGACATTTCAGATCTCTCCATTGAAGTGAAGGACACCGGTGCGGTCAAGGCGGTCGGGACCGTAACCTTCTTGAATTTCGGCAAACCGGAAAAGGTCGTTCTGGAGTTGCTCCGCTTAGGAGACGAATGGCGTGTTGCCGACGTGAAATGGGATTGGGGCACCCTCCGCGGCGTTTATCGACCCAAGGCCGCTTACCATCCGACTGAAGAATGAGTTACTGTCTTCCCGGGGAGTTGCCGAGGACCAAGTTTGGCCGGAGGCGTTGACACCTGCATATGGGCACGATGGCGTCTGCCCAGCGTTTCGGGGGCAGAAAGTGCGCTCGCTGATGCAACCTCCGCGTTGCTGCTCGCCTTTCCGTTCGCCATCATCCTGGTGCACAATCTCCCGCCGAAGATGTCGAGCCTCCATGCGGCGCGATATGAATGACCCTGTTTTGCAAGGATGGGAGGGGTCAATGAGTATCACGGTAGCGTGGAAAAGAGCCGGTCAGAACCGTTCGAGCCTTATCGGCTATCCAACAAGGAGGAGGAAACCATGCGTACCAGATCCTGCCTGATCCCACTCACCGCGATCGTCGCCATGACGTTTACCGCACAAGCATCGGCTCAGGCGATGGTTCGTGAGCAGAAGGTCATCTCCAGCGCCGGGGCACGTGCCATGGTAGATGCCTGCACAGCTTGGGCTGAGCGCAATCACTTGACGCTCGCCATGTCGGTATTGGATTGGGCTGGAAATCTGATCGAATCCCATGCCATGGAAGGAGCGGCCGCCAATGCCATCGATACCGCGCTACTGAAGGCGAAATCGGCGCTCCGCTGGCGCCGGCCCACTTCGGAAATGAACAAGATCGTGCGCACCGGCCAAAATCTGGCACCGACTTTCATGCACGACTTTCCGCAGCCCGGAGCTTTGCCGATCGTGGTCGACGGCGAGGTGATCGGCTCAATGGGCGTGTCCAGCGCCGACGGCGAGAAATGTGCCCAAGCCGCAATCGATGCGGTGTTCAAAAAGCAAGGAACTCCACCCGCGCCGTGAGGCAGACGTCCGTTCGTCTCGTGTGACGAAAGGTTGAGGTGGAATCTGCTGCAGAGGCTCTGCGGGCGTTCCTTGCGGAGAGCGCGGATAACGAGGCCGCGACCCAACGGCTTCCGATCCGGCGGAGCCGCACGTCGTCGCGCTTGTTCCGTTTTGCGCGCGGAGCCCTACCTCACTAACGGGCGACCAGCTCGCGACAGCGGGCGGCGCGAAGACCCGTGACCGCATTGTTCTTCATCAGAATTGGACAAATGTTGCGGACATAATAGCTCTCACCGCTTTCCTTCGCGACGTTTGCCACCACGGCGGCTTTCACAGTGTTCCAGCATCGTTCCGCAAGAACGAGACCTGCTTTGGGTTCGGGGAAATCCGGCGGATGCTGGAGCGCGCTGATGATTGCGACCGGCAACTCGGGCTCGGTGCAGATCAGATCTCCACCGGGAACTTCAAACGCCATCGCGAAGAACCGCGCCGCCGCCGCACGATTGAGCTTGAGGCCGATGAGCAGGCCGGCCTCGCGCGCAATGTCCACCGTCATCGGCGCCATGCGCACAAATCCCTCGAATCCATCGCGACATTTCTGAAACTCGGGACCCGTGCGGGCACCGTCGAGGCAATGGCCGAAGGCGTCGCGCCCGATCGCGGCGCGCAATGCCAGAAACTTCTGGGAGCTGCGTAGCGATGGAAATTTCGGATAGTAACGTTCAATCGCCGCGAGCCGGTCCGCTACTGAAGTGCTCGATGGACTGGCGAGCGGCGTCAGCTCTCCGAGCGCCGCCTGCTCAACGAGCGCGTTCCAATGGGCATCACGCGCGGTCGGCTTGATCTCCGTCAGGCGCCCTCCGAGCTCGCTCCAGCTTTCGGCGGCGGCGAGCGCGTCGAGTTCGTCCAGCACATCGCCGCCCCGGTTTGCGATCGCCGGCTCCGGCGGAGACTTTGCGATCGCCGACGGGAGGGCGACCACCTGCGCCCCCTGGGACTTCCCGCCCGGACGGAGCACGATTTCGCCGACGACTTGGTCGTAATAAGCCGGCGTCTGCTCGTGGCCGACGGCCGCCGCCGCCTGCTTGACCTCCGCCTGTGCACGTTTGGCGACCTGCACCAGGGTAAGGCCGGGCTCTGACAGCAGCGGTGCAAGGTTGCGCGTGAACACGGAGTTCGGATTTGGATCATTTCGAGACAGGCCATCGAGCGCGACCTGCTTCGCGCCGGCTGAGAACAGAATGAAGACGCCCTCGACGGGGGTCATC
>Ga0126376_10001035_pt1 | contig 14641 bp, 6 predicted proteins | sample PanSoiMetPlot_15_FD_92760 | JGI IMG/M metagenome (GOLD analysis project Ga0126376, IMG submission 92760) | Tropical forest soil microbial communities from Panama - MetaG Plot_15 | ecosystem: Environmental > Terrestrial > Soil > Tropical forest > Bulk soil | place: Panama | collected 2016-02-17
GCTACTTCGATCGAACGTTCCCCATCGCCCCGAGGCAGTACGCAAAAGTCTTGAGGCATCAGCTCGAGGCACTGCAGAAGGAGATGGGAGACAGCCACCCGCAGTTCGTCGAGCTTCAGTCCATCCTCACCTCTATCGACCACCTACCGCGCCAGACCGAAACCGAGCATGTCAAGTTGGTCGAGCGCAACCGCGAGAAGGAGGTAATCAAGCGCAGGCTGGCGACCCTGGCGGCGGAGTCGCGCGACGTGAGCTCGCACATTGCCCGCAACGTGGAAATCTTCAACGGCACTCCGGGGGACTCGCGCAGCTTCGATCTGCTCGATTCGGTGCTCGGCCAGTGCAGCTATCGAGTGGCGCACTGGCGAGTTGCGGGCGAGGAGATCAATTATCGCCGCTTCTTCGACATCAACAGCCTTGCGGCGGTGCGGGTCGAGGACCCGGAAGTCTTCGACAGCGTCCACTCGCTGGCTTTTCGCTGGATTGGGGAGGGAAGGATCACCGGCCTGCGAATCGATCACCCGGACGGTCTGTTCGACCCCACGAAGTACTTTCTGGACCTTCAGGAGCGCTACTGGGTCGAGCGGACGCGGAAGAATTTTGAGAAGCAGGGCGGCCGATCCGAGCTCTGGCCTCCGGTAGAGGTGGAGGTACGAAAGCTGTTTCGCTCGGAGGTGGCAGACAAGCAAGACTCTCCAATTGCGCGGGCGCTGTACGTCATCGTGGAGAAAATCCAGGGCGGCCGGGAGCGCGTCCCCGATACCTGGGCGATCGCCGGAAACACTGGGTATCGATTCGCCAACGTCGTCGGCGGACTGTTCGTCAACAAAGGTGCGGAGCGGGCGCTCACCGAGACCTACTTCCGGTTCATCAACCGGCGCTACGACTATCGCGAGCTGGTGTACGAGAAGAAGAAGTTGATCATGAGCGCCGCGATGGCGAGCGAGATCAACGTACTCGCCCGCGAGCTGAACCGAATCTCGGAGATGAATCGACATACGCGCGACTTCACCTTGAATTCGCTGCGGCGCGCGCTGGTGGAGTTTATCGCGTTGTTCCCCGTCTACCGCACCTACGTCGACGGATGGCGACCGGAGGTGGATCAGCGCGACATCCAGTACATCGAGTGGACCATCGCTCGCGCCAAGGAGCGGGACACCACCACCAGCGTCATGATCTTCGATTTCCTCCAGGACATTCTCCTGCTCCGATATCCCCCCGAGCTGGATCAGCGCGAACGCGAAGTGATGCTTCGCTTTGCGATGAAGGTGCAGCAAGTCACCGGCCCGGTGATGGCCAAGGCGCTCGAGGATACGGTGTTCTACATCTACAATCGGCTCATCTCGCTCAACGAGGTGGGCGGTGAGCCCGAGCGATTCGGGACCAGCGAAGAGATGTTCCATCTTCGCAATCAGGAGCGCGTCGAGCGTTGGTCGGGCTCGCTCTGCACCACCTCGACCCACGACACCAAGCGCAGCGAGGACGTTCGGGCGAGGATCAGCGTGATTTCCGAGCTGCCGGAGGAATGGCGGTCGCGCCTGCGGCGATGGGCCCGTCTGAATCGACGTTACAAGGCAGGCGGTAAGATGCCAGACGCGGACGACGAGTACCTGTTCTATCAGACAGTGCTCGGCGCTTGGCCCATGGGAGACTCCCTCACCGCCGAGGATTTTGAGCTTTTTCGCCGGCGAATCGGACAGTACATGCTCAAGGCAGTCAAGGAGGCGAAGGTCAATACGAGCTGGCTAAACCCGAATCCCGAATATGAATCGGCCGTGGTGGAGTTCACCCGCGCGGCGCTGGATCCGGTGGGCAACTCGAAGTTTCTGGCCGACGTCGAGCAGTTCAAGAAACGCCTTGAGCTTCCAGGGCAGGTCAACGGCTTGGCCCAAGCGCTGCTCAAGGTCGGATCGCCGGGCGTCACCGACATCTACCAGGGCTGCGAGCTTTGGGACCTCTCCTTGGTTGACCCCGACAATCGGCGGCCGGTGGACTTCGCGCTGCGTCAGCGCTTGCTCGAGGAGCTGGATCGCGAGGTCGCGCTGGACCGCCTTGGATTGACCCGGCGGTTGGCGGCGAAGATGAGCGACGGCAGGGCGAAGCTGTTCCTGCTTTCCCAAGGACTGCGCTTCAAGCGGCTGCACAGCGCCCTCTTCGGGTCGGGGGAATACTTGCCTTTGGCGTCATCAGGAGCTCGCCGCGCGCACCTGCTCTGTTTTTGCCGCCGTCTGCGGGAGGCGCTGGCGGTGGTGATTGTTCCGCGCTTGGTGACGGCGATGATCGAATCCGGTGGAATTTCCGCCAACCTCAGAAACACCTTCATCCATCTGCCTGCCAGTTGCGCGGGCACCGATTTGAGGGATGTCTTCACCGGGCGGAGCTTGCGCCCTGAGGAGCGCGACGGCGAAGTCATGATCAGCGCCGGTGAGGCGCTGCGCGATTTTCCCGTCGCGCTGCTGGAGAGCTCGGCGAATGACTGAAATCCCAGCTCAGATTCGCCCAGGGAGCTCGGCTCTTCTGGGCGCGACGTACGACGGTCACGGGGTGAACTTCGCGGTCTTCTCTGAGCACGCGACGCTGATCGAGCTGTGCCTGTTCGACCCGGCGGATCCCTCCCGGGAGGTTCGCCGAATGGATCTTCCGGAAAAAGAAAAGCACGTATGGCATGGACGCGTCGCCGGACTTCGGCCGGGCACCCTCTACGGCTTTCGCGGCCACGGACCCTACGAGCCCGCTACCGGTTTGCTGTTCAATCCGGCCAAGCTGCTGGTGGATCCGTACGCGCGCGCCATCAGCGGCAAGGTCGACTTTAAGTATCCCGTCTACGGGTATCAGCGCATCGGCGATGTTCCGGACGAAAAAATGGCGCTGGACCCGCGCGACGACGCCCCGGGAAAGCCCAAGTGCGTGGTGATTGACGACCAGTTCGATTGGGCGGGGGATGCGAGGCCCAATACACCTTGGCACCGCACCATCATCTACGAGGTGCACGTGAAGGGTTTTACTCGCCGAAACCCCGACGTTCCGCCTGAGCTGCGGGGCACCTATGCGGGGCTGGCCACTCCCGCAGCGATTGCGCACCTTCGGAAGCTGGGAGTCACCGCCGTCGAGCTGATGCCGATCCACGAGCACTCCGATGAGGATTCCCTCGTGCGGCGCAAGCTCACCAACTGCTGGGGCTACAACACGCTCGGCTTTTTTGCACCGGAGCAGCTCTACTCCAGCCGCGGATCCACAGGCGGTCAGGTGGCCGATTTCAAGGCAATGGTCAAGGCGCTCCACCGCGAGGGCATCGAGGTGATTCTCGACGTGGTCTACAACCACACCGCGGAGGGCAATCAGTGGGGACCGACCCTCTGCTTCAAGGGGCTCGACAACCGCGCCTACTATCGGCTCAGCCCGGAGGACCCGCGGCACTACGTTGATTTCACCGGCACCGGAAGCAGCCTGAACGTTCTTCATCCGCAGGCCCTCAAGCTGATCGCGGATTCGATGAGGTACTGGGCGCAGGAGATGCGCGTCGACGGGTTTCGAGTGGACCTCGCCACCACGCTCGGACGCGAAGCGCGCGATTTCAATCCCCGAGCGGCGCTCTTCCAGATCGTCCATCAGGACCCAGTGCTCTCCCGGCTGAAGCTGATCGCCGAACCGTGGGACCTCGGCGAGGGCGGCTACCAGGTCGGGAATTTCCCGGTGCTCTGGGCGGAGTGGAACGGGCGTTATCGGGACGTGGTTCGGCGCTACTGGCTCGCCGAGCAAAACTCCGTCGCAGAGCTGGGCTATCGCCTCACCGGATCCTCGGATCTCTACGAGCTGAGCGGACGAGGATCGTGGGCGAGCATCAACTACGTTATCTCGCACGATGGATTCACGCTGCACGATCTGGTCAGCTACTCACACAAGCACAACGAAGCGAACGGCGAAGAAAATCGCGACGGTGCAAACGAGAACTATTCCTTCAACTTTGGCCACGAGGGAGAGACCGAGGATCCCAAGATCCGCGCCATCCGCGAGCAGCAGAAGCGAAACCTCCTCGCCACCTTGCTGCTGTCCGAGGGCGTACCGATGCTCAGCGCCGGCGACGAGATGGGAAAAACGCAGCGCGGGAACAACAACGCCTACTGCCAGGACAACGAGATTTCATGGCTGGACTGGGAGCTGGACGATGCGCGGCGCGCGCTGCTGGAGTTCACTGCGAAGATGATTCGGTTCCGGCACGACCAGCCCGTTCTGCAGCGGCCTCAATTCCTTCATGGGGCCCACATCTGGGAGTCCGATTTCAAAGACTTGGCCTGGTTCCGCCCAGACGGGCAGGAGATGAGCCAGGAGGATTGGGCCAATCCACAAGCGCGATCGCTCGGCTTTTTGCTCGGGGGCGACGCCATTCCAGCGCTCGACGAGCACGGCAACCGCGTGGTGGGCGACACTCTCCTGGTGTTGATGAATCCGCTGGTCGACGCGGTGGACTTCACGCTCCCCGAGGTGCGATGGGGCGTTGATTGGGAGATCGTAATCGACACTGCCAACCCCGAGCCCCTGCGTGGGAAGACACCTGCGGGAGAGAAGGTGCAGCTCGCCTCCCGCGCCCTGATGGTGCTGTGCCACCTGACTCGGGGAGAGGTATGAGCAAGCCTTGAAAACCCAGATCGCCCTCTGGATTGGTTTTCACCTGTTCGTGCTCGCGGTGCTCGCGCTCGACCTCGGAGTCCTCCGGCGCAAGGCGCGCGTCGTCCGCCCGCGCGAGGCGCTGATCTGGACCGCGGTTTGGGTCACTTTGGCCGCCGCATTCGGCGCGGGCATCTGGATCGCGGGCGGTCCGGATCGCGCGCTTCAATACGCCACCGCCTACGTCGTCGAGTACTCTCTCTCGGTCGATAATCTCTTCGTCTTCGTGCTGGTGTTCTCCTACTTCCGGGTTTCGCCCAGCTACCGTCATCGCCTGCTGTTTTGGGGAGTCCTCGGGGCTTTCGTGATGCGCGCCACGCTGATTGTCCTCGGAACCGCCCTGGTCAGCCGGTTTCATTGGTTGCTGTACGGCTTCGGCGCGTTTCTTCTCTACAGCGCGGCGAAGATGATGTTTTCGAAGGAAGAGCAGGAGCTCGACCCGGAGCGAAACGCGGTGCTTCGTTTGGCTCGGAAGTTTCTCCCAGTGGCTCGAGGAGAAACCGGGGAGCACTTTTTTGTCCGCGAGCAAGGCGTGCCAAAGGTGACCCCGCTGTTTCTTGTTCTGCTGGTGATCGAGACCACCGACCTGCTCTTTGCCCTCGATTCGATTCCCGCGGTTCTGGGAATCAGCCGCGACCCATTCATCGCCTATACCTCGAACGTGTTTGCCATCCTCGGCTTGAGGTCGCTGTTCTTCCTCGTCGCTGCGCTGATGGACAAGTTCCAATATTTAAAGCTCGGAGTCGCCGCCGTGCTGGCGTTCATCGGCACCAAGATGCTTGTCGAGCGTTGGTGGAAAGTTCCCCTGCTTGCTTCGCTCGCGGTGGTGGGCGCGCTCTTGGGAATCGCGATGCTCGCCTCGGCGTGGCCGCGCAGCCAGGTTAAATCCAACGGCCTAAACGATCGCCGCGGCTGATCGCAGCCGGCGCTTGCCTCGCCGCTGCAGATTGCGAGATTGTGGCTGCATGTCGACCACCACGACCGACGGCATTCGGGTCACCTTCAGACCCGCTTACTGGCCCGAACGGTCCTCGCCCGAAGCCGGACAATTTGCATTCATGTACACGGTAGAGATCGCCAACGTCGGCTCTGAAGCGGCACAGCTGCGCAGCCGGCATTGGGTGATCACCGACGCCAATGCAAGGGTCGAGGAGGTGCGCGGTCTGGGGGTGGTGGGCAAGCAACCCAGGCTCGCGCCGGGAGAAAAGTTTGAATACACCAGCTGGGCGATGTTGCGAACGCCCTTTGGCACGATGCGCGGCAGTTATTTCATGGTTCGCCCAAACGGCCAGGTCTTCGAGGTGAAGGTCGCCGAATCGGCGCTGACTCAACCCAACGCTTTGCAGTGAATGCCTCCCCCGCTGAAAAAGGGGCTGCTGCTGATCAACCTCGGCACACCGGACGCTCCAACGAGCGGAGCGGTGCGCCGCTATCTTCGCCAATTTCTCTCGGACCCGAGGGTGATTGACATTCACCCGGTGGGGCGCTGGCTTTTGCTCAACCTGATCGTCCTGCCCATGCGCCCGCGCCTGTCCGCGGCGGCCTATCGAAAAATCTGGACCGAGCGCGGCTCGCCCCTCCTCGTCAACAGCGAGGAGCTGGCGAAGAAAGTTGCCCGCGAGCTGGAGAGCGAGTTCGAAGTGGAATTGGCGATGCGGTACGGAAAGCCATCGATCCAAAGCGCGGTCGATAGGCTGCGCGGCAAAGGCATTCAGGAGCTGATCGCCCTGCCGCTTTACCCGCAGCGGGCGGCGTCTTCCACCGGGTCTTCGATCGCTGAGCTGTACCGCGTGCTCGGCTCGTCATGGGACGCGATGCCGGTGAAGATCGGAGGGGAATTCTTTTCCGACCCCGGCTTCCTGGACACCTTTGCGCAAATCGCTTCGCCCCTGCTGCACTCCTCGCGCACCGACTATGTGCTCTTCAGCTTCCACGGGCTGCCGGAGCGCCAGGTGAGGAAAAGCGATCCCAGCGGCGGCTATTGCCTTTCGTCGGCGGACTGCTGTGAACGGCTCGTCGAACAGAATATCGGCTGTTACCGCGCGCAGTCGTTCCAAACCGCGCGCGCCTTGGCGCAGCGGCTGGGCCTCTCCGCGGAGAAGTTCGGCATTTCCTTTCAATCGCGGCTGGGGCGCACTCCCTGGATCAAACCCTACACCGACCAGGTGCTGACGGAGCTCGCCAGGCGCGGCATCAAACGGCTCGCGGTCGTCTGCCCCGCTTTCGTCGCCGATTGCCTTGAGACACTGGAGGAAATCGGCATCCGCGGCCGCGAGAGCTTTCTCGCCGCCGGCGGCGAGGAGCTCACGTTGGTCCCGTCGCTGAACGCGCATCCCTCCTGGGTGCAAGCGGTCGTTCGCATGGCAAGGCGAGCTTCCTCCGCCTAGCCGTGGGGCAGCCCGTTAGAAACGCCGCGCGTCTGCTGCGTTCTCAAACGAACATTCGTCCCTGTAACGCTGTTGTGATTCAAACACCGCGCACTGGGCGGGTAGCGGATCGCTTCTGCATCGATGGCAGATTTCTCGGTCGCAGGCGCCGCGAAGCCTTCAGCGCTTGACGCGGCCGCAAGGACCTAAGGCTCCTCGCCCCGAAGGAGTATTTGTGCAGATAGGGCAGCGAATCCCCAACGGAAATGGAAAAGCGACTCCGCGCCGCAAGCCCAAGGTGAACCGAAGCGCAATGGCAGTGAACGGCATCCCTGGGCCGGGGGGCCAAGAGGCCCAGCTGAAGAAGCTGCTGCAGGCGATGCGCGCGGCGCAGAGAGGAGATTTTGCCGCTCGCTTGTCTGCCCGTGGCTCCGGCCTTTTGCGCGAGCTCGCCGAGGCATTCAATGCCCTGGCGGCAGCCAATGAAGCGCTGAAGAGCGAAATGGTGCGCGTGGAACGCGTCGTGGGCCGAGAAGGGCGAATGGCCGAGCGCGCGACCCTGGACGACCCCAAGGGCGGGTGGGCGATCAGCATCGGCGCGATCAACGCGCTGATCGGCGATCTCGTTCAGCCCACCACCGAAGTTGCGCGCGTCATCAGCGCCGTCGCGGCGGGCGATCTCACGCAGAAGATGGCGTTGGAGATCAAAGGGCAACCGGTGAAAGGCGAATTCCTTCGCATCGGGACGACGGTCAACTCGATGGTGGATCAGCTGAATGCGTTTGCCTCCGAAGTGACGCGCGTCGCGAGGGAAGTGGGTACCGATGGAAAGCTGGGGGGCCAGGCCACGGTCAGGGGAGTCTCGGGCGTTTGGAAGGACCTGACCGACAACGTGAACTTCATGGCCTCCAACCTCACGACCCAGGTGCGCGGAATCGTGAGGGTCGTCAACGCGGTGGCCAAGGGAGATCTGTCGCAAAAAATCACCGTCGACGTGAAGGGCGAGATCCTCGAGCTGAAGAACACCATCAACACCATGGTCGATCAGCTCAACTCGTTTGCCTCCGAGGTCACGCGGGTGGCGCGCGAGGTGGGCACCGAGGGCGAGCTCGGCGGCCAAGCCGACGTCAGGGGAGTCTCCGGCGTTTGGAAGGACCTGACCGACAGCGTGAATTTCATGGCCCGCAACCTCACTGCTCAGGTGCGCGGCATCGTCAAAGTGGTGACCGCGGTGGCCAATGGAGACCTTACGCAGAAGCTTTCCGTCGACGCCAAAGGCGAGGTCGCCGCGCTCGCCGAGACGATCAACAGCATGACCCACACCCTCGGAACCTTCGCCGAGCAGGTGAGCACCGTCGCGCGCGAGGTGGGCGTCGAGGGATTGCTGGGCGGGCAGGCCCGCGCCCCGGGCGTCGCCGGCACCTGGAAGGATCTCACCGACAACGTGAACTTTATGGCTTCGAACCTCACCACGCAGGTGCGCGGCATCGTGAAGGTCGTCACCGCGGTCGCCAATGGAGATCTGTCGCAGAAATTGGTGGGAGTGGAGGCCAAGGGCGAGATCGCCGCGCTGGCCGAGACGATCAACAACATGTGCGACACGCTGGGGATTTTCGCCGATCAGGTCAGCACCGTCGCGCGAGAAGTAGGAATCGAAGGCAAGCTGGGCGGTCAGGCTAAAGTTCCGGGCGCTGCCGGCACCTGGAAGGACCTCACCGACAACGTCAACCAGCTGGCCGGAAACCTCACCAACCAGGTCCGCGCGATCTCCAGCGTGGCCACCGCAGTGACCAAGGGAGACCTAACGCGATCGGTTCAGGTGGAGGCGCAGGGCGAGGTCGCCGCGCTCAAGGACAACATCAACCAGATGATCATCAACCTGCGCGAGACCACGCAGAAGAGCACCGAGCAGGACTGGCTCAAAACCAACCTCGCCAAGTTCTCGGGAATGATGCAGAGCCAGAAAAATCTCCAGACGGTGTCCCGGCTGATCATGTCCGAGCTGACCCCGCTCGTCGGAGCACAGCACGGGGCGTTCTTCATGATGGACGCGGAGAGCGGCACGCCGGTGCTCAAGCTGGTCAGCAGCTACGCCTACCGGGAACGCAAGAACCTCTCCAATCGATTTCGGCTGGGCGAATCGCTCGTCGGGCAGTGTGCGCTGGAAAAGAAACCGATTCTGCTGACCAAGGTACCGCCGGATTACATCCAAATCGGCTCGGGGCTCGGGGAGGGGACGCCGCTCAACATCCTCGTTCTGCCCGTGCTGTTCGAGGGCGAGGTGAAGGCGGTGATCGAGTTGGCTTCCTTTTACCCGTTCAGCGCCATCCACCAACTGTTCCTCGATCAGGTGAGGGAGAGCATTGGAGTGGTGCTGAACATGATCAGCGCCAACACCCGCACCGAGCAACTGCTCCTCCAGTCGCAGGGCCTCACTCAGGAGCTCCAGAGCCAGTCGAAGGAGCTCACCGAACAGCAGCAGGAGCTCAAGCGCACCAACGCCGCGCTCGAAAAGCAGGCGCTTGAGTTGGAGGAGAAGGCGAAGCTGCTCGAAGAGCAGAACCGCAAAGTCGAGATCAAGAACAAAGAGGTGGAGCAGGCGCGAGTCGCCCTCGAAGAGAAAGCGGAGCAGCTCTCGCTCATCTCCAAGTACAAGTCGGAGTTCTTGGCGAACATGTCGCACGAGCTGCGAACGCCGCTCAACAGCTTGCTGATCCTCGCCAAGCTTCTCGCCGAAAACGAGCAGGGAAATTTGAGCGATAAGCAGGTCGAGTACGCCAAGACCATCTACGGTTCGGGCGGCGATCTGCTCTCGTTGATCAACGAGATACTCGACCTTTCGAAAGTGGAAGCGGGCAAGATGGAGGTTCAGACGCGCGAGGTTGTTTTGAGCGAGCTGCGAGACTTCGCCGAACGGCAGTTCCGCCCGATCGCACAACACAACGGGGTCGAGTTCGAAATCGCCTTCGCGCCGGACCTGCCCTCGGCGATTCGAAGCGATCCGCAGCGCCTGCAACAGATCCTCAAGAACTTGCTGGGCAACGCCTTCAAATTCACCCAGACCGGTGCCGTGCGCCTCAAAGCGAGCTTGGCGAGCAGGAGTTTCAGGTTTTCCAGCGAGGCGCTGAATCAGGCGGAGCGGGTGATCGCCTTCGCGGTGGAAGACACGGGAATCGGAATCGCCAAGGACAAGCAGAGAATTATTTTCGAAGCCTTTCAGCAAGCGGACGGAACCACCAGCCGCCAATACGGAGGCACTGGACTGGGGCTCTCCATCAGCCGCGAATTCGCCCGGTTGCTGGGCGGAGAGATCGCGGTTGAAAGCGAGCTGGGCAAGGGGAGCGTTTTTACGCTCTTCCTGCCCGACCGGTTTGTCTCCACCGACGAATCGCTCGCTCGCGCGGGGCCGGAGAACGCTCGATCTCCCAAGGCGCCAGAAGTGGTCTGGCAGTACGAGGCCCTTTCGTCGAGGCCGGTGGACGACGATCGCGCGAGCATTGCCGCGACCGACCGCGTGCTTTTGATCGTGGAAGATGATTCGAAGTTCGCGCGGATCCTGCTTGGGGTTGCCCGAGAAAAGGGCTTTAAGGGCGTCGTCGCCAGCCGCGGAGATACTGCTTTGTTCTTGGCAGAGAAGCTCCAGCCGACCGCGATCACTCTCGACATCCGGCTTCCGGTCGTCGACGGTTGGTCGGTGCTCAAGCGATTGAAAAGCAATCCGCGAACGCGCCACATCCCAGTTCACGTGATCTCCATTGTTGAGAGGACGGACCGCGGCGCCGCGATGGGCGCATTCGCGTACTTGGAGAAGCCGGTGAGCCGGGAGGCGATTCAAGATGCGCTGAGCGAGATCGGCAGCTTCTCCGATCGAACGCCCAAGGAGCTGCTGCTGGTGGAGGATGACTCGACGCAGCGGAGCACGATTGCCGAGCTGATCCAGGGCGAGGACGTGCGCGTGACCGCCGTTCGCTCGGCGGAAGAAGCGCTGAGCGCGCTCCAGTCGTCCAAATTCGACTGCGTCGTCGTGGATCTGGTTCTACCCGGCCTCGACGGGTTCCGGCTGATCGATTCGATCAAGGCGCAGGTTCGGTTCAGCGACCTGCCGATCATCGTCTATACGAGCAAGGATCTCTCGCACGATGAACAGCGGCAGCTGCAAAAGGGCGCGGTCTCGGTGATTGTGAAGAGCAGCGCGCAGTCGGCGGAGCACCTGCTCAACGACGCTTCGCTGTTCCTCCACCGAGTGGACAAGAGGGCGCCGTTGGCGCCGCGGGTTTCTGACGAGGACGCATCCGCGGATGGCCTGCTGGCCGGAAAGAAAGTGCTCGTGGTTGACGATGATGTCCGCAACCTCTTCGCCATTATCAGCGCACTGGAGAGCCACAACGCGGAGGTCATTTTCGCGGAGACGGGCAGTGCTGCCCTGGAGCTGCTTCGGAAGAATCCCGACGTGGATGCCGTGCTGATGGACCTGATGATGCCGGGCATGGACGGCTTCGAGACGATGCGCGAAATCCGCCATCAGGCTCGCTACGAATCGCTGCCGATCATTGCCGTCACCGCCAAGGCGTTGAAGGATGACTACGACAAGTGCGTGCAGGCAGGAGCTTCGGACTACCTGCCAAAGCCGGTCGATCCCGATCGCCTGGTGGAAATGATCCGACTTTGGACGCGCGTCTAGGGAGCTTCCGCGTCATGACCAACTCGGGAAACTTCCAGTCCCTTCACGCGAGCATCCTGCTGGTGGATGATCGCCCCGCCAACCTCCTCGCTCTGGAGGCGGTGCTCAAGCCGCTTGGCCATCGCCTTGTACCGGCGCACTCCGGCGCAGAAGCGCTGAAGCGCCTTCTCGAGGAGGAGTTCGCCGTCATCCTGATCGATGTCCAGATGCCAAGGCTGGACGGATATCAGACTGTGGCGCTGATCAAGCAACGCGAGCGTTGCCGCCAAGTGCCTATTCTTTTCATCACCGCCATCAACCAGGACCTGGAGCACGTCGTCAAGGGCTATTCCTATGGAGCGGTCGACTACATCCTCAAGCCCATCGAGCCGTTTGTGCTGCGTGCGAAAGTCGCCGCTTTCGTGGATCTCTACCTCAAGGAGCAGCAGCTCAAAGTAGACCAAGAGAAGCTGCGGGTGACCGAGCGGGAGGCCCAGGCGCGGCGAAGTGAGGCGCGATTCCGAAACCTGACTGAATCGATGCCGTTGTGCGTCTGGGCGGCGGATGCCGAGGGTCGGGTTCAATATTGCAATCGCGAATGGCTCGATCACTCGGGCCTGAGCGCGGAAGAGAGCGCCGGCCTGGGATTCATGAGCGCGATCCATCCGGAGCAGCGCGGCCAAGTGCGGTCCACCTGGCGGGAATCGGTTCGAGCCGGTCGTCCCTTCGAAATGGAATTCCTCCTGCGGCGCGAGCGCGACGGGGCGCACTGCTGGCACTTGTGTCGTGCGGTTCCGGAGCGCGACGACAAGGGCAACATCACCGGTTGGATCGCCACCGCCACGGACATTGACGCGCAGAAAAGGTCGGAGCAAGAGCGAGCCAGGACGCTGGCAGCCGAGCAGCGCGCGCGTGAAGTCGCAGAGGCAGCCAACAAGTCGAAGGACCAGTTCCTGGCCATCCTTTCTCACGAGCTGCGAAACCCGCTCAATGCGATTCTGGGGTGGGCGCGGATGCTTCGTTTGGGCAATCTCGATCGCGACCGGGCCGAGCGCGCGATCGGGGCGATCGAACGCAATGCCGAGGCACAGACGAAGCTGGTCGAAGATCTGCTGGATATCTCGCGGGTCGTCGTCGGCAAGCTGCGAGTCCAGCGCCGCAGAGCAAGCTTCGGCCGGGTGGTGAAGGCCGCCCTGGATACGGTCAAACCCGAGGCCGAGGCGAAACAAATCCAACTGGATGTCGCAATTGACGCAACCGACGATGCGATTTTGGCGGACACCGACCGCTTGCAACAGGTGGCTTGGAACCTGCTGTCAAACGCGATCAAGTTCACGCCGCCCGGAGGCCGGGTCGGGGTAAACGTTCGTCGTGTCGGGCTTGAGGTGGAGCTGCGCATCACCGACACCGGACGAGGGATTGCTGAAAGCCTGCTGCCGTACATCTTCGAACGCTTTCACCAGACGGACGGCGCCACCACCCGAGAGCACAGCGGCCTGGGGCTTGGCTTGGCGATCGCCCTGCACCTGGTGGAGCTCCACGAAGGCACCATTCGAGCGGAGAGCCAGGGAGAGGGCAAGGGCTCCACCTTCATCGTCCGGCTTCCCTGGCAAGCACCCGCGGGGGACGAGCTGCAATCGGAGGATTTTGAAGGCGACGCTCAAGTCGGTACGTCATCGAACGACCCTGACTTGCACGGGCTCAGGGTCCTGTTCGTGGACGATCAACCGGATGCCCGCGAGCTAATGGCCGAGCTTCTGGAGCTGCACGGGGCGAGCGTGGTCGTCGCCGACTCCGCCGTGAGCGCCCTGAAGGTGATGGACGAAGCGGCTCTCGACGTCCTGGTGAGCGACATCGGCATGCCGAACGAAGATGGTTACGAGCTGATTCGAAAGATTCGAGCGCGCGGCAGCGAGCGCGGGGGAAACATTCCCGCCATCGCGGTGACCGGTTTCGCCAACGCGGTCGACGACCGGCATGCCATCTCCGAGGGATTCCAGTGCGCGCTCGCCAAGCCCATCGACCCGAGCGCCTTTTTGTCCGCCGTGGCGAAGCTCGGCCGATCGGGCGGCGTCGTCGCGTCGCGCGCTGTTTCTGCATCGGCGATCTGAGTCTCAGCGGCGAGGGGAAGCAGCTCGCGCCAGCCGATCTCGAATTGCCCAGCCCAATCCCGAGCTGGGCGGCGGCACGACGAGGATGACGTCGAAACCTTGCCGGTCGATCTCGCGGAAGGTGGCGTAGAGCTCGCGCCCAAAACCGGCCGCGTCGCTGGGAATCGGGAATTGAGTGGCTCCGATCGGATGCTCGATCGGCTCGGCAGCCACCGCCGCTACCCTTTTTCCGCCGGAGCGGAGTGCATCGGCGCGGCTTGCGACAGCTTCCGCGGCCAGCAGCTCGACTCCGGCGCGCGGAGCGTAGTGCGACCGCATTAGACCGGGAGCGCGAATCCCGGAGTCGCGGACGGGAACCGGGCGACCGAGCACTCGCTCAAGCTCCTCGCGCGAGATCGCGCCCGGGCGAAGGACGGCAGGTAGCTCGCTGCTAACATCGACGATCGTCGACTCGATGCCGATCGGGCAGGGCCCTGCGTCGATGATCAGGTCGACGCTTTCGCCCAAGTCGGCCTCGACGTGTTCCGCGGTCGTTGCGCTCACCCGTCCGAACCGATTCGCCGAAGGCGCTGCGATCCCGCCGGCAAAGGCACCGAGCACCTGCTGCATCACCCCGTGCGCCGGCACGCGCAGCGCGACGGTATCCTGGCCGCCGGTGATCGCATCGCCGGCTCGTTCGCTGCGCAGCAGCACCAGGGTCAGTGGACCCGGCCAGAATGCATCGGCCAGCCGGAGTGCGCTTTGCGTCCAGTCGCGCGCCCACGACGTTGCCGACGCGGCATCGGCAACGTGCACAATCAGCGGATGCGACGGCGGCCGGCCCTTGGCGGCGAAGATCC
>Ga0126376_10001036_pt1 | contig 14640 bp, 6 predicted proteins | sample PanSoiMetPlot_15_FD_92760 | JGI IMG/M metagenome (GOLD analysis project Ga0126376, IMG submission 92760) | Tropical forest soil microbial communities from Panama - MetaG Plot_15 | ecosystem: Environmental > Terrestrial > Soil > Tropical forest > Bulk soil | place: Panama | collected 2016-02-17
CGGATCGGTGACCATTCGCGTCAGTCCGTCGGAGCAGAGAAGCAATAGATCGTGCGGGAAAAGGGCCTGCTCTTCCGCATCCACCTCGACTTCCGCCTGTGTGCCGAGCGCGCGAAGAAGCACGCTTTGCATTTCACTCGTTTCGGCTTCACTCGCCGTGATGATGCCGCGACGCACTTGTTCGGCAACAAGCGAGTGGTCGTTTGTAAGTTGCTGCAAAACGCCGCTGCGCAACAAGTAGGCGCGGCTGTCGCCAACGTGAGCGACGCTCAATGCGCTGCCATTGATCCAAAGCGCCGTGATCGTCGCGCCCATGCCGCTCTGTTCCGGATGCTCTTCTGCGGAATTGAAAATGTTGCGATTTGCGAGCTGAACTGCGCTGACAAGGCGTTTCGTGTGATCGGAGAGCTCTGTCGGCGGGTTGCCGTAACTTGGCGTGGGCGAACTGGATTCGCCATTCATGCAATGCTTGACGACTGTCTCCACGGCGAGGGCGCTGGCAATTTCGCCGTGCGCTTCACCACCCATTCCGTCGGAAAGGACGTACAGATTCAGCGGCTCCACGAGCCGAAAGCAGTCCTCGTTGTTCGACCGGACCTGACCGACGTCGGTCGCTCCGCCGCTCAGAATGCGCACAAACGCTCCCCTGCAGAGTGGTCCGCGGAAGCACACACACGTAGAACGGACAACCCTTTTTAACGCTAGCAGAGTGGCGTAGAGCGTAAAAGGACGTGCGCCCTACTGATTACTCACGTATTGAGTACATGGGACTTGGATTGGCTATACTGTTGGCTCCGCGGAAGTTGCACGGCCGCCGGCGACCCGGAAATCAGTCGAAATTCAACTCAAGATGATTTTAAAAGCGGAAACAATGCCAGGAAAGAACAAGGCAATGAAGCGACAAAGACTGAGTGCTTCGCGGGTCAGCCATGAACTTGAGGAGTTGAACCGCGTGGGTATTGCGCTCTCTGAAACGCGCGACGTTGACCAACTGCTCGAACTGATTTTGCAGAAAGCACGGGAGATCACCTCTGCCGATGCAGGTTCGTTGTATCTGGTGGAACAAGCGAATGGAGCCGAGCGCCTGCGGTTCAAGTTGACCCAGAACGACAGCGTGGAGTTTCCGTTCGCAGAATTTTCGCTGCCGATCACGGATCAATCCATCGCCGGGTACTGCGCCCGCCACGGCCAAGTTGTGGAACTTGCCGACGCGTACCGCGTGCCGAAAAGCATGCCGTTCCAGTTCAACAAGTCGTTTGACGACCAGGCGGGGTACCACACGCGGTCGCTATTGGCGCTGCCCATGAAGAACGGAAAGGGCGAAGTGCTCGGTGTACTGCAACTTCTGAACTGTAAGAGGAATTGGAAGGCCAGACTTTCGGACGCGAAGGCAGTAGCAAGAAATGTGCATGCGTTTCCGGAGCATGCCGTGCAGCTGGGCTTGTCGCTGGCATCGCAGGCGGCGGTGGCGTATGAGAATTCGAGACTTTACCGGGATATCGAAAATCTGTTCGATGGCTTTGTGAAGGCCTCGGTGAAGGCGATCGAGCAGCGCGACCCGACAACGTCTGGCCATTCGCAGCGCGTTTGCAAGATGACGGTGGCATTAGCCGAAACCGTGTACCGCGAGCCACGCGGACCGTACGCGGACCTGCGCTTTTCGCGCGAACAGATGAAAGAGATTCGATACGCCGCGCTGCTGCACGATTTCGGCAAAGTAGGCGTACGCGAAGAAGTGCTCGTGAAAGCGAAGAAACTCTATCCTCTGCAATATGCACGTTTGATGGATCGTTTCGACTACATTCGCAGAGACATTGAGGCAAACGCCGCAGAACAGAAGGTGGAAGCGCTGCTGAACAACTCGAAGCGCGAGGCTGCCGAGAAGATCAAAAGAATTGACGCGGAGTCCATGCAGCTCATTGCCGAGCTGGATCGCTGCGCGGATTTCATCGCCAAAGCAAACGAGCCGACGATCATGCCTTCGAGCGATTTCGAGCTTGTGAGCGAGATTGCAGGGCGTTCCTACCGCGATCGGCGTGGCGCGCAGCGGCCGTACCTGACCGAGGACGAAGTGCAGATGCTTTCGATAGCGCGCGGCAGCCTGGATGCAGAAGAGCGGCGACAGATTGAATCGCATGTTCTGCACAGCTTTGCGTTTTTGACGCAGATTCCGTGGACACAGGAGTATAAGGGGATTCCGGAGATCGCGCGGGCTCATCACGAAAAACTGAATGGCAAAGGCTATCCTTACGGCTTGAATTCCGCAGCGATTCCCGTGCAGGCAAAGATGATGACGATCTGCGATATTTTCGACGCGTTGTCCGCGGCGGATCGTCCCTATAAACGGGCCGTGCCGACCGACCGTGCTTTGGACATTCTTAAGCTGTGCGTAAGCGAAGGAGAAGTGGACGCGGAACTGTTTCGCTTGTTCCTGGAAGCGCAAGTCTATCGCGTGACGATGAGCCCCTGAACATGAAGCTCACCCAGCTCAAGCATGTCTTTCTTCTGTGCTGCGTTGCGTGTTTGATTCCCGCGATGGCCATCGCGCAGCAGCACGCGCCGGCCCCATCGGGCGCCCGGATTTTGCTAGTGCCCCGGCGAATGATTTCCGGCGAACACGCGACGCTTGCCGTGCTCGATGTGAATGGGCGGCTGACTCCGGGCGCGACGATTCAGTTTTCAAACGGCGATAAAGTGACGACGGACGAAACGGGCCGGGCGCTTTTCGTGGCGCCTCTCACGGAAGGAGCATTGTTCGCTTCCATAGCAGGGCGACCGGGAAGAGTGGCTACGGCAGTTCTTCGGGCGCGTGAGTTGCCACGCGGAACAAACGTGGAATTGACGCCGCGAATCGCTTCGGTTACGGACCGGTTTGAGCTGACAGGAAGCGGCTTTTGCGGAGACGCGGATAAAAATGACGTGACAGTCGGCGGAGAACCGGCTCTGGTGCTCGCGTCGTCTCCGGATGCGCTCGTGGTTTTGCCGCCGATGGATACCGCTCCCGGACTCGCCGATGTTTCCGTTTCTTGCGGCAAACAGGCTGCCGTACGATTCCAAGTTCTCCTGGCTCAGTTGAAATTGGAAGCGGATACGTCGCCGCTGCAACCGGGACAGAAGCGAACGCTGCGCGTGACCGTGTCCGGAACGCAGGAGAAAATTCAGCTGGAGGCACGCAATCTCTCACCGGAGGTTGCGGATCTTGCCGGGGGAAACGTGACAAGAAGCTCGAGTTCGGGCGGCGACATGAACATGGCGGAGTTTTTTGTAACCGGCAAGAAACACGGCAAGTTCCTGATCTCCATTCGGCTGGTACCTACCATGACCAAGCCGTCGCCGCGCTAGGCGGATTGCTTTTGTGTGGAGGGGAGAGTCGGCTGTTCGGGGGCGGGGTCGAAAAGCTCTGGCTGCGATTCGCCGCCGACCATGAGGCGAAGGGTGTTCTCCGCCTTGTCCAGGCGTTTTTCCGCGTCGGCGTAGCTTTGCGCGGCATTCTTAAGGTGCGTTCCAATTTTGGTGAAGGGTTCGAGAAACTTATCGAGCTGATTCTCGAGCCCAGTCAAGCTCTCCTGTAAACGCTTGGCGTTTTCCTCGACTTGCATGCCTTGCAGGCCCATGAGGATGACTTGCAAGTGGGCATAGAGCGTATTGGGCGAAACGGCGACAACATTTTTGCTGCGGCAATACTCATCGAGCGGGACAGATTTGGCGTCGGAGGTCATGAGGAGTTCGTAGTAGACGCTTTCGCTGGGGACGAACATCAGGGCCACAGGAAGGGTAGCTTCCTCGGGGAGAACGTATTTTTTCGAGATGGCGTCGGCGTGATTCTTGACGGCGACGGCGAAGGCGCGGCGGGCTTCTTCGCCTTCTTCGCCGAGGCGGCGATAAGCGTCGAGAGGAAACTTGGAGTCGATGGGAAGAAGTTTGTCGCGAAGGAAGATGACGGCGTCGGCGACTTCGCCGCTGCGGAAGCGATGCTGGCGGGCATAGCCATCGCGCGGGAGGCAGTCTTCGAGCATGCGTTCAAGAGTAACTTCGCCGAGCGAGCCACGGGTTTTTGCGCCACCGAGAATCGTTTGCAAGGTTTGCGCGGCTTGCGACATCTGGCTGCTGGTTTGCTGGACGGCGCCGAGTTGTTTCTGAATTTCGCCAAGGGTTTGCTGGGAATTTTTGAGTTCGGCGGCCATCGCGGATTGGGATTGGGCAGAGAGTTGCGCGGATTGAGAGACGCCATCTTGAAGAGTCTTGGTGACGGAGTCGAGGCGCTGGGTGACGGACTGGCCAATGGCGGCGATCTGGCCCGCGCTTTGGGCTTGCGAAGTGGCGATGGTCTGGAGATCGCGGCGGAGTTCGGAGACCTGCGATTCGACGCCAGAGGAGCGCTGGCGGGATTCGGCGGTCTTGATAGCCAGCCAGACGACGAGAACGACAACGACGAAGAGGCCGGCGGCAAGAAGGGTGGTCATCAAGAGTCTTGGATGAGTTTACGGGATGGTTATTGGGAAGACAAATCGTTTGGAAACCAACCCGAGAAAAAAAGACGACGCAAAAGCGCGGAGAACGCAGAAGCGCGCGGAGAAACGATACCCCAGGGGAGAAACATGGAGGGCCGGCAAAGGAAAAGGCTCCCGGGGTCGGCCGGGAGCCGGAGGGCTTGATTTAGACCGAGTTGACCGTGCACGACCAAGAGTGGCCGTGCTACCAGGCGAGCTTCAGGGCGAACTGGAACTGGCGCGCGTCGTAGGCTGCAGTCGGTTGACCCGCAAAGCAGGCGGCGCCGCCGGTTGGATCGCAGAGCTGGTTCACCGCCGCGACGTTGGTGCGGTTCAGGAGGTTGAAGCCGTCGGCGATGAGGTTGAGCTTGAAGTGTTCGCCGAGGGGAATTTCTTTGGCGACGCGCAGGTCAAACTGGAAGAAGCCTGGGCCGAGGAACTTGTTGCGTCCGAGCGTGCCATTGCAACCCGCGGGCGGCGTGATCTGTGGTACGGAGAATTGCGAGCCGTCGTTTGCCAGGCAACTGTCGGCAACGCCGAAGTGGGCACCGGGAATGAACGGGGAAGTCGTGCCGCCACTTGAAAGCAACGAAGGACGAGCCTGCGATGCGCCGAGGTCGAGCCGCGTATCCGTGCCGGTGATGATGTTGAACGGGCGGCCCGAAGAAACGTCAATGATCGGAGCGACGGTGAAGCCGCTGATGAAGTGACTCCACGCGCTGTCTCCGCTCTTCGAAGCGCTTGTCTGAAACACGGCGCTGGTGACCCAACGATGGCGTTGGTCGTTGACGGAATTGGAGCGCTCGAGGAACGGGAACCGGCTGTCTTGCGGTTCGAGAGTTGATTGCAAGTCCGTGCCGTCGTCAATCGAGTGCGAAAAAGTGTAACTGGAGAGGAGCTGCATGCCCTTCGAGAAACGCTTTTCCACGTTGACGGTCAGCGCGTGATACCAGGAATTTGCGTCGGAGAGTTGCGCGTCGACACTGTTGAACGGAATCGGAACACCCGGTCCAACCGGATAGCCAGCGGCGTTTGCCAGCGCTTGCTGGATTTGGAATCCACAGCCGAACGTGGGGCTCGCTGCGCATTGCGGAGCGAGCAGCGCCGTTCCCAACGCAAAGGACGGATTTGGGCCGGAGGGGCGGAAAAAATTGAAGTAGGCCGGCGTGCCGACGAACTTACCGTCAAACGAAGCGAGCGGCGCGGGGCAGCCGAACAAAGCGCCGAGAACGCCAGGAACCAGACCCGGCGCGGAAACGGCAACGCCACAAGTAAAGGCGGTCGGGAGAACGTCCGAACTTGGAGCAACCACGGTGACAGGATTGGTGAACCCAAGGCCGGCTATATCGGCGTTGAACAGGTTGTTGGCGAGGAGCACGGGATTCGTAGAGTTGATGTCCACTGGCCGGTTCAGGTGGATGCCACGGGTGTACTGATAGCCGACGCTCATTTTCCAAGAGCCGGCGATTTCTCGTTCGATAGTCAGATTGCCCTGCTGTGCGTAGCCGTATTTGAAATTCGCGGCCACCGGCAGAGTGAAGGGCAGAATCGGTAGCGGGAATCCATTGGTCAGGTAACTTTGGTTGGCAAAAATGGATCCGGCGGCCAGCGGATCAAATCGCTGGTGCTGGGGATCGTAAAACATGTTAGGAAGCGCATTGAGTACGCCCTGGAAGATGGAGGAGCCGTTCAAATTTGCGGGGCTGTCACTTCCGACTCCGGGAGGATTAACGGTCGCGCAGTCTGGGGTAACCAGTCCGCAAGCAGAAGGCGTGCCGCCAGCAGAGAGCAGCTGCACGGAGCGACCGCCGTCAGCGGTGACCGCGTCAAATGCAACGGCAAGCAGGGGATGATCATAAAAGAGGCCGTAACCCGCACGGATTACCGTTTTGCCGTTGCCCGCCGGATCCCACGCGATACCGACGCGGGGTGCAACGTTGTTGTAGTCGCGTGGAATTCCTTCCACAACGCCCAGGACTTTTTCGGCGGCAGCGTTTATGTCCGTGGCCGGCTTAAAGAGAGGACTGATTTCCACGTCGTAGCGAACGCCATAATTCACCGTGAACTTGGGATTGATTCGCCAGGAATCCTGCGCGAAGAAACCGAAAGGAATGTTATCGAAAGGCTGCTTCGAATTGCCGATGCCCTGAATGTAGGTAGTGGGAATGCCGAGGCCGTAAGTCTGCGCGCCGGTAAGGCCGGGGAGATCGGACGGGAATCCGAACTGGGCGGAGAATGTAGAGGCGGAAAGCCCGCCGAAGTTCACATCGCCGCCAAAATCCAGTTCGAAAATTTGCGCCTTGGTCGAGCGCAACTGAATGAAGTTGGCGTCGATGCCGAACTTGAATGTGTGGCCACCCCAGATTTTCGAGATCGTGTCAGTGAATTCGTTGCGACGCTCGATGCGGTCCACGGTTGAGTACGGTTCGCGGCCAAAATAGGCAAAGCCGGGAATGTTGACGCCAATTTCGCTGCCACCGGCCAGTTGCGAGAAGCCGAAGTGCAATCCACGGCGAGCGTATTGGTAGCGGAACTGGTTGACCGCAGAATTGCTGAACACAGTGTCGTGCTGGAATGTAACGTTGAAATCGCGCGACTGGTTGTAGCCGGCCCGCGAACCGGAGTTTTGGCCGAACACCTGGTTCTGCGAGGTGGAAGGAAGGCCAGTAACCAAGGAAGGGGAGACTCCGACACGCACGAACGAGTGATTCCTGCTGCTCCAATTCTGATCCAGCCGGAAAGACCACAAACTTGTTTTCTCGGCGACGGGATAATTTCCGCGAAGCGAATTCAAAGTCGCGTAAGACTGAGGCAGGGATGCAGTACCTTCTCCGGCCATCGTGCAAGAAACTGTGCCGACCGTTGTGCCAGCCGGGCAGGTTACAGGGAGTGGGAATCGCGCGCCGGGGCCGGCACAGAGGTTAACCTGTCCGCAAATCAGTCCAGGGTCGATTCCAAACAGCGCGACGTTCGACGCCGAGCCAACCAGCGCAGCATACCTTGATGCGGGACCGATCTGGCCGGAACCGAGCAGACCCAGAACGGCGGCGGATTGATCGGAAGTCATCAGAAGGCCGTTCAGCGGGCAGCCGGGACCGCAATTGAGTGGCGCGAGGCCGAAGTTGTTGATGCCGATGCTGGAGAAGCCGGTCTCTTCCCGTTGCGTGTATTCGTAAGAACCAAAGAAGAAGGTTTTGTCTTTCTTGATCGGGCCGCCGATGGTCATGCCGGTCTGTACGCGAGTGAACGGCTGTTTGATTGGCTCCAGGACGCCGGTTGCGGGATCGACCTGGCCGGAAAACGGGTTGCGCGCCTGAAACGATTTGTTCCGGAAATAGCCGAAGGCGTCGCCGTGAAATTCGTTGCCGCCGCCTTTGGTCACGATGTTAATGACGCCGCCTGTAGCTCGTCCATATTCCGCATTGTAATTGCTGAGAATCAGTTGAAACTCTTGAACCGCTTCCTGAGAAACAGTGGAGCGAATTCCGTTCACGGAATTGTCCACGGCGTCTGCGCCATCCACCGTTACGCCATTCGAACGGGCGCGCGCGCCGCTCACGTTCAGTCCGCTGTTCGGCGCGGGGCCGATCGTTGGGGAAACGTCGCGCGTTGTCTGAGAATTTGTAAGTGTGAAATTGATGTAGTTGCGGCCATTGATGGGCAGACCTTCGATTCGTCGCGTGTCGATGGTGTCTGAAACTTCGGTCTTCGACGTTTCGATATTGGCGGTTTCGGTGGTGACCGTCAGGGTCTGCGTGACGCCGCGAAGAACCAAGCGCGGGTCAAAAGTTGCATTTTCACCGACTCGCACACTGATGTTTCCGTTGGTGTAGAGGGCAAAATTCTGACCGGCATCGACGGTAATTTTGTAGGAACCAGGATTCAGACTAACAAATACGTAACGGCCATCTTCATCCGCCGTGGTGTCGCGCTCCGCGCCAGTGGTGCGGCTGGTCAGCGTTACTTTCGCACCGCGAATCGCTTGCCCTTGTGGGTCCAAAACGGCTCCCGCGAGTGAAGCCGTGTTCTGCGCGATGGCGCTTCCTGCCCAACTGAAAACAAGAATAACGAGCAACATCCACACGCGCACACTTTGCCTGCGTCCCATAGATGCCTCCGAATTGAGATTACGAATTGCCCGCTACCCCTAGCGGTGGCGGTGATACCGCCATACGCGACAAGAGAATGAATACTCGGCTTCTCGCGTAACGTCAACTGCTTTGCAACTGTAGTTTGTTATCACAGAAGGACAGGAATGGGGGTCACGCCGGAGACCTGGTGTTCCCAACTTCCAAACTTACTGTTTTTGGTTTTTTAGGCGACGTACTCAGAACTGCAAGTGGCGCTGGACGAGCTTGCGGAGCTTTTCGCGATCGTCGTCCTTCATATAGACGAATTCCACGCCATTTCCGTCCGGTCCGATATTGCGCACAACAGCCGTAAATTGGATCTTGCGGAGTCCTGCGCGAACTTCCAGCTGGATCGAATCGCCCACGGACAGTTTCTTGGGAGATTCGAGATAAGCCCCGCCGAGACTGATTGTCTTGACTCTGGCCAGACCGGCCGTGCCCTGTTCAATTTGCGCGCGCAGCGGGGATTCGAGCGGCACGCGCGCATAGCGTCGCGGTACGACAAAGCTCCCTCCCGATTGGCCAGCGGCTTCGAAGGCCGCTCGTACGCGGGCGGAAGTCGGCCTCTCTTCGATCAATGCGAGCGCATCCTCTGCCGCGGCCCGCAAGCCGGCCGGTTCTGCGTGAGTCAGTCCGTCACGCTTTTCGGAAATCGTGCGTAATATCTCCGCAGCTTCGGTCGAGCGCATCCTCCCCAAGGCTTCAATCGCTTTGATTCGAACAAACTGATCGCGCAGGACATCGTGTTCTCCCGCAGCTATCTCCATCATTTGCGGGATTGCCGTCGATTCCACCAGCAATCCGATTTGATCGATCATCATCGGTACAACCAGCGGATGAGCATCGGCCAAGATTGCGGAAAAAACGAATGCCGCGCTCTGCGACGAAGCCGCGTTCGACGGACGGGAAAGCTCGCTTACGGCGAGGTCCTGCAGGTTCCACTCCCAGCTTGCCAGCGCACGCGGGAGCCCGCGCAGCAGCCGTTCGGGATCGGCCGTTGCCAGAAGCTTGATTGCGGCGCTCACGCGCTGTCTGCGCGCTTCGAAAAGGCGCGATTCGAGAAGGTTCAGCGCCGGTACGCCGATGGCCCGCAAGAGCCGCGACATCGCGGGCAGATATTCAAATCCGCGCGGTTCGGTCAGCAACGACGTTAGACGGTCTAGCAATCGCTCCGGATCGCGTTGCAACAGCCTCGGCAAGGCAGGATCGAGCGCGCGGTTGGCGAGCGCCGCATCGATCAAGAGCGTCCAGCGATCCTGGGCGATCAAGCGGTGCGCCAGGGCATGCATGTGTGCAAATTGCGAATCGCGTGGCGTCCGTTCGAGGCCGATGAGTATGCTTTCCAGGCCGGCGAAGTCGCCGCGCGTAACGGCGATGCGGCCAAGTGTCTCGAGGAATGCTGCGAGCAAACCCGCTGTCTCTGGAATCGTTTCTTTCTCGAGGGCGTGCAGCGCCCCGCGGCTCAGATCCTCCGGGAATTGATTCGGCCAAAGCGACTCAATAATTGGCGAGAGCTCGTTCAAGCCCGCGGCAACTTCGCGCCGTGCCGTGTTGTCCTGCAATTCGAGCCTTCGCGCGTAGTTCAGCAGAATGTTTCTTGCTTCACGCCGCGGTGCATCGACCCCTGCATCGGCCAGTTGGCCCAAAGTTTGTCGCAAAGCGGAGACTGGCACACACCATACGTCCGGACTGCGGAGCACCGAAGATTTTTCGCGGGGCGGCAATTCGATCCAAAACTTTTCAATCAATTTTTCGCGATGCTTCTCGGCAGCCCACGCTGTTGCCAACGTCGAGAAATGCTGAGAAGAGTGTGGGCCGCTGTAGCTGCCCGCAGTGACCAGCGCGTCCGCCAGGTTGTAGAAGGTTCCGCGAACACCCTGCGGCGAGAGTTGGGCCGCGGAAAACTCCGCGCCGACGAATTCCAGAACAAGCGTTTCCGAGAGGCGGAGTAAATAAGGTTGCGGTTTCTCGGCTTCGCGCGGACCATCTTGCGAAATTGCACTGAGCAGCATGTGAACGGTTTCGCGACTTGCGGCTCCCAGCGCTCCGTGAATCGCTCGCGCTGCTTCTTCCGGCGAGAGCCCTCGTGCCGCTTCCAGAGGCGGCGTCAGACGCGCCAGCAATCGCAGCGCGGCCGTCAAATCTTCCAAGGTCGGCAGAGAAATGGGCGCTTCTGTATTTTCGCGCGGGGCGTTTCCGCCAAATGCTACCATCGCGGCGATCAAGCTCGCCAAGACGGTGTCCACTTTACGCTCCGTTTGCGTGTTGACTCGTATCCCTTCCACACCGTGCTCCAGAAGTTTCGCTGTCCACCAGGACTTGCTGCTCTTTTTGGAAGACTCTTCCGATTTTAGCAAAGCTGCCCTCAGCAGCTGCGCCAGGGTGTCCAGTTCGCCGACATGAAATTTTCGCTCGAAGACCAGCGTTTGGATACCCGCGCGCTGCAATTCGACGGCGAGCGCCTGCAGTTCGCCATGCACATCGGGCAGTGGAGCCTCACTTAGCTTCGGCATCACGACGCCGTTACGCTCAATGCGGAGCGCGATTCCATTCATCGCAAAAGCGAACGATCGAAGCTGCTCGTAGGCGGCTTCGAGGCTTTCCAAAACGCGAGGATGATTCCGTTGGTAGAGCCGCTGCGAGCGTAGCAGGATCTGAAAATCCTTTAGGCACTTTTGCATGTCGAGCGCCGTGGGTTCAGCGGGGGAGTAGGGCGATACGATCGTCGGCGCGACTGGAACGGGACGGGGCACTCCTGGCATCCCCGGCGCTTTCGCAGACGGAGTTTTATTCCCTTTGGTACTCGCCGAATTTGCTGTTGCCCTCAAGTCTGTCCGTTCCTTGCGTCGAGCCCGACCGCTCGGTAGAGGCGGTGCGGATGGGGAGGCCTTCTTAAGAACTGAGCACGCGACGCTCCCGCGGGAATCTTGTATAAGTCATTTATTTACAGTGCGTTCTCGCTATGGTTCTAGGACTGGGGTCGGCGAGTTGTTACAAAAAGTTACATAATCGGCAGGGAGGCACGACCCTTTCGTCGCAATTTGATTTAGTTCGAATGCATACTTTCTCGCACGTTGACCGTGCTTCCTTCCGTCAATTCCACGCTTCGCCGGGAATTCTGGTACCCGCCCTTTTTAAGGACGATGGTGTGAATGCCCGCGGTAATTTCGACGCGCGCAGGCGATTGCTTTCCGGTCGGAACTCCGTCCACCCATATCTCGGCGCCTTCAGGACTCGAATTCACTTGCGCCCAGGCAACATGCGCGCCTTTTGCTTTGAGCTCAATGTCCAGTTTCGTCTGGACATTTTCCTTTACGGTCACTGTCTGGGTGTAGGGTTCGTACCCCTGCAAGCGCATGACGAGGTTGTAGGTGTTTGGCGCCAGAGGAATTGTCAATGGCGTCTGCCCGGATTGTTTATCGCCGTTGATAAACACATCGGCGCCTTCCGGGTGCGAAACGATATGCAGTCCAAAAGCCATAGCCTCCAGCACGATTTTCTCATCCAGAGTCTGACCCGCTCGAATCTGCACGGCGGTTTGCGTCGGTTGGAATCCGTTCTTCTTGACTTCAAGGTTGTAATCGCCGGGCATGAGGTTGGAAAAACTGCACGGCGTTTCGCAATGTTCGGAGTAGCCATAGGCGCCGCTCGCCGTCGCTGTGCCGCCGATAACATTGGTGATGACGTGAATCGCTCCACGCCCCGAAGCGGGAACCGGATGAGCATTGGTTTCTGCGCTTCCGCCGACCGCCGTATCGTCGTATTGAATATCGTCAACGACTTGCACACCGGCTGGGGCCGCTTTCAACAATTTCAGCAATTCACCGTGTTCCACCGGGCGAAGCTTCCCGGAGAGCGTCAGCGTGTTTCCCGTTCCGTGAATCTTTAGTTTGTTTGCGATCCCCTTTTCGGCGGCTGCCTCTTCAATTCGACCTTTGTATTCTGCGGCAGCTGCAGAAAGTCCGTTCGCGGAGCCCGAGGGGGCTTTTGTCGGAGCAAATTCGGGTTTCTTTTCGATCGGTGTTGCAGAGCTGGCCGTCGGAGAAGAGTTTTTTTCCGCAGCTTCAGGCAAGGTAGACGAGCTTTCTGTCGCCGTGCCATCTGGTTCGTCTGTCTTGCCCGGATCCTTTTCCGCCGTGCCATTTCTCTGAATTTGATTTTGTTGCCGCGCGTCGTCGAAGACGGGCTTGATCTTTTTGTAGCCGTAGATAATCACGCCGATCAGGATGAGCGCCAGAAAAACGGTCAGAATTGGGCTGCTCTTGCGCTGCGGTTGAGGCCGCGGAAGCGCTGCCGTGCGCCGGATTGCGGGCGTTTGCGTTGGAGAAGTCGCTCGAGATTGCAGGGATTGCGCGGTATGAGCCGCTTGCAACTCTTCGGCTCGTGGCATGCGATAGATTGGCGTGGTAGCCGTCGCTTCCGGCGAGCCGTTCAAAACAACAGTCGCAGCGGGACTGTCGGCTACGGCCAAAGACCGGTAATTCCTCAAATCCTCTAGCATCTCCCGGCATGTCTGGTAGCGGGCCACAGGCTCCTTCGCGAGAGCCTTCATTATGACCGTGCTCAATCCCGCGTGAATCAACGGATCGATCTGCCGCGGTGGGACCGGTTCCTCGTTCACGATCTTATAGATGACCGTCGTGATGTTTTGCCCCGGGAACGGTTTTTCGCCCGTGAGCATTTCGTAGAGCATGACCCCCAACGAGAAAATATCGCTGCGGCCATCCACCACGCGCCCTTTTATTTGTTCCGGCGACATGTAGCTCGGCGTGCCCATGACGTGCGCCGTTTGCTGGACCGTTCCAAACTGCAGAATCTTGGCCGTGCCAAAGTCCGTGATTTTCACGGTATCGTCGGCGGTCAACATCAAGTTCGCCGGCTTGATATCGCGGTGTACGATGCTTCGCTCGTGCGCGAAATGCAGAGCGCTGCAAGTTTGCTCCATGATGCGCAGGACGCGAGCCAACGGGAATGGCTGTCCGGCATCGAGCAGCGCCTGAAGACTCTTGCCTTCCACCAATTCCATGGTGATGTAGTAGAGGCCGTCTTCTTCGCCCGCGTCAAAAACAACGACAATGTTCGGATGCGTCAGCAAACCCGCCGCACGCGCTTCCGTCTGAAATCTGTTCAGGAGTTCCGGGCGCGACAATCCGGTGCCTTCTTCGGACAAACGCAGAGTCTTTACGGCGACCGTGCGTCCAATGACCGGGTCGACGGCCTTGTAGACGACGCCCATGGCGCCTCGTCCAAGTTCGCCCTGGATTTCGTATCGTCCGGCTTTGGTCAGGGTAATCACGCCTGTATGTTCGGCGAAGGCCGGGGATTGCGTCTTCCTTACGAGTTTTCCCCGAACGGTGCTGCCGCACATATTCGCGCGGCGGACACCACTACGCCCTAGTTCCTACAGTAGCTACCTGGATGTCCCAGGGTCAATCCGCTCGCGGTACTAATGTTTCGCACTCGCCAAGTAGCTGTCCTTCCGGACAGTGCTCTACCACTCCCGCCCGCTCACGAACGACAAAAAGCGGTTGCCGTTGGATCCATGTTGCGTTACTGTGACGCCACCGTAGTTCTCCCCTACGCAGAGCCCATATCTTCAATGCGAGTCCCCGGAGGGTCCTGTGCCAAACGAACCCCAGCGCGTTGCCGTTGTTGCTATCCATGGAGTTGGACACCACGAGTCCGGCGCGACAGCGCAAGCCGTCAGCGACCTCCTTACCGGTCTCGAGACATCCGATCGATCACTGGGACACGACCGCTATACACCCTTCGCCATCCGCCAAGTTCAGATTCCATTGCAAGCCCCACAGGACCCCAAGCACATTCGATTAATTGCAGAAGCCAACCGAGGCGGTATCGCATCGACCTTCGAAGAGCGTCGCGGCGTTTTTCGCAACTTGTTTACTTGGGGCGCCTGGTTTGGCCGGAACCACGAATCCGATCCGCACGCGGAAGAGCGCCGGCGTTCGATTCGCAATCTCGACATCTCGACAGAATTCATGCGCATGCAGCTTGACCAG
>Ga0126376_10001037_pt1 | contig 14639 bp, 11 predicted proteins | sample PanSoiMetPlot_15_FD_92760 | JGI IMG/M metagenome (GOLD analysis project Ga0126376, IMG submission 92760) | Tropical forest soil microbial communities from Panama - MetaG Plot_15 | ecosystem: Environmental > Terrestrial > Soil > Tropical forest > Bulk soil | place: Panama | collected 2016-02-17
CGCTTGGATCTGGTGCGCGAGGAAATGACCGAGGCCATTCTTCTCAATGAAGCGCTCGGGGTCCCTTCGGCGCGGGTGATGGAAAATCTGTTCAAGGCAATCGACAAGGAGCGCAAGATTGCGCGCGCTCCGACGGCACGGCGCGGATGGAGCGCGTGGTTCACGGATTTGCTTACCCCACGCGGCTTCGCGTTGGCGGCCGGAGCTGCGGGCATTATCATCATGCTGCAGGTGGGCGTGATTACCACATTGATGCTGCAAGATCGTGGCGATACCGGCTCTTTCGAGACGGCATCGGTGCCTGCTTCTGCCACGCGCGGGTTCGAGATCGGCTCCTTTGCGCTGGTGAGGTTCGCACCGCAAGCAAACATTGCGGACATCAGCCGCTTTCTTGACTCAAAGGACGCCGTGATCGTTGACGGTCCGCGTCCGGGCAACATGTACCGCGTGCGCGTCGCACGTACCTCCGTAGGCAAGGATGAACTTGAGCACTTGGTCAAGGAATTCCAGTCCTCCAATCTCGTCAGCATGGCGGTCCCGACCGAATAGCCGATCGGGAGCGTTGCCGACGGTGTCAAGTGACGACCACGACCGAACCCACGGCCGGTTTGTAACTGTCGCCGCAATGCTCGTGGAGACGCTCGCGGAGGCGAAGTCATGATGAATAGCCGACTGTTCTTCTATTGCAAACGCCCTTGCGAGCGCATGGGCGCCCGCTCAGCCGCCTGGCGGGCAGTGCCGGCCTTGACTGCGGTTGTGGCCATATCGATTTGCGGCGGTGATCTCGCACACGCGCAACGGATTTCGGCTGGCAATTTCCGGCCCCCGGAGCAGTCCGGAGGCATGCGTGGCGGATTTGGCGGGATCGGCTCCAGCATCGCGCCAGGCATCATCTCGGGCATCGCCATCGGCGCTATGACTTCAGGCCGCGGCTATCAGCCGTATCAAGGCGATGTTGTTGCACCCGGAAAACAGAACGCGCGGGTAGGTCCGCCCAACTCCGGCACGCCGGCTGCCAGCCCCAGCCGCTCGGCCCGCCGTGGGGGCAGCGGCGTCCCGCCGGCCCATGAACGGCGATACGTGCCCGATGAAGTCATGGGTGAATTGTCCGGAAATCCGTCCGACCAGACGTTTGCCGGCATTGGGGCGCGCCACCGTCTCAATCGCCTCGATACGCAGCGCATCGGCTTGACCAACTCGACCTGGGTGCGCTGGCACATTGCCGATCGACGCTCGGTTCCCGCCGTCATTCGTGCGCTGGAGGCCGACAATTCGGTTCGCTCGGCGCAGCCTAACTACCTGTTCGCCCTGCAGCAGGAAAATCCGACTGTCCCGCAAAATAGCGAACAGGCCGACGCCCAGCCGACAGTGCAGGTCGGCGATTTCGCCCAATATGCGCTCGCCAAGCTCCACCTCCCTGAAGCGCAGGCCCTGGCGCGCGGCAATCGGGTCGTGGTCGCCGTAATCGACACCGTAATCGACAAAGCCCACGCTGAGCTTTCGGGGGCGATCACGGAGTCCTACGACGCGCTTGGGATCGCCGCTCCGATGGAAGCCCACGGCACCGGCATCGCCGGAACAATTGCGGCCCATTCGAAGCTCCTGGGTTCGGCGCCCGCCGTGAGCATTCTCGCAATCCGCGCCTTCGGCGGCGGCAGCGGGACGACCATGACGATCATCAAGGGGCTCGACTATGCGGTCGCCCATGATGCCCGGATCATCAACATGAGTTTTGCGGGCCCGGTCGATCCGGCGTTGACGCGCGCGCTCGCGGCCGCCCACGCCAAAGGACGCATCCTGATCGCTGCGGTCGGCAACAAGGGCCCGAAATCGCCAGCGCTGTTCCCTGCGGCCGATCCCAACGTCATAGCCGTCACGGCCACCGACTCCCGCGACAAGCTGTTCGACGGCGCCAACCGCGGCGAGCACGTCGCCATCGCCGCGCCTGGCGTTGATATCCTGGTGCCGGCGCCAGGCAATGCATACACGATGTCGACCGGAACCTCGTTCGCGTCCGCTTACGTTTCCGGCGTTGCGGCCTTGCTGGCCGAGCGCAAGCCCGATCTCACCCCCGACGCGGCGAAGAACGTCCTGATGTCCACCGCGCATGACCTCGGTCCGAGAGGACGTGATCCGCAATTCGGCGCCGGGCTGATGGACGCGAACCGGGCAATCCTCGCCGTCAACGGCCGCGCTGCGGTGGAGTTGGTACGGGGGGCTGGACAATGAGCAGAGTTGCTTCGGTTCGCCGACGGATGCTCCAAGGCGCGCCCAAACGTCAGCTCTAACCGCAAGCCGACGTTGCAGTTCCCACCGGCCGGTCAGGAAGGACCAATTTCAGCCTTCACGTTGCAAAAAAGAGTCAAAGAGGATTCGGCACTTCAGGCCGTTATCACGCACTTCCTTACCCGATTGCCCCGTGTTTGGGGCCACTTCCTGTCACGGCTCGTCTCGTTGATACGACGAACATTACAGCATAGTTTTCAAACTTTACAGCATACTTTTCAGTTGGAAATATGCGCCGGAGCTAATAAATACGTGACAGGGGGTGAAACATGACGCTAGCTCCGAAGCAAACCGAAACCGGTCAAAGCCCACCCTTGCGATCGCCCCTTGACAACATCGAGCAGGGCGCAAAAATCTTTGCAACCGCAGCTATTCCGGTCATTATCGCGCTCGGTGGATGGGCAATTCAGGCGACAATCGAGCATGACAAGGAGCAAGTCGATAAAGACAAAATCTCACTTGAGTACGTAAAAATCGCCAAAGACATCTTGACGTCCACGGAGAAGGATGTCCCTGCAGAATTGACTACATGGTCATGGAGGCTGCTCGACGGCGTATCGCCGATCAAATTTGATAAGGGCGACCTCGATCGACTGATCGCACGTAAGGAGAGGATCCCAGCTCCATCGGTCCCGTCAGCATCTTTTGATTTTTTATCCCTAGCGCCCGAATACGACCAGATGTTCAACAGCATGAGATTGACCGGGGGCAACGAGAGATTGGATGCTGCTGTTGGAAAACTTCTGGCGGGCAAGGATCGATACGCAGAAGTTGAAAAAAGGACAGGCGTCCCATGGTTTATTGTCGGTGTCGTGCACTATTTGGAGACCGGGCTTAATTTCCAGACGCATTTACACAATGATGACCCGCTTAACGCCCGAACAGTTCATGTGCCTGCTGGAAGACCGAGAACGGGGCAGCCGCCGTTCACTTGGGAAGATAGCGCTCAGGATGCGTTCGAGCTGACCGGCGTCACGAAGGTGCCGGACTGGAGTATTGCGCGAGTTTTATATGAGCTTGAAAGGTATAACGGGTGGGGTTATCGGAGACGCCAGATCAACAGCCCGTATCTCTGGAACTGCACGTCGCAATACACGAAAGGGCGATTCGTTGCCGACGGGCATTTCGATCCAGAGGGCGTGCCACCGCCGAATTGCGGCGGAGCGGCGCTGCTCAAACGCCTGATGGATCGCCAGCTTGTTGCCCTCAAGTAGCCTTTCGTGCAGCCCGTTCGCTTTGAACTCAATCAATCCGCGGCGCGCGAACACTCAGCTGCTGGCGGAGCACACGGTATCCGCTGACCAACCTGCCCGTCCCGGATGCGCTGGCACGTTTGCGGTGCAATGTATCCTGCCTGACTATGTCGGGACTTTCGTTTTGGCGATGCTTTTCCTGCCACACCGTCGACGTCAGGCACGTCACTTTACTGTAATGGTGAAGCAAATGGGTCTGAACCCGATCTCACCATCGTAGCTTTGTTGGTCCGCTTGGTCATGCTGACGTTTGCATGCAGCAACTCCGGCGCACTGCGTTACGCGTCTAAGCCTTTGGTCGAAGTTGGTTCCGCCACACTTGTGACCACTGCCTGTCGATGATACCGATTGCACGACTCTGGTTCCTATGACTGATCGCAATGGCGCCGACCCGGAGCAACAAACAATATCCGGCCCAAGGGAACGCTCAAAGGAACGTCCAGTTGACGAGCGCGCAGATCATCCTCGAGACCGAGGATCTCACCAAGGACTTCGCCGGGTTCGTAGCCGTAAGCGGCGTCAACCTGTGTGTCGCGCGCGGCACCGTTCATGCCCTGATCGGTCCGAATGGCGCCGGCAAGACCACCTGCTTCAATCTGCTCACCAAGTTTCTCAAGCCCACACGCGGCCGCATCGTCTACAAGGGCGAGGATATTACGGCGCTGGCGCCGGCCGACGTAGCGCGGCTCGGGTTGGTGCGTTCGTTCCAAATCTCGGCGGTATTTCCCCATCTCACCGTGCTGGAGAACGTCCGCATCGCGCTGCAGCGCAAGCGCGGCGGCTCGTTCGACTTCTGGCGATCAAACCGGGCACTGGACGATCTCAACGACCGCGTGATGGCCCTGATCACCGATGTCGGCTTGGCCGCCTATGCGGGCGCGACGGCGATCGAGCTGCCTTATGGCCGCAAGCGGGCGCTGGAGCTCGCCACCACCCTCGCGCTCGATCCCGAGATGCTGTTGCTGGACGAGCCGACCGCCGGGATGGGGCACGATGATATCGCTCGCATCGCGACCCTCATCAAGGCGGTGGCGGCGAACCGAACCGTCCTGATGGTGGAGCACAATTTAAGCGTGGTCGCCACGCTGTCCGACCGCATTACCGTGTTGACGCGCGGCCGCATTCACGCCGAGGGCGATTACCAGGACGTATCAGCCAATCCCGCCGTGCGCGAGGCCTACATGGGAGTGGGGCATGACTAGTCCGCTCCTATCTGTCAGCGGCCTGCAGGCTTGGTACGGCGAATCTCACGTGCTTCACGGCGTCAGCTTCGACGTCAACGCCGGCGAGGTGGTCACGCTGCTTGGACGTAACGGTGCCGGCAAGACCACGACGCTCAAGTCCATCATGGGGATGGTGGGTACATGCACCGGATCGGTGAAATTTGCGGGTCGCGAGCTTGTCGGCCTCGCGTCGAACGTCATCGCCCGCGCTGGCATCGCGATATGCCCGGAAGAGCGCGGCATCTTTGCAAGCCTCGATGTCGAGGAAAACCTGGAGCTGCCGCCAGCGGTCCAGCCGGGCGGTCTGACGCGCGAACGCATTTTCGAAATGTTTCCGAACCTCAAGGAGCGGCTGCGCAGCCAGGGCACCAAGCTGTCCGGCGGCGAACAGCAGATGCTGGCAATCGGTCGCATCCTGCGTACCGGGGCGCGGCTGCTATTGCTTGACGAGCCGACCGAGGGGTTGGCGCCGGTGATCATCCAGCAGATCGGCCGGACCATCCGAGCCCTCAAGGAGCAGGGATTTACCATCGTTTTAGTCGAGCAGAATTTCCATTTCGCCGCGACGGTCGCGGACCGCTACTATGTCATGGAGCATGGCCGCGTGGCCGAAGGCTTTGCCCAACCGGAACTGGACGCCAACCGGAATAAGCTGCACGAATATCTCGGCGTCTGAACGAACGCGGCTGTCCCCTCCCCCGCTTGCGGGGGAGGGGCGCGGTGAAGCGAAGGGCCGCCGGCCCGACATGGAGGAAAAAAATGAAAATGACACGCAACATGATCGTGATGGCGGCGCTCCTGGCGAGCAGTTCCGCTTTTGCGCAATATACCGACGGCGTCGTCAAGATCGGCGTCTTGAGCGACATGTCGAGCCTCTATTCCGATATCACCGGCGTCGGTTCGGTCGTTGCGGCAAGGCTCGCGGTCGAGGATTTCGGCGCAGCCGCCAAGGGCATCAAGGTCGAGATCGTCAGCGGCGATCATCAGAACAAGCCGGACGTCGGCTCGAACATCGCCGGCACCTGGTTCGATGTCGACAAGGTCGATGTGATCGTCGATGTGCCGAATTCGGGCGTCGCGCTTGCGGTGAGCGAGATCGCCCGCCAGAAGAACAAGCTGTTCCTGGTGTCGGGCGCCGCGGCATCGGACCTCACCGGCCCGAAATGCAACGCCAATACGATCCACTGGACTTACGACACCTGGGCGCTCGCCAACGGCACCGGCAAGGCGGTGGTCAAGACGGGCGGAGACACCTGGTTCTTCATCACCGCCGACTACGCCTTCGGACACGCGCTGGAACGCGACACCGCGGCGGTCGTCGAGGCCAACGGCGGCAAGGTGCTTGGCAAGGTCCGCGTGCCGCTCAATAACAACGACTTTTCCTCGTTCCTGCTGCAGGCTCAGGCGTCCAAGGCCAAGGTGATCGGCCTCGCTAATGCGGGCGGCGATACCATCAATTCGATCAAGCAGGCTGCCGAGTTCGGCATCGTCAGGAGCGGCCAGAGTCTCGCCGGCCTTCTGGTATTCGCAACCGATGTCGCGGCGCTGGGCCTGCCGACCGCCCAAGGCCTTATCATGACGGAGGCGTGGTATTGGGACATGAACGAAGCCAACCGGGCTTGGACCAAGCGCTGGCAGGTTGAGAGACCCGGCAAGTTCCCATCCATGGTGCAGGCCGGGGTCTATTCGGCCGTGCTGCATTATCTAAAGGCCGTAGAGGCGCTCAAATCCGATGCCGACGGCAAAGCTGTGGCCGCCAAGATGAAGGAGATGCCGACCGAGGACCGCCTGTTCGGCAAGGGCACGATCCGCCCCGACGGCCGCAAGATCCACGATCTCTATCTCTTCGAGGTGAAGAAGCCGGCCGAATCCAAGTATCCGGGCGACTTCTACAAGACCCGCGCGACCATCCCGGCAGCAGAAGCGTTCCGGCCGCTCAAGGAAGGCGGCTGCCCGCTGGTCCAAGGATGAGGCTGCTGTTGCCTATCCGTCTTCTTCCCTCCCCCGTCTTCGGGGGAGGGTCAGGAACGGGCATCTCCGGCGGCGATCAACCGGCTGAAATTCCCTGGAGATACGCCCATGTTCCTGAGAAATTTCTGGTATGTCGCCGCCTACGACCACGAGGTCGGGCGTGAGCCGATGGGGCGGACGATCCTTGGCGAACCGATCGTGTTTTTCCGCAAGGAGGATGGCGCGCCGGTCGCGCTTGAGAACCGCTGTGCCCATCGCCATCTGCCGCTCTCGATGGGCAAGCTTGTGGGCGACCATTTGCAATGCCACTACCACGGCCTGCGCTACGACAGCACCGGCCAGTGCGTGAAGGTGCCGGGCCAGAATGCCATTCCACCGTCGGCGCGGGTCAAGACTTACCTGGTGATCGAGCGGTATCACTGGCTGTGGATATGGATGGGCGATCCGGCGCTCGCCGACCCGGACAAGATCACGGATTTCCATTGGTTCGACGATCCCAATTGGGGCGCCAAGGGCAGCTACCTCCACGTCAAAGCCAACTGGCAACTTGTCGTCGACAATCTGCTTGATCTCACCCATTTGGCTTTTGTGCACGAGTCCACCATTGGCAATGCGGCACTCGTCGAGAACGCCGCCGTCAAGGTGACGCGCGCGCCGAACAACGTCGTCGTGACCCGGTGGATCATCAATGCGCCGGCGCCGCCCACGTTCGTGAAGGCCGGAGGCTTCACGGCGCCGGTCGATCGCTGGCAGATCATAGATTTCGTGCCGCCGGCTTTTCTGCGGCTCGACGTCGGCTGCACGCCGACCGGAACCGGCGCGCCCGAAGGCAACCGCGTCGGCGGCATCACCATGCGTAACCTCAACGCCATCACGCCGGAGACCGAGACCACCACGCACTATTTCTGGGGGCAGGCTCATGACTGGGACGTCGGCAACAAGGCGCTGACGGATATGCTGGTCGAGCAGATCACCACCGCGTTCCTGCAGGATGTCGCGGTGTTCGAGGCGCAGCAGCGCAACATGACGCTCCTGCCGAATGCCCCGCAGATCGACATCAATGCCGATGCCGGCTTGATCCAGGCGCGCCTTATCCTGGATCGCATCCATAAGGAAGAGCTTGCAGGTAGGCCGATGGCGGCGGAATGACGCTGATAGCCAACCTATGACGAATTGACACAGCGGCTTCTTTACCTTTTCCGCTTGCGGGGAGAGGGAGCAGTTAACCGCGGCATGATGATTTTGCCTCATCGGAACACGCATCAGCCTCGCAATCGTACGCTACTTCTTTCTATTGAAATACCGCATATCCGGTGGCGGCTGATCCTTGCGGGTGGGCATCAGGAGCCCGTCCGGGCTTAAGAAATAAGAATCATTGCCAATCTTGACCATGGCGTTGTCAGCCGCGCATGCTTCTTCCAGCCAGACCGGCTTGGGGTTGGGATTGCGCTTATAGGTCCGGTTCTTGGTCCACGGCTGCGTCAACGCATGATCATAGGACGTGATGTCGTCGTGAAGCAGGTTCTTGTCGGCTTTGTCGAGATAGATCCGCTCCTTGATGACGGCCTGATTGTCTTCATGAAACGGAATGCCCTGGGCGTCGTAGGTGTGCGGTGCGCGGATGAACCGGGTCTCGACCTCAAGCACATCATATTTGCCGTCGCCGTCCTCATCGATCCATTTGCCGATGGAGTAGCCCGAAAACACCGGCAGGGTGGTTTCCGGATCGGGCCAATCGCGTCCATCGGTATAGATGCGCCGATAGGAATCGTTGACATGACTGATCAGGATGTAAGTGGTTTCGGGCGTCACAACCACTTCCATCGGATCGTACGCATTCATCATCATCGGCATGCCCTGCGGCAGGCAATACCATGACGGCACGTTGCCCGGTCCACCGTTCGCCATGTCGGCCAGATTGGCCTCATAGACCTTCTGGTATTCGGGAGTGAGGGGTGCCTTTTCCTCGCCGATCGTCCACCGCGGCACAAAAGTGCGATTCCATTGACCGCGCAGGTCCGGATATTTGTCGAGGGTTCTGGAGTCCTCGACGGCGGCGCCCGCAATCGGCACGCACAACGCCGCCAGAAGGGGAGCGACATACAGGACGAATGTGCTGGCCGAATTACGTAGAGACATAACGCTCCTCCATTCGCGAAGACAGCCGCCGTGTTTGCATGGGTAAGACGGGTTGAGCGGAAGCGAAACCCCCGGACGGCCATGCTGCATGCGCCGTCTGATGGGTTTCGCGGAGTTCATCATCGGGCCGGCCGAAGGTTGGACCCGGTGGTTCAACCCATCCTACAGAGCTTCTCGGGCCGCGTTAGTGAGTGGGGGCGACGATCGGCCTGCCATCAATGAACTTGATCCTGTTCACGTTCCAGGCGCCGCCTGGCGCGCCGCTGCGCAGCGGCTCGATGGTCAGGCGCAACTCGTCGCCGGGTTTGAGCGACTTGCTGTTCCAACCGTCGCGGGCGAGTGCGCTCGGGCTGCCGCCCTCGAGATTCCAAGCCTCGGTGTTTCCGTCCTTGTCTTTGATGTCGAGAACAATGAAGGAGTGCGGGCTGGTATATTTGTATTCCTTGACCACGCCGGTGACCTCTTGCGGGTGCTCCTGGTCAAACATCGCGAAGGAGTGATGGGCGAACGCCATACCGGTGAAACCAACGAAAGCAGCGCCCGCCAACATGGTAGCAAGATAGGTCTTCATGCATTTCCTCCATTCGATATCGCACCGACTTTGAAGACGTCAGCGTGTGCGAAGCAAGCTCGGCAGCAAAATACACCACTTGGCTGCTGGCGAGAAGGGGTTGCGACGCCGGATGTTCCTTCGTCGTCCTTTTGTAACCCGAATTGTGCGAAGCGAAATCGGAATCGGAGTTGACCACAGGCCGACCCCGGATGTCGCTTCGCTCCGTCCGGGCTGCAGCTAGCTACAGCCCACTGCACCCTACATCACGATTGCGATCTTCCCGAAATGCCCATTGGCTTTCATCAGGTCCAACGCCTGCGCAACTTTCGCGAGGGGAAAAGATTGATGGATCGGCAAGTGTAGTGTGCCGGCTTCGACGGCCGACCACAGGTCGGCGCGCATCAGCCGGTTGATTTCGCGAATCTCCTCAAGCGTTCTCGTGCGGAATGTAACGCCGATATAGTCGATACGTTTCGCGGCATGCCGGTCGAAATCGAATTCGCCCTTCATACCGCCGAGCCGACCGACGTTGACGATACGGCCCAGAATCGCAGCGGCGGCGAGGTTCTGGTTGGCGACCGAGGCCGACACCAGGTCGATGATCACGTCGACGCCCTTGCCGTGGGTCGCTTTCTTCACTTCGTCCGGCCAATCGGGGGCTGAGGAATCGATCGCAAGATCGCAGCCGAATTCTTTGAGTCGTGCGCGCCGCTCCGTATTTGTTGACGTGCCCATCACCAACGACGCGCCCATGAGCTTGGCGATCTGCATGCCCATGAGGCCGACGCCGGCGCTGGCGCCTTGCATCAGCAAGGTCTCGCCGCACTTGAGGCGCCCGGCGGTGACGATGGCGTTATGCATGGTGCCGAGCGCAACCGGAAAGCAGGCCGCCTGCTCGTAAGTCATGTTGTTGGCCGGGATGGGGTGGACGCGCACAAAGTCGGTGACGGCATATTCCGCAATGCCGCCCGGTGCCGTTGCCATGACGCGATCGCCCGGCTTGACGCCGGTGACCTCGCTGCCGACCGCCTCGACCTCGCCGGCGCATTCGAGCCCGATCCGCGCCCCGACGCCGCCGACAGCGCCATGCCGATGGCCCGATGCGACAATGAGATCAGCACGATTGAGCGTGGAGGCACGCACGCGGATCAGCACCTCATTGGGTTTGGGCGCAGGCTTGTCCAGGTCGCGAACCTCGATCCCGACATCGCCCAGAACGGCGGCTTTCATGTTGACTCCTCTTGACCTCTGATTATCGACCACTGATGACTAATATCTGACTTTGCACTTTCTGATTCTTGACGAGGGCATAATGGTCGTTCGAGCGGGGCGCGAATTCCTGGCCATCCCGGGGCCCACTACCATGCCGGACGAGGTGCTGCGCGCGATGCACCGGCCGGCAGTCGACATCTATGCGGGCCCGCTCCTGGCGCTTACCGATAGCCTGCTTCACGACCTTAGTCGCGTATTCCGCACCAAGGGGCGCTCCTACATCTATATCGCCAACGGCCATGGCGCCTGGGAGGCGGCGCTCACCAACGTTCTGTCCAAGGGTGATAAGATTTTGGTGCTGGAAAGCGGCCGGTTTGCGCTCGGTTGGGGCAATGCTGCGGCGTTTCTTGGCGTCGAAGTGGAAGTCCTCAAAGGAGATTGGCGTCGCGCCGTGATCCCGGCCGAAGTTGAAGCCCGGCTACGGAAGGACAAAGCGGGAAAGATCAAGGCGATTCTGGTGGCACATATCGATACGTCCTCGGGAGTCGTGAACGACATCGAGGCCATCGGCAAAGCCGTCAAGGCTGCCGGCCACGACGCATTATTCATGGTCGATGCGGTCGCCTCGCTGGGATGTGTGCCGTTCGAGATGGACGCATGGGGCGTAGACGTCGCAATGTCGGGATCCCAGAAAGGCCTGATGACGCCGCCTGGCCTCGGCTTCGTCGCCGCCAACGATCGCGCCCGCAAGGTGCACAAACGCGCCCAGTTGCGAACGCCTTATTGGGACTGGACTGCACGCGACGGCAACGTGCATTACCAAAAATACGCCGGAACTCCGCCTGAGCATCTGCTTTTCGCCTTGCGTGCCGCACTCGATATGCTTTTTGCAGAAGGGCTCAACAAAGTATTCCGGCGCCACCGCTTACTGGCCGAAGCGGTGCGCCGTGCCATTGCGGTGTGGGCGGAGGGAAAGGCAATCGATTTCAATATTTCAAAATCGGCTGAGCGCTCGGATACGGTGACAACGATTCTAACGGCCGATGGACGCAATCCCGGTCCCTTGCAGGATTATTGCAATGCCAAATGCGGCGTTGTTCTCGGAGCTGGGTTTGGGGAAATGGCGGGCAGGGCATTCCGCATCGCGCATATGGGACACGTGAATGCTCCAACGGTGCTTGGCACGCTGGGCGTCGTGGAAATGGCACTCAAGGCCCTCGGCATACCGCACCGCAGCGGAGGCGTGCAAGCGGCGATTGACTGGCTGGGAAAAAGCGTGAAAGCTTAATAGCTTATCGCGGCCCCCGTCCGGAGGCGCGGCCTGGCGCTGTGCGGCGCACAACACCGGCCATGAGTTTGGCGTGTCTTCACTAATTGCTAATAGTACATAAACATTTTTTTACATCTAAACGCTGGCCTTCCAGTCGCAAACGCTGTATTGGGACGCGCGAAATCCATCGGGGCTGGATGTATCTTGAACTTTCTCGATGCGCTGCAGCAGGAGGTTATGCCGGTCTCTAGTGTGCATACGTCGCACCTTGGTCGCATCAATGAGGTATACCTTATTCCGATAGTGATAGCGACCTGCCCCGTCTAAACTACAGATCGGCTAATCAGCAACGACCCAGCGGAGGAAAACGTTATCGTGTTGTCCGCAGGCCCCTGCAGGCAACGACCCTTGCACGAGGAGTGAATGGAACCAACCAACATTGCGGTGCCCGACTATTTCCACAAGGTGGTCGACTGCCAGTGGGCTTGTCCAGCGCACACGCCAGTTCCGGAATACATCCGATTGATCGCGGCCGGGCGCTATTCCGACGCGTATCTGATCAATTGGAAATCGAACGTGTTCCCGGGCATCCTCGGCCGCACCTGCGACCGGCCCTGTGAGCCGGCGTGTCGGCGCGGCCGCGTCGAGAAGGAGCCAGTTGCGATCTGCCGCCTCAAGCGCGTCGCCGCTGACTTCAAGGACGACATCAAGGCCCGTCTTCCGCGCCCCGCCCCACGCAAGAACGGCAAGCGCGTTGCGCTCATCGGTGGCGGCCCCGCCTCGCTAACGGTCGCGCGCGACCTCGCGCCGCTCGGCTACACGTGCGTGGTGTTCGATAGCGACCCCAAGGCGGGCGGCATGATCCGCACACAAATTCCGCGCTTCCGCTTGCCTGAGTCCGTCATCGACGAGGAATGCGGCTACATCCTCGATCTCGGCGTCGAGTTCCGCGGCGGTCAGCGCATCGACAGCCTCAAGAAGCTGCTCGCAGAGGATTTCGACGCTATCTTTGTCGGCTCCGGCGCTCCGCGCGGACGCGATCTCGACATCCCGGGGCGCAAGGAGGCCGCCCAAAACATTCACATCGGCATCGCCTGGCTGTCGAGCGTCTCGTTCGGCCATATCAGCAAGATCGGCAAACGCGTCGTCGTACTCGGCGGCGGCAACACCGCCATGGACTGCTGCCGTTCCTCGCGCCGGCTCGGAGGCGAGGAGGTCACCGTTGTCGTGCGCTCCGGCTTCGAGGAGATGAAGGCATCGCCGTGGGAGAAAGAGGATGCGATGCACGAAGGCATCCCGATCCTTAATTTCCTGGTGCCGAAGGAATTCACCTATGACAACGGCCGCCTCAACGGAATCACCTTCGAGAAAGTGAAGGCCGAATACGACGCCAAGGGCCGGCGCAGCCTCGTGCCGTCGGGCGATCCCGACCAGCACATTCCTTGCGATGACGTGCTCGTCGCGGTCGGCCAGGAGAATTCATTTCCGTGGATCGAGCGCGATATCGGCATTGAGTTTGACAAATGGAATATGCCCAAGGTCGATCCCAAGACCATGCGCTCGGCTCATCCGAAAGTATTCTTCGGCGGAGACGCCGCGTTCGGGCCAAAGAACATCATCTGGGCGGTCGCCCACGGCCACGAGGCGGCGGTGTCGATCGACATGATGCTCCGCGGTGAGGACATCAACGTCCGTCCGCTCCCGGCCGTCGACGTGATGAGCCAGAAGATGGGCATTCACGAGTGGAGCTACGACAACGAGATATCGCCCGACAAGCGCCTGCGCGTGCCGCTGCGCGACAAGGTGGTGGCGCTCAAGGACATCAAGGCCGAGGTCGAGCTGGGCTACGACGTGCAGCTCGCCCTCAAGGAGGCCGAGCGCTGCCTCAACTGCGACATTCAGACCGTTTTCACCGCCTCGCTGTGCATCGAATGCGACGCCTGCGTCGACATCTGCCCGATGGACTGCATCACCTTCACGGCCGACGCACCCGAGACGGAGCTGCGCGCCCGTCTCAGGGCGCCGTCCCGGAACCTCGCCCAGGACATCTATGTCGCGGACGGCCTCAAGACCGGCCGCATCATGGCCAAGGACGAGGATGTCTGTCTGCACTGCGGCTTGTGTGCGGAGCGCTGCCCGACAGGAGCGTGGGACATGAAGAAATATCTGATCGAAATGACACAAGCAGGTTCAAAATGCCAGCACGAAGCCCGCTCCGCAGCGTAAACGATTTCGTTGTCCGCTTCGCCAACGTCAACGGCTCGGGTTCGGCGAGCGCCAACGAGTTGTTCGCCCGCGCGGTGCTGCGCATGGGCGTGCCGGTGTCGTCGCGCAATATTTTTCCGTCCAACATCCAGGGCTTGCCGACGTGGTACGAGGTGCGCATCTGCGAGGACGGCTATCTCGGCGCCCGCGGCGGCTACGACCTCATGGTGGCGATGAACCCGCAGACCTGGGACAAGGATGTCGCCGGCATCGAGCCGGGCGGCTATCTCTTCTACGATTGCACCAAGCCGCTGCCGCAGTCGAAATTTCGCGACGACGTCGTCGTGCTGGGCGTGCCGCTCACCGCCATCTGCAATCGCGAATACTCTGATCCGCGCCAGCGCCAACTGTTCAAGAACATCATCTACCTTGGCGCGCTATCGGCGCTGCTCGACATCGATCCCGCCGTCATCGAGGCGCTGTTCCTGGAGCAGTTCAAGGGCAAGGAGAAGCTGATTGGGGCGAAC
>Ga0126376_10001038_pt1 | contig 14639 bp, 17 predicted proteins | sample PanSoiMetPlot_15_FD_92760 | JGI IMG/M metagenome (GOLD analysis project Ga0126376, IMG submission 92760) | Tropical forest soil microbial communities from Panama - MetaG Plot_15 | ecosystem: Environmental > Terrestrial > Soil > Tropical forest > Bulk soil | place: Panama | collected 2016-02-17
CAGAAAACATGCCCGACGCCGGTCGCATCCGGTCCGAGCGTGGGAACAATGCCTGGCGGAAGCTGTTTCGATACGAGGTTCAATCGTTCAAGAACACGCGTACGCGCAAAGTAGAGGTCCACGTTGTCCTCGAAGATGACGAAGATCATGGAAAATCCGAAAGCCGATGAGGAACGCACCACTCTCACTCCCGGCAAGCCTTGCAGGTTGACGGTAAGCGGGTAAGTAATCTGGTCTTCGACTTCCTGGGGACTTCGTCCCGACCAATCCGTGAAGACGATCACCTGGTTGTCGCTCAAGTCAGGAATTGCATCGATAGGCGCACGCAGCATCGCCCACAAACCCCAGCCTGCGATTCCCATCCAAAGCGCAACCACCAGAAAGCGATTGCGGAGCGAAAGCTCAATGAGACGGTCAATCATGCGTAGCAGCTCGCACGTTGAGCGCCGAAATACCTGGGCCTGTGGGAATTCCAAATCAATACAAGCATCCTTGCCTCCAAATAGACGAATTGACGAGAGACACCAAGAGACACAGTTCAGGGAAGAACTTCGGAGGCGGTCAGATCAGGAGGGAGGAATGAAGCGTGTACAGTTCCGGGGGGGAGTGCTGCTGAGCTGCGAACTTAAACCGGGTGATTTGCGTGTATGGCGTCACTTCGAGCGACGCCAAAACATCCGCAACAAACATCACCGGCGAATGCAACGAAACGTGAGCCGCAGGCAAAACGCTGGGGGACTGGGAAGAAACCATCGACTTGCAGCATTCGTGGCTTTTGTTCGAGGGATCACACGGCATCGAACCGCAGCACTGCATGCTCTGCTGGTCATGGGTCATTGCCGACATACAGTCGGCGAACTGCAAAAACAGCATCGCCAATACCGCCAGTGCGACGAATGTGCGCTTTCGAAGCATTACCTCGACTCTCTATGAATGTTAGACGCCCGAAGTCAAGAAGCGATGCACACTAAATTGGCCCGATCGTGGGCGTGGGTCTGTAACCCACGTCCCAATGGGGTCAATCCATTGGCAGGCAAGCAGTTGGGACAATTGCGAGGCGGTAGAAGGCGGCAATTGGACCTTGGAAGCGCTAAGTCATTTGCTCGGAGGGACGCACACATGTCGCAATCACGGCTTGCCCGTCGTAAGTCATTGCAAATTCAACGGGCGGCCGGGTTCGATCCCCACCGCCCCTACCAACCATCCCATTTGCTGAGAATTACTTAGCGATTTTGCGAGGCGGCAAAAGGCAGCAATAAGAAACAAAATGAGCCTCTTGGGTGGCGCCTTTGGCTCTCCGGAGCGCAAAGTCAATTTCCGACGCGTACGAACGGATTGCCAAACGTCGTGCCAGTCCGCTTCCTGGGCATAGTTAGATTTTGGTGTCCATATACCCTCCAGCCGGGATGGGCCTCGACCACGCCAGCGATCACTCTTGACATGGCGTATCGGCCAGCCGACCAGTCAAAGTTCGTATGACGCGTGGAAAAGGATGGAAGCGAATCCCGTTCTATTTCGTGATCTAACCTACATATTTCTCGCCGCCCTGGCTGGCGGTCTGATCGCTTGGCGCTTCCGCCTTCCTCTGATCCTGGGGTTCGTCTTGGGCGGAATTGTGATCAGCCCATTTACGCCGGGGCCTAAACTATCCGACTTGCATTCATTCGAAGTCTTCGCCGAGGTCGGCGTAGTCCTGCTGATGTTTTCAATCGGTGTCGAATTCTCGATCCCAGACCTAATGCGTGTGAAATGGGTGGCCCTTGTCGGCGGACCAATCGGAATCTTGCTCATAATTGGCCTCGCGATGGCAGTAGGAGAGTTGGGCGTATGGAGTATGACGCAGGGTGTCGTCATCGGTGCGACGGTTTCGGTAGCAAGCACAATGGTCTTGGCACGTCTCCTGAGCGACAGCGGAAAGTTGGGAACGACCTTTGGCCGCGTCATGATCGCGATCACTCTTGTGGAGGATTTGGCTGTCGTCTGTATGACAGTGGTGCTCCCAATATTCGGCGGTTCGGGAGATGATCGCATCGTGAAGGCAATGTCCACTCTTGGTAAGGCACTGGTCCTCCTTATCCCTCTGGCCTTCTTCGCAATCAAGGTGATTCCGCGCCTTCTCCGACGCGTCAAGCAAACCAACAATGCAGAACTATTCCTCTTGGTCGCAATTGCGATTTGTCTCGGGACCGCTGCACTTGCGCAAGCAGCTGGATTCTCAGTTGCCCTTGGCGCGTTCCTTGCTGGACTATCCATCAGCGGTTCGGAGGATCTGAAACACGCACAGGCGCAGCTTGTCCCTCTTCGCGATGCCTTCGTAGCGCTTTTCTTCGTCTCGCTCGGTGCTCTGATCGCTCCGAAAATGCTCGCAAATAGCTTGCCGCTTTTGGGCACGATGCTCCTGCTCATCGTTGTCGGGAAGTTCGTTATTTGGACGATCGTCGTTCGGCTGTTCCGCTATCCCCTCAGGACCTCAATTGCGGTGGCTTCAGGGTTGACACAGATTGGCGAACTCTCCTTCGTTCTCGTCCAGGTGGCGCGGTCATCGGGAATTGTAGCTGAGAATATCTTCAGCGCTACGCTTGCCGTGTCTCTGATTTCGATATTACTCAACGTTTTCATCGTGCCCGGCACGCTGGCATGGCTGGGACGAAAGTTTTCTCCCGCAGTCGCAGCTGCCGCATAGGTTTCGAGTTGCCGAAGGAACACGGGATTGAAGGAATGACCACGGAAAAGACAAACACGCCGGTGGCCTTTCAGGCACGAAGCCAGAGGCGATTGGGGTCTCGGGCGGCACTGGTCGCTGGCTTCGGAGCGCTGTTAGTTCTAATGGTGATCATATGCGTCGATGCACTCCATACTCTGGCAGCATTCGAGACGAACGACGCTCAGATTCGACAGGATTTTATATTCCGCGAGCGCACACTCGAACAGATCCGAGCAGGTCTCTACGAATCGGGGACTACTATGCGCGACTATCTACTACTGAGCGGATCAGAGCGCGAAGCTCAGGAGGCCCTCCTCACCCAACTTCAATCCATTCGCAATGAGACCACTGCAGCGTTGAAGGCATGTATTCAGTCGCTGCCGGCAGACAAACGGGAGCCATTTCAGCATCTCGCTGTCGAACTGGAGAATTACTGGTCAAAGACTGAGCACACTTTCGCCCCAGGTGCGATGGGAAAAGCTGAAATAGGCAGTTCGGTGCTACGTGCCGACATTCTCTCTCAGCACGCCGAGATACTTAAGATCACGAAAGAGGTCAGCGCAGTGAACGACTCCGAGCTGAAGGAAGCGGAACGAAGGATCGCGGAAGTCTCTTCGCGGTTTCGCCGTCGTTTGCTGATCGTCACGACGATTGCTTTGGCCATAGGACTGATTCTGGCCACGGCCACCGTCATATACGCCGGTCGGCTAGAGAAGAGCCTCGAAGAAAAATACCGCGAAAGCTTACAAGCCCAGCGTCAATTAAAGGATTTATCAAAGCGCTTGGTCGATGCCGAGGAGCGAGAGCGGCGCGCCATTTCCCGGGAACTCCATGATGAAGTCGGCCAGTCTTTGAGCGCCATGCTCTTGGAGGTCGAAAGCCTAACTGAGATGTCTAACGAGAAAGAAGGCTTTCGGAAGGGTCTTCAGAACATCAGAATGCTCGCGGAAAACAGCGTCAACGAAGTGCGCAATATGGCCCTGCTGCTGCGTCCCTCAATGTTAGATGATCTAGGTCTCATCGCGGCACTTGAGTGGCAGGCGCGCGAAGTTTCGAGGCGTACAGGTATGTTCGTTGAAACAGTGAGTGAGAATGTGTCGGATGCCTTGCCAGATGAGCATAGGACGTGCGTCTACAGAATCGTACAGGAAGCTCTGAATAATTGTTCGAAGCACGCATACGCGACGAATGTCAAGGTAGTTGTACACCAGGAGGCGAATCACCTCCGAGTCAGCATTGAAGATGATGGGAAGGGTTTTGATCCCACCCGTGCGCGGGGTTTGGGATTAATCGGCATGAACGAGCGAGTGAGTCAGTTAGGTGGCGTGTTCAAAGTGGATTCAGACCCTCAGCGAGGCACACGTCTGCGAGTGGATCTGCCAATCCCCACGAAATCTGGAGAAATCAGTTCATGAAGAAGCTACGGATATTGTTAGCCGACGACCACATCGTTATGCGCACTGGGCTACGCGCTTTGCTTGAGCGCCAGCCCAACCTGGAAGTCGTTGGTGAAAGTGAGAATGGACGTGAAACCATTGAGCTCGTCACATCGCTCAGACCGGATGTCGTGGTGATGGACGTGGGGATGCCCGTTCTGAACGGCATCGAAGCCACAAAAACGATCGTCACTCAGCATCCGAGCACTGCAGTCGTCATCCTCAGCATGCACGTCGACGAATCGTATGTCATGCGCGCTTTGAAGGCCGGGGCCCGCGGCTATCTGCTAAAGGACTCTGCTCCAGCCGACCTGATCAGTGCTATCCAGGCGGTCTCGCAAAATAAGTCGTTTTTTAGCCCAAAAGTGAGCCGCATCCTGGCTGAGGATTATGTCCGTGTTCTCAAGCAAAAAGGCGCAGTGGACAGCTATGACCTGCTTACGAGCCGCGAGCGAGAGATTCTGCAACTTATCGCCGAAGGGAAGGCCAACAAGGAAGTGGCAGCAGCTCTCAATATTAGCCCGTATACCGTCGAGACTCATCGCAGTCATATTCTGGAAAAATTGAACCTGCACAACCCCGCCGAGCTCATCCTCTATGCCGTGCGCAAAGGAATCATCAGTTAAGAGGGTTGAGTGTTTCCGTATGTTTTCTGGTAACGCCTTGGATTGAAGAGACGAATCTGCGGCGCTTTTTGCCAAGGCAGAACTCGATAGAGCGAGCCCCTCTTTCTTCAACGGGCATCGCTAAATTTCGGCCCCCGAATACCGTCCAGTTGGGATAGACCTCGAGCGCTCCTGCTACCAATCTAGGCGTGAGACAGAGGCGTTTGTGGCTTTTGCTAGCTTCCGCTTCTGCTTCAGCCAAGGCCATGGGCGGGACAAAGCAATGAGTAAGCTCGACGAAACAACTGCGCCGCACGACCGAGCGGACCGCAGTGCGAATGACGAGAAGCCTGAATCTGCGCTTGCTCTGCGTCAACGTGAGGACGAGGTGGTGTTGAAAGGACTGCTGGTGAATTCAGATGAGCAGGTTTGTCAAAAGCTTGCGGAAACCCTGGGGCAATGCGGACTTGCAACCGTTTTCGCTTCTACTGTAGCGGAGAGTGGGACCGCCCTGGCCCAGCATGAGGTTTGCATTGCACTCTGCAATGACTGCCTAGCCGATGGCAACTACGAGGATATCGTGAAATTGGTGGGCCGGTCTGACACAAAAGTTCCAGTAATTGTTATTTCAAAGACAGGCGACTGGCCGGACTACTTAACAGCAATCCGCGGCGGCGCATTTGACTACCTGCCTTACCCACCCATTGCTGGGGACCTTCTACGCGTCATCCGAAACGCCCTGTTAGGGTACAAACGCCAACGGCACCTGGAAGACGCGTGAGTTCTCTAATTCTCGTCCTGGAAGGAGAAAAGGCATGGGCCGCAATCCAATAATGGTTCTTCTGGTGGGAGAAACCTCAAGAAGTTCTCTGCAATTGCTACTTTGGTTGTACAGGCGAGGCTGCCGATGCCACTTCGCCATGTCTTATCGGGATGCTTGCAGTCTGATTTCTCGTACTCAGTTCGACCTGGTGCTTAGCGAGTACCAACTGCCGGACCGGACAGCGTTTCCGCTATTGGGCCAGCTTGCGGGATCTCCCGCGACTTTGTTCTTGTCCGCGCATGTTGAGGACGGTTGTTTGTGGTTGCCCATGCTCGAACGAGGGCAGCGATGTGTCGGCGCACCATTACTGCGGTCGGATGATTTCAACAAAGCACTCGCGAAAGTGCTAGGCATTGAGGGCAGGTCCGACGAAATAGAAACTGTCGGTCGTGAGGTCAGCTCGGAGTCCTCGTCTAGACTCGTCACTCAGGGATATGTCTCCCTAAGTAATGGGAGCGATTAACAAGGTCTGCCGCGCACGCCCTCGTTGTTTTTTTGCAGGACCAGTGCATCGAATATTGCCCTATACCGATTGGATCGCTGGTGCGACGAACACACGGTGTGAGTCTTTCGAGAAAGATCGGTTCAATAAGCTTGCTGGCACGATGCGGACCTGCACGCAGGCTGTTTCCTTCTTATGTCCCTAGGCAAGTTTAGCCTGCGTTAGCAAGTGACTCCGGAGGTGGATAACCTTACGCCGGTGCGTGCATAACTAAGTTTCAGCCTCGAAATACCGTCCAGGCAGGATAGCCCCGCCCTACGTGACGTTCTAGGCTCCTCACATCTGAGGCCCAAGGGGGTACACAAGCATGCGAAAGAAATTTGTCCTTTTTTTTGCTGCCTTACTGCTGGGGACGTCAGCGCCGCCGATGCAGGCGCAAGGCCTTGATGGAACCGTGCGAGGAGACGTTAGAGACCCGCAGGGCGCCATAGTTGTTGGCGCTAAGGTTGTGGTCTCCAACGAGCAGACCGACCTGCAGCGCACGCAAGAAACCACGTCCGGTGGATTCAGCTTTCCGAATCTTCTCTCCGGGACCTACACGATTAGCGTTGAGCATGAGGGTTTCAAAAAGTATGTGGTCCGTGGGTTTGAAATCAAAGCCAACCAAGTAACGGATTTGAACGTGATTCTGGAGCTGGGGCCATTAACACAAGCAGTCGAAATCAGCGCAAGCGGCGAGCTTGTGCAAACGACTTCGTCGCAGTTGGGAGCCAGCTGGGGGGCCCGCGAGGCCACAGAAGTGCCGCTCCCAGTTCTCTCAGGCAATGCCCTGAATCTCTCCATGCTACAGGTGGGCACGACGAGCCAGTCCGGCGGAGTCGCCGGTGCCGGCGGCGCCATCGGAGGAAATCGTCCCCGGAACAACAGCTTTGTCGTGGACGGAGTGGACAACAACGATGTTTCTGTTACCGGCCCGATACAATACGTGATTCCCGAGGCAGTGGGTGAATTCACGCTCCTCACGAACCAGTTTAGCGCGGAGTACGGGCACTCGACGGCAGGCCAGTTCGTGGCAAACACGAAATCTGGCAGCAACACCTATCATGGAGAGGCTTTCGGATTCGTTAACAATCGCAATTTCAATTCCTCGGACAATCTGACGAAGGCCGCCATCAGCCGGGGCGACCTTGCCGAGGCACTTCGGTTCGACTGGACTCGCACGGGCGGGGCAATGGGTGGCCCAGTGGTCAGGGATAAACTGTTTTTCTTCGGGGCATATCAGTACGCAAGCCTGGGCCAAGCTTCGACGCCCGGCAACGTGAGCTTCGTACCCACTGCAGCCGGCATAGCGACCCTGAATTCCTTGGCCACTACCTCAGGTTCCGGTGTAAGCCAAGCCGCTGTGAACGCATTGACCGGTGTACTGCCCCCAGCACCAGTGGCTGATTCTAGTCAGAACGTGACCGTCGTGAATGAGGCCACGGGGGTTTCGGTGCCCATTGAGGTCGGCGCTCTCACTCCCGCAGCCCCGAATTTTTTCACTCAGCACGATTTCCAGACCAATGGCGACATCAACCTCGGAAACCACCGTGTCAGCCTTCGCTTTGCCTACGACCGATTTCGTGCACCCTTGGTTTCTGTTTTTCCACTCCCCATTTTCACTGGGGCACAGCAGTTTGACGCGAAGTCGGCCACGATATCCGACGTGTATTCGATTCGTCCGAACATCATCAACGAATTCCGAGCCGGTTACCGCAGAAGCGAACTTGCAACCGGAGTACCGGTTATTTCACCGCCCGGTGGCCTTGACGTGTACCCAAACCTCATCATCGAACAACTGGGTGGCTTGGAGCTGGGTCCCGATGGAAATTCGCCCCAGAGCAATGTCCTGAATCAATATCAGTGGGTCGACAATCTGAGTATCGCGAACGGCCCACACAATTATAAGCTCGGCGTGGATGCACGATTATGGATCGCGCCGGGGACTTTCCTGCCGCGGGAGCGGGCGGAATATCGCTACAGCAGCCTCGACCGGTTAGTGAAAGATGCCGTACCCGATAACCTTGCCCTTCGGGGCGTAGGTGACGGTTCCTTCGCAGGTAATCAAAAGGGCGTCTTCTGGTTCGTACAGGATGACTGGAAGGTTCACCCACGCCTGACGCTGAACTTTGGCCTGCGATACGAGTTCATCTCGAATCCTCGCGATGATGCAAAGCAAGCTATCAACTCCGCGGCAGACCTGCCGATACCTACGAACACTAACCTGCGACCACTCCTCTTCCGAGTGCCCAAACAAGATATCAACAACTTCGCTCCACGGGTCGGATTCGCCTGGGATGTTTTCGGCGATCACAAGACAGCCATGCGCGGCGGCTTCGCTGTCGCCTACGATGTGATCTTTCAGAATTTGCCTCTCTTGCAATTGCCTCCCCAGCTCCAGCAGGAGTTGGGTGTGGAGCAGGCGTGCGTATCCCTTAGTCCCAAACCATCCTGGTGTCCTGCACCTAGCCAGAATCCGGACGTGCCGTACAACGAGGAATTCATCGTGGGAAATGGAGCGAACTTCCTTGCGGGCAGCGGTTTGCCGGGTACGTTCATTCCCCAGACTCTCTCACCGGCTGCGGCACGCGCGGGAACACAGGGGCTTATCGTGGATACGGTAGCGCCAAAGACGTTGACGTGGTCACTTAGCGCTCAGCGAGAGTTGGGCACGTACTATGGCTTAGAACTGCGGTATGTGGGAACCCGTGCTATCAGCTTTCCCGCTCAGATTCGGCGCAACGCAGTGGTGGTACCACTGGACAACCTCTTCCTTCCCACGTTCTTTAGCACATCTGCGGTACCAGGCAACGTTTCGTTGACGGCGCCGAGCCTGGCCGATTTCCGGAACGCTGCAGTCCGACCGTACGCTGTGGATGGATTCGTTTCCAACATCACGGCCTTTGATCCAGTTGCCTCGTCAACCTATCACGGCGGGTCTGTCGAGTTCACACGGCGATTCAGCTCTCTCGGTGGGTGGGGTAATGGAGTGTTTCTTAGGACTGGCTATACGTTTTCCAAGGCCATTGATAACGCTACAAATGAGCTGTTCACCAGCCAGGTCAACCCACGGCGCCCGGAAGACTTTTTCGACTTGCGCGCAGAGCGGGGGCGGTCAACTATTGACCATCCTCATAAGTTCACCATCGCTGCCATATACGAGCTTCCGAAATACGGAGGTGAGAATTCCTTCTTCGGCCACATTCTGAATCAATGGGAGGTGGGCGCTTCCTTCATCGCCGAGTCAGGTCAACCGGTTACAGCGCTTAGCTTCATCGATGCGAATGGCAACGGCGATGCAGCGGGAGACCGAGCCATCTTTAATCCGGGATTCACTGCGTCCAATACAGCCGCGGATGTCAACGCCGTATGCCGTAATGCCGGGACGGGTGCGACGTCAATCGTAGCCCCCGATGTTTGCGGTGCGGGGAGCACCGTCGGCTACGTTGCCGTCAACTCGTCGGCGCAGTACGTGCGCGCACGGCCTGGCACCAGGTCCAATGTTGGCAGGAACACGTTGGATTCGGCCGGTCTAAACAACTGGAACATGTCGTTCTTCAAGAAAACAGCGCTAACGGAGCGTTGGTCGATCGAGTTCCGCGCAGACATGCAGAATGTTTTCAACCACGGTCAACCAATCCTTGGCTCGGGCAACATCAGTGGGTTCAATACGAACGCGATTAACGGAACGGATCTAGTGTTTGTTGGCGACAATCCCAATTTCATGAGGGCCCAGAACGTCCTTACGAATGGAGGGTCAAACAGCCCGTTCAGCGGGATCGTCACTGGTGGAAACGCCGGATTTCGACGTTTCGTCCAGTTTGGGCTGAAAGTCCGGTTCTGAACTCAAGTCTCTCACACTAGATTTCCATCTCGCTGCCGATCTGAGCAATCGCTGCGCTTCTCGGTGCGTCTGCAATCGCATCCTTGATTAGTCCGGGGCACGATTTCGGCTTTTAGAACCGCCCCCGGCCCCTTTTGATTCCACGGCACTCTGACCCGCCCTGGCGCGTTAAATAGCTAAGTCTGAGCGTCAAAATACCCTACCGTCGCGATAGCCACACCGCACGTTCTCTCCTATTCTCAGCGCTGAAGGAAAAAAACACTGATTGCGGGCTGGCAAGCGATTGCACGGGAGGTGCGGGCCAGCCCGCACTTCAAAAGCAAGACAAAAACTGGAGGATTCGAAATGCGATTGAACTCAAAACGGATGATTGTCGCTCTTGCAGCGGTTGTCCTACTCCGTTGCGGATCGGCCTTTGCTTCTCCGCCTACGTCTAAGTCATCCGCCTACTGGTCAGGTCGAGCATCCACGCTCCTTACCGAGATCCAGAAGGAAACGGCAGAGCTAAGACCGCATGCAGACAAGCTTGGGAGTTTCCCCCGGAACCCTAGCTTAAGCTGGCAAAGCCATGCTACCTACCTGGACCGAGTCAAGGGCCATATCAACTCGGTGGGAGAACGCATCGCCGAGCTCCAACGGATACGTCAGGACGTACTTCCCTGGCAGCAGCAGGCGATCACCGCGGTGACCTCTCACGCCGCACAGGTGGCGGCAAGCACTCAGGCGGCCATCCTCCACTTGCGTGAGAATCAGAATTACCTCTTCGCTCCGGAGTACACGAATCATCTAACGACGATCGCGGACCGCTCCGAGGACATGAAGCAGACGGTGGACACGTTCCGCGAGGACGAGAAAACGCAGCTGAAACTTCAACGATTGCAAACGGAGTTGGAGTTGGTTGGTAGCTAAACCCGAGCGGCCCCTCGGGCTAGTGGGGAGCCGGACAGCTTCTGAGTCCGGGTAAGAGCGAGATGGTTGCGTCCTTCCCAGAATGGAGCTGCACTGGTTCTCCACTCCCGCAGTTTGGCGTTTGAGGACTAAGTCTCATCAACACAGAGCGAAGGTGAGCAACAGCTAGATGCTTGAGAATGCCATGAGAATTCTAATCACAAAACGCGCTGTGGCACTGGTTGTTGTCTTCGCAGTGTTGATGATGGAGACCTGCTCGCTCCCTTTGACCGCGGGAGGGAAACCACGGTCTGCGCCCCAAGCGGAAACAGAAGAGGGGTGCTGGAACTTGCGATTAAAGTCGGACAAAAGAGGCCCGAATCCACAATCTCCGTCGAGACTGCTGTTGTGAATCTCGATTGTGCTCGTGACGGACCAGGAGGGGGTGTTCTGTCCGGCCTGAAGAGAGAAAACTTTCGTGTCCTGGATAACGGCAAGGCACAAGAGATCACTCATTTCGAACCCACTGGCGCGCCGACTACCATCGCCATGCTGATGGAATATAGCGGAAGCGCCTACAACTTTTTCGCCTACAAAGCTGCTTCGTGGGGATCGAACTTTCTCAACCATCTCGACCCACTAGATTGGGTGGCGCTTGTCACCTACGACATCAAGCCCATCGTCCAGCAGGACTTTACTAGCAACAAAGCCCAGCTGCAGCAAACGCTCAGCACCTTGTCCTACCCCCAGTTTCGCGAGGCCAATATGTACGACGCGATCATAGACACGCTGGACCGCCTCGACCGTGTGAAAGGAAGGAAGGCAGTCCTGCTGATTTCGACGGGGGCCAACACCATGAGCGCAAGCACATTGGACGACACGCTCAAAAGGGTCAAACAAAGCGATGTGACAGTGTTCTCTGTGGGCGTTTCGGAAAGGGAGCATCTGCATGCCGGTGGAACCATCGGTTATCTTCAAGTAAGAAACCAGCTCCAGACGTTCGCGAAGCCACAGACTACGTTCTCCTTGTAATGAACCCGAGAGGAGCTGATTCCATTCTGACCAGCAAAGTAAAGCTGGGCGCGGGGGTTTCAGCGGCGGCGGGACCCAAGGGACGAGATGCTATCCCCGCCACCGACGCAGCGTTGCGGGCGGAAGTCCTGAGTTACTCTAGGTCGCGTGGTTTATTTGCGGGGGCTTTCCTGGACGGCTCTACGCTGCGGCCGGATAATGATGCCAACAAGAAGCTCTACAACCGAGAGTTCAGCGCCAAAGAAATCGTCCTTGAGGGCAAAGTTGCAGCTACATCGGCTGCAGAGCTCCTGCTTTCGGTGCTTAATAAGCGCTCCCCGAAGAATCTATCGAGCTGGTGGCCGGCGTCGCTGGTCGATGGAAAGATTGCCTGCTATCGCCCCATCTGAGCAGTGGTCAGAGCCACAATAATCCGGACAATACTCCGGAGTAATGCCCGGGGCGTCGGCAACGCGCGCTTCGACAAAGATGTTGGTTGCATCAGTCTACAAAATCCCCATCTTGGTTTCACTGGGAGCAGTCGCTGCGCTACTCGGTGCGTCCGCAATAGCGCCGTTAGTGCGGCATCGCTTGGTACGGCGCTCTGGCCTGAATTGCGAGGCAATCTTGAACCCCACCGACGGTCGCATCGAACGTAGCTAAATTTGAGTATCTGAATACCTTCCCGGCGGGATAGCCACCCGTCACATTCCTTTTTATGCTCGTCTCGAAGCCCAATTCGCGTCGAGGCTTTAGCCAAGACCCTTCGCGGAAAAGCATTGAAGTGAATCAGGCTCCGGAAATGTTCGCGACCGACGCATTAAGGAATGGGAAAAAATCGTGGAACCGCAGATTATCGCAGCATGCGACGTAGAAGCACTGATTGGCACGCAGGAGAAAATTCGAGCTCGCCGTAATCCATCTCGCGTAACGGAGAGTGGGAGCTCGGATCGCAGCACGCAGTGCTTTAACTGCAGCCGAATCTACTTCGACCAGGACCTTTCGAAGTGTCCGAATTGCAATAGCGTCTCGCTACAGCATTACACAACCGCCGACCTCAATTATTTTGCTGACAATGGGTTTCGAGAGCCCTTCTAAGCAGGCACGGCTTCGCGATTCAGAGTTCGAAAATGACGCATGGTGCAACGTAAAGGTTCTGCCCGGAGGGCAAAGATGAGACAGCGAACAGAGGAGAGATTGGACGAAGCCGAAATGCTCCCCGCCACACGCAAAGTGCTGGTTTTCGATCAAGACGTCATAGATTTGGCTCGGCTTTCAGAACCGTTTGAAGTCCATGGCTTTGAGGTCCACAAATGCATGTCAGTTGAAACAGCGTTGCGCTGCGTTGAAAGAGAAGACTTTGACTTTGCCCTGGTAGATCAAGGCGCTTCAGGTTTTGAGGGAATTCGAGTCATAAGGCACTTGGTTCGTTACAACTTACCCACACCCTTCGTCGTAATTGCGCTCCGTACTGACGCGCTGTGTCAGCAAAAAGCGCTCGCACTCGGAGCGATGGATTATTTGGAAAAACCCGTTTCAAGTGCGGACATAGATTGGATGATCCAGAAGTACTTGGCGAGCTCATTGAAGCAATGAGGTCGAGCAAGAGAGTTTCCGAAACCAAGGGTGAGGCAGGACTACACGGACGAAATGGACGCTGACATTCGCATTCTGAGTACGGACCTGACGGAGGCTTTGCACTCGTACATTGAGCGTCGGCTGCATTTCTCTCTAGGCCGTTTTGGCAGGCGCGTGGGGCGCGTCAGGGTCCGCATCACCGATGTAAATGCTCTCCGAGGGGGAGCAGATAAGGTTTGCCACATTTCCGCAGAACTCCTGCCCTCGGGCGGAACGCTCATCCAACAGGCTGTTGACGCGAATCTGTACGCCGCTATTGGCCGCGCAACAGAAGGAATCGGGAACTCGTTCGCAAGGGCGCTCGGACGGAACCGCGAGCGAAGGCGGAAACACGAGACGGTAAGGTTTCTCCGACACCACCATTCCTAAGGCCAGTCCGAGTACGAAGCGCCTGGAGACCCGATGACAGAAAGGAACCGGATATACCTATATGACGTGTCCATTTTGTGGTCACAACCTTAGTTTTCTAACGCAGGTTCTAGCGCCAATGCCCTAAGTGCTGGAACCGCATATTGCATCCGAGCGGAACTTCTCCAGTCCCGGTATACGCTGCGCCAGGGAGCAATCGCGGGAAAACTGTGCGTCGCGATTGATGCAAGTATGGAGTCGGATAGCAATGAATGAGCCTGGGAGGAGGTAATGGAACCAGCTACGATTGCGGTGCTTGCGATAGCAGCAGCTTTCTTGGCGTTCTGCATCTGGATTGAACGTCACTCACGAAGCCAGGAACGCGCTTCACAGTTCTCGAAGTCCGTAGATGAGCGTCCGGAGGCTACGCAAGACCGCGAGCAGAACGGGAACGGGGGAGGAGCTCCACCTCCATAGAGGGTGCGCAGAGGCTGTCCCCGACCCTTGCAGCGGGCAATGTCCATATCACCCAAGTTAGGTTCTCCCTGACTGACTCAGCATATCTAAACCGGTGATGTCTCAGATGGTCGGGCACGCGCAAAATATCCTATCTCCACCACCTAGCTGAGTGCCTTGGAAGCTCGTCGAGGTGACTTCGCCACCGTCGCTCAGCGCCACCTCTTGGGGCTGTTCTCGTGTCACGGGTTGCGGGTTTGTACGCCACGTCCCAATCCACCCTGAAATCATTGAGAATTCAATGGGTGTTCTGTTCGATCCCCACCGCCCCTACCAAACCAGCTTTGTTTTCTGTCAGTTGCAGCCGCTCTTTCTAACAAAACCCAGCTTTCTAACAATTGGCCC
>Ga0126376_10001039_pt1 | contig 14627 bp, 10 predicted proteins | sample PanSoiMetPlot_15_FD_92760 | JGI IMG/M metagenome (GOLD analysis project Ga0126376, IMG submission 92760) | Tropical forest soil microbial communities from Panama - MetaG Plot_15 | ecosystem: Environmental > Terrestrial > Soil > Tropical forest > Bulk soil | place: Panama | collected 2016-02-17
CGTGCCACAAGCCGTCCTGCCGGCTCCGGCATCACCGCCGCATGCGCGACATCCCGATGGAGCAAGTCGCGGCACCGTGCGGGCGGCGTTCAATCCTCGCGTATGAAAATCACCGCGACGTTTGAAGGAAGTTGCCGACTTCACTATTGAAACGTGCTAGCATTTGATTCTTGCTGTCGGACAGTGAGATGCAATCATCAGAACTCGGCTGTCGTGTCGCACGACACATCAGCGTCGCTGTGGCGGTGTTTGCACTGCTGCAGGATGCGGCTGCGGCAGCCAGGGAGGCGCCAAACGATGAAGCGGCCGCGCCCTCTGCGCCTGACCAGACTGTGCCTTCGCTACCCGATGTCCTACGCCAGCTCACCGATCCGGGAGGGCTTCGCTCGAAGTTGGAGCGGGCTGGATTGCAACTGACGTTCACATACTACGGCGACGCGTTTGGAAATCCCTCCGGCGGCGTGACACAGGGTCTCGGATACGACGGTCGTTTCGGGACGATCATCGACGCGGACCTAGAGAAGCTCGCGGGCTGGTCCGGCGCGAGCTTTCACGCCAGCATTCATCAGATTCACGGAACGCAGTTCAGCGCCGGCAACCTGCAAAACCTTGCAGTCGTAAGCGGCATCGAGGCGCCGCTGTCCACCCGTTTGTTCAATCTTTGGATTGAGCAAAAGATCGGCAACGAGATAAATGTACGTCTCGGTCAATTCTCGGCGGCGCAAGAATTCCTGGTGAGCCAAAATGCCTCCCTCTTCGTCAACTCGACGTTCGGCTGGCCGGTGCTTCCGGCGCAGGATCTCCCAAGCGGAGGCCCCGCATACCCGGAAGCCACGCCCGCAGCCCGGCTGACATGGACGCCGACCGATCAACTCACGGTGCGAGCAGCAATCTTCAATGGCGACCCCGCTGGTCCCGGCGCCGACAATCCAGTCCTGCGCGATCCCTATGGTCTCGCCTTTCGGGTGAACGATCCGCCACTCTTCATCGCTGAGCTTGTCTACGCATACAATCAGCCCAGATCGATAGCGCAAGAAAATCCACACCAGGAAGGCGCCGGGCCGCGGACACCGCAGCGGCCCATCACGGTGCCGGCCGCAATAGGCGGTTTACCCGGCACTGTGAAGCTTGGAGCCTGGCTCCATACTGGCCAGTTCGCGGATCAACGTTTCGACAGCCAGGGCGGATTGCTTGCCGTATCCGGTGCGCCGCCGTTGCAGCATTCTGGCAATTTCGCCGTCTACGGCATGATCGACCAAATGTTGTGGCGCGCTGCCGGCGGCAGCGAACTGAGCTTCTTCCTGCGCGCGCTGGGGGCGCCGGACGATCGCAATCTCATCGATTTTTACCTGGACACCGGGCTCACCTACAAGGGCCTCGTCGCTTCGCGGCCGGACGACACTATTGGCCTTGGCGCGGCATATGGCCGTGTCTCGCAGCTGGCGGCGGCAAATGATCGCGACGTTATGGCGATAACGGGCATGGCGACCCCGATCCGTGACTATGAGGCAACGATTGAGCTGACCTATCAAATGCAGCTCGAGAAGAACTGGTCGATACAACCCAATCTCCAGTATATTGTTCATCCAGGTGGCCACGTGCCCAATCCGCGCGATCCGAGCGGCGCTGCTGCAATTGCGAATGCACTTGTGGTCGGCGCGCGGACCATATTGAAGTTCTGAAATCCTTATTGCCGAGGATGGGGCGCCCGCGGCGAAGGCTAAACTTTATGACGGAGCGTCCGCTCATGTGGCCCGTAGCGGACCGGCGCCGCTGGGGCGTTCAGCCGCTCAGCCACTCGGTCGGAACGGGAGCGCGACGCGCCATTCCTCTGTGAACTCGATGCCGTCGAGGCCACCGAACAACCTCTACCAGGTCTCCATGTGCCATTCGTTTTGGGAAACAGACTTGGCTTGGCGCCTGATTAATGCGCGACCGCAAACTCTCTGCCAAATTCCGTGCCAACGGGGAATTCGCCCCAGCCTACGGACTCCCCACAATGGCGCGGAACAACGCCTCGATGCCGCCGCGTGGATCGTTGCGGACATAGGTGAGCCCGTGTGCGCGCATCAGTCCTTGCTCGTCAAGGCCGCCTGAAGCGCCGGTCGCCACCAGCATCTCGGCGCGGAAGTCGTCGTAGGAGAACGGCTTGCCGGCGAGGCGGCACACCACCTTGAAGTCGCAGGCGACCGGACCGGGAATTTGCGCTATGCGCCGCGCCTCCGCCTTCACCACCTGCGTATTGGCGAAATATTGCGCGCGGTAATCCGGATCGAGCAGCACCAGCGCCGGTTCGATCCGCAACGTAGCAAGGAGCCGCGCCGCCACCACCAGCGTGATGACGGCGCGCGCCGCGGTCTCGCCATGCCGGCGTCCGAGCGCCGTCTTGCCGGCACGATCGAACGCGAGGCCGAGGCCGATCGCGGTCGCGATCACCAGATCGAACTGGGCATTGTCGAGGATTGCCTCCCCGGTCCATTGCACCAGATACGCTGCGAACGCGACCGCCATGAACAACATGGTGAAACGTGCGGGCCGGCTCTTCGGCTCCGCCGCAGCCCAGAACCCCCACAGAGCAAGCGCCGGCAGGATCCATTGCAGCCGTCCCAGCCCGTTGATCGCCCGCATGACCCTGTAGGGCCGGGCGGTCAGGAGATTGGCCAGAAACACGTCGCCATAGGCCACAATACAGATGAGCAGCCCCAGCGCCGCGGCGCCGGCCCCGATGACGATCGGAGGAACGGCGCGCCGCCAATCCTTGATGGCGAGCCACAGCAGGGCGGTCAACGGAATCGCCACGATATTGTGCTTGTAGAAGCCCGCCGCCGCCATGGCGAGGACCGGCGGCACTACCGACTTGCCGTGCGCCTCGCGCGCCAAGAACCAGACGAGCGCGCCCATCATCAGCACATGACCGACCAGTTGGGGGTCGTTCATGCCGACGTACCGGGCAAACGAGCGCGCCATCACCGCCACGAACCACAGCCCGCCCGCCGCGGCTCCCGCAGTGCCGCCGCCGAGTTGCCGGATCGCCGCGGCGATCAGTCCCCCCAGACCCATCACGGCCAGGAGCGACAGCACCCGCCCGACATAGAGCGCATCGCCGAAAACCCGCGCGAGCCCGCCGACCACGTAGAACGACAGCGGCGGATAGTTGTTGACGATCAGCGTGTCGGTCGGCGGGTAAAGCGGCGCCGCGCCCATGGCGGCGTCGGCATGATAGGCGTTCCAGCCCTCATTCTGAGCGATCTCGATCGGAAAGCCGGCCCGCCATACAGGCCACACCATGAAATAGGCGGCGAGCACGGCGAAAAGCGTGATCTGCGCACGCGTGTCGATGCGTCCCAATGTGCGCTTCATCATGATGCGCGCCGCACAGCGCGGTCGAGCGCGTGCAAGACTTCCGTCGGCTCGGGCGACGCGCGTTTGCCGCCTACAATGGCAATCGGCCCCGCCCCCATGGGGCCGGTCAGACCCGGCTCGCTGTCGATGAAAATCGCGACCAGCGGCACACCGAGTGCCGCCGCAACATGGACGAGGCCGGTATCGACCCCAATGACGAACGACGCGCCCGCGACCAGCGCCGCGACTTCATCGAGCGGCCGGCGATCCGGCACGCGATCACGTCCCTGGCCAATGCCGGCGGCGACTGCAATCGCCTCGCTGCGAGCGCGTTCCGCAGCGGCGCCCCAAGGCAGCACGACATCAAAGCCGCGCTCGCGTACGCCGCGTGCTACCGTTACCCAATGCGCGTCCGCCCACAGCTTGCGTGACTGGGCGGTGCCATGGATCAGCACCGCATAGGGCTTCGCGCCCGCAGCCATGCGGGCAATCGCGACGCGATCGAGCCCGTAATCGAGCGGCTGCTTCGGCTCATAGCCAAGCGCAAGGCCGCACAGCGCGCGGTTGCGCGCGATGGCATGAGCGTGCCGTTTGACCCGATGGCGAACGTCGTAGAACCGGGACGCGAGCGGCTCCCGGATGCTGGCGTGGTCGTAGCCATGCCGGGTTCCACGTACGCTGCTGGCGATCATGGCGGTGCGCAGCAGCCCCTGGGTATCGATCGCCGCCTGGAAGGATCGCGCCCGGATGGTGTTGCGGAAACGGGCGATCTCGTGCCATGTCGCGGCCGTGAATAGGCTCCCGCGCCAGCGCCGCGTCGCCACCGGAATAACATCATCGACCCCCGGATGCAGGCGGGCCAGCGGCGCGTAGTCCTCCTCCACCACCCAGGCCATCCGGGCATTGGGCAGATGCCGCCGCGCGTCTGTGATGGCGGGCATATGGTGGACGACGTCGCCCAGTGAGGAGGTCTTGATGAACAGAATCTCGGCCATCGGTGGGGCGGCTTTTTCCCTGGCAACTCGACGGGTTGGCGCTCGCTCTTATACGGCGCCCGACGGTTTGTCACCCCGATGGGACGCCATCTGCGCTAACGTGATATGCAGAACTCCACCGTTAGGACAGCCGGTAACTGAACGATAACCTATCACCTGTCATCGCCCGGCTCGACCGGGCGATCCAGTAACCCCCGAGCTTGCGTTAGAATCTCTATGCTCTGGGTTACTGGATTCCCCGCTTAAAGCGGGGGAATGACAGGTTAGAGATTGACACCCCTGCACGAGCGAACCCTCATGACCATCCTGGTTACCGGCGGCGCCGGGTACATCGGCAGCCACATGATCCATGCCCTCATAGACGCCGGCGAAGGCGTGGTCGTGCTTGACAATCTGTCCACCGGATTCAAATGGGCGATACCCAATGGCGTTGCGCTGGTCATCGGCGAGACCGGTGACGAAGCATTGGTCGCCCGCCTGATCGCTGAGCACGGGGTATCCGCCATCATCCATTTTGCGGCGTCGGTCGTGGTACCGGATTCGGTGTCCGATCCCCTTGGCTATTACCGCAACAACACGGTGAACTCGCGGGCCTTGATCGAATGCGCTGTCAAAGGCGGCGTCAAGCAGTTCATCTTCTCTTCGACCGCGGCGGTTTACGGCAACCCCGCCAAGGCGCCGATCGGCGAGGATGATGCAGTGGCCCCGATGTCGCCGTACGGCTCCTCGAAACTGATGACGGAGATCATGCTGCGCGACGCCGGCATCGCGCACGGCCTCGATTACGTGATCCTGCGTTATTTCAACGTCGCCGGCGCCGACCCCAAGCTGCGCACCGGACAATCCACCAAAGGGGCGACGCACCTCATCAAGGTGGCGGTCGAGACCGCTCTCGGCAAGCGCGCCAAAATGGATGTGTTCGGCACCGATTACCCGACGCCCGACGGCACTTGCATTCGCGACTATATCCACGTCGCCGATCTGGTGTGCGCCCATTCGGACGCCCTCGCCTATCTGCGGGCGGGCGGCCGGTCGGTGACGCTCAATTGCGGCTATGGCCACGGATTCTCAGTGCTCGACGTGATCGACACCGTCAAACACGTGTCCGGCGTCAATTTTCGAGTCGATCGCGCCGGCCGGCGGCCTGGCGATCCGGCGCAGATCGTGGCGAACGCCGACCGGGCACGCGAATTGCTCGCGTGGCGGCCTCAATTGGACGATCTCGCAACCATCGTAACCCATGCGCTCGCCTGGGAACGCAAGCTCGACGATCGACGTTGACCTTCTGCCGCCTTCCGTCTATTCGGCACATTGCGGGCACCCGCCGGCACGGTCTGGCCAGCCCCAATCCTTTCACCCCAGTCAACAGTGAGCCCATGAGCGCAGACGCCTCCCGTTTTGTCATCCCGCCTCCTCCCCAAGCCGCCCTGGCGATTGCCGGCAGCGACCAGCTGTTCCCAGTGCGCCGCATTTGGTGCGTCGGCCGCAACTATCTGGAGCACATCCGGGAGATGGGTCAGGACGAGCGCGAGCCGCCGTTCTTCTTCGCCAAGCCTGCCGACGCCATCGTACCGGACGGCGCGACGGTGCCGTATCCCTCGCTCACCAAAGACCTGCATCACGAGGTGGAGCTCGTGGTGGCGCTCAAGGGCGGCGGACGCTTCCTCAAGGCCGCGACCGCGAACGATTTGATCTGGGGCTATGGCGTCGGCATCGACCTCACCCGCCGCGACCTGCAGATGGCCTCGCGCGACATCAAGCGGCCGTGGGAGATCGGCAAGGCGTTTGATGCTTCGGCGCCCTGCGGCCCGCTCTCACCGGCCTCGCAGACCGGCCATCCGACCAAGGGCCGCATCACGCTCAAATGCAACGGCAAGATTCGCCAGGACAGCGATCTTTCGCAGATGATTTGGAACGTGCCGGAGGTGATCGAGAAGCTGTCCGAGATGGTGGCGCTCGCCCCCGGCGACATCATCATGACCGGCACGCCCTCCGGGGTCGCCGCGACCATCGCGGGCGATAAGCTCGAATGCGAGGTCGAGGGCATCGGCAAGCTGACGGTAACGATAGGGCCGCCGTTGAAGTGAGGCCACGTCCGCTGACGGCCCTCAGGCGGCGCCCGCCAAATAGCGCTTGGCCAGCACCTTGCCCTCTTCGACCGCCGGCTGGTCGAACGGATCGACACCCAGGAGATGCGCCGCCACGATCGTCTCCAGCATGAAATGCATCAACAGCTCGCCGAGGCTCGCCTCGTCGAGGCGGTCAAGGTGAATGGTGCGCACCGGGCAGCCATTCTTCGCAAGCGTTTCGGCGGTAGCACGGCCTTGCGCGGCGACGAGGTCGCCGATGGTCTTGCCGGCGAACCCCGGTTCTCCGGCTGCACTCGCAAGCATGGCGTCAATCCGGGGACCGCGCCCGCCGGCCGCGGCTGTGACGATGGTAAACAGCTTGTCGCGCCGGCCGCCGATGAACAGCTGAAGCTGACTATGTTGGTCGACGGGTCCGAGTGCCGCGATCGGCGTCGTGCCCTTGTGGTCCTTGCCGAGGCTTTCGGCCCAAAGCTGCACGTACCAGCGGGTGAAGCGCTCAAGCCGGTCCGCATAGGCCATCAGCACCGTGATCGGCTTTGCCCCGGTCGCCAGCGCCACGCTGAGCGCTGCCCCGACCGCGACCGAGACCTGGGCAGCCTTCGCGCCGGCCAAGATGGGAGCAAGCGCCGCCGCGGCGCCGCGGCGCACCGCCGCGATATCAAGCCCGGCTGCGGCGGCAGGCAAGAGCCCCACATTTGTCAGCACGGAATAACGGCCGCCGACGCCGGGATCGTGGTCAAGCATCGCAACGCCGTGCCCGGCAAGAAGGTCGCGCAGACCGTTGCGCCGGCCCGGCACCGCGGGCTCGGTGATGCCGAAAAAAAGCCGCGGCACTTCGTCGGAAAGGCCGGCTGCCCGCACGGCGGACAGTGCCGCAACGACCTGCATCAGGGTTTCGCCGGTTCCGCCGGATTTCGACACGGCGACAAAGCGGGTGCTGGCGAGCGGCAGGCGCGCTAGCACCGCCGCATAGGTGTCGGCATCCAGATTGTCCATGAAATGCAGGCCTGGGCCGTCGCGCAGCAATCCAAGCCCCGGCACCGCATGCCCTGCGAGTTGCGCCAGCGTCTGCCCGCCGAGACTCGAGCCGCCGGTGCCGAGAAACACGATGTCGGTCGCGCCGGTGGCAATGCGATGGGCAGCATCGTTGATGGCTTTGAGATCGCTCGTTTGCTCAGGCAGCCGCAATAACGGCAACTTGCCGTCGGCATGGCGCGCCTTGATCCAAGCCAGTGCCTCACCGGCGCGTACCAAAGCGTCCGCAGCGCCGCCTCCGTCACGCCTTCGCGGCCGATGCGCGTTTCATACGCCAAGTCGATCGATTGTGTCAGCCCCATGAGGTGCGGCTCTGCCGCCGCTCAGCCGCCTTTGGCCGGCAACGGCTGCGGCTTGCCGACCACCGTGACCAGCATGCCGGCATCGAGCAGGCGCTTGGCAACCCGTTTGACATCCGCCATGGTCACGGCGTCGACAAGAGTATTGCGCTTGTCGATATAATCGATGCCGAGCTCATCGAGCTGGATCTGCACCAGCTGCTCGGCGATCTTCGTCGACGTATCGAAGCGCAGCGCGTATGACCCCGTCAGATACGATTTCGCCTTGGCAAGTTCCTCCTCGGTCGGACCGTTTTCCGCCAGCTTGCGGATTTCGGCCTGCATCACTTCCAGGGTCTGGTCGGCGCGATCGGAGCGGGTCGCGGTGCCGCTCATGAACAGCGCTGCGTAGTCAAGCGGCATCACGGCGCTGTAAACCGAATAGGCAAGACCGCGCGCTTCGCGCACCTCTTTGTAGAGTCGCGAGGAAAATGCACTGCCACCCAGGATATGGTTGAGCACGAAGGCCGTCATGAAATCCGGGTCCTTGCGCAAGATACCGGCCCCGCCAATCATCAGCACCGATTGCGGCACGTCGAGAGTGATCGCGATCTTTTGCCCCAGTCCTTGTGGGTTCGCATTGGCGACCGGCGACAGCGCGCCCTTAGCCGGCAGGCTGCCGAATACCCGGTCGATCAGCGTGCCGGCAGTTGCGGCATCGATATGGCCGACAATGGCGATCTTGAGGTTATCGCGGGCGAATACGTTCCGTGTGAAGTTCCTGAGATCGGCGGCTGTGATGGCCGGCACCGATTCCAACGTGCCGCGCGGTGGCCGCGCATAGGGATGGCCCGCAAAGGCGGTGGCCCACCAGCGTTGACTGGCGAGTTCGTTCGGGCTCGTGGTCGCGCGACGCAGCCCCGACAGCGTTTGGTCGCGAATACGCTCCACGTCCGAGGCGTCGAAACGGGGCGCGGTGACGGCAAGGCGCAGCAGATCGAATGCCTCATCCTGATTCTCTGTCAGCGTGCGCAGCGACCCCGCAATATAGTCGCGCGTCGCCGTGAAGCCGAACTCGATCGCCTTGGATTCGAGCCGTTCATGGAAGCTGTTTGAGTCGATATCACCGGCGCCTTCGTCAAGCAGCGCCGCCACCATGGTGGCGACGCCTGCCTTGTCGGGCGGATCCTGGGTTGCGCCACCCTTGAAGCCAAAATCGAGGGCGATCAATGGAACCGAGTGGTCTTGCACAAGCCAAGCCACGATGCCGCCCGGGCTGACGATACGTTCAATCTTAGTGGCGCCAGCGGAAGGCGGAAACGCCGCCAGCGCGCCCACAATGACAAACACGCCCAAAATAGCGCGCCGCAGGCAAAATCGAGCAGCCAGGTTCACGAGCGCTTCTCCTGATTTCCGGGCAGTTCCTTGACGAGATAGCCGGTCACCGAGCGGCGCTTGTCAAGCCACGTGCGCGCGGCGTTTTGGACGGCTTCGGGCGTCACGGCGCGTACGCGCGCCGGCCACGACTTCACCTTTTCGACGCTGCCGCCCGAAGTCAGCGCAGCCCCGTACCAGCGCGCCATGGTGGCTTGATTGTCCGCGGCATAGATGGCGTCCGCGATCAGCCGCGTCTTGGCGCGCTCGAACTCGGCGGCCGTAACCCCGCTTTCGGCGATTTCGGCAATGACGGCATCGATCGCCGCCTCGATGGTGGCGAAGGGGACGCCCGGCAGCGGACTTGCAAACACCCCGAAGCGAGACTCGTCCAGCGCGGTCCCCTGGTACCAACTGCCCGCACTGGTCGCGATGTGCTGCTCGACCACCAGGGCACGATACAACCGGCTGGTCTCGCCGGCGCCCAGCACATGGGCAAGGATGTCAAGCGCTTCAGATTCGCCGGGCTTTGCACTGCTCGTCGACGGCACCAGATAGCTGCGCTGGAGGCTTGGCTGGGCAACGCGGTCGTCCGCCATGGTCAGCTGGCGGACCGCAACCGGGATCGGCTCCTGCGGCCTCACGCGCGGAGCCACCTCGGCAACGCGCGCCACCTGGCCATAGGTCTTTTCTGCGAGCGCCTTGACCTCATCGCCCGCCACGTCGCCGGCGATCACCACTACGGCATTGTTCGGGGTGTAGAAGCGCCGATAAAACGCCAGCGCGTCCTCGCGGTTGAGCTTCTCGATTTCCTGGCGCCATCCAATCACCGGCCGCCCATAAGGATGATTGAGATAGAGCGCTGCTGCAACCTGCTCCCCGATCCGGGCTTCCGGACTGTTGGCGACCCGCATGTTGAATTCCTCGAGTACGACGTCGCGCTCGGGCAGCACGTTGTCGTCGGTAAGGACGAGACCCGTCATGCGGTCGGCCTCGAACTCCATCACTAAAGGCAGATATTCCTTGGCGACGCGCTGAAAATAGCCCGTGTAATCCGATGTGGTGAAAGCGTTTTCCTGGCCGCCGATGGCGGCAAGGGTCTGCGAGAATCGCCCTGCCGGGTTCTTGGCGGTGCCCTTGAACATCAAGTGCTCAAGAAAATGGGCAAGGCCCGACTTACCGGGCGTCTCGTCCGCGGATCCCACCTTGTACCAGATCATATGCGTCACGACCGGGGTGCGGTGATCCGGGATCACCACAACTTCGAGCCCGTTTTGCAGCGTGAAATTCGCTATCTCCGGCCCATCGGCGGCGGCGTTGGCGGCTTGAAGCAAAAGCGCAAGCACCGTGACGGCAATGACCGGCCCCGCGGCAGCCAACCGCACTCGTGCCACAAGCACGGCCCGCATGAGGGCGGCGAATCGCTCCGCCGCCCCAAACACGAAGGCATCGATCATTTGCCGAAGCCCCCGGACTGGCGATCTTCCGGCTCGGCTTTTGGCCTCTCGGTCTTGCCGCTGATGCCGTAGGGTTGAGCAGGAGACGGCGTTCGGTAGCCCGCCGGCGGATCCGTCAGTGCGTTACGGGTGGGCTCGCGCACGAATGTGCCGGTCTCGGCATCCTTGTCGCCGGTAAAGGTCTTGCCAAGGCCAAGCAAGCCGCTCCATAGCCCGCCGGTATAGCCGAGTTCGCTTGGGGTCATTTCCGGTGAACGATCCGGTCCTCGGGGCGGTTGCGTTGACGGCTTGTTGGTCCGGCCGGCCGCCAGTTCATTCGGCCTGAGCGGGTCGCCGGCTTTATTTGGATCGTACAGCTTGCGTTCCGCCTTCGCCTTGCGTTCAGCGTTGCGTTGCTTTTCGTCAGGATCGGCTGGCCAAGCCGGATTGGTCGCCGCAAGCGAGCCGGCGGTGGCAGGCACCGGCAGATCTCGGTTCGGCGGTACCACCAGCGGCGGCCGCTCCTTATACTCGATACCCGGCTCCTGGCCGTTGCGAAGCCCGAGGCCGCGCAGCAATCCTCGGACGAACTTGGCGTCCGGCAGCTCGTCATCGTCATCATCGCCCGCAAAGACGGCGGTGCCGCCGGCGAGCACCAACACGATGCCGAACACCGCGCACAACGCGGCACGGGAGAATTTACGGTTTCGATCTTTTTGAGGCATGCCATTTCCCATAATGCGTTACCGCTGCCCCCTAGGAGGCGCCACGCCGCTGCGTCAGGTGCCGAAGCCGTGGCAACGAACACCGCCTTGTCGAATCAATGCCCCCTCGAAAATCACCGCCTTGGTGACTCGGCCCTACCCCTCCAGTGCACTTTATCACGTTATATCAGGGCACTTTTACGGCGTCTTGCAAGAACAAAGATTCGTAAACGAGCCCGATCACGCCGGCAACGATTGCCGCGTCGGCGAAATTAAAGACGTACCATTCGAACGTCCAGTTCGCTGCGGTGATATGAAACAGGACGAAATCCATCACGGCACCATGTACCGCGCGGTCGATCGCATTCCCGATCGCACCCCCAATGATCAGTCCGAGCGCCAAACCCACCAGCTGTGAGCGGGTTCGCGCCAGCCAGACCAGGAGGAGCGCGACCGCGATCACCTTGAGGGCAAGCAGCACCCATTGCCCCAACGGTCCGGTTTGCTGGAACAGCCCGTAGCTGATGCCGGGGTTCCAGGCGAGCACCAGATCGAGAAACGACGTGACGGGCACCTGGCTCCGATCGGTCAGGCCGAAACCGTAGAGCAGCCACAGCTTCGTGGCCTGATCGATAGCCGCAACGATGACCGCGGCCAGCAAGCCCAGTCGCAAGGGCGGTCCACGGAGGAAAGCCGGTACCGCCATTTTATCCGGCAGCGGCGCGAGCCGCGTCCCATTCGCGTAGCGCCTTGGCATCGCGCGGCGTCACGTCCGGATAGTCCGGATCGGTCCCGACATCGGGCTGAATCTTCCACGACCGGGCGCATTTGACGCCCTGGGCGGGACGGAATTCGACCGCGACCCCCGGCACGTCGTCGAGGCGAAATGCCATCGCAGGTCCCTCCCCAGGCTCGACGGTTACGCCGGACGTGATGGCAATCTCCGCCATGCCGATCTCGCCGCGATCGCCGGCAAGCTCCGCGGCGATGGTGCGTAACAGCTCCGGATCGGAAATGTAAATCGCGGGTGCGGCTTCCAGGCTTGAGCCAATCCGCTTATTGGCGCGCTCGATCTCCAGCGCACCGGTGACGACGCGGCGCACCCGCCTGATGTCGCTCCAAACGCGCGCCAAGGTCTCGTCGCGCCAGATGGCCGGAATCTCCGGAAAGCTTTCGAGATGCACCGAAACCGCGTCTACGGCATCGTCTCCGTAGCGCGACCGGTAGGCCTCTTCTGCCGTGAAGCAGAGCATCGGGGCGAGCCAGATCACAGTGGCGCGGAATACCTCCTCGATCGCCGTGAGGCAGGCCTTGCGGGTGACAGAGGAGATCGGCTCGCAATAGAGCGCGTCCTTGCGGATGTCGAAATAGAACGCGGACAGGTCGACCGTCATGAACTGGTTGAGCGCCGCGAAGATACGCTTGAAGTCGAATTCCGCGTAATTTTTGCGCACGCTCTCGTCGAGCTCGCTTAACCGATGGAGAATGTATTTCTCAAGGCCCGGCATGTCCGCGTAGGCGACGCGATCTTCCTCGTGGAAATGCGCGAGATTGCCGAGCATCCAGCGGATCGTATTGCGCAGTTTGCGGTAGGTGTCGACCGTGGTCTTGAGGATCTCCGGCCCGATGCGCTGATCATCCCAATAATCGGTTGCGCAGGCCCACAGCCGCAAAATATCGGCGCCCGATTGCTTGATTACGTCCTGGGGCGCGATCACGTTGCCGAGCGACTTCGACATCTTGTAGCCGGCTTCATCGAGAATGAAGCCGTGGGTCACGACGATGTCGAAGGGGGCACGGCCGCGCGTGCCGCAGGATTCCAAAAGCGAGGACTGGAACCAGCCACGGTGCTGGTCGGAGCCTTCGAGATACATCACGACGTCCGAGCCGCCGTCGTGTTTGCGCCGGATGCCGGCGAGGCCCGGGAAATGTTTCGGGTCTTCGAGCACGAAAGCATGCGTCGAGCCCGAATCGAACCACACGTCGAGAATGTCATCGACCTTCTGCCAATCTTCGTTGGCACGCGAGCCAAGGAAACGCTCCCGCGCGCCTTCGGCGTACCAGGCGTCGGCGCCTTCCTGCTCGAGTGCATCGGCAATGCGGGCGTTTACTTGCTCGTCGTGCAGGATTTCGGCGGAACCGTCGCCCTTCTCCCGCACGAATACCGTTATCGGCACGCCCCAGGCGCGCTGGCGCGAGATGACCCAGTCGGGTCGGCTCTCGACCATTCCGTTGATACGGTTCTCGCCCTGTGGCGGCACCCAACGGGTCGCCCGGATCGCGGCGAGCGCACGGCTGCGCAGGGTGTCGCTCACCTTTACCTCTCCCCAGCGGGGAGAGGTCGCCCCCACCCTACCCTCCCCCGTGGGGGAGGGTAGGGTGGGGGCGGGGGCGCCGGCCGAGCGATAGTCCGAGTGCCCCTCACCCGCCGGCTTCGCTGCGCTCGCCGTCGACCTCTCCCCGTCGGGGAGAGGTGAAGAGCCGATCGGCTTATCCATCGCGATGAACCATTGCGGCGTGTTGCGAAAGATCACCGGCTTCTTGGAGCGCCACGAATGCGGATATTGATGCTTCAGGCGCCCGCGCGCGATCAGCATGCCAGTATCGATCAAGGCCTTGATCACGGCGTCGTTGGCGTCGCCCTTGTCGCCCTTGTCGGTGATGACGCGCTTTGGCTTGCCGCCGGTGTCGCGCGGGCCGAAGCCGGGTGCCTGGTCGGTGAAAAAGCCGTCGCCGTCGACCGTGTAGGGGATGGTGGTGTTGAATCCCTGCGCTGCGAGATCGCGGGAATGCGCAGTCCAGATGTCGAAATCGTCGCGGCCGTGGCCAGGGGCTGTATGCACGAAACCAGTGCCGGTGTCGTCGGTTACGTGTTCACCAGGAAGAAGCGGCACTGAAAAGTCGTAGCCCAGCGCATGCAGCGGGTGAGTGCAGACAACAATATCAGCGGGATCGACATCTCCCTTTCGGACAAATTCTTCCACTTTCGCCGCTTTCATGACGTCTGTGGCGAGCTTGTCGGCAACTACGTACAAGTCTCGGTTCTTCGCCCAGTTGCCGGCCGGCGCCGAAGTAACCTCATAGAGACCGTATTTGATCTTTGGTGAGAAGCTGATCGCTCGGTTTCCCGGGATCGTCCACGGAGTGGTTGTCCAGATGACGAGACTCGAGCCGAGCAGAGCCTGGTCAGCCCCCTTCGGATTTATGACACCCTCAACCGGAAACTTCACCCACACCTGATCCGACACAAAATCCTCGTACTCCACCTCGGCTTCGGCGAGCGCGGTCTTTTCCACGACCGACCACATCACCGGCTTGGAGCCGCGATAGAGCGTGTCGTTCGCCGCGAACTTCATGAGCTCGCGCGCAATCC
>Ga0126376_10001040_pt1 | contig 14627 bp, 14 predicted proteins | sample PanSoiMetPlot_15_FD_92760 | JGI IMG/M metagenome (GOLD analysis project Ga0126376, IMG submission 92760) | Tropical forest soil microbial communities from Panama - MetaG Plot_15 | ecosystem: Environmental > Terrestrial > Soil > Tropical forest > Bulk soil | place: Panama | collected 2016-02-17
CCGGAGAACTCCATGTCCCTCAAGGGCAAGACGCTCTTCATCACCGGCGCCTCGCGCGGCATCGGCCTCGCGGTGGCGCTGCGCGCCGCCCGCGACGGCGCCAATATCGCGATTGCGGCCAAGACCGAGACGCCGCATCCCAAATTGCCCGGCACGATTCACACCGCGGCGGCCGAGATCGAGGCGGCCGGCGGGCGGGCGCTGGCGCTCGCCGTCGACATCCGCGAGGAGGGGGCCGTCAAGGACGCGATCGCGCGCACCGCAGCGCATTTCGGTGGCATCGACATCGTGGTCAACAATGCGAGCGCAATCTCGCTCACCAGGGTCGCCGACACCGACATGCGCCGCTTTGACCTGATGCATCAGATCAACACGCGCGGCACGTTCATGGTCTCGAAATACGCGATCCGGCATCTCGCCAAGGCGGAAAACCCGCACATCCTCATGATGTCCCCTCCCCTCGACATGGCGGAAAAATGGTTTTCGCCGCACACCGCCTACACGATGGCCAAGTTCGGCATGAGCATGGTGGTGCTGGGGTTGGCAGGCGAATTGCGGGCACAGGGTATCGCCGTTAACGCGTTGTGGCCGCGCACCACCATCGCGACCGCGGCGATCCAGAACCTGCTCGGCGGCGAGGAGATCACGCGCCGCTCGCGCCGCCCCGACATCCTGGCGGACGCCGCATATCGCATCTTCGCCAAGCCGGCCGGAAGCTTCTCCGGTAACTTCCTGATCGACGACACCTTCCTGGCTGCCGAAGGCGTCGCCGATTTCGAACAGTATCGGGTCGAGCCGACCGGGCCGCTGGCGGCGGATTTCTTCGTCCCGGACCACATCAAGCCGCCGCCCGGCGTCATCGTACCGGCGCGCGACAAAAGGTGACGGCGGCAGCCGCTGCGGCGGAAAACTCAATGAGCGCAACCATCCCTGAAAACGACGATGATCTGCCTGCCGAGATCGATTTTAGCGCCGGCACGCGCGGCAAGTTCCATCGGCCAAATACAAGGCTCAATCTGCCTCTGTATCTCGACGCTGAATTGCAAGCTGCGCTCGGCGCGCTTGCGAGCAGGAAGGGCGTGACGCTTTCCGATATCGTCAATGACCTGCTCAAGAAGGCCGTCGCCGTCCAAAAGACCGCGATGTAAACAACACCGGGGCGGACACGTTGGCTTTGCGCACCGCAGGCGCTACGCGCTATAAGGCGTCATCATTGCAGCGTTTTCGGAGAAGCAGCCGCACTCATGACGACCCTTCTGGTTACCCATCCGGCCTGCCTCGATCATCTGACCCCTTCTGGGCATCCGGAACGGCCGGATCGGTTGCGCGCCATCGACCGGGCGCTGGAGGACGAGAGGTTCCAGATGCTCGCGCGCGAGCAGGCGCCGGCCGCGACGCTCGACATGATCGTGCACTGCCACCCCCGCGACTATGTGGAGGAGATTCGCAACGCCAATCCCAGCCAGGGAATGGTGCGGCTCGACGCCGACACCTCCATGTCGCCCGGCACCTTCGAGGCGGCGTTGCGCGCCATCGGGGGCGCCGTCATGGCGACCGACGAGGTGATGTCGGGCAAGGTCCACAACGCGTTCTGCGCCATGCGTCCCCCGGGCCACCATGCCGAGACCGTGCGGCCGATGGGTTTCTGCTTCTTCAACACCGCGGCGATCATCGTCCGTCACGCCCAAAAAAATCACGGCGCCGAGCGCGTTGTCGTGGTGGATTTCGACGTCCACCACGGCAACGGCACCCAGGAAATTTTCTGGTCCGATCCGACCGTGATGTATTGTTCAACCCACGAAATGCCGCTTTATCCGGGCACCGGCGCGCGGTCCGAGCGCGGCTTGCACGACAATATCGTCAATGCGCCGTTGCGTGCCGGCGACGGCGGCAAGCAATTCCGCGCGGCGTTCGAGACCGTGATCCTACCGCGCGCCGCAGCCTTCAGCCCGGACTTCGTGGTGATCTCAGCAGGCTTTGACGCCCACATGCGCGACCCGCTCGCCAATCTCAATCTGCTGGAGCCGGATTTCGCCTGGGCGACCCAGAAGCTCATGGAGATCGCCGACGCGAGCGCCAAAGGCCGTATCGTCTCGGTGTTGGAAGGCGGCTACGACCTGCAGGGCCTGTCCCGCTCGGTGGCGGCCCATGTCACCACCCTGATGCGGGGATAAGCGGAACGATTTGAGGAAACCAACATCACATGGCTGAAACCACCCACGCCGATATCGATCAGTTGAGCTTCGAGCGGGCGATTGAGGAACTGGAGGCGATCGTCAAGCGCCTCGAAGACGGCAAGGTGCCGCTCGAGGAATCCGTCGCCATCTACGAGCGTGGCGAAGCCCTCAAGCGGCGCTGCGAGCACCTGCTGCGGCAGGCCGAAGCGCGGGTCGAAAAGATCGCGCTCGACGCGTCCGGCAATCCCAAGGGGACAGAGCCGCTGGATGTGAAGTAGTGCGCATCAAAACACCCCCGGCACCACCCGCCAGGTGCGCGCCGCATAGGTCCGGTACGCGTCTCCGAACGTCGCTTCCATCATCCGTTCCTCACGCCCGACCCGAAACCCGAACAGGGTGCCGAAGCCGACGAGGCCGGCGAGACCGGCGATCCAGTTCGGCAGCAGCAAGGCCTGCGCGATCGCCCACAGAAAGAATGCCGCATACATCGGATGGCGCACATGGCGATAGACGCCGGTGGTGACGAGGCGATGGGTCTGCCGGATTTCCAGCGTCACCGACCAGAACCGGCCGAGATCGCGGTGGGTGCGATAGAATAGAAGGAGCGAGCAAGCGAACACCAAGGTTCCAATCCATGCCGGCACCGGATGGAACGGATAGCCCGCGAACCGCGGCTCGCCGGTCGTCACGTAGATCGCGGGCACGATGAACAGGCCGGTGAACGAGATCGCCAGCAGCACGCGTTCCCGCATGCGCTCGCTGCGCGACGCGATCGGGGTTTTGCGCGAGCGTCGCTGGTGCGGGTAGCGAATGACATACCAGCCGACGATTCCGGCCCACCACACCAGCTTGGCGATGAATGGCGTCACCGGGGATTACTCGCCACGACATCGCGCAGCGAACCATCGGCGGCGTAAAGATCATCGGGTCCATTCGGTTGGATAATGGTGCGCGCGAACGGCACGGGACCGCACATCAGCATGAAATAATCGTAGATTGTGCGCCGCTCGTTCGCCATCACGAACTGGTAGTGCAGCCGCATGTAGTTGAAGCGAAACCGGTGAAGGGTCGGTGCGGTGAGCATCTGGTGGATCTGGACCCGGCGGATGACCGGCCCGCCGGGTTCGTTGATGGTGTCGAACCGGGCGAGCTTCACGGGATCGAATTTGTGAAAGCTGATGATGTCGTGGCGGGCTTGGTATTCGGCCCAGGCGAGTGACGATTCGGCTGCCAGACGGCGTGTCTTCTCACGCAACCATCCACCCCTCGGATGCAGGGCGATCTTTGGAATGGTCGCCCCGATGGTGAGAAGGCAAAGCTTCGGCCCGCGGCGCCCAAGCTCGGGATCGCGGCCGAAGGCGCGCGCCAGAAGATCGACCGCGACGGTCGCGCCGAGGCTGTGGCCGGCGACGATGATCTCGTCCACATCGGCGCGGCGCGCGCACGCGACGATGCGTGCAACGAAAGCCTCGATTCTTGCCTCTATGGCGGAATGCCGGCCCAGCATGTAGTCGCGGGCGAAGATCCAGTCCGCAAGCCCCTGAGCAATGCGCCAGCGTTCGCCCGGCCATCGCATCAGTACGGCAAACACGAGCGCGGCAACCGGCGCCGCGGCGACGATGCCCCAGATGGGGGACATCAGGGTGGCCGCGATGGCAGCAGCTACATACCCGGCAGCCGCGATCGCGATGACGGCAAACAGGAACACGTTGAGGAATGGCACCAGGAAAAATATCCCATAGCGCCAATTTGCTGCGAAATAACGCCATGCCGTACCGGACCAGATGAGGTCCGCAAACGTCGCCAAGCCCTCCCACAGCCTGCGGCCGGGCGATCGCTTGAGTTCGCCGCACACGATGTCGCTCCAATCGAGCAGTTCGAATGAGGTGAGGACCCGCCAGCCAGGCGCTTGCGTGGTCACGGTCCAATGGCCGTCGGCGGCGCTATCGTCGTGCGCGGCAGAAACCTGCACTTTTACGTTCCAGGTCGTAGCAAATCGGGCCGCTTCCCGCACAAAACGGCGATATTGGGCGGCTGCATCATACGGATCGAATCCCGACGCGTGAAAAAAGTAACGTTTTTGAACCATTGTCCGAGATTCGCGTTCTTGATCGTAAATACTTCGCTCACCCGTTTAGCCGATCCGGCGCGCGCCGGCACCACCGAAATACGAAATACTTCGCAGGAGCGTTGAGCCGAACCCCCGCCGGCTGAAGAGGAGTCATCCCACAGTGTCAAGAAAAATCCCGCTTGGCCCGTCGACCGTTCGAAACCAATTGAAAGATCAGGTGAATTGCTTTTTTTACCACAGTGGTTTTAATCCCGCCACACCTCGTCTAGTGTCGCACGCCCTCGTAACCAGCCTGTCGCGATCCAACTTTATTCGTCGGCACGGAGAAAACCTTTGTACGAACCATCCAAGACTCCGCTTCTCGACCAAATCCGCACTCCTGAAGATTTGCGACAGTTCGCGCCCGATCGGCTGCGCCAGATCGCCGACGAGCTGCGAGAGGATCTCATCAATGCGGTATCCAAAACCGGTGGGCATCTTGGCGCCGGTCTCGGTGTCGTGGAGCTGACAGTTGCGCTGCATCATGTCTTCGATACACCGCGCGACCGCCTGGTTTGGGATGTCGGCCACCAGAGCTACCCGCACAAAATTCTGACGGGGCGCCGCGACCGCATTCGCACGATCCGGCAGGGGGGCGGCCTGTCAGGCTTCACCAAGCGAGCTGAGAGCGAATATGACCCGTTTGGCGCCGCCCACTCGTCGACCTCTATTTCCGCCGGCCTCGGCATGGCGGTGGCGAGCAAGATGGAGGGTCGCGACAACAACATCGTCTGCGTTATCGGCGACGGCGCGATGTCGGCCGGCATGGCTTACGAGGCCATGAATAATGCCGGCGCCATGGATTCGCGGCTGATCGTCATTCTCAACGACAACGACATGTCGATCGCACCGCCGGTCGGCGCCATGTCCGCCTATCTGTCGCGACTCTTGTCCGGCCGCACCTATATGTCGCTGCGTGAGATCGGCAAGCAGCTTGCCCGTCGTCTGCCGAAATTCTTCGAGCAGCGCGCATTGCGCGCCGAGGAGTATGCGCGTGGCCTCATCACCGGCGGCACGCTGTTCGAGGAACTCGGCTTCTATTACGTCGGCCCGATCGATGGGCACAATCTCGATCACCTTCTGCCGGTGCTGCGCAACGTGCGCGACGCCAAGTCGGGGCCTATCCTGGTCCACGTCGTGACGCAGAAGGGCAAGGGCTATCCGCCGGCCGAGACATCCGCCGACAAGTATCACGGCGTCGTCGCGTTCGACGTTGCGACAGGCGCGCAGGCGAAATCCAAAGCTGCGGCCCCCTCCTATACGAAGGTATTCGCCGAGAGCCTGATCAAGGAAGCCCGCAAGGACGATAAGATCGTCGCCATCACGGCCGCGATGCCGTCGGGCACCGGGCTTGATCTGTTCGGCAAGGTGTTCCCGGGCCGCACCTTCGACGTCGGCATCGCGGAGCAACATGCCGTGACATTTGCGGGCGGGCTTGCGACCGAAGGGTTCAAGCCGTTCGCCGTGATCTACTCGACATTCCTGCAGCGCGCCTACGATCAGGTGGTGCATGACATCGCCGTCCAGCGGCTGCCGGTGCGTTTTTCCCTGGACCGCGCCGGCTTGGTCGGGGCCGATGGTCCGACCCATGCAGGATCATTCGACGTCGCCTATCTGGGCTGCCTGCCGGGCTTCGTTCTGATGGCGGCCGCTGACGAGGCGGACCTCGTCCATATGGTGGCGACTCAGGCTGCCATCGACGATCGTCCCTCGGCGCTACGTTATCCGCGCGGTGAAGGCCTAGGCGTGCCGATTCCGGCCGAAGGCAAACCGTTGGAGATCGGCCGCGGCCGCATTCTGCGCGAAGGCGACAAGGTCGTGCTCGTGTGCTACGGCGCGCGTCTCGGCGAGTGCCTCAAGGCGGCGGACGAGCTTGCGGGCTTCGGCCTGTCGACCACGGTGGCCGATGCGCGATTCGCCAAGCCTCTCGACATCGATCTCGTGCTGCGGCTGGCGCGCGAACATGAGGTCATGATCACCATTGAGGAAGGCTCGATCGGCGGCTTTGGATCTTATGTGCTCCAGACCCTTGCCGACAGCGGCACGCTCGATCGCGGCATCAAGTTTCGCGCCATGGTGCTGCCCGACATCTTCATCGACCAGGACTCGCCGAACGCCATGTATGCCAAAGCGGGTCTCGACGCCAAGGGCATCGTCGCCAAGGTGTTCGAAGCGCTCGGCAAGGACGCGGTCGCCGGGACGGTGAAGCTCGCGTAGTTTCTTGGCACACGCAATTATTCGGCGTCATGCCTGTGCAGGCAGGCCGTCGCTATGAACAAAATCCGGGATGTTTGGTTGTGCTGACGAAGACGGCACCGATCCATTAGCTACAATTTGTGCAGTAATACTTTGCTGCTATGCGCCCGCGCGCTTTCACCGCAGGTATGCATCGGTGCATGGCCTCCTATGAGCCGGTAATCTCCACATACGTCACCGGTGGGAGTCTTCGATGCGAACCCCGTTCATGCTGCTGGCCGCTGCGGTCGCCGGCGGTTTGTCGTGCAGCGGACCTGCGCCGGCGCAGGAGTGGCCGAGTCGGCCGCTCACCATGGTGGTGCCGTTTGCGGCCGGCGGCGGGGCCGACCTCCTAGGACGTATTCTGGCGCCACCGCTGTCCGAATTGCTCGGCCAGCCGGTCACCGTTGAAAACATCGGCGGCGCAGGCGGCGTGACGGGCGCCTTGCGGGTCTCGCGGGCTGCGCCCGACGGCTATCAGTTCGTGCTCGGCACAACCGGCACGCATTCTCAGAGCCAATCGCTGTACAAGAATCCCCTCTACCACGCCGCGACCGATTTCACGCCGGTGGCTCTTGTCGCCGAGCAACCGATCCTGCTCGTTGCGCGCAAGGATTTTCCCGCCGACAATCTTGCGGACTTCATCGCCTATACCGGGGCAAATCAGGACAAGATGCAATTCGGCTCGGCCGGAACCGGTTCCGGGGTTCATCTGGCCTGCGTGCTATTCAATGCAGCGATGGGGGTGAACATCGTCCATGTTCCATATCGTGGCACTGCACCCGCTATGCAAGACCTGATCGCCGGCCGGATCGACTACCAGTGTGCTGTCATTACGCCGGTGGTCCCGCAGATCCAGAGCGGTCTGGTGAAGGCCATCGCAACCCTGACCAAGCATCGCACCCCGATATTGCCGGACCTCGCCACTGCCCAGGAGCAGGGCCTCGCGGGTTTCGAGGCCTACATCTGGTTCGCGATCTTCCTGCCCAAGGGCACGCCGGCCGACATCGCCCACAAGCTCCAGCGCGCCATTGCGGCGGCGGAGAATCTACCGAGCGTGCGGGAACGGCTGAAGGAAATCGGCGCCGCCCCGATCACGCCCGAGCGCCAGACGCCGGAATATCTTGCGGCATTCGTCGAGCACGAGATCGCCAAATGGGCCGCGCCCATCCGGGCCAGCGGCGTCAGCGTGGAGTGAACGCTGTTCGCAGGGAGGACAGTGATAGTTTCCGAGCCTACATCACCCCATGCCCCTTGGCCTTGAGCCGCCGCATCGTGGGCGAGGTAACCAGATCCGAAATCGGGACATTCCAGATTTCCGCCGTCCTCTGGGCATCGTAGTCCCGCATCAAGGACTGCAACTGCGACAGCTCTGCAACCGTCGCCCCACGCAGGCCGAAACCGCGCGCAATCGAGCCAAAATCGGCGCGGCCGAAAATCGCCCCGCTATCGTCGAGGCCGTCCTGGCGCAGCTTGTGCACCTCTGCTCCATAGGCGCCGTCGTTGAGGACGCATATCAGGAGACGCAGGCCGTGCCGCTTGAGGGTCTCAAGCTCCTGGATGTGCATGATCAGGCTGCCGTCGCCTTCGATCAGCACGACTTTCCCGTTATTCTCGGCTGCTGCGACGCCGATCGCAATGGAGATGGAATTGCCGATTGCCCCAAACGCCCGCATCACGTGGAACTGCTCGGGCCTGCGGCCGCGCATGTGGGTCTGGAAATAGGCAGAATGGCCCGAACCACTCACCATCTCCCAATCCTTCGGGATGACGCGGTCAAGTTCCGCCACCACATGGCGCGGATCGAATGTGCCGGGGGCGATCGAGAATTGCGCCGTGTCGGGCGCCGCCAGCGCGATCCGCTGCGCTAGCTCGACCGATCGAAATCCGGCTTTCGCGCCTCCACTCGCCAATTCCCATGTGGCGGCCTCTATACCGGCCTTCGCATCCGCCCGCACAAACAGGTCGGCCGTCCGCATGCCGTCCTTGAGGCCGCGCGGCCGTTCGTCGATTTGCGCCACAAAAGCCTTGGGGAACAAGGCGCCGCCGTCGGTGGTGTAGTAGGTGAGGCTAGCGCCCGCCGCGATCACCAGATCGGATTCGGCGAACAGCTCGCGGGCGATCTCGGTGGAAAAGCCGCCCGCCACACCGATCGAATAGGGATTATGGTCGAACATTCCCCGCGCCGGCAGCGTAGTTGACAGCAAGGCGCCGCATGCATCTGCCAATTCCTCGATCGCGGCTTGCGCGCCGGAACGTACCGCACCCCGGCCCGCGATGATGATCGGGCGCTGTGCTCCGGCCAGTCGCTCAACCAGCCGGCCAAGCATGTCGGGATTTGGCGGCGTGCGGCCGGTCTCGGGAACGAGGGACGATGACGACACGTATTCCGACAAGCCCGGCAACGGAAGTTTCTGCAGATCATAGGGAACCCCGAGCACCGCCGGCCTGCGTTCGTGGCGCGCAACGTAAAAGGCCTCGCGCACCGAATCGTACATGCGTGCCGTGCTGTGCGCCCGAATGTAATGCGCCCCGGTCGCCGTCACCAAAGGGGCTTGGTCGAACGCCTGATTGTACCATCGGGCGTTGATCGGGCTTTCGCCGGCGAACACCACCATCGGCACGCCGACACGGGTTGCCGTGGTCAGCGCCCGTCGCGATCTGGGTGACTCCGGGACCGCAGGTCACGGTGGCAACGCCGACCTTGCCGGTCGCGCTGTGATACCCCATGGCCATGCCGCAGGCGCAGTGCTCGTGTCGGGCATGAATACCCGCATGCCGTCGATTTTCGACATTGCGGTCGCCCAGTGCAGGTTGCCGTCGCCTAACAGGCTGAACACGGTATCGACGCCCTCGCCTGCAAAGGCTTGAGCCAACATTTCATAGATCGGCAGATTGCTCATTTCGGTTCCGGCCGGGATTGCTGCAGGCGAAGGCGGGACGTGATCGCACACGCCCCCGCGAGACCTTGCGCGATCCAGGGTGGATGTTAGAGCATTTTTCGATCGGGTTGACACTCACGATGCTGTCACCGCTCCGGCTGAGCACTTGTCAAAGCCTTGACCGGGCAATGACACCGGGAGGCCCAGGGCCACGCAAGTATGAGGTCTATAAGATGCCCCCTCGCCAGCGCGCCGACATCCTGCTCGTTGAACGTGGGCTGTTCGAAAGCCGGGCCAAGGCACAGGCTGCGATCGCGGCCGGGCTTGTTACTGCGGACGCGATGCCGGTGCGCAAGGCCTCCGACATCATCGCGGTCGATGCCGCGCTGGCGGCTGAGCCGGCCTTCCCATGGGTATCGCGTGGCGGCGTCAAGCTTGACGACGCGCTCGCCCGTTTCGGCGTCGCCGTCGCCGGACGCATCTGTCTCGATGTGGGTGCCTCGACCGGCGGATTTACGCAGGTGCTCCTCGCCCGCGGCGCGCGGCGCGTTTATGCGGTCGACGTCGGCACCGGCCAGCTTCACCCCCATCTGCGGGACAACCCGAAGATCGTTTCATTGGAGCAGACTGACATCCGTACCCTCGATCGGGGGCGACTCGCCGAAGAACCCGATTTCGTCACCATCGATGTGAGCTTCATTTCTCTGAAGTCGGTGCTGCCGGCCGCCTTGGCGCTTGCAGCCCGGCCGGCGCAGGTCCTCGCCCTGGTGAAGCCGCAGTTCGAGGCACCGCGCGCCCATATAAAAAAGGGAATCGTGCGCGATCCGGCCGTCCATGAGGCGGTTGTCGCCGACATCGCCGCCTATGCGGCCTCGCTCGGCTGCCGCGACGTTGTGAGCTTTCCCTCCCCGATCGCCGGCGCCGACGGCAACCGCGAGTTTTTCATAGGGGCGGCGCTTGGTTGAGCGACTTGCCATCGACCATCTCGGCGCCCGCGGCGACGGCGTCGCATTATCCGACGCTGGACCGATCTATGTGCCGTATACGCTGCCGGGCGAAATCGTCGAGGTCGATCCCTGGCCCGGCCATCCGGACCGGCGCAACCTGTTGCGCGTCGAGACCGCAAGCCCCGCGCGGATTGAGCCGATCTGCGCGCATTTCGGCGTGTGCGGCGGCTGCGCGCTCCAGCATTGGGATGCGGCGCCATATCGCGCCTGGAAGCGCGAGACGGTGGTGGCGCAGCTTCGTCACGCTGGTATTGCGGCGAGCGTCGCCGACCTCATCGATGCCCATGGCGAGGGCCGCCGCCGCGCCGTGCTGCACGCGCGGCGCGGCACCCACGACATCCTGGCAGTGGGCTTCGCAGCGATGCAGGCCCACCGGATCGTATCGATCGATCGCTGCCCGATTCTCGCTCCTGGCCTGACCGGCCTCATCGATGCCGCGTGGGCGATTGCCGAAACGCTCACGCCCGCCGCAAAACCGCTCGACATCCAGGCGACCGCAACCGATGGCGGCATCGACGTGGACGTGCGGGGCTCGGGCCCGCTCACGGCCCCGCTCATGCTCGCGCTCGCCCGCGTCGCCGAGGCCCACCGGCTGGCGCGCATCACTCGTCACGGCGAACTGGTGGCACAGCGCGCCGAGCCGAGGGTGCGGATCGGGCGCGCCACGGTGGCGCCGCCGCCCGGCGCCTTCCTGCAGGCGACGGCGCTTGGCGAGGAGACACTGGCGCGGCTCGTGCTGGAGCACGTCGGCGACGCCAAGGCGGTCGCCGACCTTTTCGCCGGCATCGGACCGTTTGCGCTGCGGCTTGCCGAGCGCGCCCGCGTGGTCGCAGCCGATAGCGACGCCGGCGCCATCGAAGCGCTACGTCGCGCAGCCGCCACAACCAGCGGGCTCAAACCGATCGCTGCGGAGCGGCGCGACCTGTTCCGCCGTCCGTTCGTCGCCCAGGAACTCGCGGGGCTCGACGCCGTGGTATTCGATCCGCCACGCCAGGGCGCCGAGGCGCAGGCGCGCGAGCTTGCCAAGAGCCGCGTTCCGGTCATCGTGGCGGTGTCGTGCAACCCAGCCACCTTCGCGCGCGATACCAAAATCCTGATCGACGGCGGTTATCGCCTCGGCGAAGTGACGCCGGTCGATCAGTTCCGTTATTCCGCCCATGTCGAGATCGTGGCGAAGTTGACGCGGTGAGCGGACCCTAGCCCGGCACATTTTTGACCGGACGAATTGATAGAGCAGACGACGGTACACCGGCAGCCTTCAGAAAAGGGGTACGCCGCGTCGAAGACGTTTCCCGCAAGCGCTCTTCTGGTCCCAGCGCTGCTGCCTGAACTCGCAATAACGCTGGATGCGCTGGGTGCCTGCGGCGGACATAGTCGGCACGCGAGTCCTTACCTCGCGAATGCAGCTCAACGTCGCACAATTTTATCGGCACAAAAAAGCGCAGAGACCATCATGGATCCCTGCGCCGGTAAAACAATTCATCGGAAGCCCTTAGTCTCGATCTCAATCCCGATCTTCATCGTCGTGCGGAATCGCGCCTTGAGCGAACAAGCTGGAAAGATCGTTGGCGTTTACGGCATCGCCCAGGAAAAGCGGCCTGGTCACATGGAAGATTTTCTGCATGGTGCGCAGATCAGACGAGTGCGTGAGAAAGACCGGGCTGGCGAACGGGACGCCGTTCACGTTGGGGTGAGCCCGGGGTGAAATCACGATCTCGCCAATGGTGTGATTGAGGTCGTCCGCGTTATCACCCGCCACCCCATCCCGTTCGGACTCGTCCCACCAGATAATGATCGCGCCGCGATCCCGATAGGCGCGGGACGCCATGATCGTGGGAACTACGATGCTCAGGAAGTTGTCGCCCTGGCGGATGTTGGCCGCGTCTCCCGTCAGGCCGAGGAAGCCCCCCTTAAGCGCGGTGTGCATGTCGTTGAACTGATTGGGAGAAATCCAGTTGTAGTCGGCCACGGTATTGTTGGCCAGATCAACAAACAACTGCTGCAACGGAGCATAGTTCTGGGACTGCGGATTGGCCGGCGTGGGATCGTCGCCGCCGCTGCTGTCTGAGAAGAACACCTGGGGATTGTGCTTCGCGGCGTAGTCAAACTGCGTCGAGCCGTTGAACTGATTGACGCCCGAGGCAAAGTTTCCGGAGAAGCTGGTGAGCGGAACCGTCCATTGATTCCTCGGCAGGACAACATTGGTCAGTTGGCCATTAACCCTCGTCAGGTCAATGTCTTCCTGATACGACCGCCAGGTCCTTCCGGCCTGGGTCAAGAGACGGACAAGATGAAGCTGATTGTCCTGATTATTGACTTGGTTCGTGGGACCAGTGGGGACAAAGGGATCAGCGTCGTTGGACACGGTGAAATTGGTGCCGGCCTCCGCCCAAATGTAGTTGGGTTCGGAAGGATGGATATGGGGATTATTCCCGCTGGCCGTGGCCAGGACGTTGTGGTAGTTCGCGGCAAAGGCCACCTGTTTGCTGGCAACGTTGGTTCCGTTAACCAGGCTGTTGATGAACGGGGCGTTGGGGTTCTGGAAAATCTGCTGGATGGGACCGGAAAACTGGTTGGCCGGCTGCGTCCAGTTGTGGTTTTCCATGGCGATCACGAAGACCCTCTTGATTGGGCCGCCATCGTCCGCGCGGGCCTGCGATTGGATTGAGACAGTCAGCAGGGCCAATAAGCCCAGCGTTCCGAAACGTCTGAGGTGCGACATCAACTACCTCCAGAAGAGTGGGTTTGGCGCCGATGCTGGCCAACTCAACATGGACCAACACACCGGCCCAGGCAGGAATATTATTGGCGGATGAAAACCAGATGACTTTTTGGTGAATAAACTACCGTCTCGTATACTCGCGAAAGTTGTTCCGCACGGAGAGCAGTCCCGTACCGCTTGAGAATCCTCAGGTCCAGCCGCCAGGCAGTCATCAAAACTCTTGTTCGCTTTGGGCTTGGATCAACGACGCGCAGCCGGTCGAGATGCGCCTGTTGCGCCGCGCGCGATGCCGCGGTCGGTGCGAATTCCGGTGCGGGCGGCGTCTGCCTGCGACAGCATCGTAGGGTGGGCAAAGCCAACGGGTCCGGCCTTCGGCCGGCCCGATGACAGGCTCCGCGTGCCCACCAAGGCCGCAGCCGCGTGGGCACGGCGCGAAGACGCGGCTTTGCCTACCCTATCGCGCGCTGCTATATTGAACCAATGAACCAGATGTTCTCATCGACGAGGCGCCGGCCAAGCACGCAAGCAGCTGAAGGATTGCCGCGTTGGCGCTGGACTGTGGCGGAAATCGAGCGCGTCGCCGCAGCAGGGCTGTTTGCGGGTTGCGATAAGTTTGAGTTGGTGGGCGGGGAGATGGTGCCGATGTCGCCAAAGGGACGCCGCCACGAATTGATCCGTCTGGAACTGACCTATCGGTGGTCTCGAATAGTTTCGGAAAAGGTGATGGTCGCTGCCGAACCTCAGTTCAATCTCGATGCGGATACATATTTGAATCCCGACATTCTTGTTCATCCCAGATCGACGGCCACATATGATTTGCAAGGTCCCGCGGCGCTCTTGGTCGTAGAAATTGCTGAAACCAGCTTGAGCTACGATCTCAAAATGAAATTGTCCCTTTATGCCGCCAATGGCGTCCCCGAGTATTGGGTGATCAATGCCGTGACGTTGCAGACGACGGTACACCGGCAGCCTTCAGAAAAGGGCTACGCCGCGTCGGAGACGTTTCCCGCAGGCGCGCTTCTGGTCCCGTCGCTGCTGCCCGAGCTCGCAATTGCGCTGGATGTGCTGGGTGTCTGAGGCGGACATAGTCGGCAGGCGAGTCTTTACCTTGCCCCCCTTGCGGGGAGGTCGGAATTTGCGCGCTCTTCGCGCAAATTCCGGGTGAGGGGGCCTCTCCGCGAGTCCGAGCCCGTGGAGAGCGCCCTCACCCCGACCCTGTCCCCGCAAGCGGGGAAAGGGAGAAGAAACTCACCACCACTTCGCCCGATCCCGCACCTCGCGGCTTGCCTTCGATGCCTCGGCCATCAGCATGCCGCTGTCGATCGCCGTCAGCTTGCCGCCGCGCTTGAGGATGCGGCCATCCACCATCAGGGTGTCGACGTTCCAGGCCTGCGCGGAATCCACCAGCATGTAATAGGGGTCGGTGACCGGCCCCATGTTGATGTCGCGCGTATTCACCAGAATGAGGTCGGCGCGCTTGCCTTTGGCGATCGA
>Ga0126376_10001041_pt1 | contig 14624 bp, 14 predicted proteins | sample PanSoiMetPlot_15_FD_92760 | JGI IMG/M metagenome (GOLD analysis project Ga0126376, IMG submission 92760) | Tropical forest soil microbial communities from Panama - MetaG Plot_15 | ecosystem: Environmental > Terrestrial > Soil > Tropical forest > Bulk soil | place: Panama | collected 2016-02-17
AGTGTTGACCCGGATGATCTAACCGGCAACGACGACGACACAATCAACAACAAGCCCGAGCAGGGAAATGAGAAGCGCGACGTGGCACCGGCGCCGTCAACGAAACCGGCAGTCGAGGATCTGCAACTGAAGAAGGCGCTCGAACTACTGAAAGACAAGCCGGCTCAGCGTGCTGCCGCTTAATTTACGAACACTGGTAAACGCGGATGGAGCGGATTAAATCCGTATTCCATCCGCGTTTTTCTGTGTTCCATATCGGGTACACTCCTGTACGCAAACATTGGTTTTCGCTTATGAATCCGTTGCAACTCACCTTTTTGCACTGTTGATTGGTAGAATTACGCGAACTTACCCGGCTTCTTCAAATCACCCGACATTGAGGAATAGGTCTTGCAGCTTGCTGACTGTACTCGAGGAGTACTTGATCTTTTTGCGAGGAGAAGCAGAGCGATGATTTTGACTAACAAATTACTACCGGTGGCTCTGATCGCCGCCCTGGTCGGTGGTTCTGTAGGGGCACTGGTTATGCACAAGAGCCAGCCCGCAGCGGCTGAGACTACGACAACTGCAGCGCCTGTTGCACAGGACACTGCGACTGCTCAACCCGCTTCTTACAACGAAGCAGTTCCGGCCGAGTTCACTACGCCAGGCGAGCAGACGGCTTATAAGACAGGTTTCGCTGACGGCTATGCCGCCGCTATGCAAACCGAACAAAGAACTGTGACAAGCACACGTCGCCCGGCGCGCGTCGTTTATCGTAACGGTCGGGTTTCGTCCAATCGCGTGTATTACAACTATGCGCCACGCAGACGAAGTTTCTGGGACAAGCACCGCGACAAGCTGACGGTGGCGATGGGTACCGGCGCGGGTGCGGCCATCGGTGGTCTAATCGGCGGTGGTAAGGGTGCGGCCATTGGCGCGCTGTCCGGTGCAGGTGGTTCGGCGCTGTGGACCTACAAGCTGCGCAACCGAAACCGGAACTACTAATCGATTAGAGGTCCGGAGTAGTGAGCAAAGCTAAACTTGCTATCGCTCTAACTATTCTCAGTGTTGCGACTGTTGGGAGGGCGGTTCCGATTCAAGGGACCGCCCCTCGACGTGTTCAGCGTCTGAGACCTGCCAATGCCATGGCTCCGATTCGTCTGCGTGACGAACGCGAGCGCGGTTTGTTGGCGCAGGGGTGGATCAACGGCGCCGGTCCGTTTGTCTTCGCGATCGATACGGGCGCAGGTGTTTCCCTTATCGGTCGAGATGTGGTTGAGCGAGCGCGGCTGCAGTTGACGAGGTCGCGCCAGCCGCTGGTGGGTGGTCTCACGAGTTCACCGATTTCTTCAGATCAGGAAACGCAGATCTCGGGAATCGCATTAGGCTCCCGTGACAACCGAGTGTCGGGAGGGTTTACGGCAGCGGTGGTGAATACTTTGCCGGGTTCGATTGATGGAGTCCTGGATCCGACAGAGGTTTTCAAACCGTTTGGATATTCAGTTGATCTACCGAATCACGAGCTACAGGTCCTGGATGGGTCGTATCGTCTGCGAGTAACTGACGTGCCGAGAGATGGCGCGGTAGTGCGTTGGGTGCGTGAAGCAGGCAGCAACCGTCCGTTTGTGAGACTCAGCGATGGGCGTCTGGCGTTACTCGATACCGGATCACGTCTCGGATTGGCGTTAAGCGAAGGAAGACTAGCGGCGGGGAGTGGAGACATGATTCACGACCTCGGCGGCGGAACAATTCAATCGCGCCGAGTCGCGCCACAGACAGTAAGCATCGGAGCGCTCGTTCTTAATAAAGTGCCGACCGATTTGTTAACCGGAGTCGCTCCGGGAACACCGATCATCCTCGGACGCGGCGCGCTCTTCCCGTTCAAGATCACCTTCGATCCAGCCTCAAGACTCATCGCGTTCGAGCCGACAGAGTAAGAGTTTCTTCTTAAAGTGGAATATTCCCGTGCTTTTTCGGTGGATTTGAGTCGCGTTTGTTCTCGAGCAGCGCAAGGGCGCGGATGAGTTTCGGTCTTGTCTGCGCGGGCTCGATTACTTCGTCAATGAATCCTCTTTCTGCGGCGACGTACGGGCTGGCAAACTTATCTTCGAGCTCTGCAATCTTTGTCTTGCGCGCGGACTCCTTGTCCTGCGCTTCGCTGAGTTCGCGGCGATAGAGAATCCCCACTGCCCCTTCAGCACCCATCACTGCAATCTCCGCCGTCGGCCACGCAAAGTTAACGTCGGTACGAATATGCTTCGACGCCATGACGCAATAAGCGCCACCGTAAGCCTTGCGGGTGATCACCGTGACTTTGGGCACGGTCGCCTCAGCAAACGCATAAAGCAGCTTGGCGCCGTGAGTGATGATGCCGCCGTGTTCCTGCGACACGCCTGGCATAAAGCCCGGAACGTCTTCAAACGTGACTAGCGGAATGTTGAAGCAATCACAGAAACGAACAAAACGCGCTCCCTTAAGCGATGCCGCGATATCCAGCACACCTGCAAGAAATGCCGGCTGGTTTGCCACAATTCCCACCGAACGTCCACCGAGCCTCGCAAACCCGACGCAGATATTCGGCGCAAACATCGATTGCACTTCAAAGAAGTAACCATCGTCGACGACAGCATTGATGACGTCGCGAATGTCGTAAGGTTGATTGGAAGCTTCCGGAACTATCTCGTTCAACTTCGACTCGATGCGGTCCACCGGATCGCTGGCCTCAACACGCGGTGCATCTTCGAGATTGTTCGAAGGAATAAACGATAAGAGCTCGCGCACGATCCGCAGCGCGTGCTCGTCAGAATCCGCCGCAAAATGCGACACACCAGAAACACTGTTGTGCGTCACCGCGCCGCCCAGCGCTTCTTTCGTGACCTCTTCATGCGTCACGGTCTTGATCACGTCAGGTCCAGTGATGAACATGTAAGACGTGTCTTTGACCATGATGTTGAAGTCAGTGATCGCGGGACTGTAAACGGCGCCGCCGGCACACGGACCCATGATGCAACTGATCTGCGGGACCACGCCGCTCGCGAGTGTGTTGCGCAGAAAAATATCTGCGTAACCGCCGAGACTGACCACCCCTTCCTGAATGCGCGCGCCGCCGGAATCATTCAACCCGATAATCGGAGCGCCGACCTTCATCGCCAGGTCCATCACCTTGCAGATTTTTTCGGCATGTGTCTCGGAAAGGGAACCGCCAAAGACAGTAAAGTCCTGCGCGAAGACAAATACGTTGCGGCCGTCGATCAAACCGTGGCCCGTGATCACGCCATCGCCGGGATAGAGTTGTCTGTCGAGCCCGAAGTCTTTCGAACGATGGACCACCAGCTTGTCAAACTCCTCGAAGGACCCGTCATCAAGCAAAAACTCGATGCGCTCGCGTGCGGTCATCTTTCCGGCTTCGTGTTGTTTCTGAACGCGAGATTTGCCGCCGCCCGCCTCTGCCTTCACGCTGCGCTCACGCAGGATTTCGAGCTTCGATTTTGAATGTTTCGGTTGTTGTTTCGAGGCCATATTAATCGTTGAAGGGAAACGCTCGAGCGTCGATGAGTTGGGTCAACTCCTTCAGCGCGCCATGCGCATTTGCCTGAACGTCCTCAGGGTAAGCATACGCCCGGGCATTTGCTTCAAAGTCATCGAGGTCCAGAATCTTGTAAGTGAGGTCAGGGGCGACCAACACATCAATATCGAGATCGATGTAGCTCAGCACGTGGCCGTCGAAACTCGGCGGCTGATTGATGTTGCAATAAAAGCTCTTCAGCTTGCCGCCGCTATCACTGAACCGAAACACGTTGTACCAGCGATCGAGCCAGTAGTATTCGGTGCTGACGGTTCCCAGGGCAATCGTGCCGAGCAGATCGTGTTCGATCTCTTCTTCGAAGACTGCGTCGAGTATCAACAGCGGGCCTTCGCGCTTCGCGATGCGAGCAGGCCAGCGACGATGTTCACGCCCATCGTATTTGCGCACGCTGACAACGATCTCGTCGCTATTTCCTTCCACTCTTGGCCCAATCAGCCAAAAACTGCGCTTGCCCTTTATCGGTCAACGGATGATTGAACAGTTGATCGATCACCTTGAACGGCATCGTAGCGATATCCGCGCCCATCCGCGCTGCTTCGATCACGTGAACGGGATGGCGCAAACTCGCAGCCAGTACCTCAGTCTTCCAACTGTAGTTCTGATAAATCTCGATGATGTTTTGCAGCAGCAGCAATCCGTTCTCACCGATATCATCCAGGCGCCCGAGGAACGGGCTGATGAACGATGCGCCCGCCTTTGCGGCGAGGATCGCTTGTGCCGGCGAAAAGCATAACGTGACATTCACCCGAATGCCTTCGTCCGAAAGTTGTCGCGTCGCTTTCAATCCATCGCGCGTGAGCGGACACTTGATCACGACGTTGGGCGCGATCTTCGAATACTCGCGTCCCTCGCGAAGCATGCCGTCTGTGTCCTGACTCGTCACTTCCGCCGAGACAGGTCCCTGGACGATCTCACAGATCGCGGCGATGTGTTGCTTGAAATCGACGTCGCCTTCCTTCGAGATCAATGTCGGATTCGTCGTCACGCCATCAGCGAACCCGAACCCTGCGGCTTCGCGAATCTCGTTTAGATTTGCAGTATCAAGAAAAAATTTCATAACCGAACTCCTATCATCTGCTGGTTCAGGATACTCGATTCACGAGTTTCCCAATCCCACTCACCTCAACCTCCACCGTATCACCAGCCTTCATGCGCGAGACGCCCGCGGGCGTTCCAGTCGCGATCAGGTCACCGGGATACAGTGTCATGATCTCAGAGATGTACCTTATAAGAAAGGGGACTGAAAATGCCATGTCAGCCGTGTTGCCTTTTTGTTTTACTTCGCCGTTCAGACGTGTCACGACCGTCGCGTTCGCCGGATCGACATCTGTCTCAATCCAGGGTCCGACGGGACAGAAGGTGTCGAAGGATTTGCCGCGAGTGAACTGCACGTCTTTGCGCTGGAGATCGCGGGCCGTGACGTCGTTCACGCACGTGTATCCAAGGACATAACTCAACGGATCTTCGTGGCTCCCAATTTTGCGCGCGACGCGCCCGATAACGACACCCAGTTCACCTTCATGCTCGACTTGCTGTGACGCGCTCGGCAATACGATGTCTTCACCCGACGAGATGATTGCCGACGGCGCCTTCAGGAAGAGCAGCGGCTCGTCCGGCATTTTATTGCCCAGTTCTGCAGCGTGTTCGCGGTAGTTTCGTCCAACGCAAACGATCTTTGAAGGCCGGATAGGTTCTAGTAGTTTCATATTTTTTACGGCGCCTTTTCTGATCCGACTTCGGATGGCGGACTGACGTTGCCGGCGTTGTCCACCGCCGTCACGTAGTAGTAGTAAGTCTTGCCCGGCTCGACTTTGTCGTCCGTGAAAGTCGTGCGCGTCAGAAGCGTCTGATTCAGCTTGGTCCAATTCTGCTTCGGCAGATCGGGATCGGTCGATCTATAAATGTTGTAACCGGCGATGTCGGTCTCTTTATTCGCAGCGAAAAAGATCGCCAGTTTCGCGGATGAAGGCTCGGGCGCCGCGACGCTCGGGCGCTCGGGCGCGGCCGGCGGAAACACATCCTTGGGCGAAACGGAAACGGCGTTGGAATTAAGACTCTCGACCTGTGCGCCGCCGGTTCCGAGTGAAACTGCACGAACGATGTAACGATAGTTGCTGCCGAATTGAAAGTTCTTGTCCGCGTATTCCGTTCCTGAAATCAGCGAGGTATTGACCGGCTGATTACCCGGCGCAGTTTGCGACTCGTCCGTGCGATAGACGTTGTAGCCGAGAAGATTCACGGGTGTTGAATTGTCGATGTTCGCTGCAGGCGCTTGCCATGAAAGCGTGATCGCGTCTTCGGCAATCTTGACCTGACTCGAGAGTACCGGTGCCTGCGCGATGCGCGCGGCTGGCTCGATGCTCAGAAAGTTGGAGAACGCCGCTCGCTGGCCTGAGGCATTCACGTAACGAATCGCGTAACGCAGGCGAGTCGGTTGCCCGGCGAGCTCGAGCGTATCTCTGTAAGTAAGCGTGTCGCCGGCAGTCTGGATCTGTTCGTACGTGAGGGAACCGACAAGAGTCGCGCGAGCAGAGAATTCGTCTTCGGTGAGAGCGAGCGGCGCACCGGGTTTTTCGGCGAGACGGTAGACGTCGACACGCCTGATGCTTTGCACGCTGCTGTCCGGCGCATTTCGCGCCGGCGCAGGCCAATTGAGGATGACTTCATTTCCTTGCTGTGCGCCTGAGAGAGACTCGGTGCGTTGCTGTACGCGTTCGACGGGCGGCAGCGGCGGCCTGCGCTTGCCGCAACCGGAAATGCCAATGATGCCAACTACAAAAGCACAAAGACAGAGGGCTTTGCCGATAGAGGTCATCTAGTAATGTGCGGATTGTCTCTGCGGTTCTCGGCGCAGTCTCTGCGTTCTTCGCGTTAAAAAGTATTTCACGCAAAGGACGCAGAGGATTACGCAGAGGTACGCAGAGAAGAGCTTCACAGAATGTAACGACTGAGATCCTGGTCTTTAACTGTCTCTGAGAGCATGCCGGAAACGTATGCGCCATCGATGCGCTGGTGCTTCGGATCGAGATCGGGACCTTCAAAACTGATCTCCTCCAGCAGTTTCTCCATGATCGTCTGCAAACGACGCGCGCCGATGTCTTCAGTCTGCTGATTGACCTGCGCGGCATAGTTCGCGATGGAGTCGATCGCGTCCGAAGTAAACTCCATAGTCACACCTTCGGTTTCCATCATCGCCTGGTACTGCTTGATCAGTGCGTTGCGTGGCTCCGTCAGGATCCGTTTGAAGTCTTCAACCGTCAACGACTCGAGCTCGACACGAATCGGAAAACGACCCTGCAGTTCCGGAATCAAGTCAGAAGGCTTCGAAACGTGAAACGCGCCGGCCGCGATGAAGAGAATGTGATCGGTGCGCACCATGCCGTAACGAGTGTTGACTGTTGTTCCCTCGACGATCGGCAGAATGTCGCGCTGCACGCCTTCACGCGAAACATCCGGACCATGGCCAGACTCCCTACCGGCGATCTTGTCGATCTCGTCGAGAAAGATGATGCCTGAATTCTCAACTCGCTCGATTGCTGCGCGCGCCACCTGGTCCATATCGATCAGGCGCTCTTCTTCTTCCTGCATCAGGTATTCCATCGCCTCGTCGACGCGCAGCTTGCGACGCTTGGTGCGTCCTTGAAAGAGATTGCCCAACATGTCTTTCATGTTGATGCCCATCTCTTCGACGCCTTGTGGTCCAGCGAGCTCGATCACTGGGAAGTTTTTCTCTCTGACTTCGAGCTCGACCAGACGATTGTCGAGCTTGCCGCTGCGCAACTGCGTGCGGAGCTTTTCGCGCGTGCGTTGAAACTGCTCGTCACGCGTGGGACTGTCGAGCTCAGTCGACGGTTCTTCACTCGTGTCCGCATCGAAGTCGTAAAAACTCGAAGCTGAACGAAGCGGCGGCAAGAGCAGATCGAGAATACGTTCTTCAACGTTTAGTTCTGCTTTTTCCGCGATCTCTTCGCTCTTTTCCTGACGTGTCATCTCGACCGAAATCTCCGTGAGATCGCGAATCATGCTCTCAACGTCGCGGCCAACGTAGCCGACTTCAGTAAACTTTGATGCTTCCACCTTCAGAAAAGGGGAGTTTGACATACGTGCGAGACGGCGTGCGATCTCAGTTTTGCCGACACCGGTCGAGCCGATCATGATGATGTTCTTCGGCATCACGTCGACGGCCAGTTCGGGAGGCAACTTTTGTCTCCGCACACGATTTCTCAAAGCGATTGCTACTGCCCGCTTGGCATTGCGCTGTCCGACAACGTGCTTATCGAGTTCGGTCACGATCTGGCGCGGTGACATCTCGTCGAGCCGTGCTTCTTCGTCAACTTCTCCAGCCAAATAAATAACCATTGCCTTGCCTTATAAAAGTTTACAGTTCCTCAACTATGATGTTTTGATTCGAATAAATGCAGATCTCACCAGCGATGCGTAACGATTCGACTGCGATCTCACGCGCTGAAAGTGTCGTGTGTTTTATCAACGCACGAGCAGCGGCCAGTGCATATGAACCACCGGAACCGATCGCGAGCACGCCCTCATCAGGCGCGATCACGTCGCCATTGCCGGACAAGAGAAACGACGACTTCTTATCAGCAACCACCAGCAAAGCTTCGAGATGACGCAACATCTTGTCAGTGCGCCATTCTTTGCTCAGCTCAATCGCCGCGCGCTCGAGATTGCCGTGGTATTGTTCGAGTTTGCTTTCAAAGCGCGTCAACAACGAAAAAGCATCTCCCGTAGCTCCTGCGAAACCTGCTAAAATCTGGTCGTTATAAAGGCGTCGTACCTTCTTGGCACTCGCCTTCATCACAGTTTCGCCCATTGTCACCTGCCCGTCGCCCGCGAGAGCCACATTGGCGTCTTTCCTGACGAGCAATACGGTAGTGCTGCGCACCCTATCCTTTTGTTTCTGCATTTTTCTTTAACGAGACTATAGGAACTCGTTTCAATGTAAGTCAAGGACGCCTTCTGCCGCCGATCAACACCAAAGCAAGCGGACATGAGTTATGATAGGTTGTGGCAAAAATGAAGGTGGCGAAGAACCAAACTATGCAAAGACAACCACGCATCGGCATCACGATGCGCATTGAACTCGCGACCAATCGATTCTATCTGGCGCGGCACTACAGCGAAGCGGTCGAGGCGGCCGGCGGGGCTCCGATACACATCAGCCTGATTCCGAATTCGGATTACATCGATTCAGTTGTCGAAGGTTTGGACGGCATTCTGCTGCCCGGCAGCGATTCTGACGTGGACCCACTGAGGTATGGACAGGAACCACATCCAGAGCTCGGTCCGGTGCATGTCATCAAGGACCAAACTGACCTGCTGGTAATCGAAGCGGCTGAAAGAAAACGGATACCGCTGTTCGCGATCTGCTTCGGTATGCAGATACTCAACGTCGCGCGCGGCGGGACGTTAATCCAGGACATCAAGTCGCAGGTGCCTGATGCAATCAAGCACGAGCAGGGCGCGCCACGAGAACGTCCTTCACATCGCGTCCGGATGCTCGAGAACACGAAACTCACGAACATCGCCGGCGCGGTTGATGCGCTTGTCAACAGTCACCATCACCAGGCGATCGAGTCGGTCGGCGCTGACCTGGTTGCGACGGCATGGACCAGTGACGGCGTGATCGAAGCCATTGAAGATCCACGACCGGATCGATTCGTGATGGCAGTGCAGTGGCATCCGGAGCTGGGTTGGGAGAACGACGGGCTCTCTCAACGCCTCTTCCGAAGATTTGTTAACGAAGCAGCCGTTGCACGTGAATCATTACTCGCCTCGATCTCGGCGCCCGCATGAGTCAAGCGCACGATAAGCTGCGTTTGGGGGATCGGGTGGCGCTCGTTACCGGAGGCTCACGCGGCATTGGCAAGGCGGTTGTCGCTCTCTTTGCGTCCTGCGGCGCGCACGTCGCCGTGAATTACGTGAGAGATGAAGCAGCGGCAAATGCGACCGTGAAGATGGCCCAAGCTCACGGCGTCAAGGCGTTGGCGATTCAAGCGGACGTTTCACACCTCGATCAAGCCGAGCAGTTACTTCAACAAACAGTTGAGCATTTTGGTCGCGTCGACTTCCTGATCTGCAATGCCGGGATCTGGGAAGGCGCTCCGGTTGAAGCAATCTCTGAAGAGCTTTGGAATAAAACGTTGGAAATAAATCTCAAAGGTACGTGGTCGGTGTGTCGCGCTGCGGTGCCGTTGATGAAGCAGCAGAGGTTCGGGCGGATCGTGATCGTGAGCTCGACGGCGGGGCAGAGAGGCGAGGCGAATGTTTCGAACTACGCCGCATCAAAAGGCGGACAGATTTCGTTCACGAAGTCGCTTGCTCCGGAACTGGGCGGTTTTGGAATTAACGTCAACTGCGTCGCGCCCGGTTGGGTGCAAACTGAAATGACAACTGAGGCGCTCGCGGATAGCGCAACACAAGAAGCAATCGTCAAGATAATTCCGCTCGGTCGTGTAGCGACGCCTGAAGAGATTGCCGGACCGATCGTGTTTCTGTGCAGCGCCTGGGCCAACCACATCACCGGCGAGGTACTGAACGTGAACGGCGGATCCGTTTTGTGCGGCTAGGAGATGTCAAGCATTACTTTAACTCTGGAAGAAACCACGCAAATGAAAAACCGAGCGCAGCACGTCGAGTTAGGGCTTGAGAGATTACTTGAAGAGCGTCACGCGGACATTCGTGGCGCGCGCGTCGGTCTGATCTGCAATCAAGCCTCCGTCGACCATTCTTATCGTCACGCCGCGGACCTCCTGCACAACCACCCGGACATCGACCTGCGTTCTCTCTTCGGTCCACAACACGGAATCCGCGGCGACGTGCAGGACAACATGATCGAAACGGGCCACAGCATCGATCGAAAAACGGGTCTGCCGGTCCATTCGCTTTACAGCGAAACGCGTGAACCGACCGACGCGATGCTTCAGGATGTCGACGTGCTCGTGTTTGATATGCAGGATGTCGGCTGTCGCATCTACACTTTCGTCTACACGCTCGCGAACTGCATGCGCGCGGCGAAGAGACTCGGGAAACGAGTGGTTGTTTGCGATCGACTGAATCCGATCAACGGCGCCAGCATTGCCGGCAACATTCTCGAACCTGAGTTCGCATCGTTTGTTGGCCAGTTTCCATTACCCACCCGCCACGGCATGACGGTCGGCGAACTCGCGCGAATGTTCAACGAACACTTTAAGATCGGGTGTGATCTCGAAGTAATCCCGATGGAAGGATGGAAGCGAGAGTTCTGGCACGACGACACCGATGCGCCGTGGGTGATGCCTTCACCAAACATGCCGACGGTCGATTCAGCAACAGTGTTTCCGGGCACGGTGCATTTCGAAGGCACACAAGTTTCCGAAGGACGCGGCACTACCAGGCCGTTTGAACTGATTGGCGCGCCATACATCGATCCGGATCTTTACGCGCAAGCGTTGAATGATCTCGAACTGCCGGGCGTATTTTTCCGAAGCTGCGTATTCCAACCAACATTTCAGAAACATGCGGGCGTAAGTTGCGGCGGCGTACAGATTCACGTGCTCGATCGCGACGTGTTTGAACCATGGTTCGCGGGCATCGCGATGGCGAAGTTTGCCCACGACATGTACCCAAATGACTTTCGCTGGAAGATACCGCCGTACGAATACGTTTTCGACAAGAACCCATTCGACGTGATTAGCGGCACCGCGAAGATTCGAGAGGCGTTCGAGCAGGGAACTCCGCTGGAGTCAATCCAGGGTGAAACAAAAACGCCGCTCGCAGAGTTTAAAGAATTACGCAAGGCGTACTTGTTATATGGATAAGAGCTAACGTGAGACGTTAAAGGTCGACTTGCCGACGGCTAAGGTGAATGCTCAACTAAACGGCTCCGGCGCCTTTGCGCGAAATCACCGCCTAAGGTAAAACCTTAATCGTCTACTTTAGATTTCTGGAGGACTTATTTTGGTTAAGACTGCACGCATCGAGGCGGACGAGGTTGAGCCAACTCCGGGTTCGGCATGGCTGATCGGAGTTGCCGCGTGGTTCGTTCCCGGCCTCGGTCATGGATTACTCAAGAAATGGCCGCGAGCGCTCCTGATGGGCGGCGCCGTTTGGCTTTGCTTCTTCATCGGATTGAGCATGGGCGGCCACATGTTTGACCTTAACGCGCCTGAAGGCTCGTCGCAGATTCTGCAAGTGCCGCCTATGATTGCCAATCTTGGCACCGGCGCGCTCTACATCATCTCATGGCTCCTCGGTCATGGTTTCACTGACGATCCGCAACAGGCCGCACGTGCCACTTACGAATACGGCAATACTTTCTTGCTGATTGCGGGCCTGCTGAACTACCTGACCATGCTTGACGCTTTTGACATCGCCGCTGGGAGGAAATCTTGAGACACTTTCTTGTGATGACTCTCTTTGCGGCGCTCGCTTCCGTCGTATTCGGATCGATGGGAAAAGAAACAACGCGCGAGCGGTTGCTCTACGGCGTCAAAGTTTTTGCGGAGTTCATGGTGATCGGGCTGGCGCTGAGTTGGGTCCTCTACTTCATCCCGTGACCGCGACAAAATGGCTTTATTTGAAACTGAGGCTCTGATCTTACGCAGTTACAATCTGGCAGAGGCTGACAAGATTGTTGTTTGCTTGAGTCGCTCAGCAGGATTGATCAGAGGCGTCGCGAAGGGTTGTCGAAAACTGAAGAATCGTTTTGGAGCGGCGCTCGAACCTTTCACACTCGTCAATCTCACCTACTACGAGAAGGAACATCAGGAGCTCGTCTCGTTCAGACAGGTCGAGATCTTAAAGTCACGCTTTAACCTTTCATCGAATGCGTCGATACTGACGGGCTTCTCTTACATGGGCGATCTGCTCATCGATTTTTCACCGCCGCATCAAGCCAACGACAATCTCTTCCGCATGGCGCTCGCTTGCTTCGAAGCGGCTTCGGAAACGCCGGACGATCTCGAGGCGGTGCTGCGTTACTTTGAAGTGTGGCTATTGAAGCTCGAAGGTTTTCTGCCGGACTTGCGTAACTGCGCTGGGTGTCAGAAGACGTTTGGTGTCGATGAAGTGGTTTACATCGGTTCGGATCTGTCGCTTCGATGCATGCAGTGCAGCCAGAGTCGCGGGAAGGTGATCTCGAAACGGCTGCGTGCATACTTGCGCAGCACCGAGAAACTCTCGCCGGCGAAGTTTGCTGAAGGCGCGAGGGAAGTGGCGAACGACACGAGAAAAGAGATGGCTGAGTTGACGTTTCAGATTCTCGGTCGTGTCCTGGAACGGACGCCGAAAATCAGACTGTAGGGGCGGGCCCTCCGTGGCCGCCCCTACAGCGATACAAGTTAGACTGTTGAAGAATAACTTTAACTTCAAGGGCTTTCTCATCCCGCGCTACATCATCGGCGCGATGATTCCTTACATCCTGCTGTCGCTCTTACTGCTCACTGCGGTGCTGTTCGCACAACAGGCGGCGCGCCTCGCTGAGCTCATTATCTACGTTGATCTTCCGTTCTCCGTACTCGGCGGAATCGGGGCTGCATTGTTACCCGGCGTTCTGATCTTCTCCGTCCCACTCGCCACGCTCGCAGGCATAATCGTCGGCTTTTCGCGAATGGGAAGTGATAGCGAGATCGTTGCCATGCGCGCTGCTGGTGTCGGCTCGTGGACCATGATCTGGCCTGCGCTCTTGATCGGTTTGCTGTTCACCGGCGCCACCGCCTACCTGCATCTGAAAGAAGCGCCCGAAGCTGCACGCGATGTAGAGCGCATCGCGCTTCAGGGAGCACTCGCAAAGCTCGATTCACCGGTCGAGCCGCGAACTTTCAGCACGTTACCGAATTATGTGATCTATGTCCGCGACGGCGATAAACAAAAAGGCACATGGGGACGTGTCTTCATCTTCGGACAGCGCTCGAACCACACCACCGAAGTCTTCACCGCTCGTTCCGGACGAATCGACTCGTCAGGCGATCAATCGGAACTGGTTCTGAGCGACGTGCTCTCCGCGAAGTTTCCGAATTCGAATGACGACGACCAGCCCGCCGATCCACCACCTCCAAATCCAATCGGCGGCCTCAACGACGGGCAGAAGTCGTACGTCGTCGAGCGCTCCGATCAGTTAAGGTTTTCGATTAACACCGGCCGCGCCGACATCATGCAACGCTTGAATCAGCGAGATACCAACGCGGATTCAATGGACTGGAGCGATCTGCGCGAGCGAGCCGCTTCCGGCTCAGCGGCCGAACAAAAAGAAGCCGTCAGAATTCTCAATCGCAGAGTGGCGCTCTCCGTTTCTCCTTTTTTCTTTGCGCTGCTCGCTGCTGCACTCGGATTACGGATACGACGGGGTGGTCGCAGCGTTGGTGTTTTGCTGACGCTGATCGTCGTCATCATTTACTACCTGATCTCATTGCTCGGAGAATCGCTGGCGCGTGTCGGTACCGTCTCGCCTTATGTTGGACCATGGCTGGCAACAGTCTTCCTCTTTGCTCTGAGCTTATTTTTCCTGTTTATCAATCGAATTCCACTCATCTCATCAGTCTCGATCTCGAGATCGAAAGAGCCAGGCATCGCGACGAAGCCGCGCCCAACATCGCAGCGTCGCTTTTCAGGATTCGGTTTTCCGAACCTGATGGACGCGACATTGCTTCGCTCATTGGTGGTGAGTTTTGTCGTCTGCTTCATTGCGCTCGCGGCGATCTTCAACATCTTTACGTTGTTTGAGCTGTGGCGATTCATTGCGGTGACGAACGCCGGCGCGGGTTTGGTCGCGCGGTATCTGCTGTTTTTACTGCCGCTGATTACAGTGGAACTTTTTCCTGCGACTATGCTTATTTCCGTGCTCGTCACTTACGCGTTGCTAGCAAAGAGGCAGGAGGCGATCGCGTGGTGGGCGTCGGGTCAAAGCGTCTACCGGCTCATGTTGCCGGGTTTCTTCTTCGCGCTTGCGATAGCATTCGGTTCGTGGCTGGTCCAGGAACACATCATGCCCGGCACCAACTTGAAACAGGACGCTCTGCGCGCCAGGATTCGCGGTGGCGAGGCACGCGCAATCACTCGC
>Ga0126376_10001042_pt1 | contig 14623 bp, 10 predicted proteins | sample PanSoiMetPlot_15_FD_92760 | JGI IMG/M metagenome (GOLD analysis project Ga0126376, IMG submission 92760) | Tropical forest soil microbial communities from Panama - MetaG Plot_15 | ecosystem: Environmental > Terrestrial > Soil > Tropical forest > Bulk soil | place: Panama | collected 2016-02-17
AGACATTCAGATTCTCCTGAAGACTAGTTTTGAAAGATTCCGCGATCAGAATAGATGAATCCGTGCTTACGCCGCGTATCCGGTCGGTCCTGTACCAGGACTAAACGGAGGCGGTGGTGGCGGTCCGCCTTTGCGCTTTTCGAAAATCGGAACACCCAGCAGCCCACCGATTATCGCGAAGACAAAGATCAGCGCACCGAAGATGAGAGCATTGATTATTATCGGCCCAATCGAAGTGCCGGTGGCTTCAAACTGCTGGCGCATCACTTCTGCCTGACGTGGGTCGACCCGCTCGATAAGAGCAACGATCATATTTCTCATCGTCGGCCCCATCGCCATGGCAATCGGTATCCCCAGTATGACGTAGATGATGGCGCCTACGAGTCCGGCGATTGCCCCGAGAATCGCTCCATCGCCCGCTTTCACGGGTACCGGCGAGCTTTTGACGTACAGGTATGTGGCGAGCATGCCGCCGAGGATGGCCCAAAGACAGCAACAAATGTTTACGGAGCTGACGAAGGGTATGACGGACAGTACGCCTAAAAGGACTCCGCCAATCAGGGCAGGCTTAAGTTTATCGTTCATCGAACTTGTACTCGATTGTTAGGGGTACGAAGCGCCCTGAATAACTAACAAAGAGGCACGGGATTGTCAATAAAATAGAGCCGCAAAAAAGCATAAGGGCTGCAAAATAATTAGCCACAAAGAAGCACAAAAGATACAAAATGCCTTTGCCAGGCTTGTGACTTTGTGCCTTTTTGTGGCTTGGTAATTTGTGCCTTTTTGTGGCCTACTTCGCGACTTCGATGCGATCGCCTGCCTGAAGCTTCGGATCCTGCACTGCGCCTGATTTGATTTGTTTGAGGCTGTATCGATTGGTCACGAGGCGGCCATCGGAGCCCTCGCGTGAGATCTCGACGCGGCTGTCTTGTTTCGCGCCGCCTGCGGCGAGAATCGCCTGAAGCAGCGTAATCCCCGGCTGGAAGAGTTTTTGGCCGGGATAATTGATTCGGCCGCCGATGTAGTAGAACTCCTGCGGCCGGCTCGTTACTGTAATCACGTCTCCCGACTGGACGCTTAGATTCAGAGTCGCCGGATCGTCAAGGTCATGAGTCTGGCCCGGGCTCCCATTGCGCAGGATCGTCACTCGCCCGCCGTCGTTTCGTAATTGTGATTCAGCTAAAACAACGTAAAGCGGAACCATTTCACGTCGCAGGAACCGCGTGCCGGGATTGACCACGAGACCAGTCACTGTCACCGAATGACTGAGATACTGGCGCACTGCCACCGTAACTTGAGTCTTATCCCCCACGGCTCTTCGTTTGAGCTCTGCTGCGATGATCTTTTGAATCTCCTCAGGCGTCAGTCCTGCAACTGAGATCGCGCCACCGGCGATGGGAAAGTCAATCACACCATTTCCTACGACCGTGAACAAAGTAGACCCGCTATTTGCTGTATTAAGCAGGCGGATATCGAGAACGTCGCCGACGCCGACACGATAGATTTCAGTTAGCGGTCGTTCCGGAGTAGCACTGCCTGGAGTGTCGTTAACGGAAGCCTTAATAGGCGCGACACCCGCCGTTTCCTGGGCCGATACAGATATGAATGACAGGAGAAAAAGGGAAGCAAACAGGGGGATCAGAATTGGGTTTTTCATAAGCTGGGGGCAGAAGCTTGAAATTCACACCACTCGGTACGAAGACGCTCAATCCGGCTGATTTTCCTCTTTTTGCTGTGGATTGTCACGGATCTTAAACCCAAATAGATTGTTAAGAGCGTCGAAAGTATTACTACAAACTATGAAGACATTCCAAAGATCCGGTGGCTGATTACCAGGTACGCTGGATTCCTATATAGGTACGCTGGATTCCTATATGGGAACTGGCGTTTCCTATGTGAGTACTCTCAGCTCCTAACAAATAGCTGCCAGGGTACCGCATGGAATTATCGGTTCCTGAAAGAAGTTCACTAACTCTCAATAATCATTGCTCAACTCGTAGCAATGATCTCTGAGCTCATAACAATGATCCCGCAGGTTTTGGAAATGATCCAGCGGATCATGACAAGGAATCGCGGATTCCCTTCTGGTCGGTGTTGATTCGTGAAGATCTGTGGCACAGTATGAGTATGTACGAGTTTGCAGTTACGCCAGCAGTCACAAACATTCGTCGCCGTGGAGTCGAGATTTGCGACGTTGCGCCCGACAGTCTCGGCGCGGAAATGGATCTCGAAAGCGGTGATCGAATAATCAAGGTCAATGGGCGCGTAGTTCGTGACTACCTCGATTTTCGTTTCCAAACTGCCGGCGAGACGGAGCTTGTTCTGGAAGTGCGCAAGAAGAGCGGCGAGGATTGGGAACTCGAGCTCGAGCGCGCCGAGGACGAAGACTTCGGACTCTCGTTCGAGCAGATCGTTCCGCGCCAGTGTGCCAATGAGTGCATCTTCTGTTTCTGTAACGGCAACCCTGCCGATGCGCGTCCATCACTCTTTATTAAAGACGAAGACATTCGTCTCTCTTTCCTTTACGGTAACTACACGACGCTGACTTCCATCACGGAAGATGAGATGCGTCGAATAGTAGAACAGCGACTTTCGCCGCAATACGTTTCCGTGCACGCGACAGACCTCGACGTTCGCGCATACCTGCTCGGCATCGACAAACAACGCGCCGACATTTCAACGAAACTGGCACGCCTGCTCGACGCCGGTATCGAAGTGCATGCGCAGGTCGTGTTGTGTCCGGGGATCAACGACAAAGACGTCTTGAGGAAAACGATCTTCGATCTCGCTGCTGAGTATCCGCGCATAACCAGTGTGGCGATCGTTCCACTCGGTCTCACTCGTTACAACATTGACCCACGTCTCACGCGCGTGACACCGGAGTTCTGTCGTGAAGTCATCGATCAGGTTGTTCTGATCCAGAAAGAGCTACACTCAAAACTCGGAACGAACTTCGCACTGTTAGGCGACGAGATCTATCTGCGAGCAGGACGACGCATCCCCGCACGTTCGTATTACGGCGACTATCCACAGATCGAAGACGGCGTCGGCATGGTGCGAGCTTTTGCGGATGAGTTTGCAGCATTGATGCGACGACTCGACCGTGATGGTTGGTCCAGTGTCAACAAAACGACGGGAACGATCTTCACTGGAATACTCTTCGCCCCGGTGCTAAAGAAAATGATCGACAAGATGAACGTGCGATTTGGGACACGATTGATTGTCGAGCCGCTTGAGAATACCTATTTCGGCGGAGACGTTTCGGTTGCCGGTTTGCTTACAGGTCAGGATCTTTTGCAGGCGCGTGAACGAATTGCAGGTGAGTTTGTCTGCATACCGAAGCAGATGCTGAAGAGTGACGAAGCAATTATGCTCGACGGCATGAACATCACTGAAATATCGCGCACGTTGGGCCAACCGGTTCATGCCATCAACCTGCAAGATCTGGCCACTCTGCTGCTGAACAAAAACTGACGCATGATCGAGAGCGCTTCAACGACGTCGTCACAGAAAAAGATCCTCGATGTCGGCTGTGGTCAGAATAAATTTCCCGGCGCGATCGGTATCGATGCGAATCGATTGAGTCATGCAGACGTCATTCATGACCTCGGCGCGTTTCCATATCCTTTCGCTGACGACGAGTTTGAAGAAATCATTTGCCGGCACGTCATCGAGCATGTGCCTGACGTGCTCGGTTTCGTCACTGAGCTGCATCGCATCACCAAGTCCGGCGGCAAACTCAAGATCGTGACTCCGCATTACTCGAATCCCGACTGGGCTACAGATCCAACTCACCGCAATCATTTCAACAGTTATTCATTCACCTGCTTTATTCCCTCGCGCGCGCCGTTTCCGTTTTACACGTCGGCGGAGCTCAAGCCTTTAAAGACGCACGTGAGTCTGGCGAATCTTTGGCGTGCGGTTGGGTTGGAATTCGTGGTGAACCTCGACCAGCGCTGGCCATCACTGCGCTTCACTCGGAAGTTCTGGGAGTTCTATCTTTCGACTATCTTTCGGGGAAAGGAACTCCATTTCGAGCTCGAGGTAGTGAAGCAGAACTCGGGATGAGATATTTGTAGGGGCGGCACTCCGTGGCCGCCCCTACAAACGCAGGAAGCTCCGAGAAAACATCCAACTGCTTCCATTAATTTGAATAGAAATCCAGAAAAGTGTAATCTATGCCCGTCACTGCTTCACGAAACAAGCACATACTGTAGCTTTTCGCCCGCTTACCTGTTGGCTCAGTAATTGCTTCGACGTGCAGCGCACACGCCCATTCTGAGAGAGCGGGCATCCCAATTCATACCTGTCACTGTTGGTTCGGCTTCTTCATTCGAACAAGATGCTGAGCAAAGCCTTTGTTTTGCTGAGCATGGCTAAACCTTTTTTGGAGGATTACGTGATGAGAAACGGTTTACAGAAGTACGTTTTCGTACTCCTGGTAATCGCGCTCTCTGTAGGATCAGCCCTCGCCCAGGGCGGTTCGACTGGTTCCATCAGGGGAACAGTCGTGGATCCCAAAGGGGCCGTAGTCGCTGGTGCGACTGTCGTAGTCAAGAATGCGGCTACGAACCAGGAAGAAACAACACAAACGAGTGGCGAGGGGTCCTTTACTGTTCCTTCGCTAACTGCCGGAGTCTACACTGCGACGATCACAGCGCCCGGCTTCAAGCAAGCCGTGGTTACTGAGATCAAGGTAGACGTCGGCAAACCTTCCAGTATCAATGTCGAGCTTGAAATCGGTTCGGCAAATGAAAGCGTAACAGTCGTTGGTGGTGGTGAGTTGTTGCAGACTCAATCAGCCACGGTTGGTACCACCTTGACTGGCCGTCAGATTACTGACTTGCCGACAGCGTCACGTGATGCTCTTGACCTGGTGCTGGCTCTGCCAGGGACCACCACCGTCGGTCGCCCGCGGCAGTCGTCAGTCAATGGGTTGCCGAAAGGTGCTCTGAATATTTCACTCGACGGCATCAACGTGCAGGACAACCTGCTCAAGTCAAACGACGGCTTCTTCACTTACATTCGACCGCGCACTGACGCGATCAGCGAAGTGACGGTTTCGACCACCACGCCCGGTTCTGAAAGTTCATCCGAAGGCGCGGTTCAGATTAAGTTCGTTACCCAAGGCGGCGGTAACGACTATCACGGTGGTGTTTACTGGTATCACCGCAACCCAGCCCTTAATGCCAACTACTGGTTTAGCAATCGCGACAGCGCGCCCGACCCTGTGACTCACAAAGCGCCGCAAGCTCGCATTCTGCTCAATCAACCTGGCGGCAAGATTGGTGGCCCGATTTCGATTCCAAAACTCTTTAATGGTAAGGACAAGGCATTCTTCTTCTTTAACTATGAAGAGTATCGCCTGCCTGAAAAAACATTCCGCACCAGAACAATTCTCAGCACCCAGGCACAGCAGGGCATCTTTCGTTTCAACGCGTCCGCCGCCTATGTTCCGCCGGCGAATGCGCTGACAAGTTGTGTCCCCTCAGGCTCCGGACAGCTTTGCTCGGTGAATGTTTTTGCTCTCGCAACGACACCTCGCCCGGGTGACGCAAACTTTCCAAATCCGCTTCAGTTCGGAACTGCGGATCCGACCGTAGCCGGCGTGCTGAATAACATTCGCAGCGCGATCTCAGGATTCACTATCAACAACACTGGTGACCCGAACCTCCAGCAGGTATCGTTCAACAACGTCGGCGGTCAGACTCGCCGCTTCCCGACAGTTCGCTTTGACTTCAATGTGGCCAAGAATCACCACATCGAAAACATTTGGAACTATCAGAACTTCGGCGGCGTCGTTGACTTTCTCAACAACGTCGATCCGGCGTTCCCGGGATTTCTCAATCATGGTGCCCAGACGTCCATTCGTTTCTCAAACGTGACTGCGTGGCGCTGGACCGTGACACAGAACATCGTCAATGAGGCGCGCTTCGGCTTGACCGGCGGCAGTGTTCTGTTTTTCCCGGAAGTCAATTCCGCTCAATTCTCTGATCAGGGCGGCTTCAATCTCGGTATCGGCCAGGCTGGAATTACCAGCGCAACCGTAACCACAGGACCACAACGCCGCAATTCGCCAGTGAAGCAATTTACCGACACTCTCAACTGGGTTAGAGGTAACCATTCCTTCACTTTCGGTGCCAACGTGACCAGAATCAATTTCTGGCAGCAGTTGACTACCGTAGTTCCGACCGCTGCTTTCATTCCCAGCGCCACGTTGGATCCGGCAGGCACCAACGCATTTAGTCCATTGAGCTCCGCCGGCGTGCAAGGTGCCGCTGCCAATCTTTATGCAGTACTCGCCGGCCGCCTTTCAGCAATCAATGCCAATGCGCGCCTCGACGAGGACACGCTCAAGTATAGTTTCCTGGGCTCTTTGATCAGCCGCGCGCAATCAACGGAGTGGGGCACGTTCGCGCAGGATAGTTGGCGCCTGCGCCCGAACGTTACCTTGACTCTCGGGTTGCGATTTGAGCGCGCCGTTCCAATTCAGGCGCTGAACGACACTTATGCCGGTGTCAGCTACGCTGACCTTTTTGGCGAGTCGGGCCTGAATAACTACACACCTTCGTGTACGAACGGCACAACCTGCGGGGCGGGAACACTCGCTGGTGGCCATTCGTCGTACTCACTTTTCGGTAAGGGAACAAAGGCTTACAACCAGGAGTCCGGTACTTTCCTGCCGAGCTTCGGATTGGTTTATAGCCCGAATTACCGTAACGGTTTTCTAAATCATCTGCTAGGTCAATCCGGCCAAACCGTCGTCCGGCTGGGCTTCTCGATGGCGAGCGTTCGCGAAGGCACTAACGTCTTCCAGGCCGTCACAGGCAGCAACCCGGGCGGAACGATTACGACCAACCGCAACTTAACCCTCGGCAATCTGCCTGTTGGGTCATACCTCCGCCAGGGACCGTTTGCTCCTCCATCGTTCCCGTCGGCGCCGGTTTACCCGAATAATGGTCTGATTACCGATAGTGTAAACGCATTCCTGCCCGACCTGAAAACGGGCTATGTTGAATCGTGGACCGTTGGTCTTCAACGTGAAATCGATTCCAACAACGTGCTCGAGATCCGTTACATTGGCAACCGCGGCCATAGGCTGTGGAGGCAATACGATCTCGACGGCAACCAGGGTGGTACGATATTTCAGTTGGACGTTCGCGATAATGGTTTACTGTCGGAGTTCTCACTCGCGCAGGCAAACCTGTTGGCAAACATTGCTGCCGGTCGCGGCGCTCAGTTCCGTTACCAGGGCCCCGGCACCAACACGTCGCCGTTGCCCATCCTGTTTGGCTACTTACAGGGTGTAAACCCGGCAAATGCGTCCAACTGTACAACGATTGCTACCTGCAACACCCTGTACAGCAACGCCAACTTCGCCGCGGCGAACTTTATCAACACCCTAAATCCTTTCAATGCGAGCCCATTGAATCTGGCTTCGCTGCTTTCGAGCACGAGTTTTGATAGTCGCAGAACTCCGGCCGGCCAGGCTTGCTTCGGTCTATCGGGCTGCACGGGTCTGGGATTCTTCCCGTACAACATGTTCCTGATTAATGCCGGCAAGCGCGGCGGCTCATTCGTGGTTGATAACGGAGGTCAAAGCTACTACGACGCGGTGACAGTGGAATTCCGTCGTCGTATGACTCGTGGTTTGCTTTTCCAGGGTAGCTATACCTTCGGCAAAGCACTCGCAAACACTTACGCCAGCAGTTCGTCAGTGTTTGATCAGCCCAACGATCTGCTGAATCCGAAGCTCAAGAAGGGTGAAGCGCCGTTCAACATCGCCCAGGGATTGAAGTTCAACTGGATCTATGAATTGCCTTTCGGTCAGGGTAAGTCCTACCTCAGCGGCATTCATGGCTGGCACGAAAAACTTCTCGGTGGCTGGTCCGTCAATGGCAACGTTCGTATTCAGAGCGGCTCGCCATTCTCGATCGGAAACGTCCAACTCGTCGGCATGACGTTGAAGGAGTTGCAAGACTCCGTCGGCGTCCGTCGTGACCTTGATGCAGACGGCGTGTACCGCGGCAACGTCTACATCTTCCCGTTGGACATTCGCGTTAATACCTGGAAGGCGAACAACATCGGATTCAATCTCAGCGGTTCGAATATCGGTGCGGTGTTCACGCAGGGTGCCCCAACCGGCCGCTTCATTGCTCCGGCAGGTTTCGGTAACTGCAAGCAAGCCGTCCAGGGCGACTGTGGTTTCGCTAATCTCGTACTGCACGGACCAGCATTCTTCCGTACAGACGCGAGCATTGTGAAGAGAATCAAGTTTACGGAAAACACCAACCTGGAGTTGAGAGGCGAGTTTCTCAATGCCTTCAACAACATCAATTTCCTCGTCGGTGCTGCAGCCAACGACGTAAACACTCTCACGGGGCTGAATGCGACGACTTTCAGCCGCTACACAGCCGCATATCAGGACCTTTCAACCACCAACGATCCTGGTGGCCGTCTGGTCCAGCTTGTAGTCCGGTTCAACTTCTAGAAGTTTGAACAATCTGGAAAGAGGAGAGCAGATCTTTTGCTCTCCTCTTCCGCTTACAGCCTGATTGGTAGCCACAAAAAGGCACAAAAACACAAAATAAATCTTTGTGGTTCTTGTGTCTTTTTGTGGCCAAGCAATGAAGCGTATCAAGCGGCGAAGCTTTCTTTCATCGGTTTCCCGAGCCGTTGCCGGCACGGCGCTCCTTCCACTGATCCAACCTGTCAAGGAGATCGTTGGCGGGCAGTCGTGTTGGCTCGATGTTTGTGCGCCCTTCATCATTCAAGACCCTGCCGTTGGCATAGAGTCAGAGATTGTTCTCACCTCCGACAACTTCGTCGGTGCAACCGGCTATGCAGATCACGCCGACGCTACTGAGTACGAAATCTATCTGTATGATTCCGAGGGCCGGCCGCTCGGCGCGGATGGAATTGCGCGGCGCCTGACTGCTCCAGCGATGCAAACAACCGTCATTCCGGTTCGCGATCTGGTCGAGCCAGGCAGCAGTTTTTGGGGCGGGATGAAAGTTCGTCTGCGACCGCAAACGCGGACGCCGCAGCACGCAAGCGATCTCTTCAGCTCGGCATTCGTTCGCTGGAAGAGCAGCGATTCGTTTACTAACGTGCATGCCAATCCTGACCCGTTGCAGTGGCAAAGACCTGACAGCTTTTTCTACTCGATGCCTTTTCCACCGCTGTCCGCCTACGATTGTGTCTATAGCATCTTCAATCCTTACGACAATGCCAGCACTGGCGTTTTGACGCTATACGATCGACTCGGAGTCAGGCTGAAAGAGATTCCTTACGACTTGAAGCCACATTCATCCAGGCTCATAGATCTGCGCAAGGGTGACTACATTACCGACGTGAAAGAGTTCGTCACTCCGCACGAGAAGGGGCGCGACTACGCTCCGGCGATGAGTGCTGGAGCAAACGGTGGAACAATCGCAGTCACAAATCGCAGCGGCTCGGTTAAAAACTTCGGATACCTTTTGATGAAGCAAACTGGCGGTCCTAAGTTCAGCATCGAGCATCCCATTCATCAACCACCGTACAACCCGGCTGCGGCGCGGATTCCGTTCGACTCGCAGGGTCGCTTCAAGGCACAGAATGTCCTTTACACGCCTTTAGTGTTTCGCTCGAAGAAGATCGGCGGCATCACACTCGAGTCGCGCTTTCATTTTAGCTCCGGCGCGCCCGTCGAAGAGGTTCTGTGGTTGAATCCTTTCATCACGAATAGCGCCGGGGAAGTGACCTGGCAAACGGCAAACGGATCCAGGCTTCCCGATTCAATTCCTGAAAAACAGATCGAGCGCGGCGCGATCAAACTCGCGGGGCAGCAGAGTTGTATATTCGATTCCTCGCGAATCGACCTGCCAAAGGGATTTTCAGGCGGACTCTCCTTAGCCATTACTCCCCTCTCAAACCACACTCTGATGAAAGTGGAAGTGCTGGCAGTCGAATGGAACGCCACTGCGTTCACTCACTTTCGTCCCGGTCTTGCTTCTGCCCGCTCATATCAAAAGCCACAGCCACGCGCAGGGTTGGGCACTGATTACATCGTTGCGGGCGCGGGCCTGGTCCGCAAAGGTGGGAAGGTAAGTCGGGATGAAATTATCGGCGTCATCAACATCGATGATAAGAGTATCACCGGCAATCCCACCCTTGAGGTTTTTTCGCCCACTGGTTTAATGAGCCGCGTCCGTCTAGGTGAAGTGCCCGCGTTTAGTTGTCGCCACTACTTGCTTTCCGAATTGCTATCTGAAAAGATCGGCGCAAACGACTTGAGCCTTCGACTAGTCGACGAGCAAGCCACGCTACTGATGTCGGTCTTGCACATTGATTACAAGCGTCGCGATATTGCTGCAGACCACGGGTCAGATCGGTTTTCAACTTTCAGCGAGTTCACTTGTAATCCTAAGGCCTAAGCGTTTTCGAGCCCCGAGTTTCAATCCACCATCAGGTCAAGGAGCCCATCAATGAGAGTAATATCTGCGTGCTTTGTCGTAGTCATGCTTGCGAGTGCGGTTTTTGCTCAGAAACAAAAACCATGGACGGAATGGACCAAAAAGGATATAGAGAAGACGTTGAATGATTCTGCCTGGGGCCAGACCCAGACCGAGGGCGGTAAACAGCAATCGAGCGAGAGCTCAGGTGCAATCACCCAAGTCGCCGCCCCGAGATCCGCCGACCGCCAGATGAGTCGGGAAGGCGAATCCGGTGAGACGAAGGCAACACCGGTAGTGAAATATCATGTGCGCTTCTTGTCCGCCAAACCGGTGCGTGCCGCGTTCGCGAGGATGGTTGTCTTGTCGAAAGGTCAAGTGGACGAGTCACTAACCCAACAACTTCAGGCGTTCATCGATCGTGATTTTGCCGATTACATCGTTGTCTCCGTTGGTGTTGAAGTCGGAGATGAAAAAATGGCCATGCCTTTAACGAGAGCTTTTGCTGCTGCGACCACCGAAGCGTTGCAAAAGAATGTGTTTCTCGAGCGCAAAGATGGAAAGAAACTGTTTCTCATGGAATATCGCGCGCCGAGTGAGGATGGAATGGGGGCGAAGTTTGTCTTTCCACGTAAGCTCGAAGGCCAACCATTCCTGAGTGAGAACGACAGCGTGCGCTTCGTCGCGCAGTTCAACGAGAAGATGAAGCTGGCCACGCGGTACAAACTTTCCGACATGGTTTACGAAGGGAAACTGGAGTCTTAGTTCCTGATGCCACGAGAATCATTACCACAAAAGGGCACAGAGCTCACACCCATTTACGCTGTTGTGTGTTTTGTGCTTCTTTGTGGCCTGACGGTTCTCGCGCAGGAGAAGCCATGGACTCAATGGAGTAAGAATGAGGCCGACAAAATTCTGAACCATTCGGCCTGGGGTCAAACTCAAACCGAAACCGACACCTCAGAAATGGTTTACACTCCGACTACACAGGGCGGCGCACCCACAGGAAGCACTCGCTCTGAAACCATCAGAGGAACGACAGACCGCCAGTCGGTCAATAACAGTCGTGCAACTCAGGGCGCTACCAACCAGGCCATATCAGTCAACTATCACGTTCGCCTGCTTTCCGCAAAACCTGTGCGGCAAGCCTTCATGCGCGTCATTGAGCTCACGCAGAAAGACGCTGACGAAAGGTTGCTGAAGGATTTGCGGGCCTTTGTCGATCGCGATTTCAACGAGTACATCGTCGTCGCGGTGACATTCGACTCGACTGATGGGCGCTACTCAGGTCCTGCCCTCCAGGCGTTCATGTCTGCCGCTATCGGCACGCTCAAGAACAAGACCTATCTGGAGCGCAAGGATGGGAAGCGTTTGTTTCTGATGGATTATCGAACTCCGATCAACGACGGGCTGGGCGCAAAATTTATTTTTCCCAGAATGGTTGACGAAAGGAATTTCGTGAATGCCGACAGTGGAACGTTCCGCTTCTATGCCGAGGTAGGATCGCAAATCAAACTTAACGTGACGTTCAAGACGTCTGACCTGATGTACGGCGGCCAACTCGAGTACTAACTCATTGCGAAAGGAAACCCAGATGAAAGTTACACTACAACTGCTTTTGGGCTTTGCTTTACTGGCATCGATATTAATCTTTGATTTCACCGCGGCAGCGTTTCAAAACGAGAAGAAGCCATGGACAGAGTGGAGCCAAAAAGAAGCAGAGAAAATGCTCAATGACTCACCCTGGGCCCAACTACAAAAGGACACCGACCTCTCCGAGCAGTTCTTTCGACCCACTTCAGACTCTCGTACTTCCAGTCGAGCTCCCAACTCAGGCCAACGCCTTGAAGAGGGTGCCACCAACCAGTCGACGAATATCACCTATGGTGTCCGCTTCTTTTCGGCGCGGCCAGTGCGCCAGGCGTTCATGCGAATGATTCAGCTCCAGCAGAAGAATATCGAGCCCGCAGTTTTGGAGCGCATGAAGAATTTCGCCGAGATGCAATCCACTGACTCGATCATTATCGCTGTAACGATCGAAGGTACTGACAAACGTTCGCTCGGGAGTGTGATGCAAGTAATTAACAGCGCTGCCACCGGAACTCTCAAGAACAAAACTTACCTCGAGCGCAACGACGGAAAGCGACTGTTTCTCGAAGAGTATGTTCCGCCCGGCCGCGACGGCTTCGGCGCCCGGTTTATCTTTCCGCGCCTGGAGGGCGATCAGCCGTTCCTTAACCCTGAGTCGGGCGAGGTTCGCTTCGTCTCCGATTTTGGCCCCTCAATAAAGTTGAACCGGCGTTTCAAACTCAGCGAGATGATGCTGGACGGGAAGCTGGAGTACTGAGCGGTCGTTAAGTTATCTTTTGAATCTTGCTAATCATGTGAATCCTGTTAACAGGATTTACAGAATCTACAGGATAGTTCGGACCGCAGCCGTCATCGATGTCGTCGTCATTTGCTACTGAGCTTCCTCTCGCGCCTCTCGGTGCCGGTGATCTGATCGATCGCGCGGTAAGACTTTATCGACGTCATCTGTTTGTCTTGATCAGGACTGCTGCGCCGCCGGTGATTGTCGTCGCCGCGGGTTGGATCCTCTTTTCAATCAGCATACAACGCATCTTCGTCACATCCGACACGGCCGATCTCTTTTGGCACATTTTTCTGTTGGCCTTGTCAGTCGTTCTCACGCTGGCTGGTTATCTCTTTATTCTGGTGGTGATGGGAGGCGCAACCCGGACTCTCGTCGCGTATCTGCTGCGCAACGAGCCGGTCACGGCCAGGGCCACCTACGTCGCGGTGCGAGCTCGCTTCTGGGGACTCGTCGTCGCTTCGCTGATCGTGCTGATCTGGGTCTTTGCTTCGTTTAGCGTGGCGTTTGTTGGCTGGGAGATGGTGGCAGGCATTCTCATGTTTATTGGTATTGGGCTTGCTGCTGTGGGGCCGGCCTGGCTTGGTATCACTATCAGTGTGATCGGCGTTTTGTTGGCGACAACATTGGCGCTTTGGATCTTTTTCTTCGTCGTAGGACGAATAGTCTATGTGCCTCAGGTCATGCTGGTGGAGGGCAAGGGAGTATTTGAAGCATTCGGACGTAGTTTTACGCTCGCGTCAGGCAATGTTCGTCGCTTGATGGCGATGACGCTCTTTACGACTTTTGCAACGCTGTCGGCCTTAATGATCCTGTTCGTGATTATCGGCCTCATCGGTAGATTTAGCGGGATCAATCCGATGAACTCGGCCGAGTGGCCCGCGTGGTACGCAATCGCTTACAGCATACTGGGACCGCTGAGCTCAATATTGCTCACGCCTGTTTGGATGCTGGGTCTTTCACTGCTTTACCTGGATGAACGCGTCAGGCACGAAGGTTACGACATCGAGTTGATGGCGTCGAAACAACTTAGCGAGCTTCCGGATATTAACGTCTCCTCGCCTTTGGGAACGGCGCTTCACTCGATGGAACGTAAAGCGCCGCCGCCGCCACCTCGATCATCAGGTAGTATTTTGAATCTTAATTAACCGGAATTTATTGTAGGGGCGGCACTCCGTGGCCGCCCGTCGTACAAATAGAGCACCAATGGATGACGGGCGGCCACGGAGTGCCGCCCCTACAGTTGATTGCAAGTTTATGTCTCGACCTCCAAGACTCTTGTTAGCTGCTCTTTTATTACTGTGTCCTGTCTGCGTGTCAGCGCTCCCCATCGCTGACTACCAAAAGAACATTCGCAGAGCTATCACCGCGCTCGACACACTCGCCCAAGTGGACGAACACGAAACTGAGGACGACTTCAAAAATCGCATCGCTGCGACGTTCGAAGGCGTCCGCAAAGTATTGCCTCAACACGAGACTATTGAAGTTGATACGGGTAGCTGCGAAGTAGACAATTCGTGGCTGCACAAAAGCCTCGACAACATCGAGAAGATCGATGCTAACCAGCAGTCGCAAAGGATCAAAGACCTGGTTGAATCTCTTCGCGCCCTCGAAACACGAATCATCGAACGTCAGCATCCCGGCCGCCTGATCGACAGCAAAGAGCAGGCGAAGAGCAGACTCGAAAGCATTCTGGCGCGCCCGGAATACGTCAGTGGAGCACGTGGTCCTAATGCGCTCAACCGTCTAATCCAGGATTTCATTCGTTGGCTGCAGAAGTTTTTTCCGAAGCGCCGTACTGTCGACCCGGGCCGCGTAG
>Ga0126376_10001043_pt1 | contig 14606 bp, 10 predicted proteins | sample PanSoiMetPlot_15_FD_92760 | JGI IMG/M metagenome (GOLD analysis project Ga0126376, IMG submission 92760) | Tropical forest soil microbial communities from Panama - MetaG Plot_15 | ecosystem: Environmental > Terrestrial > Soil > Tropical forest > Bulk soil | place: Panama | collected 2016-02-17
CCCTACCCAAATCAGAAAGCTGCGGAAGCGGCTCGCAAGAGCATCGAATCCGCCGGCTTTAAGGCCATCGTGAAGCGCGGATGACGCCGCGCCCGTGGTTCGCTTTCCTTAGCAAACAATCCGGCGCGGAGATGCCGTTTGCGATTCGCATTTTTTTGGCAGCGCTGACCGGCGCCGGGCTGTCCCTTTCGTTCACGGGCTTTTACTTGCAAATTTATTCCTGGGTGGCGATTGGTCTGCTTTTGATTTTGGTCATAGGACCAAGACCGCGCGTAGCGTTTGCTTGCGGATTTGTGCATGCCATTGCGTTCGTGCTGACGTCAGTGCCGTGGATAGCGACGGTGTTGAGTGTTCACGGCGGACTGTCGCCGGCAGGCGGCTGGGCCGTGCTTTTGCTCATCGCGTTAGCATGGGGCGTCCTAATCGGGGGTTTTGCATGGTGCGCGAATCGCATTGCTGCGCGTGACAAAACACTCGCTTGTGTTGCAGCCCCATTCCTCTGGGTGATGTTTGAATTTGTCCGCGCGCACCTGCCAGAGATCAGTTTTCCGTGGAATTTGCTTGGGTATCCCGCGGCGGGAAATTCGGCGTTGGTGCAGATGACGACCATTACGGGAATTTATGGACTTTCTTTTTTGGTGGCTGCGTTCAACGCTTTGATCGCCTGGGCAGATGTAGGGTCCAAAGCGCAACCGCTTAGGAAACTGGGAATCGTGGGGTTTGCGGCCATCGTCGTTCTTGCCGTCATATTTGTCGGCGGAAAATTTGTGCCGAGCGCGGAGGCGAAGCACGCGGCGCGAGTCGTGCAGCCGAATTTTCCCGAAGTCGAATCGTACGAGCCGAATTGGTTTGCAGCGCATAGCGAAGACATGAAGGATTTGGAAGAGTTGAGCCTTGCCACTTCGGACAAAAAACCGGATTTGATTGTTTGGCCGGAAGCGCCCGCTCCTTTTTCCTGGCAAGACGTAAATTTCGCAAAATTGTCGTCGCACATCGCGATCGAATCGCAGCGCCCGTTTTTGATGGGAACGATCGAGTGGAAACCGGAAGCGTCTCCGGCCGGCCATACGGTCCAGGCGCCGTACAACAGCGCGATCGTTTTGGACGGACAATGGCAGAGAATTTTCTCCTACGACAAAATGCATCTCGTGCCGTTTGGTGAGTACGAACCGTTTCCGTTGATTCATCGCGTGGTCTCGAGCGTCTCCAGTGAGGTGGGAGGTTTTCGCAAGGGAACGAATCGCGTTGTCGGAACATTGCCGAACGGCTCCGAGTTTGGAGTGTACATTTGCTACGAAGCAATCTATCCGGGAGAGATCCGCGAATTTACGGAGAAGGGCGCGAATTTGCTCATCAACATTTCCAATGACGGATGGTTTGGAAAATCTGCCGCGGCGGAACAGCACTTGCGCATGGCGGCCGTCCGCGCCGCGGAAAACCGGCGCTGGATTTTGCGCGTGACGAACAGCGGGATTACTGCGGCGGTTGATCCGTATGGACGAACCTACACTCTGATTCCGCGCGACGTGCGCGGCGCTGCGGATTTGCCGTACGATTTCCGTACCGACCTGACCCTGTATGCGAGATTCGGAGACTGGTTCGCCTGGTTGTGCGTGATTATCTCGGTTATCCTAGTAGGGCAGACATTTTTGAAGAAGCAAAACAGCGAAGCAGCGAAATAGCGAAATAAGAAAAGCGAAGAGTGAACGCGAATGATTCTTGAAGATTTGCAGTACAGATATGAAGGCCTGAAACAGCGCATAGCCCTTGTGCGGAGCTATCTTTGACGCCGCGCATTTCCGCGAAGAACTGAAATCCCTCGAAGAAAAAATCGCGCAACCCGGCTTCTGGGACGACCAGGAGAAGGCGCAGGGTGTTTTGCGCGAACGCAAGCGCGCGGAAGATCAGGTCGCGGCGGACACGAAGCTGACTTCGCTTTCGGGCGATATTGAAACGTACATCGAACTCACGGAACACGAAACGAACGCGGCGCAGCGTGAAGAACTGCTCAAGGATTTGGACCGCGAATTGGGGAACGCGGAAACATTTGTCAGCGAGCTCGAAACACGCACGCTGCTCTCGGGCGAGAACGATCATCTGAACGCGATCATGACGATCAAGCCGGGCGCGGGCGGAACGGAGTCGCAGGACTGGGCCTCTATTCTGCTGCGCATGTATTTGCGCTGGGCGGAGCGCAAAGGATTCGGCGCGTCGGTCCTGGATGAAACGCCCGGCGAAGAGGCGGGAATCAAGAACGCGACGATTCAGGTTACGGGAGAAAATGCCTACGGATTGCTTACCGGAGAAACCGGAGTGCATCGCCTTGTTCGGATCTCGCCGTTCGATCAGGCGGCGCGGCGACATACGTCGTTTGCAAGCGTGTTTGTGATTCCGGAAGTGGACGATCGAATCGAAATCGATATCAAGTCGGATGAGCTGAAGCTCGACACATATCGCGCGGGTGGCAAAGGCGGCCAGAACGTCAACAAGGTGGAGACCGCCGTGCGGATTACGCACTTGCCTACGGGAATTGTCGTGGCGTGCCAGATCGAGCGAAGCCAGCATAAGAATCGCGAGATGGCGATGAAGATGTTGCGGTCGAAGCTCTACGACCTGGAAATTCAAAAGCGACGCGAAGCGAGCGACAAGCTGGACGAAACGAAAATGGATATTTCGTTCGGCAGCCAGATTCGGTCTTACGTGATGCAGCCGTACCGATTGATTAAAGATCACCGCACGAAATTTGAAGTTGGCGACGTGGATCGCGTGTTGGATGGCGATCTGGATCCGTTTATTCGCTCCTACCTGATGGCGAAGAAGACGAAGGACCGGCTGACGGTCGAACCCGACGAAGACGCGGCATAGAATTCCTCCCGCCCCAATTTCTAGCCGGTTACGGGCTATTCGTTTGGTTGGTCGAATAATCAGGCACTAGCGGATGCCGGTAGGTAAACCCAGCATTTTCCGCCGCTAGTAAACGAAAGCGGCCATAACATATCGCCACCCGCGCTAGAATGCCCAGCGTCATGTTTGATGCATGCGGCCGACAGAATCCTGGTGCCAGTCGTGGTGAGTAGAATCAATTTGCGCGCTCCAGTGATATTTCTGGTGCTCAGCGCAATTGCGATTCCAATCGAGTTAACTCCGCCGGGGCACCACTCCGCGTTAGAATTGAGTATCGGTGTTTCCCACGCCTTAGTGAATGTCCTGGGATTCGTTCCCGTGGGGCTGGTACTTTGGGAATTTGGGGTGCTGTGGGCTGTCGCCGCCGCAGCCCTGATGTCGGGCCTTGCCGAAACGGGGCAGTTAGTAATGCTGTACCGCGATCCGTCGGCAGGCGATTTCGTCGCGAATGTGATAGGAGCTTTCCTTGGTGCGGTCATTGGTGCGCATTGGAAGATTCGCTCACCCGCCTTGAGGATCAATAGATGGACGGCCTGTGTCGCGGCCGCTGTTGCGCTCGCGCTCGCGGTCCAAATATGGATGGACAACCGTCTCGTTAGCACCCGCGGAACCACATCCCCAGGCATTCTCGAAGGTCATTGGAAACTTGACGAAACCGGCGGTCGAGTAGCAATCGATTGTTCTGGAAACGACCTGAACGGACGATTCAGCACCGAACCCGAGCGTGTTTCGCGCGCAGGAGTGACTGCCGTCGTGTTCGACGGCAAGAAGGTGCATATCGAAGTTGGCCGCTCAACGGCACTCCGGCTTGCCGGGAGCATGACAATCACCGCCTGGATCAACTCCTTCTCTTTTCCTTATGATGACGCGGCGATCGTCTCGCAGCTTCACGAGGGTTCTGGGTATCAGTTGGACACGACCATCGACAAAGGTCCGCGGACAATCGGATTCAAAGTCAGCCGCCATATGGCGCGCTATGGAGCCACTCCTCTCGTTATTGGCGTGTGGTATCACGTGGCTGGCGTTTATGACGCCCCGAGGCGCACGCTCCACGTTTACCTGAATGGGAAGCTAGACGACGGCCCCTTGGCTGGTCCGGTAGCGGGCGCTCAGCACAGTTCCCGCTTGCCGACTTACATAGGTAGGCGGAGCGACCTGGATGGCTTTGAATTCGCCGGCTTGATCCGCGACGTCCGTATCTACTCTCTCGCTCTCACGAACGACGAAATTGCGGCTGTAATGCGTGGGGAGTCCCTTAGCGGCGTGCCAGCTGACCGCGCCGCGGCAGGGGCCGCAAGCAATATCAGCGAAGCGGGTGGCAGTACACAGCGGAATCCTCAATACACGATGGTTTCCGAACCTGGAGACCAGTGGTTTCCGCTGATGGCGGCAATCGTAGGTACGCTTGTGGCCGTCGCGAGCATCGGTCTGTTGCCGTCAGCCAACTCGCTGCTGTGTGTCTTTTCCAGTTTTGCGGCTGGTCTGCTTCTTCTGCCTCCTATTGTTCCGAGTGTCCCTTCGTTCAATTTATGGGTGATACCCTTGGTAGCGGTTGCGGGCGGCATATCTGTGGTTTTCTCGGCGCGTCGTTACCCTGACTCTGACTGGGTTAAGGCTCGGCAAGATAATAGGCTGCGCTAATCTTTGTAGGGGTCGAACTCGTTGGCGCCGGCCATGGCGACGCCGACTGGCGTGAGGGTGTGGAGAATGCGGATGCTGTCGCCGTGTTCGGCGAGGACTTGATTGAGGCGCTTGTAGCAATGGGGCGACTCGTCGAGGCCGGCGCCGCGGAGTTCCACTCCGGCGCGGTCAACCCACTCGCGCATCATTTCCTGGGAGACTTTGCCTGGGCGCAATACCGCGCCGGTTTTGCGATCGGTTTTGCCTTTGGCTTCCATGCGGCCCATGACGCGGCCCGCTCCGTGGACGGTGCTGTAAAGGGAATGTTTTGCGGCTTCGTTTTCGACGCCTTCGAGGATGACGCTCGTTTCGCCCATCGTTCCTCCGACAAAACCCTTTTGGCCAGGGAACGCGGGCGTGGCGCCTTTTCGAACGACCCAATAGTCTTCGCCGCCGTGGGTTTCTCGCCAGGCGAAATTGTGGTGGTTATGAACTTCCTCCTGAATTTCGGCGCCGAGAATTCTTGCGACGCGCTGGCAGACCCAATCGCGACCCGCGTAAGCGTACTCGCCCGCGAGATTCATGCAGACGATGTACTGCTCGCCGAGATCTGTGGACGCGTCGATGACGCAGGGTTCGACGTCCATGCCATCTTTTGCGCCGCCTTTTTCGAGGAACCAGGTGGCAAGTTTGTGGCCGAGGCCGCGCGAGCCGAAGTGAACGCCGATCCAGACGCGGTCTTGCTCGTCGGTGAAGAGATCCACGTAATGATTGCCGGAGCCAACGGTGCCTAGCTGGTTGCGAGCCATTTCCTTCAATGGCGAAGCGGCTTGTGCCTTCCATCCATCGCTTTCGAAGAGGGCGTGTTCGACGCGTTCGTTGTTCTTCCGGCCGACGCCGAAGCTGATGGTGGTCCAGACGTCGTCCATGATGCGCTGAATGTTCGGGCGAAGTTCGGAGCCGGGCATGTCCACGCGGACAGCTTTGTTGCCGCAGGCGATGTCGTAGCCGACGCCGCTCGGGCTGATGGCGTCTTTGTAGGCGACGACTCCGCCGATGGGAACGGCGTAGCCCTTGTGGTGGTCGGCCATGAGCGCGACTTTATCCGCCGTCTGCGCGCACGTCTTGATTTGCGAAATTGCGCTGGGATCGGGCGTGCCCCAGATGGGAATGTTGTCGATGAATTGCACGGGTTAGATACTAACAAGAATTAAGAGATAGGCAGATGATGGATCGCAAAAGCGAAAGCAGATTCCTCGGGCAAACCCCGCCCTCGGCGCAACAATTCGCCCAACCTGGGGGGCAGACAGAAAATTGGCCCATGCAGCTGGGAACACAGCCAAGAATGGCTGTGCCAGGACTTGGTCAGTTGGCTTTGGTTGGAGGTAAGGGCTTCTCCGGGAGCGCGAAGGCGTACAACGTGTCCTGGATGGGAAGCAGGAGATATTGGCGGCCGTCGAGTTGGTAGGTCATAGGGGAAGCGAGCAACTCGCCGCCGATGTTGAGATGCCAGAGGGTCTTGCCGGTGGCGGGATCAAGTGCCAGAAGACTTCCGGAATTGTCGGCGGTGAACAGAAGATGGCCGGCGGTGGTGAGGATGCCCTGAAGACTTTCGCCTTCGCCGAGTTCGCGATTCCAAACGACTTTGCCGGTGCGATAGTCGAGGGCGCGCAAAGTGGAATTGGCCCAGAGAATTCTGTCGCGACCACCCCAGCCCTCGGCCTTCGTAGTGACGGTGTTGTAGTAAACACTGAAGAGGCGGCGGCAGGCGACGTAGAAGAGATTTGTCTGTGGGCTGAAACTTGGGGCCATCCAGTTGGTTGAGCCGTCGGAGCCAGGCTCGACGAGCGCGCCGTCGGGGCTGGGTGTTGCGTCCGGTTTGGGAATTGGATGGCCTTTGGCGTCAACGCCAGAAGCCCAGGTTTGATCTATGAACGGTGCGGTGGCGAGGTGCTCGCCGTTCGTGCGGTCGAGAAGAAAATAGAATCCGTTGCGGCTGGCCTGTGCGAGAAGTTTGCGCGGCTTGCCCTTAAAGTCGGCGTCGAAGAGAACCGGCGTTTGCGTTGCGTCCCAATCGTGGACGTCGTGAGAAGAAACCTGGTAATACCAGACGAGCTTTCCGGTGTCTGGATTCAGCGCAACAATGCTGCACGTGTAAAGATTGTCTCCGGGGCGGCCTTCTCCGGCGAGGACGGGATTGGGATTTCCGATACCCCAGTAAAGAAGATTCAGCGCGGGGTCGTAGGTGCCGGTCATCCAGGTCATTCCACCGCCGTGAAGAATAGCCTCGGCGTTAGGCCAAGTTTCTGAGCCGGGCTCGCCGGGTTTAGGCCGCGTGTCCCAGCGCCATTGAACTGTGCCACTGTCGGGGTCAATCGAGACGAGGAATCCGGGAACGTCGGTGACGTCGCCGGAGACGCCGGCGATGACGTGTTCCTTCACGACGAGTGGAGCCATTGTAGAGAAATAGCCGAGCTTGCCATCGGCGAGTTCAACGTTCCAGCGCACTGTGCCGTCTTTGGCGTTGAGACAGATGAGATGTGCGTCGGGCGTGGTGAAGTAAAGCCAATCTTTGTACATGCCTAGGCCGCGGTGGCCGATATGGTCACCTTCGGAAGTGCGGCGGTAATGCCAGATTTCGCGGCCGAATCGCGCGTCAACGGCCCAAACATTGTCCGGAGAGGTGAAATACAAAATGCCGTTTACTTCGAGCGGAGTGGATTTGAGAGTGTGAGTCGGAGTGCGGAAAGCCCAAGCGAGCGTGAGAGAACCGATGTTTTGGGAGTTGATTTGGTCGAGCGTGCTGAAGCGCCGGCCGGAGTAGTCGCCGTTGTAGGTGGGCCAGGTGTCAGTGGGCGGTTTGAGCAAGGCTGCGGCGTCAAGCGCTTGCGAGGAAGCGCGCGGCGAGAACAAAGCTGCAATGCAAAGGAGCGCCGCCAAACAAGTTTCTTGTGATTTGGAGAAAAGAGAATTCATTTTGCCTCCGGTCTTCTTTATTCGTTGGTAAGTCAGTTTGAATTTTTGACACACGGCGGCTACTTCAGACTGTAGATGTAAGCAAAAAGATTGTGCAAGTCGTCTTGGGTGAGTTTGGGAAGAAGTTCGCGATGCGCGGCGAGAGGATCGTGCAATTCGAGCTTTACACTATTGCGGCGGAACGATCGATACCAGCCGGATTTGTCGCCAACGCGGATGGAGACGACGAAGTCATCGAGATGGGAGATGACTCCGGAGATCTGTTCTCCGGAAGGAAGCGTGATGGTTGCCTGAACAGGCTTGTCGTCCGGATAGAGCATGTGCGCTTCAAGTTCGATTGCGGAGTACTTGCGCGAGATTCCGGCGAAATCACCGGTTGGAGAGTGACAATTCTTGCAGCCACCGGCGCCTTCAAAGAAGGTTTTGCCTTTTTCAGCATTGCCGGTGAGGAGTTTTTCGACGGGGTAGGAGCCGGGGACGCCGGACGATTCGATGGCTTCTTTTGCGCGGGCGTGAAGATAGGCGGCGATGTCAGAGATTTGATCGGGCGTGGAAGGCATAGGAGGCATACCTTTGTCGGGCCGGCCGTTGCGAACGACTTCGCCGATGAGGTCGCCTTTGACATCGTGGGCAACGAGTGGAGAGCGGACCAAATCGGGACCGCGAGCGCCCGTTGCATCAGCTCCATGACAGAAGGCACAAGCCTGCGTAAAGACTTTCTTGCCGCGCTCGGCCGCGACTTGTGAATCGGCTTGGGGAGTCTGCGCGAGGACAGCGGGACGGAAAGTGAATGCGAAAATCGTGAGACAGGCACCAACCATGCAGCACAGTTCAAAACGGAACAACCGCGGGACGGTCATGAGCACCTCATTGCAAAATCTGTCCGGCGCATTTTAGCTTTGACGGATGGACAAGGGAAGCTGGATTCAGGCTGTAAGAGTTAAATGGAAGCACCATTCACCCCTGTTTTTTTGCCATTCAGGCGCTGTCTAAAGCATTTGGATTCAATGGGTTGCTTGTGAGAGTTGGGGATGCTACCTTAGAAAGGTGAGGTTGTGTGCCCAGCGGCATGCACTGCGCGGACATCCGCAAGTTCCCAATAACAAGCGATGTCTAATCTAAATCGAACTGTGTACGGGAATAGCCCAGAAATTCAAGAAGGGCTAACCCCAGAGGAGCGTTCGTTTTGAGTCAAGGAAACAAGCATTTTCTATTTACCTCGGAATCCGTGACCGAGGGCCACCCCGATAAAATTGCCGATCAAATTTCCGATGCGGTGCTCGATGAAGTGATGAAGCAGGACCCGAAGGGCCGCGTAGCCTGCGAAACACTAGTGACGACGGGCTTGGCCGTGGTGGCGGGAGAAATTACCACGAGTGCGCACATTGATTATGACCAGCTTGTGCGCAACACGATTTGCGGTGTCGGCTATGACCGCGCGAAGTTTGGCTATGACGGGCACACTTGTGCCGTCATGTGCACCGTAAAACGGCAGTCGCCGGACATCGCCATGGGCGTGGACACCGGCGGTGCGGGCGATCAGGGGTTGATGTTCGGATTTGCCTGCGATGAAACCGACGAATTGATGCCCCTTCCGATTCAGTTGGCCCACTGTTTGACGCAGAAGCTCTCCGAAGTTCGCAAAGCAGGAAAAGTTGACTTCTTGAGGCCCGACGGCAAGTCGCAGGTCACGGTCGAATACCGCAATGGACGGCCCGCGCGCGTGGATGCGGTGGTGATTTCGACGCAACACGGCGAGAGCGTTTCGAACGAAGATTTGCACGCGGCGATTACTGATTTGGTGATCAAGCCGGTTGTTCCGGCTGCGATGCTGGACAAGAACACGAAGTACTACATCAACCCGACGGGACGATTTGTGATTGGCGGGCCAATGGGTGACGCGGGCTTGACCGGACGCAAGATTATTGTTGATACCTATGGCGGATACAGCCGTCACGGCGGCGGCGCGTTTTCTGGCAAGGATCCGTCGAAGGTAGACCGTTCGGCCTGCTACATGGCGCGTTATATCGCGAAGAACGTGGTCGCGGCGGGACTGGCGACGAAAGCGGAAGTGCAGCTCGCGTATGCGATTGGCGTAGCGGAGCCGGTTTCCGTGATGGTGGACAGCTTCGGCACTGCGACCGTGGACGAAGCGAAAATCACGCAGCTGGTGCGCGAGCACTTTAAGCTTACGCCGAAGGGAATTATCGAGACGCTCGATTTGCGGCGTCCCATTTACAAGCCGACGGCAGCTTATGGTCACTTTGGGCGTAGGGGGCCGGGCTTTACATGGGAGAAGACGGATCGCGCGGACGCGTTGCGCAAAGCGGCAGGACTCGGTGCCGTAGCGGCAGCGGAAGTTGGGGCGCGAGTTTAACCCGCGATTATTTGAATCAATTTGAAGAGAGCCCGCGGAAGTGTCCCTCCTTTCCCAGCGGGCTTCGTCTTCCGGCCAAGTTTTCGCAATGAAATTTCGAAATGACGAAGGAGCAAGTCTGTGGCGACAGCGGAACTAAAAAAGGGCGACGTGAAAGATATCGGGCTGGCGGATGCCGGCAAGCGAAAGATTGAATGGGCGCAACAACAGATGCCCGTTCTGCAGCAGATTCGCAAGCGGTTCATCAAGGAGCAGCCGCTGAAGGGCGTGCGCGTTTCGGCTTGTCTGCACGTGACGAGCGAAACGGCGAATTTGATGATCGCGTTGCGCGATGGCGGCGCGGACATCGTACTGTGCGCTTCGAATCCTCTTTCGACACAAGACGAGGTGGCGGCTTCGCTGAATCGTGATTACAACATTCCGACGTACGCGATCAAGGGCGAGGACAACGACACGTACTATTCACATTTGAGTGCTGCGCTCGACCACAAGCCACAAATGACGATGGACGACGGCGCGGATTTGGTGACGATGCTGCTCACCAAGCGCACGGATTTGGTGAAGAACGTGATCGCCGGAACGGAAGAGACCACGACGGGCGTGATTCGCCTGCGTGCGATGGCGAAAGACGGGACGCTGAAGTATCCCGTGGTTGCGGTGAATGATGCTCAGACGAAGCATTTTTTTGACAATCGCTATGGGACGGGCCAGAGCACGCTGGACGGCGTGATTCGTGCGACAAACTTGTTGCTCGCCGGGCTGAAAGTGGTGATTGCCGGATATGGATGGTGCGGGCGCGGCGTGGCGATGCGCGCGAAGGGGCTCGGCGCAGACGTGATTGTCACGGAAATTGATCCGGTGAAAGGCATTGAGGCGGTAATGGATGGATTCCGCGTGATGCCGATGGGCGAGGCAGCGAAAGAAGGCGACGTGTTCATCACGGTTACGGGAAACAAGAACGTGATTCGGACGGAGCATTTCGAACAGATGAAATCCGGCGCGGTGGTTTGCAACAGTGGCCACTTCAACGTGGAAGTGGACATCCCGGCGCTGGAAAGGCTGTCCAGCGGCAAGCGCGAAGTGCGCCCGCTTGTGGATGAATACTCATTGAAAGACGGACGCAGGATTTGCTTGATCGGAGAAGGCCGGCTCGTGAATTTGGCGACTGCGGAAGGGCACCCGGCGTCGGTGATGGATATGAGCTTTGCGAACCAGGCACTTTCGGCGGAATATCTTGTGAAAAATGCGAAGGATCTTATGGCTCAGGTATACGTCGTGCCGGAACATCTCGATAAAGAGATTGCGCGGCTGAAACTCGAGACGATGGGGCACAAGCTGGATAAACTGACACCTGAACAAGAGCAGTATTTGGCGTCATGGCAAGAAGGAACGTAAGACGCGTTTCAGATTTTAAGTTGTTTAATAGGGGCAGACGAGCGATCCTCACTGTCCCTATTTTTTCTTTTTGACTTCGTAATCCGTAAACGCAATGACCATCTTGTGCGCTGCATCTCCCGCCCGGGTGTCGACGGTAAGCTTGGAAGGCAGCTGAAAGCCCTGTACGCTCGCGTATTCCATTTTCATAATGACGTTGGTTGTCGCGGTATCGGTGGGGAGCTTATAGTCGGTATCGATCTGCGTGATAAGGAATCCTTTTTCGCTTTTGGAAAACAGCGGCCGCATTGTCGCAGTGAATTGGGGTGAGACCACCTTTGCTTCTGCGATTGTGAGGTCTTCGCGTAACGTTAAGGCCACATCGCTCGAGTCGTCTTTAAACGCAAGAAAATGCTGGGCTCCACGGGTTTCGTAAGAGTATTTGCTATCGGGTTTTGGGAGCATGGAAGTGAACAGGAAAGGAGCAACCGACTGGGAAAAACCACTCAAGACCTGCTCTACCCCAGAGATTGTCTGACTAATTCCTTCCTGTGCCTGCGGATCCGTGATCGGAGCATCGAGTTTATGCGTTAGTTTCGGCGATCCTTGCTGATCGAGGGAGAGCCAGAAATGAATCCCTTGAAGGATTTTAACCGCCGGATGGTCGGGCGGAACATCCGTGTGCAGCTCCGCGGCGAGCATGACCTGCCAATCGGGTACAGCAGAGCACTGGAATTCGAGCAAGCCTTCATTCGGTAAATTGTAGTAAGCCTTTCCTGCCGCCTGCAAAACGTCTTGTTGAGATTTTGCCTGACTTGCCATTGTTGACGGCAGACATGCAAGAGAGAAACAAATGAGAAATGCAACGGCGCGCTTGATGAGCATGGTCACTCCTGGTGACTATCTATTTGAACTCTATAGGAAGTGGGGCAGGAGCTCTTACGCGTACGAGCTTAAGGTCGCGAAGTGTACAATGCTTGTTTCGCGCGCCGGGAGATACACGTTGAGTCCGGCCTGGGAGGCTGGTTTCCCGAATGTGGGAGTTGGCAGGACATTCGCTGGATGTTGCCAGGTTGCGCGGCGCAAGTTACGCGGATGCACGCGTGATGCATTTGCGCCAGCGAGATCTAACGACCAAAAACGGAAGAGTAGGAACACTCGCGCAGTCGGAGTCGATCGGAATTGGCGTGCGCGTTTTGGCAAACGGCGCCTGGGGATTTGCCTCCACTGACCAATTAACCAAAGAAGGCGTGGGGGCGTGTGCGGCGGAGGCCATGAAGCTCGCGAAGGCCTCTGCGCTTGCGAAACGAAGCGATGTGCTCATGGCGCCTGAAGAAGCCTATGTGGACAGTTGGCAGAGTTCTTTTCGCAAAGACCCATTCGAATTGCCACTCGAAACGCAGCTGGATTTGCTGCTCAAGGCGGATGCCGAGATGCGGCGGGTCAAAGGCGTCACGCTGACCGAAACGGATTTGCAGTTTCGGAAGATCGATTCATGGTTCGCGTCAAGCATTGGCTCGCGGATTCATCAGCGCAAGGTGATTTCGGGTTGCGGGATTGTGGCGACGTCGTACAGGGATGACGAGATTCAAAAACGGTCGTATCCGAACAGTTTCGGCGGACAACATGCGCTGCAGGGTTTCGAGCTCGTGGAAGAGATGGATTTGGTGAAACACGCGCCGCGTGTGGCTGAGGAGGTTGTTGCATTGCACTCCGCCAGGCAGTGTCCACAAAAAACGGGCACGTTGATTTTGGGGGGTAGCCAGCTTGGACTTCAAATTCATGAGTCAGTGGGCCACCCGATCGAGTTAGATCGTGTCCTAGGCCAAGAAGCGAATTTTGCGGGAACGAGCTTTCTGACGCTGGATAAATTGAATAACCTCAAATATGGAACTGAAATCGTCAATGTTGTGGCAGATGCTCGCGTAGAGCATGGGCCGGGACTCGGCACGTTTGCGTACGACGATGAAGGCGTGCCGGCGCAATGTACGGACATCATTAAGGATGGGCAATTCCGCGGCTACCTTTCGAATCGCGAGACAGCGCATTTGATTGGGCTCGCGCGTTCTTCCGGAACGATGCGCACGGAGAACTGGAACCGGTTGCCGATTATTCGCATGACGAACATCAGCTTAAAGCCCGGAACGTGGCGGGAAGACGATCTCATCGCTTACACGGATGACGGAATCTTGATGGACACCAATCGTTCATGGTCGATAGACGACCGCCGATACCAATTTCAGTTTTCGACTGAAATTGGATGGGAAATCAGAGGCGGGAAAAAAGTTCGCATGATCAAGAATCCCAGCTACAGCGGAATCACCACGGAATTCTGGAACTCGTGCGATGCGATTTGTTCACGCGAACACTGGACGCTCTGGGGCACGCCGAATTGTGGGAAAGGCCAACCTATGCAAACGATGGGAACGGGGCATGGTGCAGCCCCAGCGCGATTTCGAAACGTGCGGATGGGCACGGCGTTTGGTCAAGAATGAGCCCACTGAATAAAACGAAAGTGGACGGAAATGCGGCTGGGCTGTCCTCAGAAAAGCGACTGCACGATTTGGTTCAAACGGTGATGCGTCTTGGGAAGGTAGCCGGAGCCGAGGAAACCGAAGTTCATCTGGACGAAACGTTAGATGCGCTAACGCGTTTTGCCAATAACGGGATTCATCAAAACGTCGCCGAGCAGGAACTTGTTGTGTCTGTACGAACCGTGCTGGATGGAAAAGCGGCGCGCGTAAGCACAAATAAACTGGACGAAGATTCGTTGCGAGCCACGGTTGAATCTTCGCTTTCGCTCGGCCAAAGCCAACCCAAATCGCCACATCTTATGCTGATGCCTGGTAAGCAGCGCTATCCGACTGTACGGCGTTTTGCAAAAGCGACTGCGGGATTGAACGCGGCGGATCGCGCCCATGCCGTTCGAAAGGCTTGTGATCTTGCCGTGAAGGAAGGGCAAGTTGCTGCTGGGATTTTCGTGAGCGGCCAGATGCAATCGGCCGTCGGCAATTCACGAGGACTTTTTGGGGCGTACCGCCAGACGCGAGCCGAATTTTCTATCACGATGCAGCAGGAGGGCGCGACGAGTTGGGCGAAGGGAAACGCCGCGGATGTGCGCGACCTCGATCCGCAATTTCTTGCACAGCGCGCAAGCAAAAAGGCCCGAATGGCCGTGAATCCCATCGAGCTGGCACCCAAGAGTTACACGGTAATTCTTGAGCCTGCCGCCGTGCTGGACCTGGTTGGATTCCTTTTCTACGATTTCTCCGCAACCGCGGTTGAGGACAAGCGCTCCTGTTTGAATGACCGCATGGGCAAGACGCTCTTTGGGAAGAATATCTCCGTCTGGGAC
>Ga0126376_10001044_pt1 | contig 14596 bp, 11 predicted proteins | sample PanSoiMetPlot_15_FD_92760 | JGI IMG/M metagenome (GOLD analysis project Ga0126376, IMG submission 92760) | Tropical forest soil microbial communities from Panama - MetaG Plot_15 | ecosystem: Environmental > Terrestrial > Soil > Tropical forest > Bulk soil | place: Panama | collected 2016-02-17
TGAGTGTGGCAACGAGGGTCATCCGGATAACACTTACGGCAGCCGTCATTACGTTTCGCAGTTAACTGCGCACAACGAAGTGGAGAATACGGGTGCGATGATCCTGCTGGACATGATGGGTTACAAGAATCTCGAGCTCGGTCGCGATCCATCGAGCACGAGATGGCTGCAGGACATCATCTGGCAAACCGGACGCGAGCTCGGGTACGGCAAAGTCTTTGTCAATCGCGAAGAAGGTGTGGGTGGGGACGATCACGAAGCGTTCATCCACGCTGGTGTGAACGCGGTTGATGTAATTCAACTTTCAAATTATCCGTACTGGCATAAGGCTGACGACACCGTTGACAAAGTGTCAGCACAAAGTATGAAGATCGTGGGCGACACGGTGCTGGCGAGTTTGCCGAAAATCGTTGATCGCGTCACGAAACAATGAATTGCCATTTGCCGATTGCCAATTGTCGATTTAAGGGCATCGTCATCCCTAATAAATTGGCATTCGGCAATCGCCAATTGGCAATGTCTTAAAAGGGAGGAGCGATGCTCAAGTCACCTGACATACTCGTGCCGATAGATTTTTCGCCTTGCTCCGTGAATGCGCTCAGAGTCGCGGTTGGAATCGCGGCGCCTGACGGCGATCTGACTTTGCTTCACGTAGTCGATGAGGAGTTTATCGAGGCCGCTGTTGCTGCCGGCATGGGATCGAGCGAGGACCTCAGAACGCGTCTGAAGGAACAGGCTGAGAGTAACTTCAGCAGCGTGCTTGAAGGAATCGACACCAGTCAGGTCGATATCGAAAAGATGATCGTCATCGGTCTGCCCTTCGTCGAGATTCTGAAAATCGCGCGCGATCTCGATCTGCCGATGATCGTGATGGGAATACGAGGTCGGTCAACGCCGGCTGAAGAACTTCTGTTTGGCTCAACTGCTGAAAAGGTGCTGCGCGGCACGCGCGTGCCGGTGCTTTGCGTGCCGCTTTAAATGTGTAACTTGGGGGGTCAGTACCGTTGCGGTACTGACCTTGTCCAAGTAAGTATGTGCAAACTATGAAAAGAATCGCGGTTATTCCCGGTGACGGAATCGGTCCTGAAGTGTTGCGCGAAGCCGTGCGCGTCCTGAAACACTTGCAGGAAACAAAAGGTCTCGAACTCGAGTTTGTTGACTTCGATTGGGGCGCTGAAAAGTTCTTGCGCGAAGGCGTGACACTACCTGAAGGCGCGCTCGAGATGTTGACGACGGAGTTCGATGCGATCCTCGCCGGAGCTTTTGGCGATCCGAGAGTCGCTTCCAACAAACACGCCGAGGACATTCTCCTCGGAATGCGACGCGGTCTCGATCTGTACATCAACCTGAGACCCGTGCGACTGCTTCACGACCGGCTCACGCCACTCGCAAATCGCAAAACCAGCGACATCGACTTCGTTGTCTTTCGTGAAAACACTGAAGGCGCGTACTGCGCTTCCGGCGGTTTTCTGAAACAGGGAACTGCCGACGAGATCGCGTTACAGGATGAAGTCAACACCCGTCGCGGTGTCGAACGCATCATCGTCGCGGCCTTCGAATATGCGCATGCGAACGGCCGAAAACGTGTGACGATGGCTGATAAGTCGAACGTGCAGCGTTTCGGCGGCGACCTCTGGCAACGCGTCTTTAAAGAAGTTGCTGCCGGTTATCCCGAGATCACCGCGAACCATCAATACGTCGATGCGATGGCGATGTTCATGGTGCTCGATCCGTCGCAGTACGATGTGATCGTGAGTAACAACTTGTTTGGCGACATTCTCACGGATCTCGGCGCTGCGATTCAGGGCGGACTCGGCCTCGCTGCTTCAGGGAATATTCATCCCGGCAGAGTCTCGCTTTTTGAACCTGTACACGGCAGCGCGCCGCCGCTTGCAGGCAAAGGAATCGCGAATCCGATTGGCGCTATTCTGACCTCGGCGATGATGTTAGAATACTTGGGCTTCCAAACTTTGAGTAAAGAAATCGAAGCGGCAGTTCGCGCCGCGATCTCTGCGAATGAAACGACCAGAGATCTTGGCGGACAACTATCTACAGAACAGGCAGGGGCTGCCATCATCAAACGGTTGGCGAATTAGAAGTGGAGGAGTTATGCGTGCGGGCACAGGGAAACTCACGACGAAAGCGATCGCGGTTATTATCATTGTGGCGATGCTCGATGCGGTGGGGCTTTCACCCGTGATTATGGTGCTCGTCACCGGAGTGGTCTTTGTGGTCTGGCTTTGCGCGCGCCGGGCGCAGGCTCGTGAAGTGGAGCGCATCTTCGACTTCTACATCGCTGCCGACGCGATACTGCGTGAAGAAGATCGACGCTGGTACGGTTTTGAGATTGCCGAGGTGATCGAACACGGCGAAAGCATGCTCGAGATCATGCCCGATCCGCCGCCGTTGAACTACTACGCCCTCGGCGCTCTCTATCACCGGCTCGGCAATCATCAGGCAACTGTCGAATACCTCTCGCGCGTGGTTGAAGACGAGCTTTGCGAAGAAACGCACCGGATCGCACCGTCACCGCAACTGCGACGTTACGTGACGCTGCTGCGCCGGATCGAATATCAACCTTCAACCGCGCCCCAAACTCTCGCAGCGATCAGAAGCCTGGAACGTGCGCGACACCGAAATGCGGCGAAGTTGTTGCTCGAAAGTCGCGAACTGCTTGAGGCGCAGAAGGATCGCGCCACTGCAGAACAACAGGCTGCGGAGGCAACAGAGGTTCATGAGGAAACCAGTTTTGCGCCGTCGTTGCCGCTGAGCGCGATCACCGCGCCGCCGCCGATCACGAAGGTACTGCACGATCTTTACCAGGACGAGACGAGAGCCAGTAACTAATTGTTTGAAACGCTGACAGCCGAAATCATCGCCATCGGATCGGAGCTGCTTGCGCCCGATCGCACAGACACCAACAGTCTCTGGCTCACCGAAAAACTCAATCAGCTCGGTATCGAAGTAAAACTAAAAACGATCGTCGGCGACGACGATGCCCGCCTCGAAGAAGCAATCAAAGATGCCGTGCGTCGCTCGAAGGTGGTGATCACCACCGGCGGACTTGGTCCAACTGAAGACGACATCACGCGCAAGATCACTGCGCGCGCGCTTGGTCGCCGGCTGCTGCTCGACGAAGCGGTGCTGTCTGAGATCCGGCAACGATTTCAATCGTTTGGTGTGACGATGCCGGAGCGGAATTCGCGGCAAGCAATGGTGATCGAAGACGCGCAGGTGTTGCCGAATCCGAACGGCACGGCGCCGGGAATGTTCATCGATCACCAGGGCACCGCGATCGTGTTGCTGCCGGGTCCGCCACGCGAGATGCGGCCGATGTTCGAGAATCATGTGGCTGAGAAACTCCAGAGCCGCGCCGGAAGTTTGCGAGTGGTGCGCCGGATGTTGCGCGTGGCGGGGATGGGTGAATCAGCGGTCGATGAGAAGATCGCGCCGGTTTACACGCAGTACGATAACCCGGTCACGACGATTCTGTTTAATCAGAGCGAGATTGAGATTCATCTGACCGCGCGTGGGCGCACCGAGAAAGAAGCGAATGATCTGCTCGATCGTCTATCAGGGCAGATTGAGGAACGACTCGGAAATGCGGTCTTCTCGTTTGCCGGTGAGAAGATGGAAGAGGTCGTGGGACTGAAACTCACGCTCGGTAGTTACACGCTTTCGGTGGCGGAGAGTTGTACCGGTGGTCTGCTGGCGCAACGAATCACCGAAGTGCCTGGGTCGTCGAAGTACTTCATTGAAGGCGTAGTGGCTTACGCGAATGACGCGAAGACGAGAACGCTCGGTGTCGAACCGATGTTGTTGCTCGAGCATGGAGCGGTCAGCGCGCCGGTGGCGGAAGCGATGGCTGAAGGCATTCGCAAACGTGCGGGAACTGATTTTGGTTTGTCGATCACGGGGATTGCGGGGCCGGACGGCGGGACTGAAGAGAAGCCGGTTGGGACTGTGTTCATCGCGCTTGCCGATGAGTTGAAGACGGAACATCGCAGGTTGAAACTTCCGGGTGATCGAAATCTTGTTAGGTGGCGAGCATCGCAAGCTGCGCTGGATATGTTGCGGCGGAGATTGCTGTAACACAGATGACACGCTTTATCGTCGTAATTGTTGCGTACCTGATTGGGTCGATACCGTTTGGGTATTTGATCGTGCGTGGCAAGATCGGCGCGGATATCAGGGAGACAGGATCGGGTGGAACTGGAGCGACGAACGTTTCGCGACGAGCAGGGAAATTGGCGGGAGTTGTCACGCTCGTGCTCGATGCGTTGAAAGGTAGTGCAGCCGTGTTAATCGCGAAGACGGTGACTGGAAGTGATTGGTTGATAGCGGCCGCGGCTATCGCGGTGCTGGTTGGTCACATAATTCCGGTGTGGTTAGGATTTCGCGGTGGCAAGGGAGTGGCGACGGGCGCCGGCGTTTTTCTCGTTCTCGCACCGGTCGCGCTTTTGTGTGCCGGCGTTATATTTCTCGCGATTGTGATTTCAACCAGGTATGTGTCGTTGGGTTCGATTATCGCTGCCGCAACGATTCCGCTGTTTGTTTGGTTGCAGAGCGATTCGCAGCCGCTACTGATTGCGGCAGTCGTGGGCGCGCTGCTGATCGTGTTTGCGCATCGCGGGAACATCGGGCGGCTGGCCCACGGAACTGAATCTCAGATCTGATGAAGCAGATCGCAATTATCGGCGCCGGGAATTGGGGGACTGCGCTGGCAATCGTCGCGGCACGCGCCGGGCATCAGGTGAATCTGTGGGCCCGCGACGCAGACGTCGTGAAGTCGATCAATCAGGATCGCATCAACTCACGTTATCTCAGTTCCGCATCAGTTCCCGCGAATGTAACCGCAACGAATGATCTCGGCGAGGCTGTGCGCGATGCGAGGATGATCCTTTTCGCGGCGCCCTCACAAACCGCGCGCGAACTCCTCACCGCGGTGTCACCCTTGCTCGGCGAACCGTCCGTCATCGTGAGCGTTTCCAAAGGCATCGAGATCGAAACTGGTAAACGGATCTCGGAAATCGCAAAAGAAGTCGTCGCCGCCGCTCATTCGTTTGTTTGTCTTTCTGGTCCATCGTTCGCTAAAGAAGTGATCGCCGGCCATCCAACTGCCATCGTCGCTGCGAGTAAAGACAACTCGGCCGCACGCGCGGTCCAGAACGATCTCAGTTTTGAAAACCTTCGCATCTACACAAACTCAGACGTCGTCGGCACGGAGCTTGGTGGTTCGGTTAAGAACGTGATGGCCATCGCCGCTGGAATGGCCTCGGGCCTGGGCTTCGGATCCAACAGTGTCGCAGCGCTGATCACACGCGGCCTCGCGGAGATCACGCGCCTCGCGCGACGTGAAGGCGCACAGATCGAAACCCTCATGGGCCTCGCAGGCCTCGGCGATCTGGTGTTGACGTGTACAGGGAATCTCTCGCGTAATCGCTTCGTAGGCGAAGAGCTCGGCAAAGGCAAGACTCTCGCAGAGATCACTTCGCATATGAACGAGGTTGCGGAAGGCATCAACACGGCACGCGCGGTGAAGAAACTCGCTGACCGCGCCAGCCTCGAGATGCCGATCACCAACGAGGTCAACGCGGTTCTCTACGACGGTAAACCCGCGCGCGACGCCGTCGCGGAACTAATGAGCCGCCCGCTCCGAGAAGAAATCCATTAAAAATCCGCGTAATCCGTGTTCAAATCAGCTCTACAACGTCACCAACGTGAACTGCACCCGGTCGCCTCACACGCGCATAAATCCCGAGATTCATATTCGCGGCGTCCTTGATTGAACGCAGGATGCTCTCGTCTCTCGGAAACTCCGCCTGTGCGTTCATCGCCATGGCGCAACGCTCGGTCGGAAGTTCGCACTGGAGTTCGACCTCACCCACCCGAAGCGTTTGGCCCAGCCACTCAAATTCAACCAGGCCCCTGAACGACGGTTCAGTCTCTACAAAAAAGTTTGGTCGAAACCGACGCACGTCCCAGAGCGCTTGAGGATTCAAACGCGACATCTCCGCGAGCGTAGCCGTGGTCAGGACATGAATCGGAGCAACGTCGAAATAATGATCGGCGTTAAAATCCTGTTGCAGTGGTGACAATGAGACAGGTTTCTCGAGCAGTTCAGTCAATCGCGCGTTGACGTCGGACGCGTCGCTGGCTACCAGCAGGCCGTCCGGGAATCGCATCTCGACGTGGTGAATCGATCCGTTCACAGGCTGCTCGCGGTACCGCGCCGCGCACTGCATCAACAGCGGGTGACGTGTGCCGGTTGCGAGCTTGCCCGAGGTTTCATCGCGGATAGCCCAACCCCGATCGCCGGCAATCCCGCGCGCGCCGACGGTACATGACGAGAGTTGTTCGCCGGCCATCGACTTCACCGCGAAGCGCCAAATTTGTTTGACAGTGCCGATACGCATGATGTGTTAATATTCGCAGCCGCAAGCCATCGTCTTCTCAGTGACAAAGTAAAGGAGCCCATCCAAATGTTCAAGACGTGTAGTACGTCTCGTAAGAGTCTCATTCTGTGTCTCGCGCTGATTCTTTTAGCGACTCCGATCCGTGCGCAACGTTCGCAAACGCCTTCAGCGCCACCGAAGGAAGCAGATCCACTGAAGGCGCTGCAATATCGCAGCATCGGACCATATCGTGGCGGGCGCTGTGCGGCAGTTACAGGCGTGCCTTCGCAGCCGTATGTTTTTTACTACGGGGGGACGGGCGGCGGCGTTTGGAAGTCGACGGACGGCGGCATCAACTGGGAGTCGATCAGCGACGGCTCAGTGTTCGGCACCGGCTCGGTGGGCGCGATTGCGGTGGCCGATTCGGATCCGAATACGATTTATGTCGGCATGGGCGAGTCGCCGATTCGCGGCAACGTTTCGCACGGCGACGGTGTTTACAAATCGACCGATGCGGGCAAGACGTGGAAGCGCGTTGGTCTCGAAGACACACGACAGATTGCGCGCATTCGCATCCATCCCAAGAATCCCGATCTCGTTTATGTCGCGGCGCTGGGTCACGTTTGGGGTCCGAACGATCAGCGCGGCGTGTTTCGTTCAAAAGACGGCGGCAAGACGTGGGAAAAGATCCTGAGTCGAGGAGACAAGGCCGGCGCGATCGATCTGATTCTCGATCCGACGAACCCAAACATTCTCTACGCAGGTTTCTGGGAAGTTTATCGCAAACCCTGGACGCTCGAGAGCGGTGGTCCAGGCAGTGGCATCTTCAAGTCTACTGACGGCGGCGATACCTGGACTGAGTTGACGCGCAACAACGGCTTGCCGAAGGGAACGATCGGAACAGTCGGTATCGCCGTTTCACCCGCTAACCCCGATCGCGTCTGGGCTATCGTTGAAGCGGAAGACGGTGGCGTGTTTCGTTCCGATAACGGCGGCACGAGTTGGACCAGGGTGAACGAAGAACGTCGGTTGCGGCAGCGCGCGTGGTACTACACGCGTATCTATGCGGATCCGAAGAACGCCGATTCCGTGTACGTTTTGAATACCGGCTTCTATCGTTCGAATGACGGTGGCCGCACATTCACGGGCATCTCGGTGCCGCACGGCGACAACCACGATCTGTGGATCGCTCCGGAAGATCCGAATCGCATGATCGAGAGTAACGATGGTGGTGCGAATGTTTCCTTCAACGGCGGCCGGAGCTGGAGCAAGCAGGACCAGCCAACGGCTCAGTTCTACCGCGTCGCGCTGGACAACGATTTTCCTTACAACGTGTACGGCGCGCAGCAGGACAACTCGACCGTGCGTATTGCGAGTCACACGACTGAAGGCGGCATCGGCACGAGCGACTGGTACGACGTTGGTGGTGGTGAGTCCGGTTGGATCGCGCCGTCTCCAAAAGATTCGCAAATCGTGTTTGCCGGTTCGTATGGTGGACTGACGACGCGCCAGGATCATCGCACGGGCCAGTTGCGCGACATCAATCCTTACCCAAACAATCCGATGGGCGCCGGCGCGGACGTTTTGAAGTACAGGTTTCAGTGGAACTTTCCGCTGCTCTTCTCACCGCACGATCCGAACACGCTCTACTGCGCTGCTAATGTTTTATTTAAATCGACCGACGAGGGTAGCAGTTGGCAGATCATCAGTCCGGACCTGACGCGCAACGATAAGTCCAAGCAGGCTTCATCAGGTGGTCCAATCACTAAAGACAATACCAGCATTGAATATTACGACACGATCTTCACCGTGATGGAGTCGCCCGTCCAGGCCGGCACGATCTGGACCGGCAGCGACGATGGCCTCGTGCAACTAACACGCGACGGCGGCAAGAACTGGTCCAACGTGACGCCGCCGAGCAGCATCATGCCGGAGTGGATCCAGATCAATTCGCTCGAAGCGTCGCCGTACGATCCGGCAACAGCGTACGTTGCCGCGACGATGTACAAGTTTGACGACAACAAACCTTATCTCTACAAGACCACTGACTACGGCAAGACCTGGAAAAAGATCACAAACGGAATTCCCGACACGACCTTCACGCGCGTGATTCGCGAGGACCCGAACAAACGCGGGTTGTTATATGCCGGTACTGAAACCGGTATGTACATCTCGTTTGACGGCGGCGAGCACTGGCGGTCGTTTCAACTCAACCTGCCGATCGTACCGATTACGGATCTCGCCATTCAGAAACGCGACAACGAACTGGTCGTCGCGACACAGGGCCGCTCGTTCTGGATTTTTGATGATCTACCGGTGCTGCATCAGTTGATGGATGCCGGTGGTTTTAGTGCGGTGGGAGAAACAAAGCTTTTCGCGCCGAAGGAGAGTTATCGCATGCCGGGCGGTGGTGGTTTCCCGCTTGGACCAACCGCGACGGTGGGACGAAACCCGGCGAATGGAGTGGTCGTTTATTATTCGTTGAAAGCGAAACCGACCTCGGATGTTGATCTCGAGTTCTTTGATTCGGCAGGGAAGTCGATTCGCAAGTTCACCGCGAAAGTGAAGCGGCCGGGCGAAGCCGCGGCGACGGCTACGCCAGCGGGGCCACCGCCGGGTGAGGGTGGTGGGTTTGGTGGCGGCGCTCCGCCGCCGGTGCCGACCGAAGTTGGGTTGAATCGTTTCGTTTGGGACACGCGATATGCGGATGCGGTGCGTTTTACGGGAATGATTCTGTGGGCGGGCGAAACGCGTGGTCCAAAAGCGCCGCCCGGAACTTATCAGGTGAAGCTCACGGTCGACGGCAAGACCCTGACGCAGAACTTCGAGGTCAAACCCGATCCGCGTTTGACGACCACGCCGGCGGACTATGCGAAGCAACTCGAGCTGGGGTTGAAGATTCGCGACAAGTTAAGCGAGACGCACAACGCGATCATTCAGATTCGCGACGTGCGCAAGCAGGTCGAGGATCTGTTGAAGCGCGTCACCGGCCAGCCGAATTTTAAGGTCGTGAATGATGCGGGGACGGCGTTGAACAAGAAGCTGACCGAGATTGAGGAGGCGCTTTATCAGACGAAGAACCAGAGCAGTCAGGACCCGCTCAATTTCCCGATCCGTTTGAATAACAAACTGGCCGCGCTCGGCGGTGTGGTTGGTGGCGCAGAGGCGGCGCCGACGGCGCAGTCGTATGCAGTCTATGACGAATTGGTCGCGCAGATCGATGCGCAGTTGCAGAAGCTGGAGCAGTTAATGCGAACCGACGTGCCGGCCTTTAATCAATTGGTCCGCGATCAGAACATCCCGGCGGTCGTGGTGAAGCCGGCAGGCGCGAACCCGTAGCACTTGGGCGCTGTTAGAACGACTGTAGGGGCGGCACTCCGTGGCCGCCCCAATCGTTCGAGTTGCGGGAGATAGGGGGCGGCCACGGAGTGCCGCCCCTACAGTGATCCAAGTAAAATGCGTGGTGATGAACGAACCTGTAACGATTAAACAATTGGCTTCGAGAACTGATGCTAAGCTGACGGGTGATGAGACCGTCTTAGTCACGGATGTCAGCCATGACTCGCGGCGCGCCGATAAAGGAACGCTGTTCGCCGCCGTCGCCGGGGCTCTCTTCGACGCACATAAATTCGTGCCGCAGGTGATGACCCAAGGCGCGGTGGGTGTGTTGTCGGAGCGTCCTGTGCCTGAGGGTTTCAAAGGCGCGTGGTTGCAAGTCGAAGACATTCGTCGCGCGATGGCGCTTGCTGCCGCCGAAGTGCAACACCATCCATCGCGCGAGCTTCAGCTCACTGGCATCACCGGCACCAACGGCAAGACCACCTCCGCATACCTGATCGCCTCCATTCCCGAAGAAGCCGGCGAACTCGTCGCGATGACCGGCACGGTCGAGTATCGTCTCGGCAAAGAACGCTTCAAAGCAGATCGCACCACGCCCGAAGCGCCTGACATGCAGCGACTCCTGCGACACGCCGTCGAGATCGGCTGCCGCACCGCCGTGATGGAGTGTTCTTCGCAGGCAATGGATTTCCATCGTTGCGACGAACTCGAGTATGTAGTTGCTGTCTTCACCAATCTCACACGTGACCATCTCGATTATCACAAGACGATGGAGAACTACTGGTACGCGAAACAGCGTCTGTTCGACGGACGCCTCGGCACCCGCCCGCGCAACTCCGTGATCAACGTCGACGATCCTTACGGTCGCGAACTCGCCGCGTCACTCGAGAAAGACGGCTTGCGCGTGATTCGCTACGCAGTAAAAGGCGACGGCGAGATCGTCGCTCGCGATCCGCAGTTCTCCTTGAACGGCATGCGTTTTCGACTCGTGACGCCCGCAGGCGAACGCGATTTTCACTCGCCGCTGGTTGGTCCACCTCACGTTTACAACACGCTCGCGGCGGTCGCGAGCGGACTCGCGCTGGGCTACAGTCTCGACGTCATCACAGCGGCTTTGGAGAAGTGTACCGGCGCGCCCGGACGTTTCGAACGCGTGGTCCATGATGGTGATTTTTCGGTGGTGGTTGACTATGCGCACAGCGACGACGCGCTGCTGAACGTGTTGCGCACGGCGCGCGAGGTGGTGAAGGGAAAGATCATTACAGTCTTTGGTTGTGGCGGCGATCGCGATCGGACGAAGCGAGCGCCGATGGGTGAGGCGGCGGGAAGTCTGAGTGACGTGGTGATTCTAACTTCCGACAATCCGCGCACCGAGGATCCGGAACAGATTCTTTGCGATGCTGAGGAAGGAATTCAAAAGACGGGTAAGCCATACCGCAAAATTGCGGATCGCACCGAAGCGATTCATCAGGCGATCTTAGAAGCGCGCGATGGTGACCTGGTGTTGATTGCAGGCAAGGGACATGAAGACTATCAGATCATCGGGCGCGAGCAGTTTCATTTCGACGACAAGGAAGTAGCGCAGGCGGCGCTGGCGCAAAGAAATTGACCAGCCTTTTTCAACAAACGCGCAAAGATGAAAAACCTGCCGGATTTGTGTTGGGCTTTTCCTTGCGCCTTTGCGTCTTTGCGGGAGTAGTTTTCTTTCTCTCGTCGCCCGGCGCATGTCAGTCAAAAACCTGCACCTCCCGCGCCTTACGGCCCGCCAGTTACGATCACGACTATCAAGGAAAAATCGATCTCCGAGAGCAGCGGCCTGGTCGCTTCTCGCCAAACTCCCGGTGCCTACTGGACTCACAACGACTCCGGCGATGGACCATTCATCTACAGCTTTGACAATCGCGGCGACTCGCTCGGCATCTTTCGCGTGACCGGCGCGCAGGCGCGTGACTGGGAAGACATGTCGATCGGACCTGGACCACAGCAGGACAAGTCGTATCTCTACATCGGCGACATCGGCGACAACAACAGTGTCCGCCCGGATGTCGTCATTTATCGTGTGCCCGAACCTGCTCTTACTGCCGCTACCCGCAAGCTCACCAAAGTCAAGCCCGGCACAACCGAGCCCGCGGAGGCGATCCGGCTGCAATATCCTGATGGTCCACACGATGCCGAAGCGTTGCTGGTCCATCCGGTCACCGGTCACATCTACATCGTCACCAAGCTGCTGATCTCAGATCCGGTTGTTTACGAAGCAGCGCCGCCCTTCGCGGCCGGCAAAACGATCAAGTTGACGCAAATCGGGAAGATTCACGTGCCGAGTGTTTTTGGCGGCGTTATCACTGGCGGCAGCGTCTCGCCGGATGGCCGGCGCGTCGCGCTGTGCGATTATTTTCAGGGTTACGAGTTAGTCCTGCCGGCAGGTAGTAACGACTTCAACGATATCTGGAAACAGAAGATGGTTGGTTTCGATCTCGGTAAGCGCAAGCAAGGCGAATCGATTGCCTACAGCAACGACGGCAAAGCGCTGCTTGCAACGAGTGAGGGAAGCGGGACGCCGCTAATTCAGGTTGAGCGTCGCTGACGTGAAACCTTTCTCCGCTAACTAGGCCTCTTCCGACTTTTTCCTGCGGTCGAGGAGAAAGTAGACCGGCACGCCGAGCAGGATCAGACCAAGACCAATCGCCGATTGCCGTGGCGTGTTGACGATGGTTTGGATGATTAGGCTGATCGATACGATCAAAAACAGGATCGGTACCACTGGATATCCCCAGGTCCGGTAAGGTCGTTCTGTGTCGGGCTCGCGACGCCTGTAGATGAAGATCGATCCCGCAACCAGTGCATAGAACAAAGTCAGTGCGAAGATCGCATAGTCTGTGAGCGTGTCGTACTCGCCTGAAAGCGCAACTACACAAGCCCAGAAACACTGAACAACCAACGCTCTGATTGGCACGTGAGTGCGCGGCGACACGTGGGCCAAACTCTTTACGATTAAGCCATCCTTCGCCAGTGCGTAGGGTATGCGAGCAGTCGCGAGGATCGAAGCGTGCAGCGCGCCGAAAGATGAAGTCATCATCGCGGCGGCCATGAGTGTCACCGCAACCGAGCCCAGCAGCCGTCTCACCACTTCGGCGGCCACCGAGGAAGATGCCGGAACACTGGCGATCTCAGTCGGCGTCAGCACGTGAAAATAATTTACGTTTACGAATAGATAAAGGCCCATCACAACGAAGCCGCCGCCGATCAAAGCTAGCGGCAGGTTGCGACCGGGGTTTTTCACTTCACCGGCGAGGAACGTGATGTTGTTCCAACCATCGTACGCCCAGAGCGCGCCGATCATCGCGGCCGCGAATCCCGCAATTCCACCAGTGGTTATTGCCACGCCTTCGCAGGCGCCGCCGCTGTTCGCGAGAGCTAGATTTCCCCAGTTGCCGTCGCTGTAGAAGAAGGCACCGAAGCCGACACCGAGCAACAAGACGATCTTCAAGCCCGTGAGCACGCTCGCGACGCCGCCGCTAACCCTGACCGCGGCACAGTTGATCAACGTCGTAATGATGATCGCTGCGAGCGCAACGAGTTGGAGACGCGTAAGTGAAACAGTGAAGCCGCCTGGCAGTGCGAATGGTCCGACTACTGCTGGCCTTAACGTTCCGCCGACCAGGTCATTGAGAAAGATCGCGAAGCCCACAGCCAGCGCTGCCGCTGAAGCGGTGCGAGCGATGATGAATTGAGTCCAGCCGTAGATAAATCCCAGCGGACGGCCATAAGCATCGCGCACGAGTCCGTACTCACCGGCGGCGCGAGGCTTCATCGCGAGCAACTCCGCATAGGTTAGCGCGCCGGCCATCGCCAGAAGACCAGCCAGCACCCAGACGATCAGCGCCTTGCCGGGCGTGCCGACGTTGCAAGTCATAACGCGTGCTTTCAGAAACACGCCCGTGCCGATGATGTTGGCGACGTTGACCGAGATCGCAGCGATCAGTCCGAGACCGCGAATGAGTTGTGTGTGTTGAGACTGCATTTATCTGCGGCTAATAACCGACGTCGTTCGTGATCAGATCTTCGTAAGTGTCGCGGCGCCTGATGAGCGTGGCAGATCCATCTTTACGAACCAGCACCGCAGCGGGGAGAGGTCGCCCATTATAGTGAAACATCTGGGCCAATGAATAGGCGCCGCAGTTGAGTAGCGCCAGCACTTCGCCTGGTCCAACATTCTCGGGAAGCTTGCGGTAATCCGGCAACCGGCCCTCGCGTTCGATGTCGAAGTAGACGTCGCCCGAATCACATAGCGGACCAGCCACTTTGTAATCACGTTGATACGGCGCGCCGGCGCGCGAGGCGGAGATCAGGTGGTAGTACCACTTGTAATTATTCATCGAGAGCATGATGTTGTAGCCGGCGTCGGTCAACAGCCAGACGTCACCAGTCTCGGGACGTTGTTTGATGTTTCGTACCGTGGTGAGCACCAAACCCGCATCAGCGATGATGCTGCGTCCCGGCTCGAGAAGAATCGTTACCTGATCGAGCAGATGCTCCGCGTCCGCAGCTCGCGCTGACTCACGCGCGACGCGCAGTGCTTCAGTTAGCACGACGGTGGGTTCGAGCTCTGCGCCGAGCATGTCGCGCTCATGTTCCGGAAGTTGATCGGCCTGCGAGCGATCTCGGAGGTAGTTCACGGGAATGCCGCCACCGAGATTGATGTGTTCGAGCGTGTGGCCAGTCTCACGATGAATCGTGACCAGGTGTTCCCACATGCTTCTGAAGGCTTCGGCAAACGGTTCGACGTCGGGTGTTTGTGAACCGACGTGAATGTGAATACCGCAAACCTTCACCAGCTCGGGTTTCTGCAAGCCGCGCCGGAA
>Ga0126376_10001045_pt1 | contig 14592 bp, 15 predicted proteins | sample PanSoiMetPlot_15_FD_92760 | JGI IMG/M metagenome (GOLD analysis project Ga0126376, IMG submission 92760) | Tropical forest soil microbial communities from Panama - MetaG Plot_15 | ecosystem: Environmental > Terrestrial > Soil > Tropical forest > Bulk soil | place: Panama | collected 2016-02-17
AGATGAAGCCCTACTGCTTCAAGTGTGGGGCCGAGCTGGACCCGGAGGCCATCTACTGCCCGGACTGCGGTCGATTGCAGCGGTCGATGGTGGTGCGGGCGGTTGGGAGCGGACCTCGGAGCGAGCCGCCGGGACCGGCGGTGCCGCCCGAGGACGGCCAGTCTTACGACGATCAACCACAGCACCCCGATGAGTCGCAGCAGTACGCAGAGCAGGCAGAGCCGCAACCGGGACAGCGGGAGCCCAGCGATGACCAGGGCTGGTATCCGGCTGGAGGGGGGCATCAGGTCGCGGAACCCGAGCCCGCGGACGACAGGGTGTATGCCCAGCGTCCTTTCCCCGAACAGCCGTACGCCGGCCAGCCCTATCCGGCACAGGAGTACCCGGACCAGCCGTATCAGGCACACGACGACGCCTATGCCGGAGAGCACGACGCGTACACCGAGGAAGGCCACGTGTACGACGCCTCGGAGCATATGCAGACATCGGAGGATGAGACGTACGCCTCCCGGGAGCCCGCCGGCACCGAGCACGGTTATCCGGGTCAGAGCTACCCCGAGCAGGGCTATCCCGAGCAGGACTATCCCGAGCAGGGCTATCCCGAGCAGAGCTATCCCGAACAGGGCTACTCGGACCAGAGCCACCCGGACCAGGGCTACGCGGGGGGTGGCTACCCGGAGGGAGGCTACTCGCAGGCCTATCCGGGGCAAGGCTCCGAGTACCCTGGCCGGCAATACGCTGACCGTGATCAGGCGTCCACGTCGCGCAGCTACTCGAACGAGCAGGAGGCGACTTACAGCACGCTGGCAGACCCGTATGCGCTGGAGGACTGGCCGCCCGTACCTGCTCGACGGCACCTGAGCTGGGTGCGTCTCGTGGCCATCGCAGCTGCCGGTCTGCTCGGGCTCTTTCTGGTCGGTTTCGCAATTGGGAAGCTGTTCGGCGGTTCGAGCAGCCCTGAGACATCGTCGGCGCCCCCCCAGCAGCAGAGCGCGCAGGTGGCGACGGCGTCGCCTTCGACACAGTCGAGCGCCACGCCGGCGACGACCGCGACCCCCGACCAGGGAACCGGCACCGCCAACTTCCAGAAGGTTAGTGCCGACATCCCCGGCCAGTGCTCGACCCGGCAGGGCTGCCCGATCCGGGTTACGGTCAAGAACTCGGGCGGGCGCGGAGCCGGCAGCGTGTCGGTCACCCTGACTGACGCCCAGGGCGGGGGGAATACCGTGGCAACCTACAGCGGGCCAATCCCGGTGACCGCTTCGGGAGAGACTGTGCAGGTGACCGGCTACGCCACCGGGGACAGGCTGCCCGACTATCTGAGGAGCGGCGGGACCGTCTACATCACAACTGTGATGATCAAGAGCAGCTGAACGGCTCCCAAGCCGCGGAGCCGTGACCGCGGTCTGTGACGAGCGCCGACATCAGTGGGCCCTGGTACGGCCGAACAAGGTCTGCGCTCGTCCCGCCGCTCAGGCCGCCTTGACTGCCGCCACCAGCCGGGTCAGCGACTCCTTGGCATCGCCGAAGAGCATGACGGTCTTCGGATCGTAAAGAAGCTCGTTGTCGATGCCGGCGAACCCGGGCCGCATCGAGCGCTTGAGGAAGACCACGCTGTGTGCCTCATCCACGTTCAATATCGGCATGCCGTAGATCGGGCTGCCTGGCGAGTTGCGTGCGGCGGGGTTGACCACGTCGTTGGCACCAACCACCAGCGCCACGTCCGCCCGTTTGAACTCGCCGTTGATCGCGTCCATCTCTCTCAGCTGCTCATAGGGCACGTTGGCCTCAGCCAGCAGCACGTTCATGTGCCCCGGCATCCGGCCGGCCACCGGATGTATGGCATAGGTGACCTCGACCCCGCGCTTCTCGAGCAGGTCGGCAAGCTCCCGCACCGCGTGCTGGGCTTGCGCCACGGCCAGCCCATAGCCCGGCACGATTATCACGCTCCGCGAATAGGCCAGCATCGTGCCGATGTCGTCGGCACTGCCGGCTCGCACGCTCTTCCCGTCCGCAGCGGCACTGCTACCGAGACCGGCCTGCACCTGGCCGAACGCCCCGAACAGGATGTTGGTGATCGAACGCCCCATTGCGTCGCTCATGAGCTTGGTCAGCAGTGAGCCGGAGGCGCCCACGAGCGTGCCCGCGACGATCAGGGCGAAGTTGTCCAGGACGAATCCGCTGGCCGCCACGGCGAGGCCTGTGCAGGCGTTGAGGAGCGAGATGACAACGGGCATGTCGGCCCCGCCGATGGGCAGCACAAACGCGACGCCCAGGACCAGCGCCATACCGAGCAGTACCGCGAACACGCCAGCGGAGCCGGTGACGGCCAGCACGGCGACGGCGAGCGTCAGAATTGCGAGAGCCAGTAGGCCGTTGACGACCTGCTGACCCGGATACGTGATCGGCGTGCCGGTCATCAGCTCCTGCAGCTTGGCGAAGGCGAGCACGCTGCCGGCAAATGAGATGCCTCCGATCACGATCGCGAACACACTGGGGAAGCCAGTCTGGAAGTCCGGCCGGGCGCCCGCGAGTTTGAGCAGCTCGGATACGGCCACCAGCGCCGCCGCGCCGCCGCCCACACCGTTGAACAGGGCGACCATCTGGGGCATCGCGGTCATGTGCACGCGACGGGCCCCAACCGTTCCCACTATCGAGCCGATGGCCACACCCACGGTGCAGATGGCAATGCCTGCGGGCGTGAAGGCGTCGCGCAGGAGAACAACTGTCCAGCCAACCGCCAGGACCATGCCCACCGCCGCGACCTGGTTGCCGCGCCGAGCGCCCCGCGGCGAGCTGAGGAACTTCAGACCGATGATGAAGAGGACCGCTGCCAGCAGGTAGACGAAACCGGTGGCGATCGTCACTGGCGCCGTCCCTTGAACATCTCGAGCATGCGGTCGGTCACGACAAAGCCACCGACCACGTTCGTGGTGGCCAGCACCACTGCCACGAAGCCCAGCACGATCTCTAGCGGCGTTTGAGCATGAGCGGCGATCAGCAGGGCGCCGACCAGGATGATGCCGTGGATCGCGTTGGAGCCCGACATCAGCGGAGTGTGGAGGATGGTGGGGACCTTCGAGATCACCTCGAATCCGACGAACACCGCAAGTGCGAAGTACGTGATCAGGACGACCAGATGCTCGGTCATGGGGCGGCCGCCTCCTGGGGGGCCTCCATCAGCTGCCGGGCTCGGTCGTTGACGATCTCGCCGCCGTGGGTGACGCACGCTCCGCTGGTGATCTCGTCCTCGAAGTCCACCCTTACCGTCCCATCGTTTGTGAGGTGCTCGAGGAGGTTGGTGACGTTGCGTGAGTACAGCTGGCTTGCATGGAGCGCGACCGTGCTGGGCACGTTGGTCGTGCCGTCGACCCAGACACCATCCACCTCGATCACACGACCCGGTTGCGTCAGCTCGCAGTTGCCACCCGTCTCGGCGGCTAGATCAACCACGACCGAGCCCCGACGCATCCCCTTCACCATCGGCGCGGTGACCAGCACAGGCGCCCTCCGGCCGGGAACCGCTGCTGTCGTGATCACGACGTCGGCAGCACCTACCCTTCCCATCAGCAGCTCACGCTGCCTGGCAAGAAACTCCCCGGACTGTTCACGGGCGTAGCCGCCCTGGCCTTCCTGGGCCTCCAGCTCCAGCTCGAGGAACGAAGCGCCCAGGCTCCGGACTTCCTCCTTGACCGCCGGACGGACGTCGTAGGCCTCGATGACGGCACCCAGCCGGCGTGCCGTGGCGATCGCCTGCAGGCCGGCCACGCCGGCGCCCAGCACCAACACGCGCGCGGGCGGGATCGTCCCGGCCGCCGTCATCAGCATCGGGAAGAACTTCCCCAGCCGGTTGGCTGCCATCAACACGGCCTTGTAGCCCGCCAGCGAGGCTTGCGAAGAAAGCGCGTCCATGCCCTGGGCGCGGCTGATACGCGGCAGTAGTTCCAGGGAGAACGAGGTCACCCCGCGGGCCGCGAGCGCCTCCACCGTGGCTGCGTGCGTCGCCGGTTGGAGAAAGCTGATCGTGACCGTGCCCGGCTTCAACAGGCCCACGTCCTCGACCCTGGGCGGCTGCACCGCCAGCAGGACGTCCGTGGCGCTCAGCAAGTACTTGCGATCCGGTTCGACGACGGCTCCCACGTCCCGGTACGCGTCGTCGCAAAAGCCGGCGGCGGCACCTGCGCCCGACAGCATCCGGACCTCGAGGCCGGCGCCGGCCAGCCTGGCTACGCCGTCCGGAACCAGGGCGACGCGGTGTTCGCCGGGCAGCGTTTCAGAAGCGACCCCGATCTTCACGACCAGGTTGCAATAGTAGGCAGCTCTCCACCTGAGGGTGGAGGCGCGGTGAAACAGCGGTCAGGCAGATTGCATAGGGCCGAGGGCACCATTCGCCGGGGTCCCCATCCTGCTCAGCTGCGGCCTCCCGGCGCTCGCGGTGGTACGGTGCAATTCCGTGGCGGGGGCGTTCGGCTGCGCAATCTTCCGTACATCATGGCATCAGTATTGATGATGCTATGATGTCAACATGAGGACCACGGTTACACTCGATCCGGACGTGGTGGCCCTCCTGGACAAGGTCATGAGCGAGAGGAGGCTTTCGTTCAAGGAGGCCCTCAACGACGCCATCCGGCGAGGCCTGGCGCCTACACATGCCACCTCAGGATTCCGCACTCCGACTTTTCGCCTCGGGCTCGACCCGGGCGTCCCCCTGGAAAAGGCGCTTCGGCTTGCAGGCGAGCTCGAAGACGACGAGCTGGCACGCAGGCTGGCCGCTCGCAAGTAGCCCGGCCTCCATGCAGGTCGTCGACGCCAACGTGCTCATCTACGCCGTCAACGAGGATGCTCCGCATCATCCCGTAGCCCGCCACTGGCTGGACGCCGCGCTCGGAGGTCAAGAGCCTGTCGGCTTTGCATGGGTCGTGCTGCTCGCGTTTCTTCGCCTGACGACCCGGCGCTCTGTCTTTCCGACCCCCCTGACGCTGCCGCAGGCGATGGGCGTTCTCGAAACCTGGCTGGCGCAGCCGGCTGCGATCCTCCTTCAGCCCACCCCTCGCCACCTGAGCGTTCTGCACGGCTTGCTGGCGCCGCTGGGAACGGCAGGCAACCACGTCAACGATGCCCACCTCGCCGCCCTGGCGATGGAGCACGGAGCTCAGGTGGTGTCGTTCGACGTTGATTTCGGACGCTTCGCAGGACTCCGCTGGCATCTTCCCGCGAACCCGTAATCCGGTCCCCGGTGGGCGGAAGCGGCATATTGAAATAGCACATTGAGCGTTCTGGTTGCACAATTCAGGTTGGTGCGGCGGCGTACCATTCTGTCCCTGCCATGACACCCGGGGCTCCCGTCAACGACCTGACGTTTCAAGCTGCGACCGTCAACGGCTCGGGCAGCCAGTCGGCCAACCTGGTCCTGACACGAGCGATCTTCTCGCTCGGAATCCCGGTGGCGCCCAAGAACGTCTTCCCCTCCAACATCGAGGGTCTGCCCACCTGGTACCAGCTCAGGATCTGCCCGCGAGGCTACCAGGCCCGAACCGGCGACCCCGACGTGCTCGTGGCGCTCAACGCCCAGACCTGGACGGCGGACCTGCAGAGCGTCAAGCCCGGCGGCGCCGTGGTCCACGAGGAGGCCTACTCGACCTCCGGCGTTCGCGATGACGTCAGCTACTTTCCCGTCCCATTTGCAAAGCTGGCCAAGACCCAGATCAACAACGACGCGCTGCGCAAGCAGCTGACCAACCTGATCTACGTCGGCGTGGTCGCGGGTCTGCTTCAGATCCCGTTCGACGCGATCGAACACGGCATCAAGCGCACCTTCCTCACAAAGCCAAAGGCGTGGCAGTCCAACGTTGACGCGGCCATGATCGGCTACGAGTACTGGCGCGAACACTTCAGCGAGCGGAGGATCAACCACGTCCTTCAGCCGATGACGGGTGTGACCGACGGGCTGGTGCTCATCGAGGGCAATCAGGCTGCTGCCCTGGGGTGCATCATGGGCGGCTGCACGGTCGCCGCCTGGTACCCGATCACCCCTTCCTCCAGCCTTTGCGAGAACCTCATCGCCTACGCCGACCGCTTTCGCACGGATCACAAGACCGGCGAGCACAAGATCGCGATCGTTCAGGCCGAAGACGAGCTGGCCGCGGTGGGCATGGCGATCGGGGCCGGCTGGACCGGCGCCCGCGCCATGACCTCAACCAGCGGGCCTGGCATCTCGCTGATGGCCGAATTCAGCGGTCTTGCCTACTACGCGGAAGTCCCGGTCGTGATTTTCGACATCCAGCGCATCGGGCCCTCGACCGGGCTGCCGACGCGCACTTCACAGGCCGATCTCGGCTTCGTTTACACCCTCTCACATGGCGACACCAAGCACCTCGTGCTCCTGCCGGGCACGGTCGAGGAGTGCTATGAGTTCGCCCAGCAGGCGTTCGACCTGGCGGACCGCTTCCAGACACCGGTGTTCGTCCTCTCGGACCTGGACCTGGGCATGAACCTGTGGATGACCAAGCCGTTCGAGTATCCGCAGCGGCCGTTCGACCGCGGCAAGGTGCTGACAGCCGCCGACCTGGAGAAGCTCGGCGGCACGTGGGGCCGCTATCGCGACGTGGACGGCGACGCGGTCGCCTACAGGACGCTGCCCGGGACCGAGCACCCAGCCGCGGGTTACTTCACGCGCGGTTCGGGCCACGACCCCGACGCCCGATACACGGAGAGCGCAGAGGTCTACGCCCGAAACATGGACCGCCTTGCTCGCAAGTTCGAGACCGCCCGCGGCGCAATGCCGGGGCCTGTCGTCTCAGCCTCCGAGAAGGAGTCGTCAGTCGGCCTGATCGCTTACGGGACCACCCACCACGCAGTCGTCGAGGCACGCGAGGGGCTGGCCGAGCGGGGGTTGCCGGTCGACTACCTCCGGGTGCGCGCGCTGCCACTGTCGGCGTCCATCTCAGGCTTTGTCGAAGGCCACGAGCGCGTTTACGTGATCGAACAGAACCGCGACGGCCAGATGTACGACCTGCTCCGCCTTGAGCTCCCGGCGGCGCTTGCGGGCAAGCTGCGCTCGATCCGCCACTACGACGGCCAGCCGATCCCGGCCGCCGCCATCACCCGACCACTCCTGGAGCTGGAGGCCGTCCCAGTCTGATGAGCGCAACCCTTAACCACATCGGACTTCCCCGAGACGCCTACAAGGGCGCCGCCACCACCCTCTGCGCCGGCTGCGGCCACAACTCGATCACGAACCATCTGGTCAAGGCCATGTACGAGCTCGGCATCGAGCCGCACCTGCTGGCCAAGATGAGCGGCATCGGCTGCTCGTCGAAGACGCCTGCGTACTTCGTGGATCAAGCGCACGGCTTCAACGGCGTCCACGGGCGGATGCCGGCGCTGACGACTGGAGCGCAGGTGGCCAATCGCAAGCTGATCCTGCTCGGAATCAGCGGCGACGGCGACTCGGTGTCGATAGGCCTGGGCCAGTTCTTGCACCTGATCCGCCGCAACGTGGACTGTACGTACATCATCGAGGACAACGGCACCTACGGGCTGACGAAGGGCCAGTTCTCGGCCACGGCCGACGTGGGCTCCGTCCAGAAGCGCGGCAGCGTGAACACCTACCAGCCGATCGACCCCTGCGCCCTCGCGCTGACCCTCGGCTGCAGCTTCGTTGCGCGCTCTTTTTCGGGAGATGGCAAGCAGCTCGTCCCGCTCATCAAGGCCGCGCTGGCCCACCGCGGGACCGCGATGCTGGACGTGATCTCGCCCTGCGTCACCTTCAATGACCACGACGGCTCTACCAAGAGCTACAGCTGGGTCAAAGACCACGACGAGCAGATCCAGGATGTCTCGTTCATCCCGTACTTCGAGGAGATCCACGTCGATTACGAGCCAGGTACGACGTATGAGGTCGAGATGCACGACGGGTCGCACCTGCTGCTGCGGAAGCTCGGCCAGGAGCACGATCCCAGCGACCGGCTGAGCGCGCTGAGATTGATCGAGGAGGCCAGGGAGCGCAACCAGCTCCTGACGGGTCTTCTGTATGTAGACGAGTCGATGGAGGACTTCGCCACCCGCGAGCGCCTGCCAGAGCGCCCGCTGCGAGACCTTGGCGAAGACGAGCTGCGGGTCAGCCGCGAGGACTTCGAGCAGCTCATGGCGGAACTGGCATAGCAACGCAGGTACCCCCGCTGCCCACAGAATTCGACGAGGCGGCCACCGAGATAGCCCGGCGCGACCCGGCCCTGGCGCCGGTGATCGAGGCAATCGGGCCGCCGCAGTTGAGGCCGCCGCTGGAGAACGCCTTCGCCGCGTTGGTCCGGTCGATAACGTTCCAGCAGCTTGCGGGTCGGGCGGCGGCGGCGATCCACGGTCGCTTCGCGGCGAATTTCGCGGACGGGGTCACAGCGGAGGGGGTGCTGGCCCTCCCAGAGACCGCCTTCCGAACCGCCGGGCTGTCGGGGGCGAAGACGGCCTCGATCCGCGACCTGGCCGCCAAGGCGGCAGACGGCACCGTCCCGCTGCATCGGATCGAGGAGTGCTCCGACGACGAGATCGTGGAACGGCTCAGCCTCGTGCGCGGCATCGGCCGCTGGACGGCCGAGATGTTCTTGATCTTCCAGCTCAGGCGGCCGGACGTGTGGCCGGTCCAGGACCTGGGCGTCCGCAAGGGCTATGGCCTGGCACACCGGATGGCGGCGCTGCCCACGCCCAAGGAGCTGATGGCGCTGGGTGACGTCTACCGGCCCTTTCGCACTGTTGCCGCGTGGTACTGCTGGCGGGCGGCGGAGACAGTGCTGCCGGAAGGCTGAGGGTTAAAGCCAGAGCTCGGTCGAATCCAGGGCGTCATCGCTCGGATGCATCTGAAGCAAACCGTCGAGCGGCTAGATCAGATGGCCGAACCCCGCCACGGACAGCGAATAGCGCCGGGGCACCAGCACCAGACCGGAATGGCGCTCGCCACGCAGCAGCAGGACTTCATGCAGCGCTCGGAAATCCCGATAGTTGGCCGTAACCACCGCCCGTCGATCCCGGACCGCCCACCCAACCACCTCCTCATCAGGCTTTTGTGCGAGTCCAGCTTCATCCACTGCGAGGACATCGTGGCCTCGCTCACGAAGCGCCTCGGCGATCCTTCGATTGATGTGCTCGTCGAGCAGCAGTCTCACATTGTGGAGAGCGCTTCGCGGCGCCGCCAGGCGGCCTCGGCCTCCTCCCCCATCCGCCGGTTCTGCTCGATCCACCCGTCAATCTCCGCTTTGTGGTCGGCGTAATAGCCAACCGCGACGTTGACAAGGCCGACGGGCAGGTTCAGCGCCGCTGCCGAGTCGCGAATGTTCCTTCCCGAATCAGACCAGACCATGATGAGTTCCCAGACGTCCGGGCCGCTCACCAGCCCAGCTCGACGGCCAGAGGGTCCGTCGCGGAAGACGATGCCGGGATGGATCGCCATGCGAAGGCCCTCCTTCAAGAACTGTTCGGCTAGCAGCGTCCTTGGAACTCGCCGGCTTGCCGCTTCTCGCTCTAGCGCTCTCTTCGTCTCAGAGTCGACCCGAAGTGACAGGTGCTCTCGTGTCACAACCGCACACTATGTACCACGACGCGGGGCCTGCTCTCTGCGGCGTCAGTCTGCTGACGCTGGCCGCAGACCGGCTGGAGCCGCGCTCCTCAGGAGCTGGATTCGGTCTTGCGGAGGTCCAGCGCGCAGGAGTTCATGCAGTAGCGCTGGCCGGTCGGTGCGGGTCCGTCATCGAATACGTGACCCAGGTGCGATCCGCACTGCTTGCAGCGGACTTCGGTGCGGACCATGAAGAAGCTGCGGTCTTCGTGGAGCTCGACGTTTTCCCGGTTGGCGGGCTCCCAGAAACTGGGCCATCCGGTTCCGGAGTCGAACTTGGTGTTCGAGCTGAACAGCTCGGCGCCGCAGGCCGCGCAGTGATAGGTCCCGTCATCGTGCGCGTCCCAGAACTTGCCTGTGAACGCGCGCTCAGTGCCCTGCTCGCGCATGACGTGGTACTGCTCAGGGCTCAGCTGCTCGCGCCACTCTCGCTCGGTCTTCTCAATCCTCGTACTCATGTTCCAAGTCTGTTACCTCGATCGCGCGCGGCCTGTTCCAGGAAGCCGGCGATCAGGCGCCCGGCGATGCTGAAGGTGGCCGGCCGGTCCTGCGGGTCGGGCATCCGGTCGACGTGGAACCAGCGGGCCTCGGTGATCTCCGACTCCTGCACGGCGATCTCACCCCCGCGGTAACGAGCGAAGAACCCGACCATGAGCTGGCTTGGAAACGGCCAGGACTGGCTTCCGAAGTAGCGAATGTCCTCCACCTCAACGCCGACCTCTTCGCGCACCTCGCGGGCGACCGCCTCTTCCAGCGTCTCGCCGGGTTCGACGAACCCGGCCAGTAGTGCGAAGAAACCGGGCCGGAACCGCTTGTCGTGTGCGAGCAGGACCTCATCGCCATGGCGGTGGACCAGAGTGATCACGGCCGGATTTATGCGCGGGAAGTGCAGGGCACCACAGGAAGGGCAGGCCCGCGCCATCTCGGTCTCGTGGGGGCCGGTCTCGGTCCCACACCGCCCACAGTAGGCGTGACCGAACCACCAGTCGAGGGTCTGAGAGGCGCGCGCAGCCATCGACAGGACTGCCGCATCCTCCACGCGCGCGAACAGCTCGCGCAGCCCGACCGAAGTCAGATCGCCGTCGGGTGCGGCCCCCTCCTCCATGGCGATGGCGTAGCAGGGCTCTGCCCCGAGCACGCCCAACCGAATCGGGCCGGCCGTGGTTCGGAACGCCCGGCCGAGCGCCGCGACACGTGGGATCTGGAGGCCAGGTCCGACAAGCATCCGCCCGCCGCTGAAGGCGAAAGCCAGAGAGTCAGGTTCCGGCTCAAGGGTGGGAGTCACGCTGTCAATCTTCCAACAACCACGTGCGTGCGACGGAGCAGCATCTCGGGAGTGGACCAATTGCCAGGAGTGGGCCCTCTTCCAAGCCCTCTTATAGGGCCATTCCCCGGCCCTTGGTTCACTTGCGCCACAACTGCGGGCCACTTCGGAAGTCTCACCTGGCCGGATGCCACGAGCCGGTCGGGGCAGCGCTACTGGCCGTTGCCGGCCACGTGGATCCAGGTCAGGCCGCTGTTGAGGAGCATGACTTTTCCAGCCTCGTCCGTGAACCAGACCGGCGCGTGGTTGTCGTAGTACGCCAGGCCGGTTGAGCCCATGTGCCAGGTTGCGTGCACCACTTGCCCGTCGGAATAGACCTCCGCTGGACCGCTGCCCAGCATGTCGTACCAGACCGAGTGAGCTCCGCCATTGTCGTCCTCGACCCAACCCGCGTCGTGAAAGGGGACGTGCATGATGGCCACCGTTTTCACTCCTACCTGCCGGCCTGTGCTCTGGTCGGTGAACGGCTGGCCGTGGTCGGAGCGGAAGTACAGGCGCGAGGCCGGGTCATAGCTATAGGTGACGCCGTGCAAGGGCACCGACGGAGGGTCAGCGGTCTGGCCGGCCGACCCGTCGTCGTGCGGCGGATCGACGGCGTAGTCACCGTCGGATTGGGCCGACTCGGAGCGGAGGCGCCCGGCACGATCGCCCGACGTGTAGAGGTTGTGCGGCACGGGGCGGGATCCGACCCGAAAGAAGTGGCCGCCATGGTCGTACGGCTCCATCAAGTTGGGGACCAGGCGCGACTCCGGGAACGCGCCGAACATCCAGGGCGAGGTCCCGTTGGAGACGCCGCTGCACATGGTCATGCCGGCATACGCGTAGCCCAGGTAGGGGTTGATCATGCGGCAGCTGCGCACCGGGCCGACCTGATCGGGAATCCGGTTGAAGTAAATGGCGGTCATCCGGGTGATCGAGTACTCACTGATGTACTCATAGACGACATCGGCGTCCTGGAGGCCCGCCTGCGGCCTGGCGGGCCCGCTGTTTTCGACCACGATCTCTATCGGCGTCTTCGGCTTGAACCCAGGCCCGACGCCGGTCGACGTGTTCGAGGGCACTGTCACGAGCATTCTGACCTGTAGCGGTCCCGGGTCCTGGAACGGCGCCCTTACAGCCGCCGCCACGTCGAGGGTCACCGAATGATCCGGCGTGAGGCCCGCGAGCGAGATCTCGAGGGACGTACGCTGGTCGGCCCACGCCAGAGCAGCCGGGGGCACGGGCTGGCCGTCGAGGAATACGGTCAGCCAGTCGGGTCGCATCGGCCGCATGAGATTGAGCACCAGGTGAGAGCGAGGTGTGACCAGGGCCGTGCCCGCCACAGGCTGGCCGTCGACCACGAACTGCGCATCGACCGGGGTCGGAGTAGGGCTGGGCCTGTGTGTGGGCGGCCCATGTCCGGCGGCCCTGGAGCACGCGACGACCAGGAGCAAGCCAATCCCGAGGGTGACAACCCGCCGGAGCTCCATCGCGGTGGACAGTAAAGCACGTGTGGCCCCACACGGGAGTCAGGCGCCGCTCGGGACGGCCGGCCTATATAAGAGCGCGTGCAGCGTGAAGATCGAGCGGCACATGCCCACACCGTGCCGCGGTCACGACTCGCGGAGCAGGGTCTCGTACAGGCGTAGTGTCCCGGCGTCGAACGCCACCAGGCGCACAAGCCCGACCCGGGTCGGCGTCGAGCGAATGGTGTCCACAGCCGTGCGGGCGGCTGCTTCTTTCGGGTACCCGTACACACCGGTGGAGATGGCCGGGAACGCCACCGACTGGGCCCCGAGGTCGTCCGCGATCTCCAGTGAGCGCCGGTAGCACGATGTCAGCAGCTCAGACTCGCTTCGCTGCCCGCCCTGCCAGACTGGGCCCACCGCGTGAATCACCCACTTCGCAGACAGACGGAAGCCAGGCGTCGCCCTCGCCTCGCCGGGCAGACAGCCGCCCAGCACCCGGCACGCCTCCAGCAGCTCGGGGCCGGCAGCCCGGTGGATGGCGCCGTCCACCCCGCCGCCCCCCAGCAGCGACGAATTGGCCGCGTTGACGATCGCGTCGACCTGCTCCCTGGTGATGTCCCCTTGAACGGCCTCGATCCTCATGGGACGGAGTATCGGCCCCGGCAGTGCAATCCGTACTTCAAACGAATCCGATGACACGGGAAGAACCGTGGCTGTACCGTGACTTTTACATAACGAAGTGAGAACCACGCTCCCAGGGATAAGAGGCACCCATCGAGAGGTCCACAGCGCCCCAGTGACGGCCGCACGTGCGAGCCTGGTCAGCCGCCTGGGCCAGCTGGCGCGCCGCACGCTGCCGATCGCCGTCGCGATCGGCGCTCTGGTTGCGCTCGTGCTGGTGGTCAACCCGCGTGCCCTGGGCCACGCGCTCAGCCGCTTCAATCCGATCGCAATCCCGGTCGTGATCGCGCTGGGGGGAAGCTGGTTCGTGCTCCAGGGCATCCGCTGGCACGTTCTCCTTCGGGCCGCCGGCAGCTCACTCCGGGCGGCCGACAGCGTCCTCCTGAGCATCGCCGGGCAGGTCATCACAGCGCTTCTGCCACTGGGAGACCTCACGAGGGCCATCTTCGCCACCGAGGCTGCGGGCCTCGAAGTCGGCGCCGCCGCAGCCACGGTGACGGTCCAGGAGCTGACGTTCACGCTCTTCCTCGTCCTGCTGGCAACGCCAGGCATGGTGGCGCTCCACGTGGGCATCGGCATCGTGAGCGCTGTGATAGTCGGTGTGATCACCATCTTCGCCATACTCACGGTGCCGGCACTGTTCCGGCTGGTACGAGGCGCCGCTGCGCTGCTGCCTCTGCCGCGCGGCGTGCTGGTGCAGGTGGACGAGCTGCAGCAGGAGACGGTTGGGCTGCTTCGCCGACCCGACACACTCGGCTTTTCGCTGCTGGACCTCGGCCGCGCGATGGTAGGGGCGACGGTGCTCTGGGTGATCCTGCAGGTGCTGGAGCCCGGGATGGTCGGTTGGTTCAAGGCCGCGTTCGTGGTCGCGGTGGCTTATGTGGGCGGTGCGCTCAGCTTTTTACCTGGAGGCGCCGGTGCGAGCGACGCCAGCGTAGTCGGCCTGCTGGTGCTGCTTGGGCTGGACCCGGGAACCGCCGCAGCAGGTGCCCTGCTGCAGCGCGCGGTCTTCACCGGGCTGGCGGGCATCCTGGGACTGACCGCGTATATGGCGGTGCGACGGCGATTCAATCTGGGAGGGCTGCTCGCCCACCGCCCAGGCTGACATCACGACGCCGGCTCCCGAGCCGGCTTGCTGAAGCCGTAATCGAACAGGGTCGTCGCGTCTGCGAAAAAGTTGTCGGAGTGCATGACCACGGCTATCAGCTGGCGGCCGCCGCGGGCTGCTGTGGCCACCATGCAGGGACCAGCGTCATCGGTGAACGCGGTTTTCATCCCCGTAGCTCCTTGATAGGTGTACTGATTGCCCGGGATGACCATCCTGTTGTAGTTGACGAGGGTGAACTCTTTGTGGGTTGCGCTCTGCGGGATCGTGATCGAGGCGGCGCCAGAGATGGTCAGCAGCTCAGGGTAGCTGGTCGCGATCCCGTACGCGGCGAGGGCCAGATCGTATGGAGTCGTCCTCATGGCGGGGTCGTCCAGGCCCACCGGGGTCGTGAAGTGGCTGTCCTTCATGTGAAGATCAGCCGCCT
>Ga0126376_10001046_pt1 | contig 14586 bp, 15 predicted proteins | sample PanSoiMetPlot_15_FD_92760 | JGI IMG/M metagenome (GOLD analysis project Ga0126376, IMG submission 92760) | Tropical forest soil microbial communities from Panama - MetaG Plot_15 | ecosystem: Environmental > Terrestrial > Soil > Tropical forest > Bulk soil | place: Panama | collected 2016-02-17
CGGCATCATCGTTTCTGCGGCTTTAGCCCGCGGCGCTCGCCCACGTGTGTTCGAGCGTAATCGTCACGATTTCCCTGACACCATCATGGGCGAGCAGCTTGAAATTCCAGCAAAGGCTTTCCCGCGCGCTACGACAGTGCTGTCGATTCATATCTCCACGGAAAAGTTACAAGGCAATCAAGCCCCCGCCTGCGCCTTGGCCATGAAGTCAGGCCGCAGCGCCTTGCTCCAATCGGGGATGGCGGTAATGATCCGTGCTTTCAAAAGGATTTCCGCCTGCTCCTGCATGTAGGGTTTGAGGTTGCCAGGAAAGCCCGGGTTGACATCGACTCGGGCGAGCGCTCGCTGGAAGGTATCGCGGGCCATCTTGTAGCCTTTCTCGGTATAGAATCCGAAGATCACGTCGGCGACCTTGTCGGGCATCATCTTGAAGTCGCGGCCGACGTCGAGCCATGCTTTCAGATAGGCCACGACCGTGTCCGGGCTCTTTTGCAGGAAATCGGGCGTCGCAGCCATGAACAACGGCATCTCATCGACCGCTCCGAAATCCATGATTCCCGTCGCAATGCCATCCACCTCGGCGATCACGTTATAGGGCTCAACATTCACCATGGCGTCGACTGTCTTGGCCGCCATGGCGGCCACCATGTTGTTCACGTCCATGCGGACTTCCTGGTAGTCGCCCTTCCGCAGGCCGTGCATCGGGGCTATGGTGTCAACAAACACGTTGCCGATCGACGAGCCGGTCTGATTAGCAATCTTCCTGCCCTTCAGCTGGGCGACGGACGTGATGTTGAGGTCCTTGCGCGCCATCACCTGGACGGTTCTGCCGACCAGCTCGATCTGGGCGATTGCGACGAGGCCACCTTTGTCGTGGCCGAGGATCATCGATTGTCCCGCATAGGTGCCGACATCGACCTGGCGAGCCACCATCTGCTGCATGGTGAGATTACCAGACGGCACCGGGAACTCGTCAAACTTGATGCCGTGCTTTTCGAGGAGGCCAGAGCGCATCAGATAGTAGGTCGGCATGCCCCAGATGTTGGTCTGGTAGCCCTGACGGATCTTATCGAGCGCGAACGCCGGATAGGGCTGTAGGAGACCAAGCATCAATCCGCCCCCCGCGGTCAGACAGGACCGGCGGGTCATCCCGGAACGCAGACGGGTCATGGCAATTCCTCCCGATCATGGTTGCGTTGCGCCATCTTTACAGATTTCGGGCTCACCCGGCGCGACCATCTCGCTGCCGAGATGTCGCAGCAGGTCCTTCTGGCATTGCAGAAACTCAACACTGAGCGGATCGCGGGGGCGCGGCAGCGTGATCGGAACCTCAATTTTCACGCGACCGGGATGGGGCGTCATCACCACCACGCGATCAGCGAGGTAAACGGCCTCGGCGACATTGTGCGTCACATACACCACGGTCTTGCGGGTCGCCCGCCAAACCTCCGCGACCAGCCGTTGCATGGCGTCCCGAGTCAAAGCATCGAGCGCTGCGAACGGCTCATCCATCAACAGCACGGATGGGTTGTAGGCCAACGCCCGCGCAATGGCGACCCGCTGCTGCATGCCGCCTGACAGATGGTGCGGATACGAATGGGCAAATTTTTCAAGTCGGACAAGGGCAAGGTGATCGAGCGCGATCTTTTCGCGCTCCTCCTTGCTGACTCCCTTCATTTCCAGTCCGAACGCGACATTGCCGAGCGCTGTACGCCATGGAAATAGTTGCGCGAAATCCTGAAATACCACCCCGCGGTCCATGCCATGACCCGTCACGGGCATGCCGCCGATCTTGATCTCGCCAGACGTCGCTGCGAGAAATCCCGCGATCAGGTTGAGCAGCGTAGACTTGCCGCAGCCTGAGGGGCCGACGATGCACAGGAACTCGGATGCCGCGATGTTCAGGCTCGCATCATCAACTGCTTGGACTGACCCGCTCGGCGTATCGTAAACCAGAGAAACATTGCGAATTTCGATATTTGACATGGTGAATTCCGACCGGGACCGAAAGAGACCGCGGGCGTGCCGCCCCCAACCCCACTTCTACTCAAGCGCGCGAGGGTAGGGGTCGGGCTGCGGGGCGCCGATGCTCGATTGCGGCCCTCACCATGCCCCACCGCAGCACAGTGACGCGTTCCAGAGATCCGAAAACCAGGCGCTCGAACGCATAGCCGATGCCTCCGATCACCGCCAGCGACGCCATCATGACATCGGCATTGAGAAATTCCTTCGCATCGAAGATGACCCAGCCAAGGCCCCAATCCGAGGCCGCGAGCATCTCGGCGCCCACCACGGCGATCCACGAGCGGAGAAAGGCCTGGCGCAGCCCGGTGATGATGAATGGCGAAGCCCCCGGAATGATCACCTTCCAGAACAGAGCGCCCTCGCCGGCGCCCATGGCGCCCGCCGCGCGCAGCCACAACGGATTTACCGTGCGCACACCGGTCCAGGTGTTGAGCAACGTCGGGAATAGCGCCGCATAAAACACGATGAGGATCGTCACGGTATCCCCGAGCCCGAACCACAGGATAAAGACCGGTACCCATGCGAGCGATGGGATCGGCATCAGGGCGCTCGCGAGCGGCATGACGAAATTCTCGACGGAACGCAGTCGCGCCATCAGGATGCCAAGCGGCACGCCGACCAGGATCGCGAGCACAAAGCCGAGCATGACCCGCACGAGGGTATAGAACGCATGCCATAGCAAGGTGCCGTCGCTCAGCAGAGCGATAAGCGTGCGCCCAACTTTCGGCAGAGTTGGCACCAGCACAGCCGGGAATAGACCGCTTTGCGCCACCGCTTCATAGAGCGCAGCCGCCGCCAGCAAGGTGATGCCCGCGCGGATCGTGCGCCGGCGCTCGGGGGACGCCGTCATGTCACCATGCCCCATCGCACCACGGTGAAATCCTCGATGCGCCGAAACACCAGTTTTTCGAGCGCTACGCCTATGATCGCGATGACGACGATGCCTGCCAACATGACGTCGGTGTTGAGGAATTCGCGCGCGCCAAAGATGAGCCAGCCCAGTCCCCAAGGCACGGCCGCGAGCATTTCGACCCCGACCAGGATGCGCCAAGCTTGGGCAAGCCCGAGCCGCAAGCCGGTAAAAATATAGGGCAAAGAACCGGGTAGAATAACATGGCGGAACAGTCGCTGGTTGTCGGCTCCCATGGCTTGTGCGGATCGGATCCAGATTTCCTTGACGGCCTTCACGCCGGTCCAGGTGTTGAAAATGATCGGAAAAGCCGACACAAACCCGACCAACAGCACCGCGGAAACGTTGCCGAGACCGAACCACAACAGAAATAGCGGCGCATAGGCGAGCCCTGGGATCGGTGCAGCAATGCTGACCAGCGGCAGCAAGGCGTCTTCGGCCATTCGCCACCGGCCCATGGCGATGCCGACCGCGACGCCAGCTACTGCAGCGAGCACGAAGCCGCCCGAAAGCCGCAGGATGGTATCGAGGGTGTGGTGCGCGAGAGTGCCCGCGAGGGTCAGTCGAACGAAGGCGGCAACCACGGCTTCGACCGGCGGAAACAGCTGCGCTGGAAAAATCTCCGCGTGGGCCAGAGCCTCCCAGATCGCGGCCGCCACTACAAATGGAAACGCGGCGCGTGTGATCACGCGCCACCGGGGCTCGCTGTACTCGGTGCGCGTCGGCGGTTTGGTCTCGGCGCCGATGGCGTTAACGTCAAGCATGGGCGAGTTTCGCCGAGTCCGCTCGGCGGCGCAAGCGTGCCCTGTGTCGTTGCCGGTTTCAGGAGCCTTGATACGCAACAGGTCGAAATCGGCTTGCGGCACCCGATTCGGAATAGGGGCGACGACGAGTACGTCCAACGAGAAGCGGTACGCCGGATAGGGTACAAAAAATCGGCCGGAGAGACGTGGGCGTTATGGTTCTCAGATGGCCGAATGCGAAAAGGCCGCGGATTCTGTCGGTTCAGCAGAACTCGAAGAACGCGCCGCAAAGCTCCATCGAGTGAGACCAAGTAAAGAATTACGTTCGCAATTATGTGCGGACCGTAGGCCGAACTGCCGCTGAAGCGCACACCAGCGGCAAGACGAGCAAGGCTAGTCAGGAATCCGAGAAAGTACCCATCGAATAGGCCGCAGCGCTCAACCTGCGTGACGCTCGTCAGCGAGGAAACACACGCTACTTGGGCGACTCGACCGCGCACCACGACGCGCGCTTCGGGCAAGAATACTGGCCGCAAACGAAAGCATGTGCCAGTTTCTCCGCGACCAGCGTGGCGCCGACATCCTGGCCATCCACGGTCAAGCGCCCGCATAACCACCCGTTATTGCACTGCTGCGTCCCTTCGGTGCCGGGAGGGCAGGGGCAGGCGACCATTTGCAGATCGATCCTGTCTCCGCGGCGGATGATCTGGCGCAGCCTGGCGCCGGCGCGAGCAGCCAAGGTCCGTTCCGTCGCACAGCCCGCGCGCTCACCTGCCTCGGGGGGATCAAACCCTACAAGCCGGATGCGCTGGCCGGTCATGTCGACCGTGTTGGCATCCAGGACGTAAATATCATTGGAACCAATCGGCTCGGCATACACTAATGTTACGGCGAGCAGCGGCGCAACCGACCAAAGAAAGATCTTCATCATGCGGCCACCTCCGCCGCAGAGCTTAAAACGTCCATGCATAGCGCGATTAGCCGATCGCGCTCGTGAGATGCCTCACTCCCATTTCAAAGCTGGCCGCAAACCATGCAGCCCTGTAAAAAACGGACAGCCGCACCGAACTCAGGTACAATGGCACTCGAAGCCCAGCACAAAAGTTCCCGTGCAGCCTTCACGGCCGCCGCTTTCCGCGAGACCGGGGAAAGCCGTACAGCAGAATCGTTGCTCAACAGTGATCGGAATCAGCACCGCCGCCTGCATTGGCATTGCCACGTGGGCTGCGCGCAGCATTGATGTCTCCGCCGACACAATTCGAGTGGCCGGTACCTACTAGCAACTCACAAGGCCGTATAATACTGGTCGTGACGCATTGATGCACTGTCGCTGCCGCCCCCGCCGACCGGGTTCGTCGCGCTGCTCGCCACCTTATCGTGCATTTACGGCCCGGCTTGAGGCCGGCCGATCAGTGCCTCCGTGTGTGCGGGCCCATTTCAGATATTCGTCGAACAGGCGATCGGCCTGCGCAGCCGTCTCAGGCGAGCGCTCCGGATTCGAGCCGCGAGTGGCTAGAAATGATTTGAATTGCGAACGTTCTGCGGCGACAGCATTTTCCCTGTTGGCATTGAGCCACGCCTGGGCCGACTCCAACCTGGTCCACCCGTCGAGCGTCGCGCCGAGGTTGACCTCGCGCCATTTGACATGATGCGGCGGCTTGGCGAATTCGGCGATCCTCGGGAAGAACGTATTGATGAATGTCTCGACCCGCCGATAGCGATCGGTATTTTTCGGCCAGTTGTACGCGATAAGTACGGCGCTGTCCGCGATTGTTTCTACAGACTGACCGGCTGGTATCATATCCGGGTAGTCGTCATGAGTGAGTTCGGTGGGCAGGAAGTCCGACGCCAGCGGTTTGGAGTAGGGAATCGGTATGAATTTGAACCCGTCGGAGAGCCTCAGCTGCGACATCGACAGGGTCGGCTTCCCGGCGACCAGAACTGTTGCTGCAATTTCGCCGGTCTTGACTTTCTCCAACGCCAGGGTTTGCGGCAAATTCACTTCTTGGACCTCAATACCCAACCGCTTGAAGATGTCGCGCATGGAGTAGTTGGTACCGCTGCCTAGTTCATCGAGATTGACCTTCTGCCCCTGCAACTGCTCAACCGACTTAATGCCGGAACGGCCTACGAGATGCACCTCGAGGTTAAAGAGTTTGGTGACGTAGACTATCTTGTCGTCGGTGACGCCGAGTGTCTCGTTGACGCGACGGAAATTGTTCAGGATGCTCACCTGCGTGAGGCCAATATCGATGCCCTTCAACGCGCGTACGTCGCGGATGTTCTGCGATCCGCCAACTCCAACCACTGGCAGGATGCGGAGATTTTCCCCATCGTTGAGCACGGCCGCAAGATCATAAGCAACCTGCAGATAGGTCGCATCGGAGCCAGGACTGCCGGATATGATGGATACCGTGTTGCGGTTCACCTGTTCGTCCTTGTAGACGCCGACACCTATGGCATAACCATCTCCCAATTTCTCGACATAGGTCGATTTGGCTTCCACCAGATTTGTCTTGGGGTTCGTCCACCTGTAATCGATCCAACCGCGACCAGCGGTCTTCGCGACCTCAACGGTCCGACGTGCAGGGTACACGCCGTCCTGATCCCTAAACTCATAAAGGCTTTTACCGACCAAGCCCGAGTTCGCTGCATGGGCCTGAATGACGCAATCAAAATTCATGATGTAGACGTAGAGGTCTCGGTCCTTGAAAGCGTGCTGCTGGGCCGTAACCGCCGCAAACGTCGCTTCAGCACCATCCTTTTTGAATTTTTCTTGCACGCGTTTCACCATGACGACCGCCTCGTCCCTGGTGCCAAACTGGGCGGCGTTGGCGGTGAGCGTCAACAAAGCGAGCGCAACGATGATGGCTGAGCACACGCGAACGAGCAGCATCGCCTAACCCCCTTATTCTTGTGGTTTTACCAGCATCCTTCGGTGTGCTGGATTGAACCCTCCGGGCAACTTACGCGCGAACAAGTTCTAGAGCTTCCACCGTCTCCGCAGATTTCCTCGCTAAAGTTTTGAATTTTTTAGAATTTCCTAGCTGGTATTTTAGCATTATTCTGAATGTGTGTCGATTCTGAGGCGATATTTTAGATTTAATCGTGGCCTTGCCCGATTTCGTTCACGGAGCCGCTGATATCGGAAACGGGTACGCAACGACGTCTCGCTCTCAAAGACACCGCCCCAGTTCGCAAGACTGTCAGGCTGTGAAAATCAAACCCGGAGCTCGGAGCAATGAAAAGCCTTTGCTGTGGCGACTGGCTGCCATTGCAAGTACTTTGGCATGAGGAGTGCCATACCCAAGATCGTTGCCGAAATGCTGCCTTGCCAAGGTTGGCCGAGTTGGGCCTGCTAATATCTGTTCGGCGCATCGAACGCGGCCGAATCGATGGGCATTTCACCAGTCTGGCTATTCCTGGCGGAGGGCTTTTTCTGAGCATCACTCAGCTTAGGCACTGACTATCGTGCGAAACACGCGGCGAGGCTAATCCATTGCCGGTCTTCGGATCCCTATCGCTCCGACTTGATCCTCGCGATGTAGAGGAGGAACCAATAAATGGTTCCAGATCCAAACAGGAGCGCGCCGAGGAGCGCGAGTGGGTTCCAGCCGCTCGATAGGGGAGATGATAGCGAAGCGACTACTGCGAACAAAGACGAGAGACGACAGGCAATAGTATGCGAGTCACCCACACGAGTAGATAGCCAGTTGGATGCCTTGCGTGGTGCGCTGTGTGGTAGGCTGAAGGCCGGCCATGAGCGGCTGGACCCCGCGGTGCAGATCGCGGCACAGCACCATGAATGCGATCAGCCATCGGTGCCCGGTTCATAGTCCTCCCCACCCTTGCAGTGCGGTGAGTGCCACCTGGCTTCTCCCCGCACGCTCCACGTCTTGGTCTCGATTCCCGTCACACGCACTCGCCATGCACCCCTCGTGTCAACTCGGTTCCTTGCCGCGGAAATCCAGGGCTAGAGCTGGCGCGCGATGGGTGAGCAAACGATATGTGCCTTGACGGATGATGAGATCAACGAATTGGCCCACCAATTCGATAACGAGGACGGGGCGTAGTTGTTGATTCATTGCCCTAGTACCTAAAAATCTCAAGAAACTCTTCTGGGTCTTCCTTGATGGACGACAAAGAGTGGTGAAGAAACGTCTGGAAATCCGGAGCTACATAACTGATTTCATCCGGGTCATGGGTGAAAGCAATAATCTGGCCTATATTTCCTTCCTCAGTGGGGGAATAATCCTGAATCAGAAGGAGTATTCCACCACCAAAACCAGCAAAGGGAAGCCAGCCATCATGAAACCAGCCGGGACGTATGCGTTGATCCCGAGGCTTTTCCTCCACGTAGCCTTCGTACTGAGGGGCTATGGACCGCATACTATCCCGCTCTTTTAAAGCTGACGCCAAGGACAGAAAATCATAGCTCGTCAAGAAGCCCGGCCTCGAGAACATACGAACCTGGTGCTCACTGCCGTCGGCGATCAGCCATGCGCCGCGCAGGACTCGCTCGAAATTAACACCCACCAGGGTCTCTGCCTCCTTCAAGTAGCTTTCCACACAACCCTGCGCAACACCCATGAAACACCGTATGCTTTATAAATCTTCCGCAGTTCTTCGACATACTCTGAAAATAACATTGCCAACCTCTGATCCTTCGAGCCTCAACAGCGTTGGCCGGCGTACGGATTGCAGTTTCCTCGGGTCTGTGCATCTCGCGGAGACCGATAGACCAGCCTCTGTGAGATTGCCTATCAGGCGATCCAGCGTCGGAGCGCGACCGAAGGCCGTTCGGCCACGATCACTAACACGGAAGGTGACCAACGGCAGCAAGGAGACCGTGCGGTATTGGAACAGGTTCATTGCGGTGAGCAACTCGAAGCCGATTCCGCCCGCGCCAACGAAGCCAAGCACCAGAGAGGAGTTGAAAATGCTCCGCCAGCAGATCGAGGAAGGCTTCGACAACATCGCCGAGGTCGGTGATGAGATACGGGCGATTCTCGCTCGCAATTGGACTTACTTGAGTGGGTTTGCTTGGTTATCGATCGAGCTCCAGCCGCAATGTCCGTATGGCGACACTCCAGCAATATTTCAATTGATGGCCACTTTTCGGTCCACGGAATGCCGGATCAGCCGAGCACTATATCTTCTGCGTGCGGTTCTACGCGGTGAGGACATCCGCACGCGACCTCGGTCTCCTTCCTAGTGCCCCCTTGTCGGGGGATTGAGGTCATGTTTCGGCGTCCGGTCCCGTCCTCAGCCGGGACCGGTGACTTCCGTCGAAGTAGCCGCGGGCCCAGGCGCACGGAGGGGGTGTGGGGGAAGTGCGCCGGGGCCAACGCCGGGCTGATCGGCATCAGCCATGCGGCAACAAAGCAACCTCGGGGTCGGCTGTCTGTCGGCTTCTCGACACGTTCGACAAGATGCACGCGGCGTGTCCGCCATGCAACACTGATTACTCGCAAGCGCTGATTAGTGCCGGGCCCTTTCACTGTTCGCGACAATGACCTTGATCGTTGGTTTGCCCGGCGTGACTCGCCTTTTTATTCCAATTGATTGGAACCATGTGTCCAGTTTGATTGGAACCACGTGTCCAGTGCCGTGGCACTTACGTTGGCGCTACCTGTAGATTGGACAAAGTCCACGGAACAGGTGAACAGAGCTGCGAAGTGGTTTCAAGAGGAAACGTTCGGATAATGCTCCGTCGGTGTTCGCTGCGGTTCGTTGCCTCGCAGCCACCGCGGCGCGGCGATGAAGGCGGTCGCCGGTTGGTCCTCGCACTTTAGCTGATTTGCACCCAGCGCTTCTTCCGAGCGGATCGGAGCGATGTCGGTTGCTCTGGCGGCAGCACGGCAAAAGCTCTCGACAACGTCGCCACCGACTCAGGCTGGAGGTGCAGGTGGCAGATGGGCCGCCGCGACGGTCTGCTCTTTAAATCGCGAGATGCATGCTACCTTGCGTTTGCCGGCTTGCCGATTTTCGCTCCTGACCGCCGTTCTTCCGCCTTGCTCCAGTCTCACGATGATGGCTCTGCACCAGTTGGACGGCGGAGGAGGGGTGCCAATGACTCCCAGCCTGACTTCTACTTTGTCTGAGTTCACCAAAAAGTCTGAGTTCTCGAAAAGCGGCTGGGCCGCTGAGCTGTCCAGCGAGCCGCCCCTTCACCCGAGCGAACTGAACCGAATCAAGAGGACACGGCTGTGGCTAGGCAAGCTAGTTCCATTTGCTTTCATCCGCTTCCTTGTCATTTTTTTCGTCGGTGTTACGGCCACACTGGCTTGGCAGTCTTACGGTGGACCGGCCAGAGAGGTGATGGTAAGTTGGTCCCCGCACCTCGCTTGGTTGGCACCGCCGGTTACGCTCACAGGTGCTTCTTCAGACCAGGTCGTAGCGATGTCGCGGGATCTCGCTGTATTGCGGCAAAGCGTCGACAAGCTCGCTGCTGATATTACCAAACTGCAAGCGCCCCAGCAGGGCGCTGTTGCGAGGACCTCAGCAACGCCGCCTTCGCCAGCCGTCGCGCCGGTGCGCAAGCCTGGCCCGCAGACGCCTCCGTCAGCACGAGCGGCACCGCCGGTGCGCTGAAATTCTTGGCACGGTCGGGTAGGACGCGCTGGCCTGATTACCGCGCGCTATTCCTCGCTGGCCGAGGGCATACGAGGTTGGTCACCGAACGAACCTGAAGAGATCAGTGCGGATGGTGTGGCGCTGATCGAAGGGGGCGTCAATCGGGCGGCAGGCGTCTGGCCGAACAGGCGGCGCAGCATTCCCATGCGTTATTCCGGCTAGGCGCCTCGGCGGATTGTCGCTCGTAGGCACTGCCTCGTCGCCATCAGAAAAGTGCCAGCAGCGGGTATGCGTGCCTGCTGGCCACTTGCCTGCACTGCGGTTAGGCGAAGGCGAGACCAAATCGGATCGAGCGGGTGTGGCAGCGGCGATGACTGCGCCGCGCCTCAATGCTGCGCAACAACGCGCGCTAGAGATGCTCGCAAGCGAGCCGGCGCGGCCTCGACGAGGAACTTCGGATCCTCGGTTACGGCTTCAGTCGAAGAATGCCGGTCGGACTCATTCATCGGGTACTTGTCGCAGCAGAGCGTGAGGTGATGCAGACCGGCGGCAAGACGATCGAGGTCAGTCGGATCAGAATCACCAAAGCGGGACGGCAAGCTGTCAACGGCTAAGCAGATGACATGACGGTGCCGATGTCCGCCACCGCTGGTTCCTCCGCTCGCCCACCGGGCCCAGAAGTGCCAAAAAAAGGGCGACTCGAAGGCCGAGAAGGTTCGCGAAAAACGATCGGGTTTTGAACGCAGCCGGAGGTTGATCGAAGGTTTCCGCGGCCAATTTTCAATTCTCTCGAGGACCGCGGCCGTCATCAAGAAAACGCCAGCAGTGATCAGCCGCAAATGTGTCGCGCCGAAGAACGCCTTATGCTCTTTGGATTCAAGCGCGAGATGCCGGTAGGGCGTGCGTTTGCCGAGTTCACGACGATGACCGAGATCCTGCAAACCCAGGGTCCTACGATCAAAGTCGCGCGCTAGCTGACGGATATTGGCGGAATGCTGTCGCCGAAGCTTAAGGAGGCGACGGCCCCCGATCATCCGCAACGGCGATGCCAAGTCTTTGGGGCGCGCCTTTGCGTTGGCCCACAAAAAGCCCTTGAGCTGCTATAGACCGTTTTTAGGGAGCGATAGACGTCGATGGAGGAGAGTCATGCGCTACCTCTTCACCGCGATTGCCGCCGCGGCAGTACTGCTCGCCACTGGATCTGCTTCCAATCGGGCCCGAGCCGCAGACGTAGGCCCGCCCTACGGTCCGCCTTCTGCTTACGGGCCGCCACCGGGCTATAGCCCATCTGACGACTACGGCCCGCCACCCGCCTACGGTCCGCCTCCAGCTTACGGCCCGCCGCCGGGCTACAACCTGCCAGACGACTATGGCCATCCATCTGATTACGATCCGCCACGGCCACCGCGCGCAATTCCGTACGTGGTTTCGCCGGTACGCCCGGCGTGCGATCTACAGTGGCGATGCGGTCTCCGAGCCTGTGGGTGGCGGCGGGTGTGCTATCCGGAGGTCGTTGCGAGACCTTACCGCAGCTACAATCCGCCACCTGGTCCTGGCTATTACGACCCCTATTGATGCGACATGCCGATGCGCGACGTCCGCCGGAGCCGGCACCGGTTGGGAGGTGCGGGCGTCACTGACCGAGACCGTGACAGCTCTCGTAGTGCGGGTCTTCGCTTGCAGGGTGCTGCCGAGCAACTAGCCCGACCGACGACCTGACGCGCCGCCTTCGGTATCCAGATCTATGAGGCGTTATGCGAGGTGTGGCGGAGAACTGCGGTGGATTCGGTTGGTGCCGATTATGGGACAATTATAACGCGTTCCACAGCAGCCTCGGCATCAATAGCGCTGCTGAGAAGCCGCGCTCGCCAACTAAGGGCTCAACCTGATTGCGCAGAGAAGCCTTTGTTGAGTTGATCGAGATCAAGGAGAATTCAGCAGACGGATTAATCACGGCTTGCTTCCCTTATCCTCGGTGCAAGCGTGCAAACGTATAGCGGTCCATTACGGGGGGTGGGCTTCGATTTCCTCAAGACCTTGCTGTAACTTTGCAATCCAACTGTGATTTTCGTCACACTCGGAATTGCCACTATCTGCGATTGTTTAGGGCGATGAGGGCAACGCTGTACCGCAGCGGGCTTTCGCATGACAGACGACTGGCCTGCGACCGGGTGAGCCCACTTTTGGATTGCCTTCGCGTCGGGTTCGACAATTGTTTTTGCGGCAAGGGGGAGTTTCATGGAAGCCTCGAAGTTTTCGGCAGATAGCGGAGCCTTGCACGTCGTCATCTATCCAGGCGACAATAAGATCTTGATCGCCATGTCGCTTGACGAGGTCGGCGTCAACGAGGCCGATAAGAATCTCGCTGGCTTCGCGCTCTGGCGGCAACACGACGGGAAAGCTGAGGAGGCTCTGCAGAACCGCATCAGCTTTACGGTTGGTGTGAACCAGGAAACTACTGCTCAGACGCGCAAGTGGACGCCATCTGACCAGGCCCCATTCCAGAAGTTTCGATGGATCGATGTGCCGCCGGACGGGTTTGACGTCCCAATCACCTATCGTGTGCGCGCGCTCTATTTCACCGGGGACAACCACGCCACCACGGCGGGACCAGAGGTGAACGTCAGGGTCGCGCCGATCAAAGCGCTGCATACCAAGTTCCGCCCGGCCTTCACGCGCGGCTACATTGCCTCCCAGGCCTACGCCGACAAGTTTAAGAACGCGGATATTCGGCCTGCTGGGCCGAAGACGCTCGATTTCGACACCAAGCCGTTCGAGGCCCAATACGCATGGCTCGGCGCTGACGCGCGTGTCGCGCTGTTCGACTTTATCGCCGACTGCGAGAAGGATAAGACCGCCAAAGTTGACGTGTTCGCCTACGATCTTGACGAGCCCGCCGTCATTGCGGCGATGTGCCGGATAGGCCAGCAGGGTCGTCTGCGCGCCATCCTGGACAATGCGGCACTGCATTCAAAACCGAGCAAATCGGGCGTAAACCCGCTTGAGGTCAAGGCTGCTCAGATGATTATCGCTGCTGCGGGTGCCGACAACGTTCGCCAAGGCCACTTCGACCGGTACCAGCATAACAAGGTGTTCATCAAGCGCGATGCCAGCGGCAACGCCCAACGCGTCATCTTCGGATCGATGAATTTTTCGCTACGTGGGGTCTACGTGCAGGCGAACAACGTCATCACGGTCGACGATGCAAATGTCGCCGGCATGTTCGCCAAGGCGTTCGACGATGCGTTTGCAAACAACGTGAAGGCCTCGCCTTTTCAAAAGGACTCGATTTCCGCAGGCTATATGGTCGGCTCCGCGACCGACACCGCGGCGGTGCCGAAGTTCTCGCTCGGCCTCTCGCCGCACAAGGATTTCAGCGTCTCGCTCGGGCCGATGTCGCAGCGCATCCGGCAGGCCAAGAGCTCGGTGTTCTTTGCCGTGATGGAGCCAACCGGGTCGGGGCCGGTGCTCGACACCCTGCATGCGATTGCAGCCCAGCCGACGGTGTTTTCTTATGGCACGGTCGAGACTGACAAGGGGCTCGCGGTCCAGAGCCCCGATGGCGAAATGGGGGTGATGACGAGCTTTGCCGTCTTGACTAAAAACGTGCCGGCGCCGTTCAGCAAGGAGTTCAGCGGCGGCCCCGGCATGCATATCCACGACAAATTCGTGGTGGTCGATTTCAACGCGGAAAATCCTACCGTGTTCACGGGCTCGTCCAATCTCGCGGCAGGTGGCGAGCAACAGAACGGCGACAGCCTCGCCATGATCGAGGACGCGACCATCGCCAACATGTTTGCCATCGAGGCGGTGGCACTGTTCGACCATTATCATTTCCGCAAGGTCATGCAGACAGTGAGCGCGAAGGAGCCGCCGCTGACACTGTGGTATCCGGGCAAGCCGAACGCACAGCAACCGTGGTGGAAGCCCTACTACGACCTGCGGCGCATCCAGATGCGCGATCGCTTGCTATTTGCGGGCCGCCCCCTGCCGACCGGCCTCGCCGCGACCAAGAACGTCGACTGGTCGGCTATTGACGCCGCCGATACCGAGAAGAGTCCGCGCGGCGGCAAGAAAGGCGGGAACAACGACGCCGGGGCCGATACGACGTCGGCCAGGAGGGGGCTGAGCAAAAAGGTTCCGCCAAAAAAGGCCGGCGCCAGAAAGCCTGCAGCGAAGAAGGCTGTGGTGAAGAAGGTTGTGGCGAAGAAGGCTGTGGCGAAGAAGGCTGCGGCGAGGAAGGCGGCGGCGAGGAAAACCCGGAAGATCCCCGCTAAATCCGCCGTGAAAAAGACAGGGCGGGCCACGAACAGAAAGACCGCACGCAAGAAG
>Ga0126376_10001047_pt1 | contig 14586 bp, 17 predicted proteins | sample PanSoiMetPlot_15_FD_92760 | JGI IMG/M metagenome (GOLD analysis project Ga0126376, IMG submission 92760) | Tropical forest soil microbial communities from Panama - MetaG Plot_15 | ecosystem: Environmental > Terrestrial > Soil > Tropical forest > Bulk soil | place: Panama | collected 2016-02-17
AGGAGGCGGACTGCCCTGCTTGTTGGCGTCGGGCGCAGCCCCTGCGGGCTTGGTGTCGCTGGAATTCTTGTTGGCGAATGTCGAGCCTTGGGCAAGCGAGGCCGCGATCTGTGCTCCCTCGGTACTGAACCGCGCCGTGGCAAGCGTGGCCGATTGCGTGCAGGTACGATAGGTGCGGCGATAGCCACGATAGCCATCGTTGAAGCTGTTCACGAGCTTGGCGCGGCGAACGGCGGTCGAGCCCTCGTTCTTCAGAATCTCCTTCATCTGGTCGCGCCAGAGCTGTCCCTCCTGAGCTCCGCACAGCTCGCGCAGATAGTGGATTGCGCCAAGGATCTCGGCGAGCCGCATCAGCTTGCCGTCATAGGGGCGATCGTCAGGGGGAGGCGGGGCTGTGCTCTCCCGCGGCACGATGGGAGGCAGGTCGTCGCCCGGCGGCTTGGGCCTGACGGGCCTCGGCCTCGGCGCTGGCTCCGAGTTGAACCAGTTGAAGAACTGGGCCTCGGCAACGGGGGCAAAGGCCATTGAGGCCGCGGCAAGCAAAGAAATGCCGAGGCAAAACCGCAAAAAGCGCCTTAAAGGCTGTCCCATAGGCGCCTGGGTAACGCCAATTTTTGTTGAAATCTAGCCGTCGGGCATGCTTGCCCGGTGCGCCGCGACCCAGATTAGGTCAGCCGTGCCGGGCGTCATGGGAAGCGCCTCGACGTTGTCGAGATGCACCCACTCGGCAGCCTCGGCGTCGCCGCCGGCCTCGAGGCGGCCACCTGTCGGCCGGCCGTAAAACACTGTCAGCCGGTAGGTTATGCTGTCGCCGCCTTCGTCTGGCACGATCTTGAAAGTGTCCACCACGCCTTCGATCTCGGCCTCGATCCCTGTCTCTTCCTTGAGTTCGCGGCGCACGGCGTCTTGCGCCGTCTCGTTGGCCTCGGTCTTTCCTCCGGGCAAGCTCCACAGTCTGGCATAGGGAGGGCGTGCACGCCTTACGAGCAGCACGCGACGATCCTTGATCACGGCGATGCTCGCGCCGTCGTACAGCCTTGCCAGGTCTTTCTGTTGGGGGAGGCGTTCGGTCATGGAAGCGGGTGAAGCTTGGTCCGACCCGCTTCGCGGAGTCAATCAGCGGATGCCGAACAGGGTGCCAATTCGACGAAGAGCATTGCGCGGTTGGCTATTGGCGATGGCATCCGCTTCGTCGATCAGGACGCGCAGGCGCCGCGCGGCATTGGCACAAGTCTTGTCCAGCTCACGCGAATTCTTATCTGGGTCGTTGAGCTCGGCGGCAATCTCGGCGACGAGGGCCAGTGCCTTGCCGTGGAAGCGGGCGACCGCCTCGTCGAACAGCGCGCGGCCGCTCGTGGGAGCCTTGCGATAGGCGGCTATGGCGAGGGCTTTGTCGCGGAAGTTCGAATTCGCGAAATGCTCTTCATAGCTGACCAGCCGCCAGGAGAGCAGATCATCGGCTGAGCCTTGCGGCTCCGAGGAAGCCGCCTCGAGCAGCGTCACGAGCTTGCGAAAGTGATTGAGATAGTCGCTCGCGATCAGCGTAGTTTCGTTGATGTCGGTGCCTGGGACATGGGACCTGAAATGGCTGACCATGGCCGAGCGAAATGGCGCGGCGATCTTGTCGCGATTCGCATCTTCACCGATTTCAGCAGGCTGCACGTCGCGCTTCTCCTGAGCAAACATCGCCGCATCCTTGACGCCAGAGATTGGGTTAGAGTGTTGGTCGACTATGGTTGCCAAAAAGTTACCGGCCTGACTTGCCATGTGCTCGCGCTGTAACCTGACCTCGCCGCCAGAAGCTGTGCGCGCCTATTTCGGTCATCCCGACACGCCAAATTTCCCCGCGAGCTACAACATCGCCCCGACACAGCCAATCGCGGTGGTGGCCCGCGATCGCGAAGGGGTGCGCCGCTTCAGGCTGATGCGCTGGGGCCTGCTGCCTTCCTTCGTCAAAGATCCGAGATTTTCCGACCCTGATCAATGCCCGCTCGGAGGAGGTTCTGGTGAAGGCCTCGTTCCGCAACGCCATGCGCTGGCGGCGCTGCCTCGTGCCGACGGATGGCTTCTATGAATGGACAGGGAGAGAAGGGCAAACGGCGTCCGTTCCTGCTTCGCCCGCGCGAGCCACATCTAATCGCCTTTGCCGGGATTACGAGCGCTGGCGCGACGGGAAGGGGGTGAGGTCGATACCGTCACGATCCTGACTTGTCCTTCCAATCGCACGGTAATGGCTCTGCACGACCGCATGCCTGTAGTTTTGGCTCCCGAGCATTTCGCGACGTGGCTCGACGTGAGGGGAACTTCGCCGGAAGAAGCCGCCGCATTGCTGAAGCCCGCTCCCGACGATCTGTTCGAGGCGATCGAGATGCACCCGAAGATCAACGACTCTAAGCACGACGAGCCGGGCATCCTTGAACCGCTGCAACCCTCGCCGCTTTAAGGGTCGGCAGTAACGAGCAGAATGGCGAGGCCGTCATGGCCTTTGCTGCCCACCGTCTGGATCGCCGTGCCGCTCACCCGCGGGTCGGTAGAGGCCAGCTCGAAGAAGCGGCGCATACCTTGAACATTCGGGTCCTCGCTTGACGCTTCGATGATCTCGCCCTCACGGACGACATTGTCCACGATGATGAGAGAGCCTCGCCGCGCATGCCTCACCGCCCATTGGAAATAGTTTGGTGTGCCCGGCTTGTCGGCATCGATGAAGATGAGATCGAATGGCCCTTTCTCGGCGAGGCCGGGCAAAGTATCGACGGCTCGGCCTACGCGAATCTCGACCACGCTGGATAGCCCGGCGCGGGCGATGTTGGCGTAGGCCACCTTGGCATAACTCGGATTTGCCTCAAGCGTGACGAGATGGGCGCCGGGAGGAAGCGCCCGCGCGAGCCAGATCGTGCTGTAGCCCGCAAGCGTGCCGATCTCCAGGATCTTGCGCGCGCCGATCGCTTGCGCGAGCAGCATCAGGAGCTTGCCTTGATTGGGCGCGACGTTGATTCGGGGCAATCCTGCCGCTTCGCTCGCGGCGAGCGCGGCTTTTAGGGCCGGGTCGTCCTCCACGAGGAGCTCGGCGATATATTCGTCGACCGCGCCGAAGTCTGGCTCGCTCATAGCACCTTCCCCGGGTTCAAGATCCCATTGGGGTCGAACGCCGATTTGATCTTGCGCATCAGCTCGAGCTCAAGCGGCTGCTTCGCGTGGGGGAGAAGATCGCGCTTCATGCGTCCGATGCCGTGTTCGGCGCTGATGGTGCCGCCCAGGTCGAGCACGATCTCGTGCACTGCGGCGTTGAGCGCCTCCCAGTAGCTCAGGAAGATGGCGCGATCCATGGCCGGCGGCTGGCTTACATTGTAATGAATGTTGCCGTCGCCGAGATGGCCGAACGGCACCGGCCGCGCGCCGGGGATCATCAATTCGACGAGCTGGTTTGCCCGGGTGATCAGCTCAGGCACGCGCGCCACCGGCACAGCCACATCGTGCTTGATCGAGCCGCCTTCGTGCTTTTGCACCTCGCTCATCAGCTCGCGCAGGCGCCACAGCTCCTGCGTCTGCGCGAGAGAGGAGGCAATGACGGCGTCGTCAATCTCGCCGGCGTTCGTCCCCTCGTCGAGCAACGTCTCGGCAAGGCGCATTAGTTCCTCGCCCTCAAATGGGCTGGATAGCTCGAACAGAAGGTACCAGTTGTGAGGTGCGGGGAAAGGGTCGCGCACGCCGCTGCCATGCTTCAGCACGAACTCGATGCCGATGCGCGGCATGACCTCGAAGCCCGTAAGCGAAGAGCCTGCGCGTTCGAGCACGCGGGCAAAGAAGGCAGGCGCGGTCTCAAGGTCGCTCAAGCTAGCTATGGCCGTAACTTTCTCGGCCGGCTTAGGAAAGAGACGCAGCACAGCCGCAGTGATGATGCCGAGAGTGCCTTCGGACCCGATGAACAGGTCCTTGAGATCGTAGCCCGAATTGTCCTTTCGTAGAGATTTCAGCCCATCCCAGATACGCCCGTCGGCGAGGACGACCTCAATTCCGAGCGTGAGCTCGCGCGCATTGCCATAGGCTAGCACTGAAGTGCCGCCGGCATTGGTGGCAAGGGCACCGCCTATTTGGCAGCTGCCTTCCGATGCGAGGCTTAAGGGGAACAGGCGTCCTGCGCTTGCCGCCACTTGCTGTGCGTGCGCAAGCACTAGCCCCGCTTCGACCGTCATGGTGTTGGAAGCGAGGTCGATGTCGCGCACGCGGTTGAGCCGTTCGAGCGAGACGACGACCTCATGCCCGGTCTCGAACGGGATCTGCCCGCCGACGAGGCCGGTATTGCCGCCCTGGGGCACGATGGCCGTCCGCGTCGCGTTGGCCTGTTTGAGGATGGCCGCAACCTCCTCCGTCTCGCCCGGCTTGAGCACGAGCGCCGCCTTGCCGTGGTAGCGATCGCGCCACTCCACGAGATACGGCGCCATTGCCTCCGCATCGCGGATCGCGTTGTCCTCGCCCACGATGCGGACAAAGGCGTCGAGAGTTGCCTCAGTCGGGGCCTTATAGCTCTGGTCGCGCGTCATTCGGAGTGAGCGCTAACGCCAACTGCTGGCGTGCTGCAAGATGCGCGCTGCAAGCGGTCATTGATGGCTTCGCCGAGCCCGTGATTGGGAATCGGCATCACGGCAATCGTTGCAGCGCCGGATTGATCGAGCTCGCGGAGTGCACCGAACAACCGCGCAGCGGCCTCGTTAAGGTCGCCGCTAGGGCTGAGATTGATGGTGGCGATAGCTTCTTTGGGAACGCGCGGACCAAAAGCGAGAAGAGCCTCGTTGGGGCTGACGCTGGTCGCGCCAAGCCTGAGCTTGGTGTCAGGCGCGTAATGCGCCGCGAGCTGTCCGGGCGATGCGACCGGCGCGTCAGGCTTCGCTTGGGCGAGCTTTTGGCTCAACACGGTCTCGATTGCTTCCCGTGGAAGGGCGCCAAGCCTGAGCAGTGTGGGCGCCTTAGTCGCGAGACTCACGACAGTGGATTCGAGCCCAAGAGGGGATGGGCCTCTGTCGAGGATGATGGCTGGGACGTCGTCAAGCTCTGTCGCGACATGGGCTGCGGTCGTCGGACTCACCCGGCCGGAGCGATTGGCGCTTGGCGCTGCGATTGGAAGCTGCGCTTCAGCCAATAGGGCGCGGGCCACAGGATGCGCCGGCGCCCTGAGGGCGATGGTATCAAGGCCTGCGGTCACCAGGTCTGCGATTTCACAGCCGGGGCGCTTGTTGAGTACGAGTGACAAGGGCCCCGGCCAGAAGGCCTCGGCCAGCCCGCGCGCGGTCGCATCAGGGGTTGCGTAGGACTCGGCCTCTGCGATCCCCAAGACGTGCACGATCAAAGGATTGAAGCGCGGGCGTTCCTTGGCGGCGAAGACCTTTGCAACAGCGCGGGCGTCGAGCGCGTTGGCGCCGAGCCCATAGACCGTCTCGGTCGGGAAGGCGACGATGTCGCCCCGGCGCAGCGCTCGCGTGGCTTCTCTGATGGCGTTTGGGGTGGCGAAAACGACGGGCATGGTGACCGTCCTCTAGCATAGACTGGCCAAGTTGCGGCGGGCCGTGCTTATTGTCGGGGGTTCATGACCACGCTCCTCCTTACCCATCCCGCCTGTCTTCACCATGACACTGGCTTTGGTCATCCAGAGCGAGCCGATCGGCTGCGCGCCATCGAGTCGGCCCTAGAGCAGGAGCGCTTCCATTTCCTGCTCCGCGACCAGGCGCCGCTCGCCGATCTTGCCACGATCGAGCGCCTTCATCCGCGCGCCTATATCGAGACGGTTCGCGCCGCCATCCCTAAGCGCGACCACAATTGGCTGGACCCGGACACCGCCGTGTCGCCGGGAAGTTGGGACGCCGCTTTGCGCGCCGTCGGCGCCGCCATCTACGCGGCGGACCAGATCATGGCCGGACACGCCAAGAACGCGTTCTGTGCCGTGCGCCCACCAGGTCATCATGCCGAGCCTGCGCGCGCGATGGGCTTCTGCCTGTTCGACACCGTGGCGATTGCGGCGCTTCATGCCCGCGCCGTTCATGGCGCTGAGCGCGTCGCCGTCGTCGATTTTGACGTGCACCACGGCAATGGCACGCAAGCCGCCTTCTGGTCCGACAAGAATTTGTTTTACGGCTCGACCCACCAGCTACCGCTCTTCCCGGGCACCGGCGCTTTGAGCGAGACTGGAGTCGGCAATATTTTCAATGCGCCTCTCAATCCAGGCGATGACGGCGACGATTTCCGCGAGGCAATGCTCTCTCGTATCTTGCCCGCTCTGCATGATTTTGGCCCCGACTTTCTCTTCATCTCTGCCGGCTTCGACGCGCATGTCAGGGATCCTTTGGCTCAGCTCAGGCTGACCGAGGCCGATTTCGTGTGGATCACAGAGAGGCTGCTCGATGTCGCCGCGAAGCATAGCGGCGGCAAACTCGTCTCGACCTTGGAGGGTGGCTACGACCTCGACGCGCTTGCGTCCTCCACCTCCGCTCATGTGGCCGCTTTAATGGGAGCCTCTTAAGGCGAGCCTCTTGATTGCGGGCGCCGGAAGGGTCTAAGGCAGGCCATGGCCAATGAGACTGACCATTCCGACATCAAGACCATGAGCTTCGAGCAGGCGCTGAAAGAGCTCGAAGGCATCGTCGATCGCCTCGAGAAGGGCGACGTCGAGCTCGAAGCCTCGATCCTCATTTACGAGCGGGGCGAGGCGCTGAAGGCTCATTGCGACGGGCTGCTGCGCAAGGCAGAGGCGCGCGTCGAGAAAATCTCGCTCAACCAGAACGGCCAGCCCACCGGCACCGAGCCCCTCGACGTCGGGGACTAGCGCGAAATCTTGTTTCGTCGCAAACTATCATCATCAGAAGGCAGATTGAGTTCGTTTGGCCCAACTCTACGGCTACGGGAGGACGGCTATGAAACTCCGCGTAAAAGCCTCAATTTGCATTGCCTTTGGACTCTGCATTTTCTGTTCTGGAGCTCGTGCGGAAGGGCGGGATTCCATCGGGCCGTTCGGAGCTCTTCTCTCCAACAATGATGTCATAAGCGGTCAGATGAACGCGCTCGCGATCGATCCGCGAGACGCCAACACCCTCTATGTCGGCGCTGCCGAAGGAGGAGTGTGGAAGACATCGAATGGAGGCGCGAGCTGATACCCAGGTGCGCAAGCTAGCCTCAGGCAAACTGAGGGGAACGCCGTCTATCGACTCGCTGGCCATCAACCCGGTCACGCCAGACATTGTCTATGCCGGAACCGGCGATGCGAACGTCGAATGTTGTTTCGTTGGTTCGGGTCTCGGGCGTGTTTCGCTCACCCGATGGCGGAAGCACTTGGATTCGGACCGGCTTAAACCCAAACCAGACCGGCTGCGTCGCTCGCCGGGGGTGCCCTACGTTTCGGTGACCGATCTCGAGGTGCAACAAGTCTTTCAGGCGCATGACCATAGCGGAGTCGTCCGCGCCGGAACTTATGGTCGCGGAGTGTTTGAGCTAAACCGAGCTTCGAGCAAAGGTCCCATTGAGAAGCCTCCTTTGGTGCTGAGCGTGCAAGCCATACACCGGCTCGAAGATGACGCTCCGTCTTATCCAACCGTTCAGATTCCCGTGACCTTCGAGGGGGGAAAGCTTGCGCGCGAAACGCCATTCGAGCTTGCTCCGGCCAAGGGCATGGAAGTGACCCTTGACGCACCCGAAGAGGTCAGGGCGAATGGGGTAGAGTTGAAATTCGCGGGCTAGTCCATTGGTCAGCGGTCGGAGACTTCGCGGAAAATCGCCTTGAAGGCCGATGAGGCGACTAAGGCAGTTGCGTTTTACGAAGGCGAGGAGGCAGGCGAGGGGCAGAAGGCTAAGCCCCCGGAGATCACCATCTCGGCGAGCGCGCAGCAGGTTTGCGTGCAGAGCTTCACGCATGCGCTTCAATTGTCGTGGGACCTCTCCAAGGGCGTGCCACCCGTTTCGGTCAAGGCAGAGATCGCCCATCCAGACAAGCACATCGAAAATATGGAGCTGAGGTTCATCCGGGGCGCCCAGACTTTTCCCGTGACCTATCCTGAAGGTGGCACCGTCAAGGTCAAGATCGCTGCAACCGACGCAGGTGAGGCGAGCTCCTCGGCTGAGGCGAGCGTTGAGCTTGCCCCTCGGAGAATCCCACCCAGCAGCAATAGGCAAGGTTTGGCCGTTAAAGCGGCGTCACTTTGAGGGTGAGACCATTCTTGGGACAGAGCGTGATGCGGGCGAGCGGCACGGGTAACTCGCCGTCTGGAAGCTCGAAACGGGCGTGGGATAGAAGCGTCGCGAGGATGGTCTTTCCCTCCAGCATGGCAAAAGTTGCGCCGATGCAGGTCCGAGGCCCTGCGCCGAACGGCATGTAGGCGCAGCGATGGCGTCCGGCCTTCGCGTCCGGCGCGAAACGCGGCGGATCGAATTTGAGCGGGTCCTGCCACAAGAGCTTATGGCGGTGGACCACATAAATCGGAATGATGATGGTCGCGCCCTTGTCCAGCTCGATGCCGTCGAGGGCCACGGGAGCGATCGTTCTACGCATCAAAACCGGCGCAGGCGAATAGAGCCGCATCGCCTCCTGGAAGACGGCATCAAGCAGCGTGAGCTTGGCGATCTCGTCGCGGCCGATCCCGCCATCACCCGCCACGCCAAGCACCTCCTCGCGCACCCGTTCCTGCCATTCAGGGAAAAGCGCAAGCAGATAGAGGCTCCAAGTCAAGGCCTGTGAGGTCGTTTCATGGCCAGCCATCAGGAAGGTTACGACATTGTCGACGATGAGCCCGGCGGGCATGGCATTGCCGGTAGCGGGATCGCGCGCGGTGACGAGCCGGCCCAGGAGGTCGTCGCCCTCGTTCGCGCCACTGCGCGCTGCTAGAACTTTTTGGGCGACCGAGCGCAAGGTCTTGCCTGCCCGAGCCATCTTCTGGGCCCCGGGATGGGGAATTGAGGGCGGCAGCCGCAGCGAGGTGAGCGCCACTTTCCACATTGAATAGAAGAGGAAGTTGGCGCCCGCGTCCTGAATGGCGCGGCGATCATCGTCGCCAAGTCCTGCGCCAAGGACGGTGTCCTTCAAGGCTTGCAACGTCGCTCCGGTCATATCCCGGTCGATCCTCTGAGCGGCACCTGCGCCTGAATCATTCCAGCGTTTGAGCAACGGGGCGCTCGCCGCCGCGAAGGCCGGCACATAGCGCAGCATCTCCTCGGCCCTGAACAAAGGCGCGGCGAGCCGCCGCTGCCAGCGCCACTCCTCTCCCTCGGCGTTGAGCAGGCCGCCGCCGATAGCTTCGCCGAACACATCGTCATTGAGCGGCTGCTTGGAATAGCTCTCGGCCTCCTCGAGCAGGATCCTCTGAATGAGGACCGGATCCATGACGTAAAGAGTCTGCAGCCCCAGCCACCGGTACAGCACGGCTGGTTTTTCGTAGAAATCCTCGCCCCAGCTCGCGACCGGGTTCGCGATCATGCGCAATATCAGCATCGGGAAGGAGAGGCGCCCCTTGGGCGGGACAGGCCGCTCGGCTATGGTCGTGTCTATTGCCATCATCCTGATCACCCCTTGGCTTGGGTCTTATAGGGTAGTTGCCAGCTCAGCCGCTGGTCGATAAAGGTGCTTTGCGTTGATCCGTCGCATCCTCCCCGCCATTGAAGCCAGGTGCCAATGAGCGCCGAAAATCCTACACCCTTGCTTGACCGTATCCAGACGCCGCAGGACTTGCGCTCGCTCAAAGACCACGAGTTGAAGCAGCTTGCGGCGGAATTGCGCCAGGAGACCATCGACGCGGTCTCCGTGACGGGAGGTCATCTTGGCGCAGGTCTCGGCGTGGTCGAGCTAACAATCGCGCTCCACCACGTGTTCGATACGCCGAACGACAAGCTGATCTGGGACGTCGGCCACCAGTCCTATCCCCACAAGATCCTGACCGGCCGGCGCGACCGCATGCGCACCCTGCGTCAGGCTGGCGGGCTCTCCGGCTTCTGCAAACGGGCCGAGAGCGAGTACGACACCTTCGGTGTCGGCCATTCCTCGACCTCGATCTCGGCGGGCCTCGGCATGGCGGTCGCGCGCGACCTCTCCGGCAAAGAGCACAACGTCATTGCGGTAATCGGCGACGGCGCGATGAGCGCGGGCATGGCCTATGAAGCCATGAACAATGCCGGCGCCATCGATTCGCGCCTAATCGTCATCCTCAACGATAACGACATGTCGATCGCACCGCCGGTCGGCGCGATGAGCGCCTATCTTGCCAAGCTGATCTCCGGCGGGACCTACCGGCGCTTCCGCCGCTTCCTGAAGCAGCTTGCCCAGAGGCTTTTGCCGAAGAATTGGGAAAGGCGTGCCGCCCGCGCCGAGGAGTTTACGCGCGGCTTCTGGACCGGCGGCACTCTGTTCGAAGAGCTCGGCTTTTATTATGTCGGCCCGATCGACGGGCATAATTTCGATCATCTACTTCCCGTGCTGCGCAACGTGCGTACCATGAAGAACGGCCCGATCCTGGTCCATGTCGTCACCCAGAAGGGGAAGGGCTATCCGCCGGCCGAAATTTCGGCAGACAAGTTCCATGGAGTCGGCCGCTTCAATGTCGTGACCGGGGCGCAGGAGGCTTCCGCTGCCGGCACCCCGCCAAGCTACACCAAGGTGTTTGCCCACGCTCTGATCGAAGAGGCGCGGGCCGACGAGAAGATCGTGGCAATCACCGCCGCAATGCCGTCCGGCACTGGACTCGACAAATTCGCCGAGATTTTCCCCGAGCGGTGCTTCGATGTCGGCATTGCCGAGCAGCACGCGGTGACCTTTGCCGGAGGGCTAGCAGCGGAAGGCTACAAGCCCTTCGCCGCCATTTATTCGACGTTCCTGCAGCGGGCCTACGACCAGGTGGTGCACGACGTCGCCATCCAACATCTGCCAGTGCGCTTTGCCATCGACCGCGCGGGACTGGTCGGCGCCGATGGCCCGACCCATGCCGGTTCGTTCGACGTGGCCTACCTCTCTTGCCTACCCGGAATAGTGGTGATGGCTGCCGCAGACGAGGTCGAGCTCATGCACATGGTGGCGACCGCCGCGGCGATCGATGATGGACCATCGGCGTTCCGTTATCCGCGCGGGGAGGGAACAGGTGTCCCTCTACCGAAGCGCGGCACGCCATTGGAGATCGGCAAGGGCCGAGTGTTGCGCGAAGGCTCGGCGGTGGCTTTGCTGTCCTTTGGGGCAAGGCTTGTCGAGTGCCTCGAAGCGGCAGATCAGCTCGCCGGGTTCGGCTTGCCGGCGACCGTTGCCGATGCGCGCTTCGCCAAGCCGCTCGATATGGATCTGCTGCGCAACCTGGCGCTGAACCACGAGGTGCTCGTCACCATCGAGGAGGGATCGACTGGAGGATTTAGCGCGCGTGTGCTGCATGCTCTCGCACGGGAAGGTCTTCTCGATCGCGGCTTGAAAGTCAGGATGCTTACGCTCCCGGACCGCTTCATCGAGCAGAACAAGCCAAAGACGATGTACGCCGAAGCTGGCCTCGACGCGCCGGGCATCGTCGCCGCCGTATTCGCCGCGCTCGGCAAGGAGCGCGACGCGGCTGGGGTCATCCGCCTCGCTTAAGAGCTAATCGAGCTTGCAGGCTTCGTCGAACTTCTCGACGGCGTCGGCACGGCCCTGATCCGACAGGGTCTTGTCGGTCAATCCGAGGTTGACGGTGACGGGCCCCGAGGCGCGCAGCACTTCGAGCACAGGTTTCACCTTGAGGTCGCTTGCTTCGGCGAACATCGAGCTGGTGGCATCGTAGACCGAGACCTCGCCCTTCAAGGGAAGCTTGGCGTTTGCAGCCGACAGCGTGATGGTGAGGGGCTGACCCGGTCGCGTTCCCTCGATGGCACCGAAAATTTCAAGCACGGCGACATTCATATTGTTGAAGCAAGTGAGGAGGAAGAGCGGGGTCTTGGCCTGATCGAGCGGGCCGTAAGCGAGCGACACGCGGCCTTCGTCCGATTTCTCCGTCCACACCGGGCTATCTTCCGCGCGCGGGCCGCCGCCTTGCGGCAGAGCGACAAAAAGAAGGCTCGCGGCAATGAGCAAGCACGCCAGGACGCGGTTCATCGGAGACTAAATGCTTTCGTTATAGATCGAGTTCAGCCGCCCAAAGGCTTCGATGGAAGAGCTTGTCGAGGGTTGGTCTAGTGGAGCCGGCAGGCCTTGGCAAATTCGGCAACGGCTTCGGTGCGGCCGGAGCCTCCGAAAACAATATGTTTATGCCGTTGACAGTGACGGTCGGGGCGCCGACAGCCTTAGCACGGCAAGCAGCGGTTTGACGGCAAATCCGTTGGCCCCCCTGGTGATAATGTCCCCGCCGTCTTGGGCAGCGCCGGCCTGCCTTCTATGACAACTTTCGCCGAGCCCCCGCAGATCTCAATTGTCAGAGGCTGTCTATCGCCAGCCCCTCTAAGTGCGGCGTAAAGTTCGAGTTCGGTCTTTTTCGCCGAGTTGTCGCACAGGAGGATAAAGCTGCCCGAGTCCGCGTCCGGTGGGCCATAGAGCAGCGAGGCATTGCCTTGGGAAGCAATCGCGCTCCAGACATAGTCCTGTGCCGCGGCCGGTTGGGGCAAGCAGGTCGACAGGAATACGGCAAGCGCAACACAGATCGGGAGATCTGATAGCTGCACGAAGTCGCGCATCAACGTCTGCCTAACGACGCTGCTGGCGTGCACTAATGCGACGTCCACGCTCGACGATCTTCGCCGGCGGCGCGTCGAAGAAACCAGTGAAGCCCGGATCGAACTCATGATAGTTGCAGGTGAGCTCCTCCCCCTGCGCAATGTCGACCAGCGCATAGCCCTTGTCGAAGATGCGGAAGTCGGTGTTGGGCGTGAGGCTGTGATTCATGAAGCGCCCGTTGTCGCTGTCGAGGATGATCACGCCGGGCATTTCCAAATGGGGGTAGGTATAGCGCGCGACATAGTCCTGCATGGGCAGCGGAAGAGAGTCGAGCTCGCTCACGTGTACGAAGATGTCGAACTTGGGATTAAGACTCCACATGAGACGTCCGCGCTCGATGAACTCGCCAGCGAAGACCCCGATGCCCTCAATGGCGCTAGGCGCAAGATAAGTGCTGGCCATCAGCATCTTTATGCCTCTTGGTTTGCCTCTGACGTGATTGGAGCTGGAAATGACGCGCTTGCCGGGACGACCGGCGCCGCTGGCCAGGCATGGTCATGCGGTATTTCCCCGAGCCTCCGCTGTAACCGCGACAAGCCCGCGCTTGCGTCTGAAGCGCCGCCGCATTTGCTGTTTGAGGGCGTCGATGCGGCGTTGCAGATAGGGCGAGAAATGTCCGGCGTAGCGCTCCCAGAGAGTGGGATTGCGCCAGTCGTCGGCTGACACGCGCCCGCGGCAAAGCGCCGAACCGCATTCGCAGTCGAACTCGTCATAGGCCGAGCCGTCGCACATGGCGTAGTCGATGGTGACCTCTTCGCCGGGCTGAATACGGTGCATAGCGACGATGGCCACTTGCCCATCGAGGGCAGCATTCGGCTCGCAAGAGTGATTGATGTAGTCTGGTGGCTCGTCGGGAGTGAGGGACGCAAGATAGAGTCCCTCCTCGACCTGCACGGTGTGGCGTCGTATTTCAGGCTCGAGTTCGTCGAGCTCGTCGGGGCCGATGATGCGGCCGCTCCACACGGCAATGAGCTCGCCGGGCTCGATCACGGCCCGAGCGTAGACGGCTTTGCCGCCGGTGACGTCACGATTTTGAACTGAACACTTGTCGGTGAGGTAAGACGTACAGTGGTCTTGGCTCACGAGACCTCCGCGTGTCGCGCCGAGCGGAGCGCTCCGCAGTATATTCATGGGCGGTGCCCAGCCGCTCCCGGCTCGTTTACCGCGCGCCAGAATCCCCAACGCGTGGTCAAACATATGAGAAGCTTTTGTGTCTATCTACAAAAAAACGCGGCTCGATCAATTATTGGTGGATAGCGGTCTGGCGGCGACGCGCTCCCGTGCAGCTGACCTCGTGCGGCGCGGCGCGGTGAGCGTGGAGGGCGCCAAGGCGCTGAAGCCTGGCACCTTGGTCAGGCGCGATGCGGTCCTGGTCGTGGACCGGTTTGCCTCGCCCTACGTCTCACGTGGCGGGCTCAAGCTCACCGCGGCACTCGACGCCTTCGGCTTCTCATCCGACGGGAGGGTGGCTCTCGACCTCGGCGCATCGACCGGGGGCTTCACCGACGTGCTGCTCGAGCGAGGCGCGGCCAAGGTCTATGCCGTTGATGTTGGCCGCGATCAGCTCGACAAGACGCTCCGCGCCGACCCCCGCGTGGTGGTGCTTGAGGCGACTGACGCAAGGCGCCTCGATACTTCGTTTATCAACGAGCCGGTTCAGGCGATCGTCGCCGACGTGAGCTTCATCAGCCTGACCCTGGTGCTCCCGGTCGCCTTCAACCTTTCCGCGCCGGGTGCCTGGCTCGTCGCGCTAGTCAAGCCGCAGTTCGAAGGGCGCGAGGGGGTGGGCAAAGGCGGGATCGTGCGCGATCCAGCAAAGCGCAACGAGGCGACCACTAAGGTCCGGGAATTTATCGAGAAATCTGGCTGGACCGTTAGTGGCGAGATCGCTTCGCCAA
>Ga0126376_10001048_pt1 | contig 14584 bp, 5 predicted proteins | sample PanSoiMetPlot_15_FD_92760 | JGI IMG/M metagenome (GOLD analysis project Ga0126376, IMG submission 92760) | Tropical forest soil microbial communities from Panama - MetaG Plot_15 | ecosystem: Environmental > Terrestrial > Soil > Tropical forest > Bulk soil | place: Panama | collected 2016-02-17
CTGCGACACCGTGCCCGCATCGCGCGTGAACTCATCGCTCGCAGTAGTGCCTCCGCCAAAGTGCGGCATGCGTCCCAGCGACCCGCGATACACTCGCAAGACGAAGTAGCCCGTGTTCTGAAACTCCGGCGACAGGAAGAACGCTCCGCTCGTATTCGCTCGCTTCCGGTCCACGCACTGCGCCTCTGTCTCACCGGGAAAGCGGTTAGCCGGGTCGCTGCACATCGTGATCTCCCCGGTCCAATGGTCCCAGCCTGGCGGATCCGGGTCGCGTCGCAGAAAGTCCTTGTACTGCCAGAACACAAACGTGCGCGCATCGTCGATCGGATTCGGCGCGGGCGGTGTGTTACTCACCGTGAAGAGCAGGGTCTTCACGGTAGTCCCGGAATTCTTGAAGGCAAACGTGTAATCCCCGGGCGCGAGCGCGCCCAGATCCCAGATCTGCGCAGTGCTGCTAAGCGCCTGTGCCGACACGCCGTTGAATCGCTCGACCAGCGCATCGTCGGTGAAGGCGTTGCCGGCGCTCGTAGGCGTACCCCAGTTACTCACCCGGAATCCAGCATCGGGAAAACTCAGCTTCGCGTACACAAATGTCCGCCCGTCCACCATCCAACTCTTCAACAGGACCTGACTCGGTTGCAGCACAGTTGCGACCCACGGACTTACCGGAGCGAAAGTTACTTCCGGCGCGTTGGTTAGATTGATAAGATCTTCTTCCGACGAGTGCGTGTCCACGAGGTAGGCTTCGTTCTCTGCGTTACTGATGCCAACCGTGGGTTGGATCTGTGCGTTGCCACTACCATAGCGAGTCCGGATCGTGCCGTCTGCATTCAACTCGATTTCAAAGTTAACTGGACCACATGCGTCGCATCCGAACTGCATGCCCTGCCAGCGATAGATGACTCTGCCGGGGCTTTGCACTTCATAAATGCCAGCGTCGGCTCGCCTGTCGGTTGATAGATCCAGGTCGGCCCATAGTCCGGCGATCATCTGATAGCCGGCCAGGTAAAACCGCGATCCGGGAGGATCGTCGGCAGGGTTGTCGGCGAATGCCGGATTCGTGCGACGCGGAGGATCTGAAAAGAAGATGTTGCCGTTAGAGGAGAGCGTCACGTCGGTGTAGTTCTTACCGAAAAACGGAAAGCTGAAGCCCGGAATCGTAGTCTTGAGGTAAACATCGTCTCCGTTGATAGCCTTTTTAACACCGTTCGTTGAAAGCACGGTGTTGTTCGGGTTTTTTGTAACTGTGTATGGATCGCCGTCCATCGGCGACACTGTGACCCCGACAGCGACGTCGACGATTCCCTGAAAACCTTTGTTATCGAAGGAGCGCACTTTAACGATGCCTGACGTGTGTCGTAAAGGAATTGTGACTTCGACGTTTTGTGGTGTGCCCGGAACAGCCGGAATAACGCCCTTCAGCGGAAATTCCTGATTCGTCACGCTATCAACGAAGATGACTTCGTAGAGAGCCGCGGGGCCACCACCGTTTCCGTCGTCACCAGACGCAGTCCAGCCAAGGTTGACCTTTCGTCCGATTTGGAAATTGAGGTGGATATTCGAGACCGCGTTGGGCGGAACGACGTCCGCTTCCTGCAATGACTGCAGACTCTTGAAAACGTTTAGCCGCCGTCCAGTCAACGTTTTGTCCAGCAGCGCCGGCACAACATCTCCGTTGAACATCAGCAATCGTTTGACCTGCTGCACACTGAGAGTCGGATCCTTCGCCCAGAGTAGTGCGGCTGCTCCAGTGACGTGCGGCGCGGCCATCGACGTACCGTCGAAGAAAGTGTAGGTGTCCTGTGTGGAAGTAAAAGGGTTAGGGAAATCCGGCGCACAAGCCACGTTGACGCGGACACAGGGCGGTGTAGTGCTGAGAACGTGTACGCCCGGCGCGCCGAGTTCGACTGTAGTGGCGCCGAAGTGCGAAAAGCCAGCTAACTGATCGTTCTGGTCGGTGGCGGCGACAGAAAGGATATTCGGCGCATCGAAGCCCGCAGGAAACACTGAAACGCGATCGTTATCCAATTCCTGACTTCCATCACGAAAGTTGCCGGCAGCAGCTACGAAAAGTATTTCACGGTTATTCAGTTCATTGATTGCGTTCAGAAACGCCTGCGCGAATTTGTCGCCGCCAAAACTTGCATTGATAACGCGAACGTTTGCGCCTTTCGTGTGGCCGGTGGTTTCCCAAAGGTGTCGCATTTCTGCCGCATAACCGCAGGCTCTGATAGCGTCTTTAGTGTCGCCAAGGTCGACAATCTGCCCGTTCTGGATAGTTGTGAACAGAAATTTCAGGGGCATGATCTTTACGTTCCAGTTGACCCCTGCGACACCGATGCCATTGTTACCTCGGGCGCCAATGATGCCGGCAACGTGAGTTCCATGATCCTCGGAGTCATTGGCATTGATCACGGTGCCGTTGTCATCGAAAAAGTTGTAGCCGTTTACATCGCCTGTAATTCCGGTGACAGAGCCAGGTGACGGGTTGGTCCAAATGTTACCCACGAGGTCTTCATGATTGATGTCGATACCCGTATCAACGACGGCGACAACAACGTCTGAGCTTCCCTGTGTGATGTCCCAGGCTTGCGGCGCGCCGATTTTTGTCATGCCGTACTGATCCCCGAAGTGCGCGTCGGTGGGAACACCGACGGAGTGCAGAATGTAGTTGGGTTCGGCGTAAAGAACATCGGGTTGACGCCGCAGAGCAGCGATGGCCTGCAGGGTTTTTTCCGGAGAGACGCGCGCCAATCTCAAACCCTTAACGAGTTCAGTCCGATCGAAACGTTCGACGTCAGCCGGTAGCTGTTCGCCGCTGCGCATTGGGACCACGATGCGACCGGTCTTGGTTTGGGCAGTCTCTTCGGTACGGTAACGGACCAGGATTTCGCCGGGGACGAATGCGCCGCGTAGAGTCTTGAGTTGCGCCGGCTGTTGCGTTTGGATGGCCCGTGAAGGTGAAGGGAAGTGGAATAAGACCAGCGCGATGAGACCAACACAGACCAGGAAAGTGAGCGCGAGGCGAGTGCGCGCACGCTTCCTCGCACGAAAAGCGTCGGAGACTAGAGCAGTTTTCATAATATGGACCTACCCGATGGGTCGTTAAGGAACGTGTGGACGGAGAGAAATATATAACAGGACCGCCAGAATTAACAGAAGGATCACGCCGACAGATGCCACGGGCTTGCCCCGTGGAGCTTCACGCTTTTTGCTATGTAGCTGTTGAACGTGAACCTCCACGGCCCAAGGCCGTGGCATCCGAGAAATGCTGAGGCGAGGGTGTGTAGCGGAAATCGTGAAACTCCACGGGACAAGCCCGTGGCATCATCGGCTGGGTCTACCGCCCGCGCTGGCCGATCTGTTCCGTTCCGAAGCTGCCGATGCCGTTGAGGCGGAAGGCGAAGACGACGCGGTTCTCTTTTCGTAGGCCGACGTTGAAACTCGAAAACTGGACCGTCGCCGCGCAACAATCCCACGCGTGTCCGAGCGTCATGGTCGAACTGATCAAAGAACTATTGCCCCTTCCGGGTCGCTTCTGAAAATCGAAGAAGAACGACGCACCACCAAAGAACCCGCGGTCGCGGTTGCCTAGAAACACCGACGGACTCCACTGTGAACCGCGCACCGTTCCCGCTTCAAAACCGGGTGCATTCGGCAGCGCCGCAAACTCCGGCGCCAACGCGATCGCGCGCGTGTAGTAAAAACTCTGAAACACCTGCATGCTCGCTCGTGTAAGCCCGAAAGTCGTTGAAAGAGAGCGCAGGCCGTGACCGTTGGTGTCGATGTCCGTTCTGAAATCAGCGAACATATTGCGTCGCGGACGATAGCGCGCGTCGACGTTCACCGGTGAAAAGCGTCGCGGGATGCCGCCGTAAACAAATCCCGAAAGCGTGTTGAGCGGATAGAACTGGTTGCGCTCATTCGTAATCAAAGCGCCACCGAAGAACCGATCGAAAAAGTACTTGCCGCGCACTGTGATTGTCAGAGCTTCGTAGGGCTGACTCGAGAGCAGCGGCCTGTTCTCTCCTGCAGTCTCCCTCACACTCTCGTTGCTCACGTTTTCAGTCGAACGGCGCGTGAAGAAGCGGTTCGTGATACCGAATTCGATCTCGTTCGTGTCGGCGATTGCGTCGGTGTAGTCGAAGCGAATGATGCGATCGAAGTTATTGATGCCGGAAAGTCTTCGATAGACCAAGTAAGGCTCGATCAGGTGTCGAAAGAAAAACCGGTCACCGCGATGAAAGTTTCTTGCGAACGCCGGCGGCCGCACGTCCAGTTCAAACTCGCCGTAACTACGCGTCACGTTGCGGCTGAGCACGTCGCGCGTGTTTGGATCGAGAGAGTTGGAATAAAAGGTGACGCGGCCGGCGCCGGACGCGGTGACGGTCCAACCGGCAAAATTCAACGGCAGCTCGAAGCGCGGGTAAAAGTCGAGTCGCTGCACGATCGACGGCGAGATGATCGGATTGCCGCCGACGTCGTGCACAAACTGCACCTGATCTTCAACCGTCTCTTTCCTACTCACGCCATCCGACGAGCCGCTAAACGAAAAATACAGCGGCAGGTTTTTCAAAAAACTCACGATCGTGGGTCGCTTGTCGATGCTGATACTCGGCAACTGGCGAATACGAATACGCGCGTTCGTCAACGAGGTGACCTGTGTGCGCGCGAGGAAGTTGAAGCTGTACTCGTTGTGATCTTTGTTGACGAAGACCTGCGAAGTCTCTTCCGGCGAGATTGCCTGTTGAATGTTGTCCGAGAAGACCTGCCGGAAAGCGAGGTTCGAAGTGATGTTAACGTCAGCGACAGCGATGAAGCCGTTCTTGAAATAATGAACGCCGTCGACATAAAGACTCGACCCGCCCTGATTCGGATGCTTGGCGTCAGCCGCTGGTCCAAAGATTCGATCCTTGACCGCGTAGAAACCGACGTTGAGATACGAGCGCGAGTTCGCGCGTGTACGCAGATCGCCGCCAAAGCCGAGGCCCCGCGCAGTGTAGATGTCGCTGCGAAACGTGAAGTCAGCGGAGCGGCCGAGTGTTTGATAATACGCCGTCGACAAACGCGCGCCCTTAGCGCCTGAGCCGCCAAACGTCGGTGTCAAAAAACCTGACGCGCGATCGCGCGGCTTGATCGATACCGACGCGTACGGCAGGAAGAACACGGGAATATTTTTCAGTTTCAGTTTCGGACCATAGACATAAACGCGATCGCCGGTCTTGATGCGCGTCTTGTTCGCGTGAAAACTCCACTTCGGCACGTCTTCGTCACAAGCAGTGACTTGCACATTCGTAGCGACGATCGTGTCGAGACTGATCTTCTCCACGCGGTCGGCGGTGAAATAGATGCGCGTGCCGTCCTGCGTTTGATTTGTGAAACCGGTTGAGTCGACGAAATAACCGGTCTTGGTGCGATAGTTCCACTCGCCGCGCGAACCCGTGATGCGCTGCTGGTCCGCCTGATCGAAAACAACGCTGCCTTCCGCGACCACTCTGTTCTCAGCTTCGTAAACCGTGACCTTGTCCGCCTGCAGACGATAAGTGCCGATGCGGATGTCGACGTTTCCTTCATAGACGACGACGCGCGCGTTTTCCGGACCTGACGCGCTCTGCTTCGTTGCCTCGACCGTGATTTGATCGGTGCGGGTTCCCTGCACTCCACCCTGCGTCGGCCTGCGGCGCTGCACGGGTTGATCGGTATTGAGTGGATTGACGTTGGGAGTGTCGGTCATCGGATTGGCGACTTTCCGATCGACCGGATTAGTTTGCTGCGCAAATACTACCTGGCAGGCAACGACGAGAATTATGATTCCCAGAACGAAGCGAGTCATAAAGGCGCGTGGATGCTAGCATGAAAATGGAATAGGTCCTATAAGTCATATCGGACCTATTTTGTCTGCTATCATCCGCGCCGTGCCGAAGCGCCACAAACTGATGATCGTTGCTGGTGAACCGTCAGGCGATGCTCACGCGGCCGCGCTCGTGAAAGCCCTGCGCGAGCGCGCCGAGCTCGCGCTTTTCGGCGCCACCGGTCCGCTGATGCGCGACGCGGGCGTAGAAACAGTCGTCAATTCCGACGAACTCGCCATCATGGGGATCGTCGAAGTCGGACGCGTCTTTCGGAAGTTCCTCAAAGCTTTTCGCCAACTCAAAGCCGCTGCGGTTGAAAGAGCACCGGACGCCGTGATCCTCGTTGACTGGCCCGAGTTCAACCTGCGGCTTGCCTCTGCTCTGCACCGGCGCGATTTGAAAGTGATCTACTACATCAGTCCGCAACTCTGGGCGTGGCGTCCGCGACGCGTGAACAAGATCAAGCGCGACGTGGATCTGTTGTTGTCGATTCTTCCTTTCGAAGTCGACTGGTACAAGCAACACGACGTCGAGCACGTTGAGTTTGTGGGCCATCCGCTGTCGGGCGAAGTGAAAGCGCGATACGGACGAGAGGAGTTTTGCCGTCGCAACGATCTCGATCCGGCACGGCCGATCGTTTCGTTTCTGCCGGGCAGTCGTCACAAGGAGTTACATCGAATTCTGCCGCCTATGCTCGATGCGATTGAGCGACTTCACAACCAGCGTCCGGAATTGCAGCCTGTCGTGGTGCTCGCACCGAGCCGTACAGAAACAGAGACGCGCGCGATCATTTCTCAAAGCAACTTCAACAACGTGAAATTGATTCAACAACAGATGCGTGAAGCGCTCGCTGCGTCTGAAGCAGCAGCTATCGCCAGCGGCACCGCGACACTCGAAGCCGCGTTGCTCGAAACACCGATGGTGATAGTTTACAAAGAGTCACACATCAACTGGCATACGCTCGGTCGTCTGATTACAGTGACGCATTACGGACTGGTGAATCTCGTGGCGGGCCAGGAGATCGCAACGGAGCTGATGCAAAAAGATCTCACAGGCAAAAATTTAACAAGTAAACTACTCGAGCTTCTCGACCCGGAAACTAACAAAACAATGCGCAAACGTTTACACGAAGTCGCACACAAACTCGGCGAACCCGGCGCTTCATCACGCGCGGCTGAATTGATCCTGAACTTCCTGTCCTCAAAAAGCTGTTGACATTTTTCAGCGAAGAAAAGATTATGCAGCACCAAACTTGAAGCCTTCTCCCCGCAGGTTTCTAAGCCCAGTTGTCCTCGGTTTTGTTTCAAGCCAAAGCCTGGTACATCACTGACCCACTAAAATTTAAGGAGAATCAAAATGCGTCGTTGCCCACAAGCCCTCAGACTACATCTATCTGTCACTAGAAATATTTTAACTGCACCGATTCGTTCCAAACCGGCGCGGGTACTGCTGCCGCTCGCGATCGTCTGTTTCGCGATGCTGTTCTTTGTTACCCCTGGTCGTACTTCAGATTCTCCCCTGATAATCAGTGAATTTCGTTTTCGTGGTCCAAACGGCGCGAACGACGAGTTCGTCGAAATCTATAACAACACTGACGCAGACCACACCGTCCTCGCATCGGACGGTTCATCCGGCTATGCGCTCGTCGCTTCCGACGGCAACGCTCGTTTCGTCATTCCGAACGGCACCGTCATTCCAGCGCGTGGTCACTATCTCGGTGTGAACTCAGTCGCTTACTCGCTCGCTTCTTATCCGGCCGGTAATGGCGCCACGGCCACCGGCGATGCAGCTTTCACTACTGACATTCCCGACAATGCAGGCGTCGCGCTCTTCAACACATCGAACTCAGCCAACTTCACACTCGGCAACCGCTTCGACGCCGTTGGCTCAAGCGCCGTCGGAAACACGCTCTATCGCGAAGGCTCCGGCTTTTCGCCGTTGACTCCTTTCAGCGTCGATTACAGTTTCGTGCGTCGTGTGCCGGCGCTCGGCGGCAACGCCGGCTTCCCGGAAGACACCGACAACAACAACGCCGACTTCATTTTTGTTGACACTAACGGCACCTCCGCGGGCGCGGGCCAGCGTCTCGGCGCACCTGGACCGGAGAATCTTTCCAGCGTGCGCGACGCCGGTTCGAACATCGCTTCATCACTCATCGATCCTGCGCAGGCCGATAACGCTTCGCCAAACGTTGGTCGAGACAACGCAAGCGATCCGCCGAACAATGCGACCTTCGGAAAACTCTCCGTTCGTCGCAGGTTCACAAACAACACCGGTTCACCACTTACAAATTTGCGTTTCCGAATCACCACTCTCTCGACTTTTCCGTCACCGTCAGGTATTGCAGACCTCAGACCAAGCACATCCGGTTCAGCAGTCGTACCGCTCACAGGCGGCGGCAACACAACGGTCCAGGGAACGACTCTGGATCAGCCGCCTTCGCAATTTAACGGCGGCGGCTTCAATAGCAGCATGACTGCAAACACCGTCTCAGCAGCGTCTCCGCTCGCGGACGGCGCCAGTATCGACCTGCAATTTCTTTTGGGTATTCAGCAGACGGGTTGCTACACCTTTGCGATCATCGCGGAGTCGCTTCCTGTCGGTGGCGGCGACGTGGTCCTGATCTCAGGCAACACTGAAGGCGGATCAGGTTCGTGTGGTGCTCCCACACCGACGCCGTCTCCGACCGCGACACCGCCTCCAGGCGGAACAACTCTGATCATCAGTGAGTTTCGTCTGCGTGGTCCAAACGGCCCCAACGATGAATTCGTCGAGATCTATAACAACAGCGACGATCCGGTTAACGTCGGCACGAGTGACGGTTCGAATGGTTACGCGTTGGCTTCCTCAGACGGCGTTGCTCGTTTCACAATTCCAAACGGCACAATCATCCCGGGGCGCGGTCATTATCTCGCAATCGGCAGCACCTATTCGCTTTCTGCTTATCCAGCCGGCAACGGATCTACTGCGACGGGCGATGCGTTGTTTGGCCTAAACATTCCTGACAATGCCGGTATCGCGTTGTTCAAGACTTCCAACGCGGTGAATTTCACAGTCGCGAATCGACTCGATGCGGTCGGCTCAACGAGTGAAGCAAATGTGAACTACAAGGAAGGCGCGGGATATCCGGCGATCGTTCCCTTCGCCATCGATTACAGTTTTGTGCGCAAGGTTCCGACGTCCAGCGGCCAAGTGCAGGACAGCGACGACAACGCCGCCGATTTTCTGTTCGTCGATACAAACGGCACGAGCGCCGGCGCTGGACAGCGGCTCGGTGCGCCCGGTCCGGAGAACTCATCCGCACCGCGAACGTTTGGCTCAACCATCAGCCAATCGATACTCGATCCGGCGAATGCCGAAACAGTCAATCCAAATACCGAGCGCGGTTTCACGAGTGATCCGGCGAACAATTCTACCTTCGGAACGCTTTCGTTTCGCCGGAGATTCACCAACAACACCGGCGGCAACATCACGCGCCTGCGTTTCCGCGTCATCGATCTGACAACGTTCCCGGCGCCTTCGGGCACGGCAGATCTTAGACCACGAACGTCTGGCAACATCGTCGTGTCCTTGGTCGGAGGCAGCACTACCAACGTTTCCGGCACTACGCTCGAGCAACCCCCGTCACAAGTAAATGGTGGTGGGTTCAACAGCAGCATGTCTGTCCCATCCATCTCGAACGCAGCGCCGCTGACAAATGGCAACAGCGTCCAGGTTCAATTCCTGATGGGACTACAGCAAACCGGCTGTTACAGCTTTGCAGTGATTGCGGAGGCGGAACCGACCGGCGGCAGCGACGTGTTCCTGATCTCAGGCGACTCGGAAGAGGGCGGAGCATGCGCGGCTCCGACTCCGACCCCGACTCCGACACCAACACCAACTCCTTCCCCGACGCCGACACCGACTCCGGGCGGCACGAGCCTAATCATCAGCGAGTTTCGTCTGCGTGGTCCAAACGGCGCGAATGACGAGTTCGTCGAGATCTACAACACAACCGACGATGCCATTAACGTGGGAACATCTGATGGTTCTTCGGGTTATGCTCTGGCAGCTTCAGATGGAATCGTTCGTTTCATCATTCCGAACGGAACGATCATTCCCGCTCGCGGTCATTATCTTGGCGCCAACAGCGTGGCTTATTCGCTGTCGTTTTACCCGGCAGGAAGTGGCACCACGGCGGAGGGAGATACCACGTTTACGAACAACATTCCCGACAATGTCGGTATCGCGTTGTTCAGCACATCCAATCCCGCAAACTTCAACTTTACTTCGCGATTGGACGCAGTTGGTACAACCAACGAGGCCAATGATTTGTATCGAGAAGGACCAGGACTCGCGCCTCTGACTCCGTTCTCAGTTGACTACAGTTGGGTTCGCAACCAGTTAACCGGCTTGCCGCAGGACACGAACGACAATGCGGCGGACTTCAAGTTTGTCGACACGAACGGCACCAGCGCCGGAGGTGGACAGCGTCTAGGAGCGCCCGGTCCGGAGAATTTATCTGGTCCACGAACGCAGGGACAGCCGATCGAAGTCAATGTGATCGACCCGTTCCAATCCGCCACCGCTGCGCCGAATACAAATCGCGACTTCACCAGTGATCCGCCCAACAATTCGACGTTCGGCACGATTTCAATTCGGCGGAGATTCACCAACAACACTCTTGGCGACATTACCAGGTTGCGTTTCCGCGTGGTCGATATGTCTACTTTCCCCGCGCCGTCCGGTACTGCGGATCTAAGACCGCGAACCTCCACCGCCATCGTGGTTCCATTGACTGGAGGCGGCACAACAACCGTTCAGGGCACGACTCTCGAGCAGCCGCCCTCGCAACCAAATGGCGGTGGATTCAACAGTAGTTACTCGGTTGGTTCCGTTTCGCCGGCATCGCCACTGGTTAGTGGAGCGAGCATCGACGTTCAGTTCCTCGTCGGAATACAGCAGACTGGATGTTACACGCTTGCGGTGGTCGCGGAGGCGTTGCCTCTCGGAGGCACCGGAGTTGTTCTGTTCACCGCAGACACTGAAACCGGCGGAGCTTGCAGCGCGCCAACCCCAACACCGACTCCCACGCCGACGCCAACACCGACTCCAACGCCATCTCCAACTCCGACTCCGTCCCCGACACCAACACCGACACCGGGCGGCACTACGCTGATCATCAGCGAGTATCGATTGCGTGGTCCAAATGGCGGGAACGACGAGTTCGTGGAGATCTATAACAACAGCGACAACGCTTTGAACGTGTCAGCTTCTGATGGTTCGTCAGGCTTCGCGCTGGCAGCCTCAGATGGAATCGCTCGTTTCGTTATTCCGAACGGAACCATCATTCCGGCGCGTGGACACTATCTCGGCGTTAACACCGTGGCCTATTCCCTGGGTCTGTATCCTGCAGGAAATGGAACCACGGCCGTGGGCGACGCCACGTTCACAAATAACATTCCCGATAACGCCGGCATCGCTTTGTTCCGCACATCGAATTCGGCAAACTTCACGCTTGCAAACAGGCTCGACGCTGTTGGTCCAACAAGCGAAGCAAATACGTTGTATCGAGAAGGAGCTGGCCTCGCACCTCTGACTCCATTCTCGATCGATTACAGTTGGTATCGCAACGTTCCTTCGCTCGGAGCTGGGGCGGGCGTGCCACAAGACACCGGCAACAATGCAGCGGACTTCAAGTTTGTTGACACCAACGGCACGAGTGCCGGAGGCGGACAACGACTCGGGGCGCCCGGACCTGAAAATCTATCAGGTCCAGGCCATCTCAATACCGGACCCTCAATCGGTATCGGATTAATCGATCCGGGTGTGGGCGCCGGTACGTCTCCAAATTTCGTTCGCGACTTTACCTCAGATCCACCGAACAACTCGACGTTTGGAACGATTTCGGTGCGCCGGCGCTTTACCAATTCGACCGGCGTTCCGATTACCCGTCTCCGTGTACGTATCTTTGATATCACAACCTTCCCATCGCCTACGGGTACTGCGGATCTGCGACCGCGCACTTCGACCGCGATCGTGGTTCCGTTGAGTGGAGGTGGAACAACAACCGTTCAGGGCACAACGCTCGAGCAACCGCCATCACAACCGAACGGCGGTGGCTTCAACAGCAGCATGTCAGCCGGCAGCGTGACACCCGCCACGCCTTTAGCCAACGGTAGCAGCATCGATCTGCAGTTGCTCTTTGGATTGCAGCAGGACGGCGACTTCAACTTCTGCGCCGTGGTCGAAACGTTGCCGTTCTCAAATTCGCAGGTGTTTTGCGGATCTTCTGATGTGACTGCGCCGATACTGACATCGTCAGTGGCGTTGACGTCGCTTTCACCGACCAACAGCGAGCTCGTCAACGTTGGCCTCGCAGCAACAACGAATGAACCGGCGACGATCAGTGTGCAGGTGTTCGGCGATGAGGACGATCAAACGCCGACAACGACCACGCCGCTAACGGTCCATTCACCGGACGCGAAAGACATCGCGGTCGGCACGTTGCGGTTGAGAGCTGAGCGTGTTGATTCGGCTGACGGGCGTGTTTACCTGATTATAGTAAAGGCTAGCGACTCGTCAGGGAATGAAAGCCGTGCGTGTCACACGGTAGTCGTGCCGCGAAAGAAGAAAGGAGATGTTGACGCGCAGGCCGCGGCCGCCAAGGCATTCTGCGAAGCCAACAACGGGGCGCCGCCTCCGGGATATTTCCTGATCGGCGATGGTCCGATTATCGGACCTAAGCAATAAGGTCGTCGCACGTGATATAGGTCCTATAAGTCCTATAGGACCTATATCTTCTTTTTGATCTCTTCGATCTCCGCTTCGAGGCGCTTGAGCTCTTCGCGCATCTGCGGCAAGCGATTCAGATGCGCATTCATGCGCTTGTATTGATCCAGCGGCTGGACGGGGATTCCCCACCACACGCCCGGCCGCACGATCTTTCCCGGTAAAATCCCCGCCTTCGATCCGATGATCGCGCCCGACTGCACTCGCGTGTGATCTCCAAACCCGACCTGTCCACCAATCACCGCATCGTCCTCAATCACCACGCTACCACTGATCCCCGTCTGCGCAGCTATCACGACGCGTTCACCGATGTCGCAGTTATGGCCCACATGGACCATGTTGTCGAGCTTCGTGCCGCGCCCGATGCGCGTGCGGCCCAGTGCAGCCCGATCGACACAACTGTGCGCGCCGATCTCAACCTCGTCTTCGATTACGACCGTTCCGATCTGCGGAAACTTCTGGTATCCGAGATCGTGACGCACGTAACCAAAACCATCCGCACCGAGACACACGCCCGCATGCAGGATCACGCCTTTCCCGATCGAGACTCCGTCGTATAGCACAACATTCGGATGCAACACACAATCGTTACCCACACTCACGTTCATACCCAGCACCACGCCCGCTTCGAGTCTTGTGTAAGCGCCGACGTGCGTGTACTCACCGACACAGACGTTTGGACCAACATAAGCCGTAAGCGCGATGTCGGCAGTTTCAGCAACAACTGCCGTCGGATGAATCGTCGGTTCGCGACTCAGCGGCGGATGAAGCGCGGCGCCGATCAGTGCGAACGCGAGTTTTGGATTTGCAACTTCGATGACCGTGCGATCCGGAAACTTCGCCGCGAACCCGTCGCGCACAATCAAACACGACGCTTTACTCTCCGCAGCCGCATCTAACAACTTCTCATTCTCGACGTACGCAATCTCGCCCTCATCCGCGTTATCCAGATCGGCAATGCGTTCAATCCGTGTTTCGCGATCACCAACAACGCGACCACTCACGATTTCGGCGAGTTCGTGTACTGTCATCTTATGATTCCGCGTTTTGAGCCACGAATAAAACTTACGAGATGCGCGACATGTTCATCGTCGACCTGGGCCAACTGTTTCAAAACATCAGCAACCGGCATCTTCGATCTGAACAACATCTTGTACGCATTCTTCAACGCGCGCCGCGCTTCTTCAGAGAGCCCTGCCCGCTGTAACCCGACGCTGTTCACGCCACGCACGCGCGCAGGATTGCCGTCAGTGATGAAGAACGGTAGCACATCCTGCACGATCTTCGACTTGCCGCCAATCATCGCGTAACGGCCCATGCGCACAAACTGATGCGCCCCGACATTGTTGGAAAGAAAAACGTGATCCTCGATCGTGATGTGGCCCGCGAGCGCCACTTCGTTCGCGAAGATGTTGTCGTCGCCGATAACGCAGTTGTGAGCTACATGACAGCCGACCATGAAAAAGTTGCGCGAGCCGATGCGGGTTGTCAGCCCTTCGCCGTTGGCCCGATGAAAAGTGCAGAACTCGCGGATCAGGTTGTCGTCGCCGATTTCGAGGTAGCTGGTCTCGCCTTTGAACTTAACATCCTGCGGTTCGCCGCCGATTACGGCGTGCTCAAAGATGCGGTTACGGGCGCCGAGGCGGGTGAATTGTTTTATTACAGCGTAGGCTCCGATCTCGCAATCTGGGCCAATTTCGACGTTATCCTCGATGACGGCAGTGGGATGAATGGGCATTCTTTACAGTGATTTACACGATTTCAAGATTTTCAGGATAATCGTGTCTTGTGGATCGTGCAAATCCTGTTTATGATGCTGGGCTGTTCTTGCTGTTTTGAGTGATTAGGAGACGAAAAGCCTTTGTTTAGTGACCAGTTTCGCCGCGGTGAATCCGAAAAGAGTAAGCTGTCGGGAGTAAAAAGCTCCCGTCTCATTTCCGGCCTTTCCGACGTCGCCTGGA
>Ga0126376_10001049_pt1 | contig 14583 bp, 14 predicted proteins | sample PanSoiMetPlot_15_FD_92760 | JGI IMG/M metagenome (GOLD analysis project Ga0126376, IMG submission 92760) | Tropical forest soil microbial communities from Panama - MetaG Plot_15 | ecosystem: Environmental > Terrestrial > Soil > Tropical forest > Bulk soil | place: Panama | collected 2016-02-17
CTTGAGGTGCTGCATGAGCGTGCGGCAGGTGGCCAGCGAATTCCCCGGTAGCCATATTATTGTTTCTCCGCCTCCCGTGCTGCCAGCCACTTGTCAAACTCTTCCTGACTGACAACTTTTAGCATGCCGTGCATCTTGTAGTGCCCCATCCCGCAGAGTTCCGCGCAGGCGATCTCGTAGTCTCCTGTCGCGATTGGAGTGAAGTGCATGTGAATCGCAAGACCGGGCACGGCGTCTTGTTTGAAGCGCATCGCCGGAACAAAAAAGCTGTGAATTACGTCGTGCGCCTTGAGGACCACTTCGACTTCGCGATTCACCGGAACGTACATCGTTCCACTCACAAGGTCGTCTTTGGAGGCTGGATCCGATATATCAAGGCCTACGGCACTTTCTCCGCCCGCGGACGGATCGACTAGCTCCAGTTTCGTCGCGCCGAACTTGCCGTCCGGTCCGGCGTAGCGGAAATACCACTGAAACTGCATCCCCGTAACTTCCACTTGCAAAGCGCCCGGGCGCGCAGCGTCGAATCGCTCGGATGCCCAAAGCGGCTTGCTCGCCCAGTTCAGTCCGATAAACAAAACCGCCGTCAGCACAGTCCAGGCAAATTCCAGTTTGTTATTGCCGTGCGTGTAATGAGCCTTCGAAGAAGAGGAAGCTTGCTCGCGGTATTTCCATGCGAACAAGCCGAGAGCTACCTGCGCCGCCACGAACACCGTGCCCATCAGAACGAACGAGAGTGTGAAGTGATGATCGATTCCAGCGGCAGCTGCAGAAGCGCCGTGTGGAAGCCACCAGTTCGGTCTTGCAAAGAACAAGAATGCACTGGTGAATGTGATCAGCCAGATGACGACGAGAAGAACGAGGCCCATTTACCGAGACCTCCCGCACAAAATCTATCTTCTGCCCCACTGCGGCAGCCCAAAAACGCCTGGAGAACGCACAGCGGGGCCGCGAACGCCGCGAGTCTACCACAGGTTGTTGCGGGCGCAAGCGCGTTCTTCGATCGCTGCAATTCATGCAAACAAAATTTTTCATGGACGCATTGACGTCTTTTTCCCTTTTGAGTAACATCCGTCCCGTTTACTGGGGGTCCAGCAGCATGGCCAGGACCTCGCGATGTTTCAAGATGATGCTTCAATTCGGCAGGCCCGGAGCGCTCTCAACAGCAGTGCGCTTCAGGTGTAGTTTGTCTCCACGCATTTCGGTCCGTCCGACATTCTGTTTCTTCACTTTCTTTTGCAATTCGAATTTCGAGATGAAACCAACGGGCCAAGGGCTGTTTATCTACGAGAGGGAGGCAGGTACAGTTTTTTCTGTCTCTGCGTAATTTCGAGAGCGCGATCGCAGGAGGTCTTGCATGGCGGGTCCGGAATCGGCATCGGACAAGGCTAATCCGGCAGCGGCGAACCCAGGCGCTGCCATCACTGCAGATGCGACCAGTTATGTGGGAACCCCCGCTGTGGGAACCTCCAAAGCCGCTCCAGCCGGAGGTTTAGCTTCCGTCGGACCGCAGGCCAGCGAGATCAACGTGAGCCGCCGCCGCTTGGTGTGGTGCGCTGTCACGGCCTTCCTCGGTGCATGGTTCATCGCTTTCCTTCGTTTCTTTCTTCCGCGCACGCTTTTCGAACCTCCAACGGTCTTCAAAATCGGCTATCCATCGGATTACGCGTTGGGTGTAGATACCAAGTGGCAACAGAAATATCGCATTTGGGTGGATCGCACTCCTGATCGTTTATTTGTGATTTATGCGCGCTGCACGCATCTCGGATGTACGCCCGACTGGAAGGCGAGTGAGAACAAATTCAAGTGTCCCTGTCACGGGAGCGGCTACGATAACGAAGGAGTGAATTTTGAAGGACCTGCACCGCGGCCTATGGATCGGGCTCACGTGGAACTTGCTCCCGACGGTCAGATTCTTGTAGATGTCTCGCGTCTTTATCAATGGCCGAAAGGGCAAGCGAATCATTTTAGTGACGCAGGGTCGTATTTGTCGGTCTAAGGCCTCCTTTTAGGCACGAGTGCGGCGAGAACGATAATCCAATCCGAACGGTGCGAAGGCGGGAGATCAAGCGATGCCCGAAGAGAAAAACTCGAACGGCAAAAATGGCAAGAACGGTAAGTCTTCGGGCTTGATGGATCGAATTCGCTCTGGCGTAAAGGAAGACCTTGCGTCCCTCAAAACGGATTTGCCCGCCAAAGCCAAAGAACAGTTAGAAACACTGAAGAAGCCTACCAAGACTCAGGTCTATACCTCGATCTTCCGCCACAAGCACGATGACACTCCCCGCAACAGAGCGCTAGGCGTCCTATCCAACGTTTTCTTGCATCTCCATCCTGCCAAAATCAATCGCGATGCCGTGCGCTATAGCTACACCTGGGGAATGGGCGGCATCACCTTCTATTTGTTCATCGTTCTCACCTTTACTGATGTTTTGTTGATGTTTTACTACCACCCTAGTAAGGTTCAGGCTTTCCGCGACGTCCTCTATCTTGAGCATGACGTGCCCTTCGGCAAGCTGCTTCGCAATATGCATCGCTGGGCCGCGCACCTGATGGTGATCGCGGTTGAGTTGCACATGCTCCGCGTGTTCCTTACTGGCTCTTACAAGAAACCTCGAGAGTTCAATTGGAATGTCGGCGTCATTTTGCTCGTTTTGACCCTGCTTCTTTCGTTTACGGGGTATCTGCTGCCGGACGATCAGCTGGGCTTCTGGGCTGTGACCGTCGGCACGAACATGGCGCGTGCGACGCCGTTGCTCGGCCACGAAGGTCCTTTCGGTTCTCAGCTCGGCATGACTCCTTACAACGATGTTCGCTTCGGCCTTCTCGGCGGTTCCATCGTTGATGCGAATGCGTTACTGCGCTCCTACATCTGGCATTGCATCGGGATTCCCATCATCGCTTCCATCTTTATGATCGTGCATTTCTGGCGCGTTCGAAAAGATGGCGGAATTTCGGGCCCTGCGTCGGTGATACTCGAATCCGAGGTGAAGGAGGCGCAGAAGTAACCATGGATTGGAAACAACTGTGGGAAATCATCTCTGCGCCGGACAACGTGCCCATCGTGGCGCTTATTCCTCTGCTCGCGTTTTATCTTTTTCTTGCATGGCGCCAGGCGAGCGCCAATGACGCCTTAATTACCGAGCTCGGCGGCGATGCGGCCCTTGCCAAAACTCATCATCGCAAAGCGTGGCCCTTCCAGCCCGGCTGGCAGAAAGAAGTCCACGTCTGGCCCTTCCTCCTGCGCATGGAATTCCTAGCCGCCATCATCGTCACCATCATTCTGATGGTCTGGTCCATTACTCTGAATGCGCCTCTCGAGGAGCCTGCCAATCCAAACTTGACAATGAACCCGGCAAAAGCGCCCTGGTATTTTCTCGGTCTGCAGGAGATGTTGGTCTATTTCGACCCTTGGATCGCAGGCGTGGTCATGCCGACGCTCATCATTTTCGGTTTGATGGTGATTCCCTACATTGATACCAACCCGCTGGGCTGTGGCTACTACACGTGGAAGCAGCGCAAGTTTGCGATTGGAACGTTCCTCTTCGGGTTTGTCATCTTGTGGGTCTCGATGATTATCATTGGAACATTCATCCGCGGACCCGGCTGGCAATGGTTCTGGCCTGGACAAACTTGGGACCACAACCGGCTGATTTATGAAGTGAACCGCGACCTGCCGGATTTGTTCGGCATCACCTCAAACGCAGGCAAAGTAATTTTTGGAGCCATCGTTGTCGGTGGCTACTACCTGGCTAGCGGCCTTGTAGCTCATGCATTATTCCGCCGTTACAACGCGAAGAACTATCAGCGCATGAGCTTGCTGCAGTACTCCCTCATGATGTTTTTCCTGCTGACGATGTTTGGTCTGCCCATCAAGATCCTGCTGCGGCACTCGCTGCATATCAAATATGTGTGGATCACGCCGTGGTTCAACATTTAGAAAGGGCATAGGAGGATTTGGTGGCCGAAAAACGTGTCCCTGAAAACGATCCCGTAGTCAGCAAATCCCTCGCACCACACTACGTCATTGCGATGGTTGTGCTGATGGCCACTTTGTTTTGGGCCCTCTGGGACGAAGACTTCGGCCAGCGGCCTTGGAAATCGTTCCAGCAGGAATGGAAAGACCGATACCTCGCGTTTTTGACCACTTCTCACTCCAAATCCGGCGACTCCCAAAAAGACGTCGAAGGCGGTAGGGAGTATCAGACGCTGAAATCCAACTACGACAAGCTCTCAGAGCAGACTTCTCCTCGCCAAAAAGAAATCAACGACAAGCTGCGCGATCTGAGCGCGAAAATCCTTGCCGTGCAAAACGTTTTCACCGATCGCCGTGCTTACGTAAACGCGGCCACGTATTCCATCGAAACCGAAACCAGCGCGTCCTCCAAGCAGCGCAAAGAAAAGAATCTTGAGGCATACGAGAACGAACCGAGCAGCGTCGAAATGCCCGATGGCAAATTGCAGGCGTTTAAGACCTACAACGACCTGGAAGACACCTACAACAACCTAAAAAACCAACGCACCGCGCTCAGCACCGAACTCGCCGAACTCATCAAACCGCCCAACGAAGCAAAAGAAAAACTCGACGCCTACCTTTCTGACCACATGGTGGATCTCACGGCAGCGCAAATCCGCAGCTTGCAAAATAAGACCGAGGCCTGGTCTCCACAAATCCAGCAAATCAACGTGCCCGAGGCCAATATCGTGGATCGTTGCGAGTCGTGCCACATGGGAACGCGCGAGCCCGTAAAGCTGACCGCTGCGTCCATGTCCTTGAAAGGAAAAAAGGCCGACGAATACGCGAGAGCGTTCACTAGCCATCCCGATCCCGAACTCTTGAAAACGCACGACCCGGAGAAATTCGGTTGCTCTCCCTGCCATCAGGGCAACGGACGTGCCACCACCAGTGCGGAAAAAGCCCACGGCACCTACGAACATTGGCTCTGGCCTCTGTTCCCAAAGGAAAACACGCAAGCCGGCTGCCAGACCTGCCATTCCGCCGACATGAAACTGGTCAGTGGCGACACCTCGTGGGATGTCATTAACGAAGGCAAAGACCTTTTTCGCCAGCGTGGCTGCAACGGCTGCCACCGCTACGAGGGCTACGATAAAGAGCCGGAAGATTTGCTCTCCATCGCGCAACAGATCAAGCAACTTGAGCAAGAAAAGAAAGAGAATCTGAAGCAGTCCGCTGATTTCATGAAGCAGGCCGACGCCGCGGCATCCAACGAAGAAGCCAACCGGCTGAACGATCACGCCGTCGCTCTCAGAGTCGCCAACAGCAAACTCGATCTGCGCATCGTCCAACTCGACCACACCAGCAAGAGCCTGTTGCAAGACATGAAAAAAATTGGCCCAAATCTGAAGGACATTCGGCTCAAGCTGAATCGCAACTGGATTCCCGTCTGGCTCCAAAAACCCAGCGCTTTCCGGCCCACGACGAAAATGCCGGACTTTCGCTTGAACGACGAGCAAGTTAAATCCATCGCCGCGTTTATCTGGCAATCTGCACTCGTCGATTCGCTGCCCAAACACAAGCCCGGCAATGCCGCTCATGGAAAAGAACTTTTCGAAACGCGCGGCTGCCTTGGTTGCCATTCCATTGGCGAAGGCGACCAGATAGAGGGCGCGCGCTTCGCCGCGAATCTCACCCGCGTCGGCGAAAAGGACAGCTACGACTATCTTGTGCGCTGGGTGCACAATGCGCGCGAGCGCACGCGTCCCTATTGTCCCTACGAGAAAAAAGACATTGCGCCGGAAGACTACAAGAAAAAAGGACTCCCGTTTGTCTTCGATCTGGATCACAGCCGCTGCCCAAATGACGGCCACGAACTGCAAGTGCAAAACATGACCGTCATGCCCAGCCTGCGCCTTTCTCCACAAGATGCGGAAGACGTTGCAAGCTACCTCGTCACGCTGAAGCATCGTGAGCCTTCCGATTACGCCGACGCTTCGTTCATGGAAGATCCTGCCCTGAAAGAAGAAGGGAAAAAGTGGGTTCGCCATTTCGGCTGCTCCGGGTGCCATGAAATCTCCGGCCTCGAAGACGAAGGACGCATCGGCACTGAGCTGACCGCCGAAGGCAGCAAACCCATTGAACGCCTCGATTTTGCCCTCTTGACCGAAGTCGCGCAGCGCGGCGGCAAGGAGCCCATCAGCGATCCCGACGATCTCGCTCGCTTGCCTGAAGGCCCGGCCACGAAACCCTGGTATGACCACAGAGGGTTTTTTGAGCACAAGCTGGCCGAGCCAAATGTGTGGGACAAAGGGAAAATAAAGCCGGAAACGGAAAAGCTCCGCATGCCCAATTTGCATCTCGACAAAGAGCAGATTCAGGCACTCACTGCCTTTCTCATGGGCAGCCAGGAAAGCGGACTTCCTCTGAGCTATCAATATCGTCCGCTCGATTATCGGCGCGATATCCAAGAAGGCTGGTGGATCATCCAGAAGTATAATTGCGTTGGCTGCCACCAGCTTACGCCCGGCCAGAAAACGGCCTTAATGTCGGTTAAACGTTATCAAGACGCGCAGGAACAATTGCCTCCGAAGCTTCTTACCGAGGGCGCGCGCGTCGATCCGGAATGGCTGCTGCACTTCCTGACGAATCCGGCTTTGAGCGGCGCCGATACGAACCGAAACGGCCTACGCACCTACTTGCAGGTTCGCATGCCGACTTTTTCTTTTTCCGACAACGAACTGGGAAGACTGGTTCGTTTTTTCCAAGCGCTTTCACGGCAACCGCTTCCGTATATTCCCGAGCAGGTACCGGCTTTGAACGCAAGGGAAACGGAAATGGCCCGCAGTCTTTTCAGCAGCTCGGCGGCGCCCTGCCTAAAATGTCATGCCACGGGCGACGCCGCGCACGACCGTGCCGCCACGGCACCGAACTTGCTGCAAGCTAAAGGGCGTTTGAAATCCGATTGGGTCGAACGGTGGATCATCGACCCACAGGCAATCAGCCCTGGCACGTCCATGCCTTCCGGGCTTTTCAAGCGCGAGAACGGTCAGTGGGTTTTTGCCGGCCCTACGCCCGCATCGTTCCGCGGCTACGAAAAAGATCACTCCAAACTGCTAGTGCACTATATTTTTGAGCTGACGCCGGAGGAACAAAGGCGCGTCAGTGCCGGGTTGGGCAAGAACGCGGCGGCGAATGGCTCGCAGCGTTCCACAACGCAAGCCGCCAGCGGCGCGGGTCGCGGCACGCAAAAATAAATTTGCCGTCATAAGTCTCAATGTTTGAGGGAGAAGAACATGAAAAACAGAACCTGGATGACAAGCGCAGCATTCCTAGCGACATGCTCGCTGCTCGTGCTCTCGGGTTGTGGCAAGAAGGAAACTTCTGAGGAGCAGCCTGCCACGCCGGCGGCGGCTTCCGCAGCCACGCCGATCGACCCCGCCACGGCGGCAACGGTCAGCGGCACCGTGAAATTCGAGGGGACCGCGCCGAAAGCCGCCATGATCGACATGAGTCAGGATCCGAACTGCAAGGGCGGGAACAAGGCTGAAAACATCGTTGCCGCCGACGGTCACTTGGCCAATGTTTTTGTGTACGTGAAAGAAGGCCTGGGCAACCGAACTTTTGCCGCCCCCGCGGAAGCGGTTGAGCTCGATCAGTCAGGCTGCAGGTATCATCCCCACGTGATGGGTGTCATGGCCGGACAAAACGTCAAAATCGTCAATGGCGATCCGACCACGCATAACATTCACCCCACGCCCCAAAACAACCGCGAATGGAATGAATCACAAGCGCCGCAAGCCGCGCCGCTCGAGAAGAATTTCGCGCGCGAGGAAATTATGCTGCCTGTGAAGTGCAACCAGCATCCTTGGATGAAAATGTACGTTAACGTCACGAAGTCTCCTTTCTATGCCGTCAGCGGCGCCGACGGCAAATACGAAATCAAGGGATTGCCGCCGGGCGATTACACGCTGGCCTTCGTGCATGAGAAATTCGGCGAGAAAACACAAAAGGTGACGCTCGCGGCGAAAGACAGCAAGACGGTGGACGTGAGTTTCGCGCCCTGATAAAGAACACCAATAAACTACTCCAGGAGGATCCTTGCTCGTCTTGACGCTGCTGCTCTCCATTGTGCTCGGCACGATTCCGCTCGCGGGAATCGCGTGGATCCTCCTAAGGGGCGCGATTACCAGTGTGGACGGACTCTTCATGAGCTTGATTCTGCTGAGCCTTTCAGGAGTCTTCTATCTCAATGTTCTACTGGAACTTCGCGGCCGCAGCGTCTTTCCCTTTGCCCGGAAGACAAAAGCAAGCCCCTCCAGCGCGCCGTTTAAATCGGACTAGGAACTCCGTAAGGACATGGCTAGTTCATCTTCACCATCCAGCCAAAGCACTCGAGCAGAGGCTCCACTTCGTGATGCTTCGGCGACTGTCGCGCGTCCCTTCCGATTGACGGGCCGCAACCGTGTGTTTTTTTTCCTTACGGCTTGGCTCGTCGTGCTCATGCCCTTTTTGTTTTGGTGGAGCACCTGGTTTGGTCGCCCTCTCTCCACAACACAAATCGGCGAGTATTTGAATGATGAAAAGCATCCACGCCACATCCAGCACGCCCTGGTACAACTCGGTGATCGTATGGCGCGCCAGGATGCGACCACGAAGCGCTGGTACCCCGATATCGTGCGGCTCGCCTCCCACCCTGTTGAGGAAGTCCGTAACACCGACGCGTGGGTCATGGGCCAGGACACTTCGAGCCAAGCCTTTCATGAGGCGCTGTTGAAAATGTTGCAGGACCCCGCGATCATCGTTCGAGGAAACGCCGCTCTTTCGCTTGTGCGCTACGGCGACCCGTCCGGCCGTTCACAGGTCGTAGCGTTGCTTCAACCTTCGATTATTCGCGCACCAGGAAAGGGCCGCATCGTGGATATAGATAAGGATGGGACTTCCGTTCACCAGGGTGGCTTGGTTGCCAAGATCCAGGCAGGACAAAACATCATAGAAGTGCGCACACCCATCAGCGGCCGCATCCATTCTCTTTCGGCAGCCGTGGGGGCTAGCGTCGCGGAAGGTGCGGAGCTGGCAGTTGTTGATCCTTCGGAAGAACAAACCTGGGAAGCGCTGCGAGCGCTCTACCTCATCGGCCAGCCGGAAGATCTGCCTGTGATTATTCCTTACGAGCACGACTTGCCGGACATCTCTAATCGCGTGCGCCAGCAAGCAACTCTTGCCGAGACTGCGGTCCGCAACAAGGCTAACAAGGAACGCTAGCCCATGCGCAGGACGCCCAAGGTTCCCGTTTTTGTTTTAAACCTTTATATAGGACGGATTCCCGTTAATGCGACGCGACGTCCTAATGCCCGCCGTACTCCTGACACAGAACCGCTTCAGTAGCCCATTTTGCCGACGGCTTTTTCGACTTCGGCGATGTCTACCATGACAATCGCGTCCCACGGGCAGCCATCGAGGAAGCACCCATCCGGTCCCTTACTCACGCACTTCTTGCAACCGATACACAGAATCGGATCCACTTGAACGCGGCCGAAAGGAGGATGGTCCTCGTCGGGCACCCAGAACATGCAGTCTTCCACGGGGCAGTATTCGACACATGCCGGCGAACCAGCACATCCGGTACAGCACTCCGTAATCACCGCAAGTTCTTTGGGTTTTTTCTTGCGAGGACTGGTGATCCCTTTCGAGCGCGGTTCGTGCTTCAGCGCTTCGGACACCATCCCTTCAGCGTTAACGACCTTAGGATCGCTAGGCACGGTTCCCACCTGAAGTCTCGCCCCGATCAGGCAATCCGCGAATTCGGGAAGCGCGAGCGAATATGGATATCGTAAAAGTTCTCCCGAGAAGACGCGTGAATGAATTCGTCGTACATCTTCGGAGGCACATTAAAGAATTGGTAGACTTGGCCGCTCTCGAATTCCAACTCAAGAGTACCGTGCACATCCGAATCTTCATGATATCCGACTTGGGTTATACCTGTGGTCGAGACGAGGGTCCGGTGCATTGTTCGAGAGCCTCCTTTCACTGGAGAGACGTCTCTAACGAACGAATCTGTCCGCTGCTACCGGTTTACAGCTACCAAGATCCCAAGTTGTGGGTGCCATCACCCCTGCCCTAGCTGCAACCGATTGGGTGGACATCACTCCTTAGTTTGGCTCTATCGAGCGGATGCTAGCACAGATTTTCGGATAATTCGCAAAAATTGAAGGTTTTTCGATTTATGGACCATCCGAACAGGCAGCCATGCCGCTAGCCGTGGCCGCCGCTCAGCTCACGGACGATGTTGCCGACGAACCCTTTGGCATCACCGAAAAGCATCAGCGTGCTATCAAGGTAATAAAGCGGGTTTTCGATGCCCGCAAAACCGGCACCCATGCCGCGCTTAATGACCATCACGGTGCGGGCCTTATCCACATCAAGAATGGGCATGCCGTAGATCGGGCTCGACTGTTCGGTGCGCGCTGCGGGATTGGTGACGTCGTTGGCGCCAATCACTAAAGCCACATCGGTCTGCGGAAAGTCGCCGTTAATAGCGTCCATCTCCATAAGTTTGTCGTATGGAATATCGGCCTCAGCCAGGAGCACGTTCATGTGGCCAGGCATGCGTCCGGCGACGGGATGAATGCCAAAGCGCACATCCACACCTCGCTTTGTGAGCGCGTCATAAAGTTCGCGAACCTTGTGCTGCGCCTGCGCGACCGCCATTCCGTAACCGGGAACGATAGCGACGCGGTTCGCCGCGGAGAGTATCGCCGCGGCCTCTTCGGCGGTGGCGCTTTTGACCGGCTTCGCTTCCTGTCCCCCCGCGGCGGCGGCCTGGATTTGCCCGAAACCGCCGAAGAGAACATTCGTGAAGGAGCGGTTCATCGCTTTGGACATGATGACCGACAGGATGAAGCCGGAAGATCCGTCAAGGGCTCCGGCGATGATGAGCAGCTTGCTGTTCAGTACGAAGCCCATTGCTGCGGCGGAAAGTCCAGCGTAGGAATTCAACAGCGAAATGACGGTCGGCATGTCCGCGCCGCCGATAGGAATAATCAACATCACGCCGAAGACCAAAGGAATGAAAATGAGGGCTGGAAAGAGCCGCGTCTGATCGGGATGCAGGACGAGAACGACAGCGACGATCACTGCCAGTGCGAGCGTGGCCAGATTGACAAAATTTTGCCCTCTATAGGTGACGGGGCGCTGCGGCGGCCATCGCAATTCCTGCAGTTTTGCCGCTGCCATCAAGCTGCCTGTAAACGTGAGCGACCCCAGGATCACTTCGAGCGATAGGACCGCCATCATAAACGGAGGGATATTCGGAGCACGCAGATAGAATTCGGCGGTGCCGACAAGCGTTACGCAAAGCGCGCCAAAGGCGTGGCTAAGGGCCGTCCGCTGAGGTACAGCGGTCATAGCCACTTTGCCAAGCGGCACGCCAATGATCGCTCCGAGTACGAGGCCGACGAAGACAAGCTTGAGGTCTACGATGCCGAAATGCAGCAAGGTCCCCGCAATCGCCAAGCCCATCCCAATTTCACCAGCCCAAACACCGTGTCGCGCTGTCGTCGGTGAGCTGAGCCACTTCAGCGAAAGAATGAACAGCGCCGTTGCAATGATGTAAGTGATCTCGATGAAATTTTCGCTGAAGATCATGGTTTTTTCGGCCCGCTGGATTTGAACATGCGCAGCATACGATCGGTGATGATGAAGCCTCCGACAATGTTGCTGGTCGCGGCGACAATCGCAATGGTGCCCAAGATCGCGGCCAGCGTGGTTTTGTGCTCGGCGGCGAGAACGATAGCCCCAACAACCGCTATTGCATCGAGCGCGTTGGTCAGCGACATAAGCGGTGTGTGCAGGAGGGGCGAAACCCGCCGGATTACCTCGAAACCGATGAAAGCAGCGAGCATGAAAACGTAGAGACTAGTCAGCAGATCTAGCTTCATCGCATCGTTCCTTCCTGGGCTTGCGCCGCAAGCGCCGGCAATGAATAGAATTCACGCAACCTCGCGTTAACCACTTCTCCGCCGTGGGTCAACAACGTATCGCGCACGATCTGATCCTCCATATTCAGTTGCAGTTTCCCGTCTTTGACAAGATGTAGCAAGAACGCCGTGACGTTTCGCGCATACATTTGGCTGGAGTGATAAGGCACCGTGCTCGCCACATTGATCAAGCCGATGATGGTTACACCGTGTTTGATCACCTTTTCTCCTGTGGAGGTCAGTTCGCAGTTTCCACCTCGCTCCGAAGCTAAATCCACGATGACCGAGCCCGGCCTCATGCCCGCCACCATTTCCGCCGTCACGAGGATCGGCGATTTCTTGCCGGGAACCACGGCTGTCGTGATCACCACATCATTCTCGGCAACTACCTTGCCCAGCAGTTCCCTTTGGCGTTTGTAGAAGGCCTCATCTTGAGCTCGCGCGTAACCTCGCTCATCCTGAGCGTCCTTGGCTTCCACCTCCAGTTCGACAAAGCGGCCGCCAAGGCTCTGCACTTGCTCTTTGACCACGGGCCGCAAATCGTACGCGGATACGACGGCGCCCAACCTGCGCGCCGTGGCGATGGCCTGAAGTCCGGCCACCCCGCAACCAATCACCAACACGCGTGCGGGCATAATCGTTCCCGCTGCCGTTGTTAGCATCGGAAAAATCTTTGGCAGCGTGTCCGCTGCGAGGACCACGGCTTTGTATCCGGAGATTGTCGCCATCGCAGAGAGTGCGTCCATGCTTTGGGCGCGCGTGGTTCGCGGCATCAATTCCACGGAGAATGCCGTCACGCCCTTTGCAGCAATCTGCCGAATTGTTTGCAGTGAACCGAGCGGCCGCAAGAACCCGATGAGCGCCTGGTCGCGATGAAACAGCGTCAGGTCTGCTTCGCCGGTCCTGTCGTTCGACCCGTAGCAAAGCACCTGAATTAAAACGTCGGCTGCGTTGAAAACATCGGCGCGCGCCGGGAGGACTTTCGCTCCAGCCGAAGCGTAGTCGGCGTCCGGATAGCCTGCTTCATATCCGGCCCCCGACTCGACCACGACTTCGAGACCCGCCTTGGTCAAGCTGGGAATCAGCGCTGGCACAAGCCCCACCCGCCGTTCCCCCGGAAAGCTCTCTTGCGGCACACCTACTATCATGACCCTTCCTCCGCATGAATATCCCAGCCGCGCGGCATTGTACACTCAGTTGCCTTCCTGTAGAGCCACTTCTTACGCCGCGCCCGAACCAGGAAGTGATACAAACTATTCGAGATCGGGCGGAGTCACCTTAGCAATCCAGGAGTCGTAGTCCGTGTAGCCCGCTTTGTGCTGCAGCGCACGAACTTCGCGCTCGACCGTCGCCATCTGGTCGTCGGAAAGCTGTGGAATCACTTCGATCTGCTTCCCAATTGCCTCTGTGGCACTCGCGACTTGCTGTTCCGCACTGCCGGCTCCCGCGCTCCCATCGCCGCCCATCATGCAATCCACGACTCGCTTGGTCACTTTTTGGCTGTGCACCAGCGACACTCGAATGTTCCCCTGCCCCGTGACCACGTTTCCGACACCAAATACGCGCGGTATACCGGTGTATCGCGGCACCTCACTGCCTGCGAATGTGTAATATTCGCCGCTCATGTTGATTCCGGAAAGTTTCTCCGGCACGGAGCCAATCGAAGAAACCACCAGCGGTGTGCGAAGTTCGTGTTCGGAGCCGGAGATCGGTTCCGCCTTGCGACCCTCAACTTTCGTTTCAGCCAGTTTCAACCCGACGAGTCGTCCATTCTCCACGATAACTCCCGTCGTCACTCTGCAGTCTTGCACGCGAAACAGATACTTGTCGCGCGCGATGCGCAGCATTTTCTGCCGAACCATCTCCGTTTTGGCGACCTGGTCAGGCGTGGCGTTGTCGGGTGGCTGGGCCAGCGGCATGTCCTGCTCTCGCCTGCGATACAGTAAGAGGCAGCCCTTCACACCCAACTCATCCGGCTTGATGCCATGCGCCCTGCAGACCTCTGGAATGCCTTTTTCCAGCTCATGCATGCCGGTCTGAATGCCGCGAGCCCGTAACGCGCGTTCGTAATTCTCCAGCTGCAATACTTTGACCACGTCAATGGATGCAAGGCCGCCTCCCACGACGACGGCCTCGTCAGGAGTTTCATAGCGCGGTCCCCGGTAGTCTTTTTCGTTCTTGTGGTTGTACCAATAGATGAAAGGATTCTGATAAACGAGACCTTTGCCGACGTATTGCTCCGCCTCCGCCACGCCCAATTCCCTGTCACGCCACGCGCCATTGGCTAAAATCACCGCCGAAAAGCCCCAACCGAAAAGCCGCTGGAGATCAAAATCCCGGCCTAGTTTGATAGACGGGACGAAATACACGTTGGGCTTCTTCATCCGCGCGTCAATGCGGCCGTATTCCTGCTTGCGCTGTTCGACGTGCCACCGGGGCAGGCCGTCTTCGATTTTGCCGTACGGCCGCGTGTTCTGTTCGAATACGGCCACTCGAATCCCGTTATCCGCGAGGATTTCCGCCGCCACGGAACCTGAAATTGCACCGCCAATCACCGCCACGAAATGTTGCCCAGGATTCGTCATATGCCTGCCACCCCCAGTGCATGCGAGCGCGATTGTACAACGCAATCGCGCAAAGTGTCCCCAA
>Ga0126376_10001050_pt1 | contig 14573 bp, 15 predicted proteins | sample PanSoiMetPlot_15_FD_92760 | JGI IMG/M metagenome (GOLD analysis project Ga0126376, IMG submission 92760) | Tropical forest soil microbial communities from Panama - MetaG Plot_15 | ecosystem: Environmental > Terrestrial > Soil > Tropical forest > Bulk soil | place: Panama | collected 2016-02-17
ATCACGCAAGCGCGCTGCCGCCTTCAATAATCATTCGATATCCTTCGCTAGGCCTAGCGCCCCTGGCTACTTCACTACGAACTTGAAATGCATGCCATAATCGAGATGACGTGCTACGCCAGTATGCCCCGGGCAATACATCGAAGTATCGACCCCATTGGGCACGACAGAAATCTTCGTTTCTGGAATCGCACGCTTCAACAAATACTCTCGATATGACGGTGAGTTGACGATGATCTCGCTTGCTCGCGAGTAGAGAAATAACTCCAGCTTGCGCGCGAAAAATATGAAGAAAGGACGCGATTGCGAAGAACACCCAAATCCACCGCGAAGTCCGGCCAGAGATCACGAATTTCCAGGATGAACGGGCAGCGTCTGACTGTCGCAATTAACCAGGCTGAAACGGCCTGAAACATCGGCGGCGAAGTTCCGATTACGAAGTCAGGCTCCTCCACTCGCAACCCTTCGACGACAGCGGTGATCATGAAGCTTAGGAAGGCTAGCATCCGGTGCAGATAGCTGCGATGCCATCCTAGGAGAGTCCGAGCGAAGCGCACATCAATTCCGCTTTCGTTTGGCACAGCCGACTTCTCGCTTCCAGTGAGGTAGCTGTACTTGCTAGTAATGATCGTGAATCTATGACCCATGTCGGCGAGCGCGCGAGAGATTTCGTAATGCCGAGTACCGCCGGGGTCTTGAGGTCCGCAAAAGGCTTGGTGAATTAAGAGAATATGCACTTACGTCCTCTCAATTCTGGCTGCGGTCGGAAGTTTATGAGCACGAAGACTCCTGCGAAGCGACCGCCTCAGCCATGATTCGTTCTCGTACACGAGGCGTCTTTAGAATCGGCTCTGTGTAGAGCCTCCATTCGCTCGACTCCAAAAGAAATGCAGTGCAAGGATGACTGCGAGCGGAAGCATGTTGATGACAGTAAAAACGAACAGCGAGATCAATCCGTCGCGGAACACTTGAATCAAATTGGGCGCAGCCAGCAAATAAGCAAAATGCGTGAGTGAGAAGTAGCCCGCACGACGTACGCTCTCAAACCAAACACCAATCAGGTAAGCAAATCCGAAAGACATGACGACGATGCCGGCCTAGGAAAATTGAGGTAAAACTCTTCCAGCATGGTCACAACCATTCCGTCATCCGCCATCGGTCGCTCTTTGGTCGAAATCTCCTGTTGATATCGAGTCAATCCAGGTTTTTCGGGCCACCATTGTCGAGGCACGACAACCGTAAGCAGCCCCTGATAGGTCCTTCCCCAATAAAGGTGGCCGTATGTATCAGCCTGGGTGAGTGCACTGGCAAATTGATCCAGGATCATTTCGTCGGGATGATCGCCCCGAAAGACGATCACAACTTCAGCCAGCGCGCTCTTCCAGACATCTCCGATTGGCTCACCCTCTTGCAGTCGCTGGCCGATTCCCTTTAAGGGAAAGAACAGAAGAGCACAAACGAGGAGCCCTGCGAGTCCCAATGCGCCGGGCCAACGACGTCCGCGGCGGTCGACATAAATCTGCATCAGCAGAATGAGTGGGATTAGGAGGCGAAAGCGGAAGTTCCCTTGATAAATGACCCAGCACAGATAGGCGGATACCGAGATCACCAGGCTTGGTCTTAAGCCATACCAGTAGATCAAAGCAAGCAGACTCAATCCTGCCCAGGTCTGAGCAATGATCGCCCAATTCGAATACGTTGAGTCGGTCTGAATAAGCGGAGTTGAGACTCCTGGGAGTCTGCTCCAGAGCAGCATCGCTATGCACCCGATCGGCACGGACACTGCTGCTACTGACCTCAATATTTCCGGCCGCAAGGCTCTTGGTCTCACTGTCTTTCGCGTAAGGGCTGAGACGACTGCCCTATGACCAGCAAATATCCACGCGCACGTCATGACAACTAGCGCGAGGTCCGCCAGGATGACGGCTCGTGTGATCTCCGATTCCGAAACGGGAATCGAGCCCCTGCAGGCGAACAGCGTTGTCGCTCCATTGAGGATCGCCAGCGCACGAAGACTGACGAATCCGCAGTGGAAAACCAAATAAACAGTAGCGGGATGCGTAATCGACAGGCGGGCGAATGTCACGAGACATACAAGGCAGCAAATGACGACTGTCCCGTCCAACAGCACCGCATTAACCACGGAAAAGGCCACGTTCGCCCTCAAAGGGGCTGGCAGGATAGCACAATCGTCCGATTCTTCCGGATTTCCCCGGTTTTCAACCAACGAATACCGGTTCTTCCTGCATACACGAAAGTCGTAATACCTTACCCAACTATCTTCTTGTTACCAAAGGGAGAACCTAGCTAATATCTGGTTGCATCTTAGTTATGGATTCAGAGATGCTGTAGCAAACCCGAGCAGTTAGAAAGGGCCCAGGGGCGCATGCGTCGTATTTCTCTACTATTCGTGTTGTTTGTTGTTGCGTTGTCGGCTCAGGCTGACGTTCACAGTCTGTCGAGCCGAAATGCGAATCGGCGTGTGACTTCTTCGCGCCGCCACCATCGCCGTCCTCATCTTCGCCGCCTGCGTTTTTACGGACCTCCGGTTGCGCCTGAGCTGCGCGGATCCCGCGACTCGCTGCTCAAGCAGAACTCGGAGATCGATCAGGCAGGATTGGTGCGCATTGAAGATGACGATCAACTCGAGCAGCTTGAAGCCCGCGGCGTGCTGATACCGATCCCCACCAGCGAATATCTAATGATCAATCCCTCGCTTAAAGAGAATCGCCGCTACGCCCGCCCATGGACAGTGCAATTTATCGACGACATGGCTCAGGACTTTTATCAGCAGTTCGGCAAGCCGCTCACGGTTACATCGGCGGTCCGGACGGTCACGCAGCAGCGCCGCTTGACGCGCACCAATCATAATGCTGCGCCCGCAGAGGGCGAAGTTGCTTCATCGCATCTTGCCGGGACAACAGTCGACATCGGCAAGCGGTGGCTGAGCCGCAAGCAGCACAAGTGGATTGCGGATTATCTTGCTAGCATGAAGGAGCAGGACATCATCGAGCCTGAAGAGGAGCGTCGCCAGGCATGCTTCCACGTGATGGTCTCGCAGCGGTACCCTTATCCAGTGGCAATCCAGACCAGGGCTACGGAGCCGGTTGAAGCTCCGCCAGTTGCGCCGATTCTTCCGCTTGGTCCGGAATAATTAGTCGGCGTTGTCATTCATGTAGAATTCCCAGAAGGCCGCGTTCAGGCGGCCTTTAACTTTCTATCAAGGACACATTCTCGACGATGCTGCCACGGATCGTGCTGTGCGCGGTGGTAAGCCTCCTGACCGTTCCTTCACTTATGGCTCAAACCAAGCCGGCAAAGAAGCCGGTGAAAGCCCTAACCGCGACGCAGATTCATAACTCTTCTCTAGTAATTGACACTCATGCCGACACGACGCAACGCCTGCTCGATGACAACTTCGACATGGCGAATCCACCGGCCGGAGACCAAGGCAACCTCGATTTTGCCAAGGCCAAAGCGGGAAACCTGGGAGCCGAGTTCTTTTCGATCTGGGTTGAGCCCAAAGAATTCAAGGGCCAGTACGCTCATAGGACGCTGGCACTGATTGATTCTGTATATCAACAGGCTGCGAAGCATCCCGACAAAATGACGATGGCTTTCTCGACCGCCGACATTGAGCGTGCGCACCGCGAGCACAAGCTGGCGACTCTCATGGGCATCGAGGGCGGGCATTCGATCGAGAACGATCTTCATCTGCTGCGCGACTACTATCGGCTCGGTGTTCGCTACATGACGCTCACATGGTCAAACACAAACGAGTGGGCAGATTCCTCCGGCGACATCAACGACACGAACGTCCAGCACCATAATGGCCTCACTGAATTCGGCAAAGATGTTGTCTACGAGATGAATCGGCTCGGAATGATTGTCGACATTTCCCACGTTTCCGACAAGACTTTCTATGACACATTGCTTGCGAGTCGCGCTCCTGTGATCGCGTCGCATTCGTCAGCGCGTGCTCTTACGTATCACCCGCGCAACATGACCGATGACATGCTTCGCGAAATCGGCAGGCGCGGCGGAGTCGTGATGGTGAATTACTACTCTGCATTCGTCGATGAGAACTGGCGTCAAGCCTATGAAGCACAAGCCAAGGAGCGCACCGCGGCGATTGATGCGGTCGCACAGCAGTACAAAGATGCCGATCCGGTGACGCGCTATCGTGAAACCGACAAGGTCGCGAAGCAATGGGCGGCGAAGATACCGCGTCCTCCGTTTGAGGCGATCATTAATCACATCGATCATGTCGCTAAGGTTGCCGGAATCGATCACACCGGACTAGGTTCGGATTTCGATGGCACGCCGTCGATGCCGGAAGGGCTGGACTCTGCTGCGGACTTACCCAAGATCACGGATGCTCTACTCAAACGCGGATACACGGCGGAGCAGCTTCGCAAGATTCTTGGCGGAAATCTAATGCGATTGTTCAAGGAAGTTGAAGCCGTGAGCCAGCAAGTGAAAGCTTCGGAAAGACCTTCGCTGGCGCGTCAGATGAGCTCGCCGAAGTAAAATTCACGTCGAGATTTTTTAGAGAGAGACAATGAGACCTTTTCTAAGCGTTCTTGTTTGCATCGCATCTTCATTGGCTGTTGCACAAACCAGCACTACCACTCACAAGGCCAGCACCGCACATCGAACTGCCTCGACTGCGCAATCCGCGCCAGCTCCTCAAGCCGCTCCAGCCGAGAATCCGAAAGCCATCTTTCACACGACCGCGGGCGATCTTACTTGTGAGCTATTCCCGAAACAGGCGCCGAAGACAGTCGCAAACTTTATCGGGCTTGCAACTGGCACCAAAGAGTGGACGAACCCCGACACTCGCAAGAAGCAACAAGGAGTCCCTCTCTATAGCGGGACCATCTTTCATCGCGTGATTCCGAACTTCATGATCCAAGGCGGTGATCCGTTGGGGAACGGGCAGGGCGGTCCGGGTTACAGCTTCGAAGACGAATTCTCGCCTGATCTGAAGTTCGATGTTCCAGGACGATTGGCCATGGCCAATTCGGGGCCAGCAACGAACGGCTCGCAGTTCTTCATCACTGAAGTCCCCACACCTCACCTTGATGGAAGGCACACGATCTTTGGCCAGTGCAAACCGGAGAGCGTCGAACTCGTGAAGGAGATTGCGCGTAAGGCTGCTGATCCACGCGACAATCGTCCGTATGATCCGGTGAAGATCAACACCATCGAGTTCACGGGCCTGCCGAAACCGGCGGCGCCTGCTAAGAAGACAACAACCAAGAAAGCAACAGGAACCAGCAAGACTGCTGCTCCAAAGCAGCCCGCACCGAAGCAGCGTTAGGAAAGGGGCGAGTCATGGCCATAGCCCAGGCATTACTTCCCGAATTTGATCAGGAGATGGCGACCACACGCCGCACGTTGGAGCGTGTGCCCAATGAGAAATGGGAATGGCGTCCGCATTCCAAGTCGAGCACGATGGGTTGGCTGGCTGGACATCTTTCGAACATCCCAACCTGGGCTAACCATGGCATCGAGCTCGACAAGCTCGACATTGCTCCCGAAGGAAAACCGCTGCGCAGTGCTCCGATTGACTCGCGCGAGAAGGTGCTAGAAAATTTCGATCGCAATGTTGCAGCGGCTCGAGCTGCAATCGCCAACGCGAGTGACGATCATCTCGGCAAAGGCTGGACTTTGATCTCAAATGGGCGCCCGATTTTCACACTGCCGCGCGCCGCCGTGCTCCGAAGCTTCGTCATGAATCACATGATTCATCATCGCGCGCAGCTCGGAGTGTATCTACGACTGAACGATATTCCCGTTCCGGCGACGTATGGACCGTCGGCTGATGAGATGTAGCATTCGAGTGGGCTCTCGCGAGCCTTAGATCGTGTCCCCCCATTCCGCTCTCCGGGCTTCTCTGTACTTGGCTCCCTGCTTCTTTGAGATCGTTTCCCTTTTTAAACCCTGAGGAGTGCATAGCTCCAGCTCAACGTGGCCGGAGTGTTTGTGGGGATGGCGCAAGATTCGAGCCGTTGGCAAGTGAATCGGTTCGCGCCCAACGGCAACGTAGGAATACTTCTCATCTTCGTACCCAAGCATCGCTGATTTTGCGTGCCGATGCACCGAGCTTCGCTCCAGACGCTGAGCAAAGTGACACCAGTCGCCTGCCGCCATTGGACACTCACCTTCATGCGGGCAAGGCGCCACAATGTGACCGCATTGTTCGATCAACTCCCGACGAACTTGCCGAACCCGTTCAAATCCTGCCGGTGTGCCGGGTTCAATAATCAGAAGTAAAGCACCAGTGCAGTTCCAAGCGGCACGCGAGACCGCAATTACATCGGACGAACGAAGTTCATTCAACACATACGAAATCGTCACTAGGTCGAACCGTCCGAAGGATAGTTGCTCCGTGGCGCTGCCCTGTTGCCACTCTGCCGAGCGGATTGCATCCCGCTCTGAATACTTAGCAAGCTCCTTCCCTATTGCAATCCATTCCGAAACATCCTCGACAAGCACAATCTTCTTGAGTTTCGGGAATTGGTCGACAGCGGCCCACATCACTGTGCCTGGGCCAGATCCCAAATCCAACATCCTCTCGATGTGCAAACCGGGAATTCTCTCCCTCAATTCCCTGAAGACGCGCGAGAGTACCGCATACGTCGCAGGCAGGCGGCTGATCAGGTATGCAGCTTGATGCAGTTTGTCGAGCCGCGGCCGTCGTTTGCGCTCGCCACGATATTCCGACGAAAGTTCCGCAGATGCCCGCGCGAGTTCGGCAGGTGCAATTTCACGCGAAAGCTCTTCGATTCCTTGCGTCAATTCTCGTGGAAGTTGCATGGGGTGTGCTCCGGGCTGAACGCCTCGAGTCCGCGTTCATGTTTTAGACTATTTGTTTGCACTTCTCACGCAGAAAGGACATACATGGCTCGTCAAGCAGGAACTTACGCCACTTTTGATACCACAATGGGAATGATCGTCTGCCGGCTCTTCGAAAAAGAGGCGCCGAACACAGTTAAGAATTTCACCGATTTAGCTCAGGGAAAGCGCGACTGGAGCGACAACATCAGTGGCAAGAAAGGTCCCGGTCCTCTCTACAACGGAACCATCTTCCACCGCGTGATTCCCGATTTCATGGTCCAGGGAGGCGATCCAAGCGGAACCGGAATGGGCGGGCCGGGCTACAAATTTGCTGACGAAACCAAGGGTTCTCCGCACAAGTTCGATAAGCCCGGAAAGTTGGCAATGGCAAATGCAGGTCCTAATACAAACGGAAGTCAGTTCTTCATCACGGTCGCCGCGACTCCGTGGCTCACAGGCAATCACACGATCTTTGGTGAAGTGGTAGAAGGTCAGGATGTCGTTAATGCCATCACGAAAGTGAAGCGCAATTCACAGGATCGGCCGGCACAAGATATCAAACTCAATTCGATATCAGTCGATACGGTTAACTAGCCTGGAGACTAGCGCTTCATTACATGGGCTCATCCGCGCTTGGGCCGTAAATCTGCGGGACAGTAGAGCCCATTGCACGCAAGTAAGTCGATAGCTGTCCACGATGATGAATAATGTCGAGCAGAAAACCCACGCGTTGTCGTAGCCTGTTTCGTTCATGACAGCTTGGCCGCCCATCATGAAAGGTACACGGGCATCCCACCGTGCCGCATCAAGAGCGTGGAGTTTCGTGCTCGCGTCTTTGTGATAACGATCATATGAGGCGAGCACTTCCTTCATGGTGGGCGGTGCGGACAGCTCTGCCCACTCCAATTGACCCTTCTGTAGCCCGTCCCGAGCACAGCTTCTTCGCGAGCGATCAACCACGCGATCTCACGCGCAGTCCGCGATTTCGGATCAGGACGGTAATTCGAACCTTCGGGAATCCGTTCAATCACCTTGCGCGTGGCCATAGCTTCTTTGTCCCAGAATTTGAGGAAAAAGTCTTTCGAAGTCATTGGTCATCCTCTGACGATAGCTTATGCCCCGATAACTTTCACAAGTTCCTGCACCGCTTCGGCGCTCTTCTTCAGCGCTGCCTGTTCTTCGTCAGTCAGCTTGATCTCGATAATCTGCTCCAGACCCCGCGCGCCGAGCTTGCAGGGAACGCCTACAAACAGACCTTTGATTCCGTATTCACCCTGCAGGTATGCTGCGCACGGCAAAATCTTCTTTTTGTCTTTTAGAATAGCTTCAGCCATTTCGGTGGCCGCCGCCGACGGTGCGTAGTATGCGCTGCCAGTCTTCAAGTACTTCACGATCTCGGCTCCGCCGTCGCGAGTGCGTTGAACGATGCGATCCAGAGTCGCTTTGTCCATTAGTTCTGTAATGGGAATGCCTGCGACGGTTGAGTAGCGTGCAAGGGGAACCATCGTATCGCCATGTCCACCAAGAACGAACGCGGTCACGTTTTCGACGCTGACTTTCAACTCTTCCGCGATGAACGTTCGGAAGCGAGCCGAATCAAGTACGCCGGCCATTCCAATCACACGTTCGCGATTGAACTTGCTGATGCGGAACGCTGCCTGCGCCATCGCGTCCAGCGGATTTGAGACCACGATGAGAATTGCGTTGGGCGAATTCGCTACAACTTTGCTGACTACGTCCTGCATGATCTTGTAATTCGTGTTGAGCAGGTCGTCGCGGCTCATCCCCGGCTTGCGCGGGATGCCGGCAGTGATGATCACGATGTCGGAATTCGCCGTGTCGGCGTAGTCATTCGTGCCGAGCACGTGGGAATCACGCTTTTCGATCGGCAACGCCTCCAGCAGATCAAGGCCTTTCCCTTGAGGAACACCCTCGATGATGTCGATCAATACGACGTCGGCCAGTTCCTTCGAGGCGACCCAGTGTGCGGCGGTGGCGCCTACGTTGCCAGCACCGACAATTGAGATTTTCTTGCGCATTCTTTAGAGCTCCTATCGATCCAAGGAAAAACAAGAGCGAACACGGAGGACACGAAGGTCACGGAGGAAAAAGGACACGAACGCTAACAAACCTCGAGGACGGGGCCGAACATTACCTCGGCCTTCCTCAGTGTCCTCCGTGTTCAATGGTTTTCTAAGCCAAAGCTACTTCACGCCTTGTGCCGACGAGCGCGTCCATGTTGCCAATCATGTGGCTGGCGAACTCGCTGGTCTTGACCTTGGTTGCGCCTTCCATCTGGCGTTCGAAGTCATAGGTGACCTTTTTCTGCCGGATCGTGGTTTCCAAGGAATCTTCGATCAGCTTCGCCGCTTCGCGCCAGCCGATCAGTTCGAACATCATTACGCCAGACAAAATCACCGAGCCCGGATTAATCACATCGAGATCTGCATATTTCGGCGCAGTGCCGTGCGTAGCTTCAAACACTGCGTAGCCGTCGCCAATGTTTCCGCCGGGAGCAATGCCGAGCCCGCCGACCTGTGCAGCGCAGGCATCGGAAATGTAGTCGCCATTCAGATTCGGAGTAGCGAGAACGCTGTACTCCTGAGGCCGGATGATCACTTGCTGGAAGATCGAATCGGCGATGCGGTCATTGATCATCAGCTTCTTCTTCCACTGACCATTGCCGTGCGAGCGGTAAAGCTTGTCGAGAACATCTTTGACCTCGGCGTACACGCCTTTGCGGAACTCTTCGGCAGCGAACTCGAGACCAGGTTCAACCTGCTGGGCGTTCTGTTCGATGGAGATTTGCGGATTCTTGTCTTTATTGTCGAGAATCCAGCTTTCGCGTTCGGTAACAATGCGATCTCGGAACTCGGCCTGCGCGACCTCGTATCCCCACTCGCGGAAAGCACCTTCGGTGAATTTCTGAATGTTGCCTTTGTGCACGAGCGTCACCGACGGGCGATTGCTCCCAAGGGCAAACTGGATCGCACGCCGCACCAGTCGCTTCGTCCCGGTGATCGAGATCGGCTTGATGCCGACGCCGGAGTCCTCGCGGACACGCTTCTTGCCGCCCGCAAGCATTTCGTCGTTGAGGAAGCGGATCAGCTTGCGTGCTCCATCGCTTCCTTCTTTCCACTCGATTCCGGCGTACACGTCCTCGGTGTTTTCGCGGAAGATGACGATATTCAGCTTCTCCGGATGCTTTACCGGCGAGGGCACTCCAGCGTAGTGCTTCACAGGCCTCACACAAGCGTAGAGGTCGAGTTCCTGCCGCATCGCTACATTCAGCGATCGGATGCCGCCACCCACTGGAGTTGTCAGCGGTCCTTTGATCGAGACACGTAGATCCTTCGCCGCACGCAGGGTGTCTTCCGGTAGCCAGTTGCGAAACTGAGAGAACGCTTTTTCGCCCGCAAAGATCTCGTACCAAGCCACCCGACGCTTGCCGCCATATGCCTTCTCCACGGCCGCATCAAATACGCGCCGCGAGGCCTTCCAGATGTCACGGCCTGTGCCATCACCTTCAATAAAGGGGATGATCGGATTGTCGGGCACGGGATATTGCCCGTTCTCGTAACGGATAGGCGCGCCATCCAACGGAAGAGGAACGCCGTTATACACAACTGCCATGAGCGACTGCTCCTGTGTGTTTATGAGTAGAATGCCAAGCTTTTAAAGCTAACATCCTCAGCTGGCTGGCGCAACGGAGCGCACACTCAATCGGTCGACATCCCGTCTGTACTTCGCGCAATAAGCAAATTGCCTCTTGAACAGCATTGAAGTGACTGAAACCGAGACGCTCAGTCCTTGATCGGGTCGGTTTCAAACGGTGAAGAGAAGCTGGCGCAAGTTGACAACTGCGATGCAGATGAAAAGAACATCTGACTATGCGTTGAGCGACTATGATGATGTTGGCTCTCCTGTGGCCTTGAGTTCACGCCGTGCGTTCCAATATCAGGGTCGCTTGGCGCGAGCCCAGAAAAAGACCAACTCTGGAGCTTCTTCCTACCTCCGAAACGTCACTTCAGCCGACTCCTCGAGTCGGCTGCTTTTTTCATAGATTTATCCCGCGTAGCGGATCAGGAGCATAGTCTGATCGTCCTCTTGCCGACCAAAATCGAGTGATCGTCTACGAAGCCGCTCGAATATCTCGGGCAAAGGACGGTCAACGGCGTCCTGAAAAGCTTGCTTGATTGGATCGAGTCCCAGCTCCGCTCCGTCGCCATCAAAAACTTCGGTAAAGCCGTCCGTCAGCAATAGAAGGACGTCTCCCGGATCGCACTGCAGAGTCTCAGCGACAAATTGTTGTTCCGACAAAATGCCCAGCGGCATATTCTGCGGTTGATATTCCAGGATCGTGCGTTCAGCGCGGCTGTACCGCATTAGCGGAGGATGACCAGCGAGCGAATAATTCACTCGGTTACCATCTGCGAGTTGCAAGACGCCTGCAGTAACGAACATGTTTGGCATCTTCAGCGGATAGAGAGTCTTATGTACCTCGTCGAGCAACTCTCCGGGCGAGCCACCGTTCGCAAGCCGGCTTCGAATGGAGGTCTTGAACATCGCCATCAGCACACCTGACGAGACTCCGTGTCCTGAAATATCGGCAATGTAACTGATCCACCCTTGCGGATATTCAGCAATGTCTACGAGATCACCACCAACTTCGCCGCTGGCGAACGAGGCGCCAAAGACTTCGAAGCCTTTGACCTGTCGCTGAAAGGTGGGGACTAGTGAGCGATGGATTTCGCGCGCCAGTTCGATCTCCGTTTCAATGCGGAAGTAGCGCTTCCCTTCGCTTCGAATGAATCGAACGAAAAGAAAGTACGAAACAACTATTGCAATGATTGCCCAGAAGCCAAGTACCGAGTTCTGTCTTTGCAGCGCGCCTCTGTCCTGAATAATCTCTGGACGAAAAACCACTCGATACGCCCAAAAAGTGGATGCCTGCAGGATCGCTAAGACGGGGAGCCACACGAACTTTCGCATAATCGATAACAGCGCATATCCAATTGCGCAGAATCCATAAATGCAGATCATCAGCAGCGCGGAGACGAAGCTAACCCCGGCAGAGCTAATCAGTAGCTGCACAAATCCGATGCTCGCAAACAAGGTGAAGACTCCCAGCAACATGAGGATGCGAGAGCTCATGGGCACTGACCTCCAGAACTGTGCTCTGGTCTTACCTAGTTGCGAGTCGGGCGCCGTAGAAATGTGCGTTTCTCCTTAAACGGGAGTAGGCAATGTTAAGGTGCAGGTTCCGTTCACACAATAAGAAAAGGGCACAGTTCTCCTGTGCCCTTTCTTGGCTTTTTTATAAAGTGGTCGCTTAGCGCAGCGCTGCAAGAACGATCACATCTTCTGCAGTCGGAACACTTTTCGCTACCTCGGCCTCGCGGCGGGTAATCTTAAATTCCCTACCAGCTCGCTCGCCCTGAAGCCAGATCTGCGAAAGGAAGTACTTGTCTCCATATTTGTGGAACACAAGGCGGCTGTTCGCCGACGGATTCAGAGTCTCTGCATGGTTCGCCGAAGCCAGCATTTGATTGGTCTTCCCGCCGCGAATCGCAAGCACATCGCTCGCGCCCGTTGAGATCGACTGGATGCTGTATTGACCAGCCGGCAGTGTTGACTTTCCAACCATGAAGTCAAAAGGAACATTCGCCTTCACGTTCACGGTTTGTGCGTTTGCGCATGCCGCCACGAGCAGCAGGCCGAGAACGCCAACTAGACTTACGATTTGCCGTTTCATATTGCCTCCGTTTCGTGTTGAGGCGGTGGAAGCAATGCGCCCTTGCCGTATTGCCTTCACTGCTCCTTGCTCTTCGCTTCCGTCTCTACACTCTTTGCAGCCTGTAATCGCAAATCACATGCCAATTGGTCAAGTTCTGTGAGCGAAATTAGAGGACACGGTTCAAGTCGATGAGTTCATTGCACATTCCTTTTTGGTTCTCTCGGCTGTTGCAGCCACAATCGCTGAGACTTCGCTCACTTATCGTGAACCGAACGGTTAATCCATTTCGAGAATCTGAACCGATGGGCTGCAAAATTCTTCACCCGCTTACCAGGAAAAGTAACGGATGGTCTGGCCTTGGATGCACCTGCCAGAATTTCACCAGGACGGAATAGACGACTAATCCCACTTCGCCTTCGCCAAAGAAAACGAACGCCAAGGCTTGCTTCATAAGATTTCGCTGCGTAAGTCCCAGCACGACCGTAATCGGATTCAAGACATTTGCGAGAAACGCGATGGTGTTGGCGATTGCGCTGGCTCCGCGAACATCGATCACATAGTCCTCATCTTCACGCCTGACTTTCACGCGGAGAGACGAAAGAAACTCGCTTCGATTGTCCATCAACTGCACATACAAGAATGCAGTCTCGCCATGCAGCTTTAGATAGCTCTTGACCTTCTTCTTTAGTTCCGCACGGTAGTGAGCATCATCCGCATGGTGCGGAATCAGGTTTACTTTCTTGTCTCGAATCGAATTCCAGAGCCGTTCTGACTCCGCGTCCATGAATTCAAATTTGGACACTCGCATCTCCGTTGCCCGGAGATAGCGGCTGACCCCGCTTAGTACGAGCAGCAGCACGATAAAGCAGCTCGCGATAATCACGCCGTCGGGACGTTCGATAACATTCGCAACCAGCGTGTAAGCGAAGATGATTGTGACGATCCAATAGTAGAAAGCTTTCGCGTAAGAGATTGGGTTGCTTCTCGAACTTTCGCGCCACAGCGCGAGCGCAACAGCGACAGCCGCGGAGAACATCAGCACTAGGACGCCAGTAGCGTAGGCGCTCCCTTGCTTATCTACATCAGCCTTGAAAATCACTGTGACGATCACATCGATCGCGAGCAGCAACAGTACCAACGGACGTCGATAGGCTACCCACGGAGGAGCCATGCCGAATCGCGGCAGGTAACGCGGAATCAAGTTCAGCATTCCAGTCATGGCAGAGGCGCCAGCGAGCCAGAGCACAAGAATCGTAGAGAGATCGTAAAGGCTACCGAAGCTGTTCCCAAGAAGCTTATGCGCCAAATAGGCAACGGCACGTCCGTTCGCAGGGCCTCCTGGTTGGTAAGCGCTTTCCGGAATCAACAACACAGCGACAAAGCTGGAGAGCAATAACAAAACGCTCATAATCGCTGCTGCCGTGAGGAGCAGTTTGCGCGTATTGCGAATGCGTCCATCGGGTACTGCATATTTATGCGCTGATCGATCCTTTTCTCCACCATCGACCAGCGGCATGACCGAGACCCCGGTTTCGAATCCACTCAGACCCAATGCCAGTTTGGGAAACACGAAGGCGGAAGCGACGAAGATGGCGGTCCAGTCTCCGTGAGCATGTAGAGCCCGCCTCCAATTGGCGATCAGCTCCGGATGTCGATACACAACCGCAGCCGCGTAAAGCAGAACCCACATGTTAAGCGCAATGTAAGGAATCGCCGTCGCAGCTACGACCACAATGGCTTCTCGAAATCCCGCGATGAAAACCATCGCCAGAAGTGCCAGCAATACAAGTGTCACTGGCAGCGTGTGCTCACCAATGAAGGGATGCAGATAAGGGTTCTGCGTAGCATGCGTCGCCGCATCTGCTGCGGAGAGCGTCATCGTGATGACGAAATCCGTGGCGGCAAATCCAAGCAGAATTAAGACGAAGATCTTGCTCTTCCACCCGGAAAACAGATTTTCCAGCAGTGCGATCGAACCTTGACCTGCGTACGA